>ERZ772974.2010-NODE-2010-length-12786-cov-2.702380_pt1 | contig 12786 bp, 27 predicted proteins | sample MGYA00580671_ERZ772974 | MGnify/ENA primary metagenome ERZ772974 (study PRJEB29015, sample SAMEA2738065) | human oral metagenome | biome: human oral; feature: human-associated habitat; material: saliva | place: China | collected 2218 ... | reverse complement strand
TTAGTGCATAGTGGTGGTAAGTCAGTTCATGCTATCGTTAAAATTGAAGCTAGAGATTATCAAGAATACCAAAAGCGTGTTGATTATTTATATAAAATATGCGCTAAAAATGGTTTAGCAGTTGATACGCAAAATAAGAACCCCTCTAGATTAAGTAGAATGCCTGGTATTATGAGGAATGGCAAGAAGCAATTTTTAATTGATACTAACATTGGGAAAACTAGTTGGGATGAATGGTTTGAGTTTATCGAGGATTTAAACGACGATTTACCCGATCCTGAGTCTTTAGAAGACTTTTGGGAGAATATGCCAGAATTAGCTCCAGAATTAATTAAAGGAGTGCTTAGACAAGGTCACAAAATGCTTATTGCTGGACCTTCAAAAGCTGGAAAGAGCTTTGCACTAATAGAAATGGCAATAGCAATAGCTGAGGGGCAGAAGTGGTTAAAATGGGAATGTGCACAAGGTAGGGTGCTATATGTGAATTTAGAGTTAGATAGAGCAAGCTGTTTACATAGATTTAAAGATGTGTACACTAAATTGGGAATACCAGTTAATAACTTAAATAACGTTGATATATGGAATTTAAGAGGAAAGACTGTTCCTATGGATAAGTTAGCGCCTAAATTAATCAGAAGGGCGCACAAGAAAAATTATACAGCGGTGATTATTGACCCTATATACAAGGTACTTACTGGTGATGAAAACAGCGCTGACCAGATGGCTCATTTTACTAACCAGTTTGACAAGGTGGCTACAGAATTAGGTTGTTCAGTTATTTACTGCCACCATCACTCAAAAGGTGCGCAAGGTGGTAAAAAATCAATGGATAGGGCCAGTGGTAGTGGAGTATTTGCACGTGATCCGGATGCTTTAATAGATTTAGTTGAGTTAGATATTCCAGAAGATTTAATGAAAACTCAAGTAAATAATACTTTAGTGAAATTTTATGAAGAAAAAATCAGAACTCTAAATAATCATTATTACAAGAATAAAATAGGAATGGATGATCACTATGATTACGAGAAAATGAAATATCACTCTGAACAAAGTCTTAGCGGTCACTTACTTCAAGTAAGAGAAGAAGCGAAGAAGTTAGAAGAAGCTGTCAGACAGACTACAGCGTGGCGTGTTGAAGGTACACTTAGAGAATTTGCGAAGTTTGAACCTGTAAATATGTGGTTTGGGTATCCTATTCATACAATAGATACAGTTGGCGTTTTAGCTGATATCGAACTAGATTCAGACAAAACAAAATACACTAAAACTAAAGAAGCTAGACAAAAACAAGCAAAAGAACAGCAAAAAGAAAGCATGCTAGAGTTTGAATTAGCTATCGAGAATTGTTCTTTCGACGAAGAACCAACTAGACAAATGGTTGCTGATTATTTAGGTATTAGTGTGAAAACTGTTAACCGAAGATTAGAAAATAGTAATAATTTTTGGTTTGATAAGAATTCTGGAACCATCAAAAAACGAAAAAAAGACAAGGACAACACTTAGTCTTGTCTGTCCTGTCCTTATTGGACACAACTTAAAAATTCAGTCCTGTCCGGACAAGACAACATTAGTTTTTTATAGTCCTGTCCGGACAGAAAAACCCATATATCATAGATATATGATGTTGGATAGGGAGAACAGGGACAGTACAGGTTGGACAGAACAGGGGGTTTAAAAACCACCCCCTGTCTGTACCAACACCGTCCTGTACTCCGCGCGAAAAAAAGAAAAATGAAAAAATGGAAATGGTAAAAAATTAAAATGGAGTTAAGGAAGTGAAATTGAATTATGGAATTTGAATTTTTTGTGCCTTTGAAAAAAATACCAAAGGTCACACATCAAGATAAAATTATTTCAGTGAAAAATGGTAAGCCGATTATTTTTGATTCTCACAATTTGAAAGAAGCTAAAGAAATATTCAAAACAGGATTGATTAGTCGTATTCCTAGTAAAATGTTAAACGCTCCTATTGGGGTTGAATTAATATGGTGCTTCCCGTTAGAAAAAAATAAGGTAGATGGTGATTATTATACTAAAAAGCCTGATGTGGATAATTTAGCAAAAGCGTTTATTGATCAAATGACTAAATTGAATTTCTGGAAAGATGATTCGCATATTAGCAGCATTAAAAGTGAGAAACGTTACAATTCAATCAGTGGCGTTTATGTAAAAGGTTATGAGTTATAAATAATAGGAGGATAGAAAATGGACGAGAAAATAAAGGAATTAAAACGAAGAGTTTTTATATTGGAAAAAGATAGTTTTGTACATGAGGAATTTTTAAAGGATTTTCATTATGAATTATTTAAAATTAAAATGAATTTAACTATTCTTAATTGGCTAGCAACAACTTACATACTTTATCAAATAATAAATTATTTCTGGGGTAAATAACATGGCAAAGAAAATTAAAAAGAATAAATTTGGAATTAGCAAACCTGGAAGTAAACAAACTAGAAAAGTTGAAGAAATAAAACAAGTTGAATTAGACGCTAAAGCTAATATGTTAGCAGAATTTACAGTACTATTAGCATGGGTACTTAGGGCTAATCATGGTTGGGGTAAAAAGCGTATTGTAGATTTTATAGGTGAAGTGTTTGAACTGAAAAGTGATACTGAAATGTACAGATATGGTCAAGAACTACTACCATTAGGAGCTATTCCCGACCAGTTGAAAAAAGAAATTAACCTTGATGTATTAGGTTTGATTGATGAATTAGCGGGGCAACACATGGAAAGAGTGAAGGAGAAGAGAAAATGTTAGGAAAATTAGCTGTAGCCGGAATTATAATTTTAATTGGTGCTTATTTTGTATTTATATTTCTTGAAGCAACTGAGTATCAAGAAAGAAAAGAGAAAGAAAAACAAGAAGCCATAGAATTAAGGATAAAAAATGCTAGGTTAGAAGAACAACTAAAAGCAATGGATGACGAAAAAGCTAAACAAACTAAGAAAATAGCAGAAATGAACGGGATAGGAGGATAAGGAATGTTAAAAAAAATTTGGAATAACATAGAAATTATACTAATCACACTTTCAATGTTGTTAGCAATGTTCACAATAGGATTAATGGTAGGAGTATATGTATCAAGCAACACGATAGAAGAGTTATCTAACGATAATATCGTTAAGGAAAGGACTATTCAAGAGCAAAAAGAAAAAATTAGACAGTTGCAATTACTTAAGCAATATAAGGAGATTTACAAATGGCATTAGGAAAAAGTACACAAGAGTTTATTCATTTTAGTATATTTGAGGTTGCAGTAAAAACAAACGGATATCAAGGAGGAGATGCAGGGCATGGAGGATATCTAGAGGTTGAGTTTAAAGATTCAGCAGCAACTTGCTGGGATTGTATTATAGATGAATATGGAAAAATAAATAAAGTAGAGCTTCCGTCAAGCGTTAAATTAATTTTTAGAGGAGATTCAGAAATTGAGAATTTCTATGAAAGTATCAAACATATTAAAGAATATCTAGATAAAAAATTAGAAAGGTTGGAGTTTTAAAAATGAATTATTTAGAATTGCAAAAGGCAAACAACTTATTAAAAGAGATTGGAAATATAAACGATCTTTTACAAGTAATGAAAGATAGTAAATATATTAGAATATCAACAAGTTATCGTTTAGCTGATATGGATTTTGATTGTAACGTATCTTTTAGTGATAAACACAAAGATAAAATTTCAAAAGTTATAAAGGAAATTAGAGACGAACTGGTTGAAGAGTTAAATAAATTAGGTGTAGTGGAGGATAAGTGATGAATTTTAGAGAAATAAAAGAAGCTAATAAATTAATTGATGAAATAAAAAAATTGGATAGTTTTATAACGGATATTCAAAATCCTGCTAGAACTTTAACGGTATCTACCAGCTTTAACGGAGTAACAATAAATAAAAAACACAGAACTAAAATTATGCAAGTTATATTCGGTATGAGAAGAGAATTGACTGAAGAATTGGAGAAGTTAGGAGTTACGGAGTACGATGACAATGATTAAAAGAATAGTAACGATACCAAGGGGCATTGAGTCTATAGGTGATGTAATTAATAATTTTATCTCAAATCATTTAAGAAAGAACGAATACGTTATAGACATTAAGTATATAAAAAATGGAACAAGGCTTAAACCTTATGAAAACGGTCGAGGGGAGGCTTATGAGAGTGTTGTAGTAGCAATTGTACATATAGGAGAAAAAGTTAATGGATAAAGATAAAATTAAATTAAATCTAGTAAGAATGATAAAAGATAAAAGGGGAGTTAGTTTTGTTGAAATAGAAAACTTTTTTGATGAAATTGGCTTTGATTATCGAGGTGAAGAACAGTTAAATAGCGGTAAAAATAATAAAATAATATACTGGTCAGATTGGAATAAACAAGCGTGCGAGTTAATAACAGAATTACTAAAAAATAAACAAATAGAAATGACTCCTACACCTTTATGGGTATATCTTACTGACGGGAAAGTATTGACTGTGCCTGTATACGAGAAAAACAAACCTTTTGAACAATGGTTACCAGTAGAATTTAATTAAGGATAATAACAATGATTAAAAAAGACAGATTTAACCATTTAACGTGTAGGCAAAAATCAGCTTGTTATTTCATCATGGAAACTTTAGGAGTTTATTTGAAAGACAATGAAACTCCTGAAGAATTCCTAAATAAATATTTAGTTAGAGCTAAAATAAAAGCTGGTTGGAGTGATCCGTATAAAAAAGCAAAAGGCTATTCAGTACCTATATTTCCGTTAGAAGATATTAATAAATATGGTGTGTGTATTGAAGAAGATTTACAGTCAGAATTAATGGCTTATATATATGAGTATTAGGAGGAAAATAATATGCCAAATTGGTGTGAAGGATTTTTAAAAATTAGAGGTAAAAAGAAGGATTTAATTAATTTTATAGAAAATGAGTTTGTAATAGCAAAAAGTGAAAGTGTTATTTCAGGAATTGAATACATCGACGTAAAAATGGAAGATGATGGTTTGGGCGAGTGTAGGTTTGAGCATGAAAGTTCATATTTAAATAAAATAAAGCTAAAAAACACTAGGAGATTTTTTATAAAGAGTGAAGAATTATCATTTTATTACGATGAAGAAGACGAAGATACTATTTGCCATATAACATTATGGATAGAGCAAGCGTGGGCTATCATTGTTCAACAACTTCTAGTCGAACATAGTCAAAAATATTCATTAGATTTTAATTTATATGCTAGTGAAAGTAGTATGGAATTTGAACAGTATCTCACTATTATTGATGGAAGGTTAGTGAGATATGAAGAGAAAAAATATAATGATTTCAATTTTGAAGCTATAAACCCAAGTTTAGGAGGATAAAATATGAAATACATTTTAAGCATTGTAATGAAAAATGGCGAAACAATTAAAGTGATAGCAACTAAAAAGGATATGGACAATTTACAAGACGCTATATTTTATGCTGATACTTATCCGAAAGTTGTGTATTGGATAGATAACCTTGAAATAAACGCTAAAGATATAAAAGACTTTTATTATGCCAAGATAATAAAGGAGATAAAAAGAGATGAGAGGATGAAAATTGACGATAGAGAATTTGAAATAATATTCACAATGAAAGACGATGAAACTATTTGCGTTAGGGCTAGTAAAAACACTATTGATAATGTATATAAATTACATAGAGATTTAGACGAGATCAAAGGAAATATAATACTAGATTTTGATGGTAAGTTAATTGATTTAAAAGAAGTAGACTACTTTAGATGGTATGCGATTTAGGAGGGAAAAGAAATGAAACAGCCGAAAGTATATGTGAAAAAATACGATAAAATATTTGATGTAATAGAAATTCATTTTGATATAAAAGTAGTATATTTTGATGATGGAATAAGTGATGAATATATGTCACTCGATTTTGATGAAGTTGAATTTATTTACAATACTGGATATAAAGATATGAACGGTAATTACATCTATACAGGAGATATATTAGAGTGTCAAGGAGAAGCAAATAAATATTACGTTAGAAAAGTTTTAGTTGAGCAAGACGGAGAAAAGGAATTTCATTACTTAACAAACAACGGGAATTTTGTTTTTAGACTAATTGATATGTTTGATTATGCGGTAATTGGCAATATTAATGAAAATAAGGATTTATTGGAGGACTAAAAATGAAATGGAATAAATTAACAGTAAGAGAGCTAACTAAAGAAGAACAAGAAGAGTATGGCGATTTATATAACTTTATGTGGGAGGGGCGTACTCCTGATATTGACGAAGAAGTACTGGTCACTTACCCTTTATCTTCAGGGAAGTTTGTTGATACACGCATAGATACATGGATAGAAATTGGAGATGGAGTAGGTTTTGAAAATGCTGATAATGATGTTATTTACTGGATGAAAATACCACAATACAACGAAGAATTGGACGAGTAGGAGGACTAAAAAATGTCAAATAGACACTATCTAAATTTAAAAAATAAAATAACAGGAGAAGAAAGTAGCGTACAACTTTTTGGTAATAATGAGTGGTACGACACGTTCTTTAAATACTTGAAAACATTAAATCCAGAAATTGCAGATTTCGAAGATAGTTTTGAAGATATCGTGGTTTTAAATATCAAGGATTTAATCAAAGCTATAGATGAATCAATATGGAATGAAGTTATTGCCAGTGAAATTCGTAGAAATACAATCCCTGGAACTTTTAGTGAATATTATTCAGAAGTACTTGATTTTTCTAACAGCTTATTAAACTATGATGGAAATGCTAAAGGTACATTATTTGGTGTAGCTAGATATATAGTGAATTACGGATATATTATGATGTCGTATATGGTTTATAACTGGTTAAAAGATCAAGGAGCGATAGTAAATGAGGAATTTATAAAAGTTGAGCATAATTATTGCAACGGAAATAGTTACGAGCGTTTAGGTGAATTGAGTGATAATTTTATGTTAACTATTTCTTATTATTAATATGTTGGGGGACTAAAAATGACAAACGAAGAATTAGAACAAAAAGTAAAACGACTAGAAGAAGAACTAACAGAAGTAAGAATTGAGCTGTTAGAAAGGAAGGCTCCGTTTATACCTTATAAGCCGTATGAGGTGGAAGTGCCAGAGGATATAGACGATTATTATTATACAAATGAATATGGTAAAGTTGACTATTTAGAAGGTTATAATACATCTTACGAGAAGAATAAATATATACGTGGTTTAGCATTCAAAACTGAAGAAGAAGCTGAACAATTCGATAAAGAACGTATATTACTATTTAAACTTCATAAATGGGCGGAAGAACATAACGGGGATTGGATACCGGATTGGGAAGATTTTAGAGAACCAAAATATACCATAGCATACGAATACAGACAATTTGTCGTAAGTCCAGCGTATGCTTATCATCAATTTTTAAAAATTCCTTATTTCAAATCAAAAGAAATGGCAAAACAATTTATTGAAGAATTCGGAGAAGAGATTAAAGAGGTGCTTTGCTAATGGATGAATTAATGCGAAAAATAACAGAAAAGCTTAATATAGCAGTTGATAAAGCACCAGAAGTGTATAAAATGTTGAAGTGGCAGCACGTTATTTATGATACAGTGAATTACATTAATGGGATTCTATATATATTGTTGTTTGCATTAGCTTTAGCAGAAGGATTTTTCCTTATGATTGTTTCTGATTTTGAATTTGATAAAGCAAAAGCAAATAAAAGAATTATACTATTATCATTTATACCTTTTATAGTGATTATTTTATTAATAATCATATTATATGTGTATAGGAATATTAATGCACCTGATGTATTATTTCTGGAAGAAGTATTAAAGAGGTAAGGTATGGAATTAAAAATAATGTTTATAACGGATGTATTGTTATATATAATCTGTATAATCTTAAGTACAACATTGATAATTACACTAATGTATTTGTTCGTTGTTTTAATGAAAGTTATAAAAGGAGGAAAATTAGATGGAAACAGTAGCAGAGATGATGAAAGTAGTTAAGGAGTATTATAATTTAAATGACACGTTATTAGCGGTTGAATTAGGTGTTAAAAGCACAGGGAATATTACTCAGTGGAGAAAGGGAGAGACAAAGCCCAACAAAGATAGGTATATTAAATTAAAAGCGTTATATGAAAAGGTTATGAGTTTAAAAGAGGATCAAACGGAAGAAACTCAAGTTAATGTCAAAGAACGATATGAATTGAAATACCCGGAAAATGGAACGTTGTTATTCTATAATGATATTACAACGGGTGCTATAAGAGAAATATTATATGACGCTGATAAAATGGATATAGTTAATGCTTATTCATTCGGTATGTTGTATAAATCGAGAGAAGAAGCTATACAAAAGCGATTGGAGTTTTTATTGCTTAAAAGGATAAATGATTGGGCTGAAGAACATAACGAAGGTTGGACATTTCACGAAAATAATACATTTAATTTTTATGTAATTTATAAAAATAGTGATAAAAAGTTGGATGTAAGCTGGTGTTCGTCTATCCAAAGCTTCATTAAATTACCTTATTTCAAATCACGTGAAATAGCTGAACAATTTATCGAAGAGTTCGGAGAACAAATTAAAGAGGTATTTTTCAACAAGAAGGGAATTAGATAAATTTGAGGATGAAAAAATGGCTAATATTGAGAAGGATTATGCTTTGTATTACGGAGATGAATTAATTTTTGTCGGAACAATGAAAGAAATGGCAGAGTTTACCAACAAAAGAATTGAGACTTTATACACTTATGGAAATAAGAGGTATAAAGATAGGAATACATATTTATTAATTAAAATTGAGGAGGATGAAGAATGTTAAGTACAATAGCAGGTTGGCTATTTTGGACTATATGTATTATTGTGTTGTTGACAGTGTTAACGATAGTACTACATATATTAATTTCACTTATAAAGGAGTTGTCTAATGAGAGATAAGAAAGAACGAATTGCTTATAAAAAGATTAGATATTTAGAACGTGTTAGAGATTTAGAGGATAGCATTCAAGAATTGCATGAGCAAATTAAAGATGAAGAAGCAAGAAAGACTAGAGTAAAAGCTATTGATTATTCGAAAGAACAAGTCAAAGGCGGTAATAAATCAAGCTGGGAAGCTATGATAGATAGGGTTGATAGATATATTCAGAAATTGTTAAATGCTATTATTGAATTGACTGAAATGAAAGAAGAAGTGTTAGATTTAATTATGAACGTGGAGAATACAAAATATAAACATTTGCTTATAATGAGATACATTAGATGGTATAGCTGGGATTATATCGAAAAGAAAATGGATATAAGTCAAAACACAAGATTAAAGTATCATACTGAAGCATTATCAGAAATATATATTCCTGATTTATATAAAGGGAGATATTAAAATATATTAAAATATTCTAATATATAGTAATATATATACATATATCTTATATTTATGGTATTATATTAATGTGATCATTTGAATCAGTTCTCTTTTTTGTTAATATAACATAATCACTAACTTACGGAAGTACCTTAACGGGTGCTTCTTTTTTTGTAAAGAAAGGATGTGAACAATGATTGAACAAAGATAAAATCAAAATATCAGAACTAATTGAATACAAGAATAACGCTAAAATTCATACAAAGAAACAGATTAGACAGATTGCTAATTCAATTGAGGAGTTTGGATTTAATGACCCTATTGAAATTGATGAAAACAATATGATTTTATCTGGTCACGGTCGTTATCAAGCCGCTAAGTTGTTAGGACTTAATGAAGTGCCTTTTGTTCGATTGTCACACCTTACAGACGAAGAGAAGAGAGGATATATATTAGCAACAAACTCAACTAACCTTGTGACAGGGTTCGATAATGAGATTTTAAACCTTGAAATGCAAGATATTAATTTAGATATGAGTAATTTTGGTTTAGAATTTGAACCTATTGAATTAAGCGTTGATAACACTGATAATGAAATTATAGATGAAGAAGAAAAAGAACATCACAGAGACACGACAATTGAACAGTATAACTTATTTGATTATGATGAAAGCCGTGTGAGTGGTTTCTATCAAATGCCAACGTTAACGGCGGTTAATCATACAGTAAATGACTTACAGGGCTTTAATTATGTATTAAACAAGCCTGATTATAGCAAAGGTGTACATTTTTATTTAGATGATTATCAGTTTGAGAGAATTTGGCAACGCCCAAAGTATTATATTGATAAGCTAAAACAATTTGATTGTGTGTTAACTCCCGACTTTAGTTTATATCTAGATATGCCAGTTGCTATGATGGTGTGGAATGTATATAGAAGCCGTTTAATTGGTCAAATAATGCAAGATTATGGACTTACAGTAATTCCAACTGTTACATGGGCGGAACAAAATAGTTTTAACTTTTGTTTTGATGGCTTACCTAAATTCGCAACGTTGTCTATCTCAACTATTGGAGTTAAAAGAGATAGTAACGCTATGAAGATATGGCAAGCAGGAGTTAAGGAAATGTTAAAAAGACTTCAACCTATGAGATTAATTGTATATGGTGGCAAGATAGAGTTTGATTATGGCGATACAGAGATAATTTATATAGAAAATGCAGTTACTGAACGTATGAAAGAAGGTGCTTCATAATGGGCGGTAGAGGTGCAAGCGTTGGAATTAGTAAGCAAGGTAAGAAGTATGGAACGGAGTATAAGACGTTGTATGAAAAAGGTAAAGTTAAATTTATCACACCAACTTCAGGTAGTGCAAATACACCAATGGAAACTATGAGTAAGGGTCGAATATATGCAACTGTAAATAAACATGGCAATATAAAAGCTATTACTTTTTATGATCGTAGAAATAAACGTAGAAGACAAATTGATTTAAGAGGAAACCCGCATTATATAGCTGGCAAAAGAAAATTACCTCATGTTCATAAAGGTTATTGGCATAATGAAAAAGGTGATAGAGATTTAACTAGAAAAGAAAGAAGAATAGTAGCTAGAATTAAAAAAACGTGGTATAATAGACGTAACAAGTAGGGCTGTGGTTTGAATAAGGAATACGCTCTGAAAAGAGAAATGGCGGTGCGACTCCGTCCGACTACTTGTTATGACATCTATTTAATAGGTGTCTTTTTTTATTTTATTAATAACAAAATAATAAGCATCATGTTATAATAAAATTAGAAAGAGTTTAAAGAAAATAAGTAGGAGAGAAAATGAACGTTAGAGAGAATTTTGAAACAATAACAAGAGAAATAGCGGAAACTTGTGAAAAAGTAGGAAGAAATGCAGAAGAAGTTAGCTTAATAGCTGTAACAAAATATGTTACTGATATTAGAGTTGAAGAGGCGATAGAAGCTGGAATTATTGATTTTGCTGAAAATCGTCCACAAAATTATGTTGAAAGAAAGGGTAAATATTCTGATAAGACTTGGCATCTAATCGGAAGTTTACAAACACGAAAAGTACGTGATGTTATTAATGAGGTTGATTACTTTCATGCATTGGATAGAGAGAGCTTAGCTAAAGAAATTGAAAAACGTGCAGAAAAAGAAATTAAATGTTTCGTACAGGTGAATGTTTCTGGAGAGGAGAGTAAACACGGTTTAACTTCAGAAGAAGCCATTGACTTTATTAAATCATTGGAACAATATTCAAAAATAAAAGTTGTTGGACTTATGACTATGGCGCCTTTTGTTGAAGATGAAGAAATATTACGTAATTGCTTTAGAAAATTAAGAGAATTACGTGATGAAGTAAAAGGCCTGAATTTATTACATGCACCATGTGAATTTTTATCGATGGGAATGAGTAATGACTATAAAATTGCAATTGAAGAAGGCGCGACTCATATAAGAGTTGGTACTGCATTAGTAGGTTGTGAGTTAAAATAATAAAATATAGAGGAGGGGCAGTATGTATAGGGTAATAACTGTAGATGATTTAATCGTCACTATTAAATACAGAAAAAACATGAAAAATATCTACTTAAAAGTTGAGAAAAATTCTGATGTAGTAGTGAGTGCCCTTCCAAGAACCCCTAACTATATCATAAAAAAACTTGTTCAAGAAAATATAGATGAGATAAAACTTAGAAGAACAAATATCTTGAAGAATGGTCATACTGTTAAAAACTATGTAACAGGTGAAAAACACTATGTTTTCGGGAAAGAATTAACTTTAGAAGTTAGAGTGGGAGATAAAAATAAGGTAACTCTTTCTAATGATAAGTTAATTCTAAGTGTTAAAGATAAATACCAAGATAGAGAACAAATAGTAACTAGGGAACTTAGAAAGGTTGTTTATAATAAATGCTTGGAGTTTCTTAGTAAGTATGAAAAGCTTATGAATGTTCATGCTGAACAACTTAGAATTAAAAAGATGAAAACACGCTGGGGAACATGTAATATCGAAGCGAAGAGAATCTGGATAAACTACGAACTTGTAAAATATCCAGTTGATTGTTTGGAACATACTATTGTTCATGAACTTACTCATTTGTTAGAAACAAATCACACGCCAAGATTTTATACATTGTTAGGAAAATACTATCCTAATTACAGAGAAAATGACAAATTAATAAAAAAATTTAGTAAACATTTGGCTGGTAGATAAAAAAAAGTATACAAGTATTACAATTTTTTTGAAATTTATTATTAAATGAGAGTAGGTTAAATGATTTTTTGAAACTAGGTGATTCACTCTTAAAAACAATAATTTAAGTGTGTAACGATTGACTTTTTATGCTATTTACTATATAATTAATCAAGAGTTTTTAGTATTTTTATACTAACATTTTTGA
>ERZ772974.2007-NODE-2007-length-12795-cov-5.497488_pt1 | contig 12795 bp, 9 predicted proteins | sample MGYA00580671_ERZ772974 | MGnify/ENA primary metagenome ERZ772974 (study PRJEB29015, sample SAMEA2738065) | human oral metagenome | biome: human oral; feature: human-associated habitat; material: saliva | place: China | collected 2218 ... | reverse complement strand
CATCAACTTTAACAGTATAACAAAACTTTTTTGTAAAGTAAAGTTACTTGACAGATTTTTTTAAATCTTTTCTGCTTAGGTTTTTAAAAGAAACCGGTTTTTCCGTATGCTATAATAGGAACAAAGGAGGCGGACTATGAAAGCAGCATTAAAATTACTTGGTCTATTCTGGCTGGGAATCATGTGTATTGTTTTAATCTTTTGGGGAGTGAAAAGTTTTCGTGATTATCAAACTATGAAAGATGTGGAAAAGCATTTGACTATGGATTTCCAAAGAATGGGATACAAGGGGAAAGTGACAGTCAAAAACTACGATAGACCGGCAGGTTATGGGGAGACCATGGACTTTAACTATAAAGAAAAGATTGATGGAAGACTTTTGACCTTCTCAGATAGCGTGGATTATGATCCGACAACTAAGCAATACGAAGCTTCAAGATTAAGTCCCGTACCTGAGGAAACTGAGACAGGCTTAGATGATAGCATTCAGTTGGAAGCCATGTGGCAGCAGCCTTATGTTCAGAATCAGTTTAAGAAAATGAAGTCGGTCTTCAAAAAGCTAGAAGATGAGGATCTGACTTTAAAAGAAATTTCAGGTGAAACAATGGAAGTGCTTCATCAGGATGACGGACAAATAACCTCAGAAATGCTAGATGCTGGGCAAGCAGAGCTAGTTCAGGATTTCCAAAAGAACAGGCAGAAAGGCTTGCCTCTCAATGGTTATTATAATGTTGATGTTGAGTCTTATCTGCAAAAACATACTCTGCAGCTTCGAGTGAACTATGAGCTATTAGTTGATGATTTGTATGATGATGAGAAAGCTAGAGATAAGTACCCCGGAGTCTTTTTTCAAAAGCTTAAAAAGTTAGACTACAGTCAATTTTGGGATGGTTATTACCTAGTAGGCTATGATTTGAGAGAGCGTTCTGGTAGCGCTAGAGGCGGTATTTCTGAGGTGATTGTGTTGGATATTCGTGGAGGTAAATTAGTTCGCACTTTTTAGATTTTTACTATATTTTAAGGAGAACTTGTTTATTTAAGGAATTAAGCTAATAGGCTTTAATTGCTTAGGATTTTTGAGGAAAATTCATTTTCTGAAAAATTCTGAAAATTTAAAAATTTTCCTCTGTAAAATACAGCCTAAGTGTGGTATAATAAAGCACAAAGATTACTGCAATGAAAGGGAAAGCTATGACAGATAAGGATATTCGTCACAGAAGTAAGATTTATGACAGTATGGTTAAATCTCCTAACCGTGCCATGCTTCGCGCGACGGGGATGACTGATAAAGATTTTGAGACGCCTATTGTTGGGGTGATTTCCACTTGGGCGGAAAATACACCCTGTAATATCCATTTGCATGACTTGGGCAAGCTAGCCAAGGAAGGTATTAAAGCAGAGGGTGCTTGGCCTGTCCAGTACGGAACTATTACGGTTGCGGACGGAATTGCCATGGGAACTCCAGGGATGCGCTTCTCTCTGACCTCACGCGACATCATCGCAGACTCCATCGAGGCTGCCATGGGCGGGCATAATGTGGATGCTTTCGTAGCTATCGGGGGCTGTGATAAAAATATGCCAGGCTCCATGATTGCCATTGCTAACATGGATATTCCTGCTGTCTTTGCCTACGGCGGAACGATTGCACCGGGGAATCTGGACGGTAAGGACATTGACTTGGTTTCTGTCTTTGAAGGAATCGGGAAATGGAACCATGGTGACTTGACGGCTGAGGAAGTGCGCCGCATTGAGTGTAATGCCTGTCCTGGCCCTGGTGGCTGTGGCGGTATGTACACGGCCAATACTATGGCGACGGCTATTGAAGTTCTGGGCATGAGTCTGCCAGGATCTTCTTCTCACCCAGCTGAGTCCAAGGACAAGCAAGAGGATATTGAAGCAGCTGGCCGTGCCGTTGTGAAAATGCTGAAAATGGGGCTGAAGCCTTCTGATATTTTGACACGTGAAGCCTTTGAAGATGCAATCACAGTGACTATGGCTCTGGGTGGTTCTACAAATGCTACTCTGCACTTGCTAGCCATGGCTCATGCGGCCAATGTTGAGCTGACGCTAGATGACTTTAATGTCATTCAAGAGAAGGTGCCACATTTGGCTGATTTGAAACCATCTGGTCAGTATGTCTTCCAAGACCTTTACGAGGTTGGTGGAGTACCGGCTGTGATGAAATATCTCTTGGCGAACGGCTTCCTGCATGGTGATCGCATCACTTGTACAGGTAAGACGGTGGCAGAGAATCTAGCAGAATTTGCTGATCTGACACCAGGTCAAAAGGTCATTATGCCGCTTGAAAATCCAAAACGTGCAGACGGTCCGCTTATCATCTTGCATGGTAATCTAGCTCCAGACGGCGCTGTTGCTAAGGTTTCTGGTGTTAAAGTACGCCGTCACGTCGGACCGGCCAAGGTCTTTGACTCAGAAGAAGCCGCTATTGATGCGGTACTGGCCGATGAAGTGGTCGATGGCGATGTGGTTGTAGTTCGCTACGTTGGACCAAAGGGTGGCCCTGGTATGCCAGAGATGCTGTCACTTTCGTCTATTATCGTAGGGAAGGGGCAAGGAGACAAGGTGGCTCTTCTAACAGATGGTCGCTTCTCAGGTGGTACTTACGGCCTGGTTGTCGGACACATTGCTCCGGAAGCTCAGGATGGTGGCCCGATTGCCTATCTTCGTACAGGCGATATGGTCACGGTTGACCAAGATACCAAGGAAATCTCTATGGCAGTCTCTGACGAAGAGCTGGCGAAACGTAAGGCAGAAACGACTATTCCACCGCTTTATAGTCGCGGGGTACTTGGTAAATATGCTCACATGGTATCGTCTGCCGCTAAAGGTGCTGTTACTGACTTCTGGAAACCAGAAGAAACAGGTAAGAAATAGCCTATATATGACAAAAGAACCCGCTAGTTTTTCTAGCGGGTTTGGTGTTTTTATTTTAAATGTAGATAAACTAAGTTCCTTCTTATCTAGGACTGATTCCCAGAGCAATGCGGCCGAAACGGCTGATACGGGTGATTTTCCAAGCAGGAGACCAAGTAACTTCGACAGAGGCGCTTTCAATCTCATCTATTTTTTTAAGAGAGTCCATAATGGCGATGGGCAGGCTCTCAGCACAGTCACAGGCTGTATCGGTAAAGGTCATGACAACCTTGCAGTGGCCGTTTTCGTCTAAGTTGATTTCATAAATCAGCCCTAAGTTATAGACATCCAGCTCTACATCCGGATCGTAAATACGCTCGAGCTTCTCCACCAACTTATCCTGAATGGCAGCTGCTCGATCATTGATTTTGATATCGTCTCTCATGGCTATTCCCTTCTATCTGAGTTGAATTGTTTTTATTTTCTCACAATTCAGACTTTTTTTCAAGCTATTTTGGAACATGAAAACGGATTTAGTTCTTCCAAACGAAAAATCCCTTTCGGGCTCCTCAAAATGGCGGACTTATGATAGAATATAAGTACTAAAGAAGGCGGAGGTCAGAAGATGAAATTACAAAAACCTAAAGGAACTCAGGACATTCTTCCTCAAGAATCAGCCAAGTGGCAGTATGTAGAAGACTTTGCCCGCAAGACATTTAAAAAATACAATTACGGCGAAATCCGCACGCCGATTTTTGAGCACTATGAAGTCATCAGCCGCTCGGTCGGGGATACGACAGACATTGTGACTAAGGAAATGTATGACTTCTATGATAAGGGCGACCGTCATATCACGCTGCGTCCAGAGGGGACAGCGCCTGTGGTGCGTTCTTATGTGGAGAACAAGCTTTTTGCTCCTGAAGTGCAAAAGCCTGTCAAAGTCTATTATATGGGCTCTATGTTCCGCTATGAGCGGCCTCAGGCTGGCCGTCTGCGGGAGTTTCACCAGATTGGTGCAGAGTGTTTTGGCTCTAGTAATCCTGCTACAGATGTAGAAATGATTGCCATGGCTGCTCAATTTTTCAAGGATATTGGCATTACCAATGTCAGCTTGGAGCTTAACTCACTGGGGAATCCTGAGAGCAGAGCTGCTTACCGTCAGGCCTTGATTGATTATCTGACCCCATTGAAGGCTAGCCTATCAGCAGATAGCCAACGTCGCTTGGAGGAGAATCCGCTGCGCGTGCTGGATTCTAAAGAGCCCGAGGACAAGGCGGCTGTAGAAGGTGCACCGTCTATTCTGGACTATCTAGATGAGGAGAGCAGTGCCTACTTTGCGGCTGTTCGCTCCATGCTAGAGACCTTACAGATTCCTTATGTCATCAATACCAACATGGTCCGTGGCTTGGACTACTATAATCACACAATTTTCGAGTTTACGACAGAGGTGGCTGGCAGTCAGCTGACTATTTGTGCTGGCGGCCGTTATGATGGGCTGGTGGCTTACTTTGGCGGACCTGAAACACCAGGTGTTGGCTTTGGTATGGGCTTAGAACGTTTGCTTCTCGTACTTGACAAGCAAGGAGTAGAGTTGCCGATTGAAACCGCTCTGGATGTGTATGTAGCTGTTCTAGGAGCTAGTGCCAATGGAAGAGCTTTGGAGTTAGTGCAGGCTCTCCGCGCACAGGGCTTTGCAGCAGAGAGGGATTATCTTGACCGCAAGCTCAAGGCTCAGTTCAAATCCGCAGATATCTTTAAGGCCAAAACTCTTATCACCTTGGGTGAAAGCGAAGTGGAAAGCGGTCAGGTGACTATTAAGAAGAATCTTAATCGTGAGGAGATTACTGTTAGCTTAGACCAAATCCAAGAAAACTATCAGCTTATTTTTGAGAAATTGGGGTTTTAAAGGCTTGAGTCTAACAGGCATAAACGTTATAGTATCAAAAGATTCGACGAAACGGGTTGACAATGTGTCAACATATTTTTGAAAAAAATATCATTAAAAGCTTGAAACATAAAGTGATTATTTATATAATGTACCCGTTATATAAATTTGCTAAAGGAGAAACAACTATGTCACAAATTAAATTAACTCCAGAAGATCTTCGAACTTCTGCGCAAAAATATACTCGTGGTTCTGAAGATGTTAGTCAAGTTCTTAGCAGCTTAAAACATGAACAAGAAGTTATCAGAGGAAACTGGGATGGTTCTGCTTTTCGTAGCTTTGATGCACAATTTGAAGCACTATCTCCAAAGATTGAAGAATTTGCACACTTGCTTCAAGATATTAATGCTCAGTTACTTAAAGTTGCTGACATTGTTGAAGAAACAGATGAAAGTATTGCTTCACAAATTCACTAATTTTGTTATAACGGCTTTAGGAAGGCAAGAGCCTTCCTATTTTTGTAAAGATTAAAAATGAAAAAAAGGCAGTTTCTTTCATATTTGATAAGAAAATCACTGCAATGTAAAGGCAAGCTCTGACAATCTGAATCAACATCTGAATTAGACTGTTAGAGCTGTTTGTGTCTTTCTGTGTGCTTTTTTATGTAACAGTAAACTAAAAAATTTAAAAAGAAAAAGAAATTTACATCCATGGGAAATAAAAAAATACTTAAGTATATAGGAAACGTTGCTTTAGTCATCGCCTTGCTGGCTGCAGTAGTGACGCTGAATGTCGCAGTGCAGAAGAATACCAGCAGCGCTAGAGACAGCAAGATCAAAACGGATCAAAAAACTAAGCTGAATGTCGCGGTCGTCAATGAAGATCGGGCTGTTAAGGTTGACAAAAAAGAGTATAATCTTGGAGCTAGCTATGTCAAAAATCTAGAACGGGATGACTCTCAAAACTGGTACATCGTGACGCGTGGAGCTGCAGATGCTGGCCTGGAAAATGGGAAATACCAACTGGTCGTGACGATTCCAAGTGACTTTTCAGAGAAGGTGCTAGATGTTAATGCTATCAGCGCAGATCGGACAATCGTCACTTATAAGGTCAATGCTGCTGGAAATCAGCAGATTGAAAATGAAGCTAATAATCTAGCTAAGGATATTATCGCGGATTTGAATAGCCAGTTGGTTGATATGTATATGGCTAGCATCCTGAGCAATCTTTATACAGCCCAGCAAAATGTGCAGGCTAGTTCAGAGGTGCAAATTACCAATATTGGCAATTATCGAACCAACTTGTTGGAGTCTGCTATTGGGTCTAAGAATATCTTCCCAACGTTGGTTAGTATGTCTGCCTCATCTGTCGAAGCCAATAACTCTCTGAAGACGACTCTGGAGACTTATGCTAAGGCTTTTGACGACTTGGATAACTCTCAGGCGACTTATGGAAAGAATTTTGATAGCCTTCTCAAACAGCGGGCAGATGACCAAATCAACTATGCCGCTTTTATGAAGCAACTGATGGAAATGGATGAAAAAGTTGTCCATGATGATACTCAAAAACTCTACGCTAAGTTAGAAGAAACACAAAAAAATTTCACTAAACAGCTTGGCCCGACCGATGAAGTAAAAGATGTTGATGCTGATAATGTCAGTAAGCAATTAGCGGATTTGGAAACTGCTTTGGAAACTGAACGTGGGCAATTAGATGTCCATAAACAACAGATTAAGGACTTTGTTGATAATAAATTAAGGACCTACTATGGTGTTGAAGAAGGCAAGCCTATTACTCTTAGCGCAGTGTTAGGAGATGCTACAACAAGCTACGATGCTTCTTTGAAGGCACAAATAGCTGAAGCAGTAAAAGCTTTGCCAGCTTCTCAACCAACAGAGGTGAAATTCGGATTGCCTGTTCCTGCTCTTGACTATTCAACCATTTCGCAATTCGGAACACCACAAGGAAATGGAAGTGCTGAGTTAGACAATTTGGCAGCAGCTGCAGAGAAAGCGGCTAGCTCTACAGCCAGCCCAGTTAATAGCCAGGTTGGAAAGGCTACTTTGTCAGTCACTCCACCAACAGGTGTAACAATTAAAACTATTACATACAATGGCGAAACAGTAACAAATGGGCAAGAAATTAATTTGGCTGAAGGCGCTAATTTTAATGTGCAGTTCAATGTAGCTAATGATGCTGCAGCCACTTCAGTTGACAGCTCAATTGATATTTCTCTGAATGGTATTAAGGTTGCAAGTGCGCCGGTGAATGTAGAGGATGCACAAAAAGCGGCAGCGGCGTATGGAGCTAAAGTACAAGAGATTTCTTCTGCCTACCAACACGTTATGTCTTTAATCCAAGCTTATAATTCTTTTGATGAGTTAAAAAATAAAGATATGTCTGAATCTTTATCTACCCTTTTGATAAATGCTATTAATTCGAATCTAGATAGTTATCAAAATAGCTTGTCTAAAAGTAACGATGGTAAGAGTCAAGGGGTTAAAGAAACCTTAGATGAAACGATTAGTAACTTGAAAAACAAGATTGAAGACGTCAAAGGAACGAACGCTAAACTCGCAGAAGAGATTGGAGAACAGCTCAAACTTTATGAAAATCTACAAACTAGAATGTCAGATATTTCAAAAGCTCAGGCTTCTTCTACAGATGCATTGGCTAAAACAGACACCGATTTGTCATCTCTGAATTCAGAATTCTCATCCTTGCTGTCTTCGACTTCTGGCGTTAAGTCTTCTTCACAGACCAATGTGCAGGCAGCTGATAGTGTCAATCAGATCTTTAGCAGCTTCAATCGTGAGCTAGAAAATGCACAAGGAACAACAGAGAAACTGTCTGCGAATGCTGAGAGCTTGATGGGGCAATTCAATAAGGAATTGGAAGATAATGGCAACTTTGTGGAGTCCTTTGTTAAGGTTCTTAACAATGCCTATGAGAATGGTGTTCCTAATGAAGTATTGTTGGACTTCCTATCTAATCCAGTTGCTCAGTCTTCTTCATCTGTCAAAGCGACTGTCAATGTTTACCGTCCATTTACTTGGATCCTCTTGTTGGAGATTGTCAGTCTCTTTACGGCCTATCTCTTTGCAACACAGAACATTGTACGCAAGGTTAAAGACCGCTTTAAGCTTAATAAGCTACAAGATACCGATATTACGACTGTGGGCATTCTAGGCTTCCTGTCACTGACGATTGGGCTAGTTATTGGGATTGTCTCCAGCATGCAGCTTCACATCGGCAAGGAATATGTACCATCTTGGGTCTTGTTGATTGTGGTTGCTAGCTTTGTCTTGATTCAGGGGCAGTATTTGTTCCTCAAGCATCTGCGCGTGATAGGTATGGGCTTGGCTTTCTTCATGATTATTAGCTTTGTCTACCTATCTAATGCCATTGGTACGACAGCTAGCTTGACTGGCTTCCCAGCCTTTATCAAGAGCTTGAATGCCTTGTCTGTGCTAGAAGGCATGCTGTCAGGTTACTTTGACGGCAAGACCGCTGGTTTCTTTGCCATCTTTGGTCTCATTGTCTTACTGGCTCTGCTGGTTACAGCTAATATCTTTATCAAGACTAGAACATTAAAAACTGAGGAAGTTTAAAAGAGTATGAAAAGAATTCTGTTTTTATTCCTACTCCTAGGTTCGTTTGCGGTGACGGCTGTTGCCGCAGATGAGCTTAAGGATAATCGTCTGCAGATAGATAATTCGCGGATTGAAAAAGAGCAAGAACTGAACTTTGGTGCACAATCGGAAGGCACCAAGTCTCTTTTCGTTGCTGAGAATCAGGAAAAAATTCAGGAAATGAAGCAGTATCAAAATAAACAGTTGACCACAGAAGCGGGACAACTGTTTTCTGCTATACAGGGGCCGACGGATATTTACCATTCCAAGGAGCTTTTTCAGCCGGGAACGGAAAAATTGTCCAAGTTGCAGACGAGTTTGAAAAGTGATGATGAAAGCAGCTGGGATGATTTTCTGCCAGGAGTAGTCTACTTTGTAGCAGCCGTACTCTTGGTCAGTATGACTGTCTTTGTCAGCTATCGTATCAGTAAGGGAGAAGTTTAACATGGAAGGACATATCAATATCACCCTCCGTTTGCGGGATAAGGACGTGGATATTCGCATTCCTAAGCGGATTGAGGTCCGTCGTTTCATTCGGGAGATTGATCAGATTTTCAATATCGAAGGAAAGCGTCATAAGTATCAGCTGCGGATTATTAACAAGGGGTTGATACTGGATGAGGGCAAGGTTTTGGCTGATTATCCAGTCACAACGGGAGATTTAGTAGAGATTGAGGAGATTTAAGGTGACTGAGGAAAAATTTGTATTTGCTGAACAAGAGTTTATCTATGAAAAAAATGACAAGAATTGGAGCCTAACACTTAAGCGATCAGATGTAGCAACGCAGGATTTGCGGGAGCTATTGCTTTTGGACCTGCATCATCCACTTTTCTTGGAGCAAAAGACTAAGGCCGACCACGATAGTGTCTACTTCACCTATCAGATTGAGCCTTTGGGGCTTTCCAAGGAAGATATTGAAAAGCGCACGATTTCTGAGCGGATTCGTCTGGCTCTCAATGTGTTTGCTTTGGAAGCGGCACTGGAATTGCCGGTTACTTTTTTGCTGCATCCTAGTAATCTCTTTATTACCAAGGATGCTCAGGCTAAGATTGCTTATCGCGGGGTTCCCGGCATCATGACACCTCAGTCTATTTCTCGGGAGGACTTTTTGCGTCAGGCTAAGTGCTTTGCAGTGACGCTCTTTGCAGATCTGGACTTTATGGAGCTTTACAAGGGCTCGCTAGAGCTAGAAACTCTGCCAGATTTCCTAGTGGAACTGCGTGAGGCTGAGACTCTGGAAGATGCGGTTGCTGTTTTGGAGAAATCCTATCAGGAAAAGGCTGCAGAAGAAGCAGAGAAGCAGACACTGGTCTCCAAGCGCCAGCATAAGATTTTCAAACTGGCGACCATCTGGCTGACAGCAGCTGTTGTGATTTTGACCATTCCTTTGATTTACTTGATTTTCATACAGAATCCTTTCAAGGAAAAGCTGTTACAGGCGGATACTGCCTTTATCAAAGTGGACTACAGCAAGGTCATCGATGAGCTGGAGGGAATCTCTCCTAAGAGCTTGCCGAATACACAGAAATATGAACTGGCCTATTCTTATATTCAGGGGCTGGAATTTTCCGATGATCAGCGTAAGGTCATCCTGAACAATGTCACACTTAAATCAGATGATTTGTATCTCAATTACTGGATTCAAGTTGGACGTAATGATTTTGAAGATGCTTTGGACACAGCCAAACGAATTAATGATTCAGATCTGATTATCTATGCCTTGACGCAGGAGATGAAAAAGGTACGTGAGGACGATAGTTTGTCTGGTAAGGATCGGGAGACTAAGCTTGAGTCCTTGGAAGGCGAGTATAAGAAGTACTGGGATAGCCGCAAGGAGCTTTTGACTGGTGATTCTAGCTCAAGCGCTTCTGGCGAGGAAGGTTCTTCAGGAGCAAGCTCTTCCTCCAGCAGTGAAGCGTCATCTAGCAGTAGCGCGAAGGAGTAAGTATGAGCAAGACAATCATCATCTATACAGACCATCTGCGCTATGAGCTGCAGCTGACAGAGGACAAAAAAGTTCTCCTAGCTGCGAGTGAGAAGGCTCAGCTTTACCTGCCCCATCAGGAAACTCCTATCCAGCTTCAGCTAGCTGAGGGACAAGTCTTTTATCAGATGGGGGAAGATACGGGTGTCGTAACTGACGGCCTGACCTTGGGTAATCTGACCTTGTATCAATCTGATTCAGAACCGGCCGTTTACGACCTGCTGGACAGAAAAGAGTTGCTCATCAGCGACCAGAAGGGGGCTGACATCAGCTTGGGAGCTCCTTTGGAGTTGCTCTTGAAGCGAACAAATGATTCTTGGATTTTGACCAAGATGCGAGGTCAAGTCTACCTCAATCACGTTGAGTGGACGGGAGACCAAATCCAGCTGGAAGCCGGCGACGAGCTAAGCTTGGAAGGTATTTGTCTCAAGGTCTATCCAGAAGAAATCTGGGTGACGGGTCCAGCTACGGTCAGTTCTAACCTGACCTTGCGGGGCGCTTCTCGCCATGGTTTTTACCCAGACTATCCAGACTATCACCGCTCACCGCGGATTATCTATCGGAGTTCAGAGGACAAGATTCAGATTGCTCCGCCAAGCAAGGAGCCTCAAAAGCCCAATGATGAGCTCTTGAGACTGATTGTGCCGCCACTTCTCATGGTTGGGGTGACGGTGCTGATTACACTGGTTCAGCCGCGGGGGATTTATATCCTTGTTACGGTGACTATGTCGATTGCCAGTGCTATCTTTTCGGTGCGCGGTTTCTTCAAAAACCGCAAGAAGTTCAAGGAAGATAAGAAGGAGCGCATAGATCTTTATCACCTCTATCTAAAAGACAAGGCTATTGAGCTGAATAAGCTGGAACGTGAGCAGCGTGATGGGATGCTTTACCATTTCCCAAACATTAATGAATTGACGGGTCTGGTGACAGACTACAGCCATCGCATCTACGAGAAGACACCGCTGCACTTTGACTTTCTTTACTATCGCTTGGGACTTGGCCAGGTGCCAACCTCCTATAAGCTGACCTATGGTCAAGAGGAGCGGAGCGGAAAGAAAGATGCGTTGGAAGAGGAGGGCTATGCTCTCTACACTCGGCATAAGAAAATTCCCGATCTTCCTATTGTGGCTAATCTCAGTCATGGACCGGTCGGCTATATCGGTCCGCGCAATCTTGTTCTGGAACAGCTCCAGCTCTTGGTCATGCAGTTAGCGGTCTTTCACTCCTACCACGATGTGCAGGTGATTACCATCATGCCAGAGGAGGAGCGCGATCAGTGGGATTGGCTGCGCTGGCTACCGCATGCGACTCTACAAGAGCTGAACGTCCGTGGCTTTGTCTATAACCAACGGACGCACGATCAGGTCCTAAACAGTCTCAATCAGATCCTGAAACTGCGCAAGGCACAGAAGGAAGAAGCAACCCGGCAAGAGACGACGCTCTACAGTCCTCACTATGTGGTCTTGGTCACGGATGAAAAGCTGATTCTCGACCATATCATCATGGAGTTCTTTACTGAGGATCCGACTGACCTGGGCTGCTCACTAATTTTCGTGCAGGATGTGATGAGCTCTCTGTCTGAGAATATTAAGACGGTTGTCAATATCAAGGACCGCAACACTGGTCAGCTGGTCATGGAAGAAGGAATCCTTAGAGAAATTGACTTCCGCTTGGATCATTTCCCAGAAGGCTATGACAAGGAGCGAATCGCTCGGACCTTGGCGCCACTCAATCACTTGCAGAATCTCAAGAGCTCAATCCCTGATACTGTGACCTTTATGGAGATGTATGGGGCAGAGACCTTCTCAGACCTGCAAGTCTTGCAAAAGTGGCAACAGAATGCGCCGTATAAGAGCTTGGCGGTGCCTATCGGCCTGCGGGGGAAAGAAGACTTGGTCTACCTCAACCTGCATGAAAAGGCTCACGGGCCGCACGGGCTGATTGCCGGGACAACCGGTTCCGGTAAGTCAGAGACCATCCAGTCCTATATCCTGAGTCTGGCCGTCAACTTCCACCCGCACGATGTAGCCTTTCTGCTTATCGACTACAAGGGTGGGGGAATGGCCAACCTCTTCAAGAACCTGCCTCATCTCTTGGGAACCATCACCAACTTGGACGGAGCCCAATCCATGCGGGCGTTGGCTTCCATCAATGCGGAGATTCACCGTCGGGAGCGGCTCTTCAGAGAGTTTGAAGTCAATCATATCAACCAATATCAAAAAAAATTTAAGAACGGGGAAGCAACCGAACCCCTGCCCCATCTCTTCCTTATCTCGGATGAGTTCGCAGAGCTCAAGGTCAACCAGCCTGACTTTATCAAGGAGCTGGTATCTATCGCTCGGGTCGGACGTTCCCTTGGGGTCCACTTGATCCTAGCTACTCAGAAGCCCTCTGGGGTGGTGGATGACCAAATCTGGTC
>ERZ772974.2006-NODE-2006-length-12795-cov-16.181790_pt1 | contig 12795 bp, 8 predicted proteins | sample MGYA00580671_ERZ772974 | MGnify/ENA primary metagenome ERZ772974 (study PRJEB29015, sample SAMEA2738065) | human oral metagenome | biome: human oral; feature: human-associated habitat; material: saliva | place: China | collected 2218 ... | reverse complement strand
TCTCTATCAATTATATGTTGAGGAGCTTTTGAAGTGAACTTTTCATCTGATAATTTTCTATTTACAGGTTCTAATTCCTTTTCTAACTTAGCAAGTTGTTCATTAATCTTCTTAATTTCTGCTTCATTATTTAAAAGTCCTGTTAATATCATATATACTGATGAGTTTCCAGCTACTCTTAAAGAACTTTGTGCAGGAGCTTCTAAGTTTGCTCCACAAGTTAATTCTTCTAAATTAGCTAATTTCTTGATGAATAATTCATTCTTTTCAAGAGTTTCTAATTCTTCTGAATTAGAAGTTGATACAACTACTTTTGCAGGTTTAGCAGGAGAAATTCCTTTTTCTGCTCTTATATTTCTAAGTGAAGAAACAACTTCTTTTATATATTCAAAAGATTTTTCAATTTTAACATCTATTAGATTATTATCAGCTACAGGATATTGTTGTAGCATGATAGTTTCACCATCTACTTTAATTTTTTGCCAAATTTCTTCTGTGATGAATGGCATAAATGGATGAAGTAATCTCAATCCTTGTTCTAAGATAGTCCAAAGCATATATTGTGCTGTTAATTTAGAAATTTTCTTATCTTCATCATCATTATAAAGTCTGATTTTTGCAATTTCAACATACCAATCACAGAAATCTCCTCTTAAGAATTCATAAACTGCTTTAGCAGCATTATCAAGTTCAAATTTTTCTAAACAATCCTCTACTTCTTTTGCAGTTTCATTTAATCTTGAAATTATCCATTTATCAACAAGTTCATAATCTAATTTTGTCTTATCTACAGATTTTACATCAAAACCTTCTAAGTTCATAATAACAAATCTTGCAGCATTCCAAATTTTATTTGCAAAGTTTCTTCCCATTCCTAGTAAGTCAGTTGAGAAGTGTACATCTTGCCCTTGAGAAGTGTTATATATCATAGAAAATCTTATAGCATCTACTCCAAACTCTTTTATTAAGTCAAGAGGATCAGGAGAGTTTCCAAGAGATTTTGACATCTTTCTACCAATTTCATCTCTTACTATTCCATGGAAGAACACATTTTTAAATGGTATCTTTTTAAGTTCATACATACCAAACATTATCATTCTTGCAACCCAGAAGAATATGATGTCTGCTCCTGTTACTAATGTATTTGTAGGATAGAATAAATCTAATTCCTTAGTTTTTTCAGGCCAACCCATTGTTGAGAATGGCCAAAGTGCAGATGAGAACCAAGTATCTAAAACATCTTCTTCTTGAGATAATTCAACATCATGCCCATAATGTTTCTTAGCTTGTTCCTTTGCTTCTGCTTCATCCATAGCAACAAAAACATGTCTATCAGGTCCATACCAAGCAGGTATTCTATGTCCCCACCAAATTTGTCTTGATATACACCAATCTCTTATATTTTCTAGCCAGTTATAGTAAATTTTTTCCATTCTCTTAGGAAGAATTTTTATTTCACCATTTCTTACAACTTCAAGTGCTTTTTCAGCAAGAGGTTTCATTTTAACAAACCATTGAGGAGATACTCTTGGTTCAATAACAGTTTGACATCTGTAACATTGTCCTACTGCATGGTGTAAATGTTCAGTCTTTATAAAGAAACCTTGTTCTTTTAAGTCTTCAACTATTTTTTTTCTAGCTTCAAATCTGTCTAGTCCTGCATATTTTGGATAATCTTCAACTATTTTTCCATCAGGAGTTAACATATTTATTACAGGAAGATTATATTTCTTTCCTAAATTATAGTCATTAGGGTCGTGTGCAGGAGTAATTTTTAAAGCTCCTGTTCCAAATTCTTTATCAACATATTCATCTGCAATAACAGGAATTTCTCTATTAACTAATGGTAAAATTAAAGTTTTTCCTATTAAATGCTTGTATCTTTCGTCTTCAGGGTGAACTGCCACTGCCACGTCAGCAAGCATAGTTTCAGGTCTTGAAGTAGCGATTATTATATATTCATCAGAATCTTTTACAGGATATTTTATTTGCCATAGATGTCCATCTTTTTCTTCGTGATCAACTTCATCATCTGCAAGTGCAGTACCACAAGAAGGACACCAGTTTACCATATATTCACCTTGATAAATTAAACCATCATGGTATAGGTCATTAAAGATTTTTTTAACTGCATAAGAAAGTCCTTCGTCCATAGTAAATCTTTCTCTATCCCAGTCAAGTGAAGCTCCTAACTTTCTTAATTGTTGAGTTATGATACCTCCATATTTGTCTTTCCATTCCCAAGTCATTTCAAGGAATTTTTCTCTACCTATATCTTCTTTTTTCAATCCTTCTTCTGCTAATTTTCTTTCAACTTTATTTTGAGTTGCTATTCCAGCATGGTCACAACCTGGCATCCAAAGAGTATTTTTACCTCTCATTCTATTGTATCTTATTAAAGTATCTTGAATAGAGTTATTTAAAACGTGCCCCATATGTAAAATTCCTGTTACATTTGGAGGTGGTATAACTATTGAATAGTTTTCCTTTTCTGATGAAAGACTTGCTGCAAAATACTTTGAGTCCTCCCATATCTTATACCACTTTTCTTCTATCTCATTAGGCGAGTAATTTTTATCTAATTCATTCATTTTATTTTTGTCTCTCCTTCCAAATTTTTAATTATAGTATTCATAAGTTATTTCTACTTTTCCACTAACACCAATTTTTTTAATTTTTTGTTCTCTAAGTTGTTTATAGATATCTTCTGCTTTAGCTTTATTATTCTCTAAAACATCGTATCTAACAGAAGTGAATTCAGTTATATTACCATATTTATCTCTTTTTTCATTGATATTTTTTTCATATATATCAAGTTGAACTACTGGATTTCTTGAACCAAAGAAAAGAACATATGCCAATTCTCTTTGAAAACCATTTTTATCAACAACAATAAAACTTCTTCTACCACTTCCATCTACCGTTTTTTCATATCCACCATCTTTATAGTAGTCATAATAAATTAAGATATATGGATAATCAGGATTTAGATTATTTTTTACCTCTGTCGCATCTCCTCTTTCATTATAAAAAGTTGAGACATCTCCCTCTAGTTTACCTTCTACATATTTTAACTCATTAATTTCTTTTCCAAGTTTATTATAAGTTATTATATCATACATTGGATAGTATCCTCTAACTCTTTCCACCAATTCAGCTTTCTCAATTAAATTTCCATCTTTCGAATATTTATACGAATATTTATAGTTATTAATACTTGCTTGAGGAACTTCTTCAATCCTTCTAGCTATAAAGCCATTTTTATCAAATTGATATTGAACAATTTTATATTCCACTCCATCTCTTGTAAAAGATTCTCTTGTTATATATCCTCTTTCATTAAATTCTGTTTTAACTAAACTAGTAAATTTTATTTTTCCTGAATTTTCATATCCATACTCAGTCTTAATCATAGATTTAACTTTACCTTTTAATCCTCTTTTTGCCCACTCAGTTTCAGGCATTACTCCTGCATAAGAGTAAGAGAAAACTAGTAACATTAACATAAATAATTTAAAATATTTTTTCACTTAATCAATCCCTTCTATTTATAATATTCATACTTATTTTCAAGTTTTTTATATACACTGCTTTCTTTCTTTTTTGAATAATCATATCTAACTGAAGTACTTCTTGTTAAATTTCCATGTTCATCTCTTGCTATATCTTTAAATTTTAAGTATATGGAGATTTTAGTTTTTCCTTGAGAACCTTGTTTAATCATTGATATATACTCTTGTTCATTCCCATTTTTATCATAGAGATATGTCCACTTTGCAGTAGCTACCTCAGTTGTTTTTTCAGAATCTCCATTTGTCTTGTAATTATATGTTATTTTCATACTATTTTCTGGGAAGGTATTATCTTTTATCTCAATTAAATTACCTTTTTTATTGTAGATATATGTATCATTTGTTATTAATTCTTCACCTGAATAAACTAAATGATGAACTTTTTTCCCGTTTTTATTATAAGTTATTTTTTCTAAGCTTGGGAAATGTTTTTTGTCTACATATTCTTCTTTGATAGTTACAAGTAAATTCCCATCTTTTGTTTCTTCATATTTATAACTATATACCCTACTGACTTCATCTTTTTTTATAGGTAATCCATCACTATTATTTTTATATATTATACTTTGATTTAATCTATTATCTACATATTGAACTTCATCTGTTATATAGCCTTGTTGATTAAAATAAGTTTCTGTTACCCATGTTTTTTCTACCTTTCCTGAACTATCATATTCATATTCAGTCTTAACCATAGATTTAACTTTACCTTTTAAATTTTTTACTTTCCAATCAGTTTCAGGCATTACCCCTGCATAAGAGTAAGAAAAAACTAGTAACATTAATATAAATAATTTAAAATACTTTTTCATTTAATCAGCCCTTTCTAAAAATTTCTTTAATATTATACTCTATTAATACATATAACACAAGTTAATACTATAGTTGACATATAAAAAATAAAAGAATATAATTAATAAAAAGCACTTAAATGATAGGTGCTGTTTTTGTTTAGATAGGAGGAGAGATGAAAAAAATTCTTGTTACAGGTTTTGATCCTTTTGGAGGAGAAAAAGTAAATCCTGCATTGGAAGTTATAAAGTTATTACCTAAAAAAATTGGAGAAAATGAAGTTAGAATTTTAGAAATTCCAACAGTATACAAAAAATCAGTAGAAAAAATAGAAAAGGAAATTGAAAGTTATAAACCTGATTATGTTCTTTCTATTGGACAAGCTGGAGGTAGGGCAAGTATTTCAATAGAAAGAGTTGCAATAAATATAGATGATTTTAGAATAAAAGATAATGAAGGAAATCAACCCATAGATGAAAATATTTTTGAAGATGGAGAAAATGCTTATTTTTCAACATTACCAATAAAGTCAATTCAAGATGAACTTTCAAAAAATAATATTCCTTCTTCAATTTCAAACACGGCAGGAACTTTTGTATGTAACCATGTTTTCTATGGTGTTAGATATTTAATTGAAAAAAAATATAAAGGAATAAAATCTGGTTTTGTGCATATACCTTATATACCAGAGCAAGTTATAGGAAAAGCTAATACTCCAAGTATGAGCTTAGATAATATCTTAAAGGGAATAATAATTATTATTGAGACAATTTTTAATGTAGAAACTGATATAAAAAAATCTGGTGGAACTATCTGCTAATAAAAATTAAACTAAGGGGATAATTATGAATGATGCGAAAAGTATGGTCGAGAAACTCTATAAAGGAAATGGAAAACTTTATCTAGCTTGTTTGTGTGTTGGACTTATAACAGGAGCTATAGTTTCTTGTTATAGATGGGGCTTGGGAAAAATAGGTGTTATTAGAAGAGAGTATTTTTCAGAAGTAAACTTAAATAATCCAATGGTATTGTTAAAAGCTTGGGCACTATTTATTGTGATAGGACTTATTGTAAACTATTTATTTAAAAAGTTTCCTAAGACTTCAGGAAGTGGAATACCTCAAGTTAAAGGACTTATCTTAGGAAGAATAGATTATAAAAATTGGTTTTTTGAATTGATATCAAAATTTGTTGCTGGAGTTTTAGGTATAGGAGCAGGACTATCTCTAGGAAGAGAAGGGCCATCTGTTCAACTAGGATCTTATGTAGGTTATGGAGTTTCAAAATTATTTAAAAAAGATACAGTAGAAAGAAATTATTTATTGACAAGTGGTTCTAGTGCAGGTCTTTCAGGAGCTTTTGGAGCACCACTTGCAGGAGTAATGTTCAGTATAGAAGAAATTCATAAATACTTAAGTGGAAAATTATTAATATGTGCTTTTGTTTCAAGTATAGCAGCAGACTTTGTAGGAAGAAGAGTTTTTGGAGTTCAAACATCTTTTGATATTGTGATAAAGTATCCATTAGATATAAATCCATATTTTCAATTTTTCTTATATATAATTTTTGGAGTAATAATAGCATTCTTTGGAAAATTATTTACAGTATCTTTAGTAAAATCTCAAGATATATTCAATGGAATAAAACTTCCAAGAGAAATAAAAGTATGTTTTGTAATGACTATTTCATTTATTTTATGTTTTGTTTTACCTGAAGTAACAGGTGGAGGACATGATTTAGTTGAAAGTTTAATTCATCAAAAAGCTATTATTTACACACTTATTATAATTTTTATAGTAAAGTTATTTTTTACTTCAATTTCTTATGCCACAGGTTTTGCAGGTGGAATATTCTTGCCTATGTTGGTTCTAGGAGCAATTATAGGGAAGATTTTTGGAGAATGTCTAGATTTATTTGCAGCTACAGGAGCAGACTTTACTGTACACTGGATAGTTTTAGGAATGGCAGCTTATTTTGTTGCAGTTGTAAGAGCACCTATAACAGGAGTTATCTTAATACTAGAGATGACAGGAAGTTTTCATCTACTATTAGCTTTAACAACAGTTTCAGTTGTTTCTTTTTATGTGACAGAACTTTTAGGTCAACAACCTGTATATGATATTTTATATGATAGAATGAAAAAAGATGACAATCTTGTTGATGAGGAAAATCAAGAAAAAGTTACAATAGAATTGCCTGTTATGGCAGAATCTTTATTGGATGGAAAGGCAATATCAGAAATTATCTGGCCAGAAGAAGTATTAATAATTGCAATAATAAGAAATGGAGTTGAAAAAATTCCTAAGGGTAGAACTGTTATGATGGCAGGAGATATATTGGTACTGTTATTACCAGAAAAGATAGTTGGGGAAGTTAAAGAAAGTTTAATGAAACATACATCAGTAGAATAAAAATAGTTATATATGGTGATTACTTGCCAGCCATTAGTGTTTCGTGAGCTCCACAAAGGCTCACTCAACAATAATGGACGTCGCAGTAATCTTATTGAAAACTACTAGTTATTTATTCAAAGAAAATTTTTAATAATAAATTATAATGTAACTCACTTATTTTTATTTGGCATCATGTAAAAAGGTATAAAAAAGGATGGAAATGGAAAATAAACATAACTTTATGGAAACTGAAAGCATAACAAAATTACTTATAAAGTTCTCTATTCCTGCTATTGTAGGAATGTTTGTAAATGCTTTATACAATGTTGTAGATAGAATATATATTGGAAATATAAAAGGTACAGGATATCTAGGAATAACAGGTGTAGGTCTTGTGTTTCCAGTAGTTATTTTAATATTTGCATTTTCATTATTAATTGGTATAGGTTCAGCAGCTTCAGTATCTTTAAAATTGGGAATGAAAGATAGAGAGGAAGCTGAAAGATTTTTAGGAGTGGCAGTATTCTTATCTCTTGTTATCTCTGCCATACTTATGATAATGATTTATTTTAATATGGATAGAATAATCTATTTTATAGGTGGAAGCGATAAGACTTTTACCTATGCAAAAAATTATCTATTTTATATAAATCTTGGGGTACCAGCAGCAATTTTAGGACTGGTTCTAAATTCTGTAATAAGATCAGATGGTAGTCCTAAAATAGCAATGGGAACTTTACTTATAGGAGCTATAACAAATATAGTTCTAGATCCTATTTTCATCTTTATGTTTGGAATGGGAGTTAAAGGAGCTGCAATAGCTACTATAATTTCACAGTATGTGTCAATGATTTGGACTATTCATTATTTTATGTCCAAGAGAAGTAAAATAAAATTAATAAAAAAAGATATAAGATATGATTTCTATAAATCAAAAGAAATTTGTCTTTTAGGAAGTTCAGCCTTTGCAATACAGATAGGATTTAGCTTAGTAACATATATTTTAAATACAGTGTTAAAAAAATATGGAGGAGACACATCTATCGGTGCTATGGCAATAGTACAATCATTTATGACTTTTATGGCTATGCCTATTTTTGGAATAAATCAAGGAATACAGCCAATCTTAGGTTATAACTATGGAGCAAAGAAATATAAAAGAGTAAAAGAAGCTTTATATAAAGGGATTTTTGCTGCGACAATAATCTGTTTAATTGGCTATACAAGTGTAAGATTATTCTCAGATTCTTTAATTCATATCTTTACAAATAAACCTGAATTGAAAGAAATTGCCAAATATGGTTTAAAAGCTTATACTCTAGTTTTCCCAATAGTTGGATTTCAAATTGTTTCGTCAATTTACTTTCAAGCGGTGGGAAAACCTAAAATGAGCTTTTTTATAAGTCTTTCCAGACAAATTATCGTTATGATACCTTGCTTAATAATCTTACCAAAGTTTTTTGGTTTAAATGGAATTTGGTATGCTGCTCCGACAGCAGACAGTATAGCGACATTAATTACTTTTATTTTAGTTAGAAGAGAGATAAAAAAATTGGATAAATTAGAGGAAATGTTAGAAAAGAGAGATGTCTAAAAGAGAGGAGAAAAATGCAAAAATTAAGTCTATTAAAGAAGTGGAATAACTTATCCCCTTATAGAAAATTAATATTTGGCTTTTTAGTAGCAATTTTTATTGGAGTAATACTTTTAAAAATGCCTTTTTCATTAAGAGAAAATCAAAATATATCAGTTTTAGATTCACTATTTACAATAGTTTCAGCTATTTGTGTAACAGGTTTATCTGTTGTTGATGTAAGTCAAGTTTTTACTTCAACAGGGCAATTAATAATTCTGTTTTTTATTCAATTAGGTGGACTTGGTGTTATGACAGTTTCAATAATAGTATTTTTATTAGTTGGGAAAAAGATGAGCTTTGAAACAAGGGAACTTCTAAAAGAAGAAAGAAATTCTAATAGTAATGGTGGAATTACAAACTTTATTAAACAACTATTATTGACAGTATTTGTAATTGAAATATCAGGAGCTTTAATTCTAACTTATGGTTTTTCAAAGTATTATTCTTTAAAAAGATCATTGTTTTATGGTTTATTCCATTCTGTATCGGCATTTTGTAATGCTGGATTTTCACTATTTACCAATAATTTAGAAATCTTTAAATATGATAGATTAATCAACTTGACTATTTCATTTTTGATTATTTTAGGTGGAATAGGTTTTGTAACAATAAATTCACTTGTGGTTATAAAAAAGAAAAAAATAGAAAATTTAAGTATAACTTCAAAATTTGCTCTACTTATTACATTTTTTCTTTTAAGCATTGGAACAATATTATTTTTAGTATTTGAATATAATAATTTGAGTACCTTAAAAAATATGAATTTTATAGATAAACTTATAAATTCATTTTTTCAAAGTGTAACATTAAGAACGGCAGGCTTTAATACTGTACCACTGGGGAATATAAGACCAGCAACTATTTTTATTTCATATATATTTATGTTTATAGGAGCTTCACCTGGTTCAACAGGTGGAGGAATAAAAACAACAACCTTTGGAGTTTTAATACTCTATGCACTTGGAGTTTTAAAAAGAAAAGAATATGTTGAAGTTTTTAAAAGAAGGATAGACTGGGAATTGATTAATAAAGCATTAGCCATAGTTATAATATCATTATTTTATATAATTGTTATTACAACAATTATATTATCAATAGAAAGTTTTCCAACAGAAAAAATAATATACGAAGTGCTATCAGCATTTTCTACAACAGGTTTAAGTATGGGAATAACGGCAGGTTTAGGGATAATATCAAAACTTATATTAGTAATAACAATGTTTATAGGGAGATTAGGACCTATGACAGTTGCATTAGCTTTTACAAGTAATAAGAGAAGTTCAATAAAATACCCAAAAGAAGAGATATTAATAGGATAGGAGAAGAGTATGAAACAATATTTAGTAATAGGTTTAGGAAGATTTGGAACAGGTGTTGCTAAAACTTTATATGAAGCAGAAAAAAATGTTTTAGCCATAGATATAGATGAAGAATTAGTACAGGAAAAAATTGATGCAAATATACTAAAAAATGCTGTGATTGGTGATCCAAGTGATGAAAAAGTCCTAAAAGATATAGGAGCAGAAAATTTTGATGTAGCTTTCATTTGTATTGCAGATATAGAGGCAAGTGTAATGATAGCACTTAACCTAAAGGAATTGGGAGTAAAAACTATTATAGCAAAGGCTGTAAATAAAAAGCATGGAAAAATTCTTGTAAAAGTTGGAGCAACTGAAATAGTTTATCCAGAAGAACATATGGGAAAAAGAATAGCTGAGCTTATAATAGATACAGATATAAAAGAACATTTAAAATTTTCAAACAATTTTGTTTTAGTTGAAGTAAAAGCACCAAGTATATTTTGGAATAACAGTCTTATAAAATTAGATGTCAGAAATAAATATAATATAAATATCGTTGGAATAAAAAAAGCTAATAAAGAATTTTTACCTAATCCAACTGCAAATATTATAATAGAAGAAGGAGATATATTAGTGATTATAACTGATAAAAAATCACTAGAAGCATTTAATAAATTGATTTAGGGGGAAAAATGCAAGAATTTGATATTATAGTTGTTGGGGCAGGACATGCAGGTTGTGAAGCTGCACTTGCCTCAGCAAGAATGGGAATGAAGACAGCAGTTTTTACAATATCACTAGATAATATTGGAGTGATGTCTTGTAATCCCTCACTGGGTGGACCAGCAAAATCTCATTTAGCAAGAGAAATTGATGCACTTGGTGGAGAAATGGGAAGAAATATTGATAAAACTTTTATACAAATAAGAGTTTTAAATACTAAAAAAGGACCAGCAGTCCGTTCTTTAAGAGCACAGGCAGATAAAATGACCTATGCTAATGAGATGAAAAAAACTTTGGAGCATACAGATAATTTAACTGTAATTCAAGGTATGGTAAGTGAACTTGTTGTTGAAGAAGAAAATGGAAAGAAAGTAATAAAAGGTATAAAAATAAGAGAAGGCTTAGAATATAGAGCTAAGATAGTTATTCTAGCAACAGGAACATTTTTAAGAGGGCTTATCCATATAGGAGAAGTAAATTTCAGTGCTGGAAGAATGGGGGAATTATCTTCGGAAGAACTACCATTATCACTTGAAAAAGTTGGTTTAAAATTAGGAAGATTTAAAACAGGAACACCAGCAAGAATAGATGGAAGAACAATAGATTTTTCTGTTTTAGAAGAACAACCTGGGGATAAGAGCCAAGTTTTAAAATTTTCAAATAGAACAACAGATGAAGAAGCATTAAGTAGAAGACAAATCTCTTGCTATATTGCACATACAAATGATAAGGTACACGAAATTATTAAAAATGCAAGGGAAAGATCACCAATGTTCAATGGAAAAATACAAGGACTTGGACCAAGATACTGTCCCTCAATAGAAGATAAGGTTTTCAGATATCCAGATAAAAATCAACATCATTTATTCTTGGAAAGAGAAGGATATGAAACAAATGAAATTTATCTTGGTGGAATGTCATCATCATTACCTGTTGATGTACAAGAAGAGATGATAAGAAATGTTAAAGGTTTTGAAAATGCAAAAGTAATGAGATATGCTTATGCAATAGAATATGACTATGTTCCACCTGAAGAAATAAAATATACTTTAGAAAGTAGAACAGTTGAGAATCTATTTTTAGCAGGACAAATAAATGGAACATCTGGTTATGAGGAAGCAGGAGCACAAGGACTTATGGCAGGAATTAATGCTGTAAGAAAATTAAGAAATGAAGAACCTATAATACTTGATAGAGCTGATTCATACATAGGGACTTTAATAGATGATTTAGTTTCAAAGGGAACTAATGAACCATATAGAATGTTTACAGCTAGAAGTGAATACAGACTATATTTAAGAGAGGACAATGCAGACTTAAGACTTAGCAAATTAGGATATGAATTAGGATTGATTCCTGAAGAAGAATATCAAAGAGTTGAAAAGAAAAGAAGAGATGTTGAACTTATAACAGAAATTTTAACAAAAACAAATGTTGGACCAAGTAATTTAAGAGTTAATGAAACTCTTTTAAAAAGAGGAGAAAATCCTATAAAAGACGGAAGTACACTTTTAGAGTTATTGAGAAGACCAGAAGTTACTTTTGAAGATATAGTGTATATCTCAGAGGAAATAAAAGGAGTAGATTTAAAAGGTTACGATCATGATACAAGTTATCAAGTAGAAATAACTGTTAAATATCAAGGTTATATAAATAGAGCTTTAAAAATGATAGAAAAACATAAGTCTATGGAAAATAAAAAGATTCCAGCTGATATAGATTATGATGCTCTAAAGACTATACCTAAGGAAGCTAAAGATAAGTTAAAGAGAATAAAACCAATAAATATTGGACAGGCAAGCAGAATATCAGGAGTATCTCCTGCTGATATTCAAGCTATATTAATTTATTTAAAAATGAGAGGAAATTAAATTGAAAGAATATTTTAAAGAAGGTTTAGAAAAAATAAAAGTTTCATATGATGAAAATAAAATAGAAAAAGCATTAAAATATTTAGAAATTTTATTAGATTATAATAGCCATACAAACCTGACAGCAATAAGAGAAGAAAAAGCTATAATAGAAAAGCATTTTTTAGATTCTTTATTACTTCAAAATCTGTTAAAGGAAGAAGATAAGACTTTAATAGATATAGGAACAGGTGCAGGTTTCCCAGGAATGATGTTAGCTATATTCAATGAAGATAAAAATTTTACTTTACTCGATTCTGTTAGAAAGAAAACAGATTTTTTAGAGCTTGTAAAAAATGAATTGGCTTTAAATAATGTTGAAATTATAAATGGTAGAGCCGAAGAAATTATAAAAGATAGAAGAGAAAAATATGATGTGGGACTTTGCAGAGGAGTTTCCAATTTATCTGTTATTTTAGAATATGAAATACCTTTTTTAAAAGTCAATGGAAGATTTTTACCACAAAA
>ERZ772974.1991-NODE-1991-length-12863-cov-3.065116_pt1 | contig 12863 bp, 9 predicted proteins | sample MGYA00580671_ERZ772974 | MGnify/ENA primary metagenome ERZ772974 (study PRJEB29015, sample SAMEA2738065) | human oral metagenome | biome: human oral; feature: human-associated habitat; material: saliva | place: China | collected 2218 ... | reverse complement strand
GACATAAAGGTTAATGATAAATATTCACCAGAAGGTCTTAATTTAAATCCAGTAAATGATAATAAAGATAACAATGATAATAATGATCCAAAACCTAACCCTAATCCAGATAATAATAAAGATAAGGACAAGGATAACAAAGACAAAGACAAGGATAATAACAATAATCAAAATCCTAAACCTAATGATAACAATAATAATGGTAATGATGATAATAAACCATCAAACATGCCTACTATTAAACTTACTGTTAATGGAAACTATACTATAGATCCATATGATTATGTACATAAAGATTATAAGTATAAACAATTAGATTTTAATATTTCAAATACTTCTGTTGCTAAAATGGAAAAAGATAATAATAAGATCAAATTTACAGGTACAGGTAATGGTAATACAGCATTTACTATCTCATCTGAAGGTAAGGAATTATATAAAATAAATATTGATGTTAATGATAAAAACACTATTGGTACTAGCAATTTAGATCCAATTAATGATAATGCTAATACTCCTGATAATAATAATAATCCAGGTAACAATAACAACAATACAGATCCAAATATAACACCAAATATGCCTACTATTAAGCTTAATGTTAATAAAGAATATACTATAAACCCATATAATTATGTACATAAAGATTATAAATATAAACCATTACATTTTAATATTGGAAACACTTCTGTTGCAACATCAAACCTAAATAAAGAAACAAAATTAATAACATTTAAAGGTATAGGTAATGGTAATACAATATTTACTATTTCTTCTGAAGGTAAAGAATTATATAAAATAAATGTCGATGTTAATGATAAAAATGCTGTTAGTACTAGCAACTTAGATCCAATCAAAGATAATGCTAATACTCCTGATAATAATAATCCAGGTAATAATAACAACAATAATAAACCTGATCCAAAACCAAATGATAATAATAACAATAATAATGGTAACCAAAACAACAATAATAACTCAGGTAACAATAACAATAATAACAAACCAAATACTAAACCGGATAATAATAATAACAATAATGGAAATAATTCTGGAAATAATAATAATCCTGGTGATAGCACATCAAATCGTGATAATATCGGCAGGTATATACCAAATAATAATAACAATAACAACAGCAACAATAATGGAAAAGTTATAGGAAGTAATGATAGAGAAACTACACCTACTCCTCCAACTTCTGATCCACTTGCAGAATCTGGATATTATACTCCAAAAGGAGAAACTCCAAATAATCCAAATAATGTAGATTTATCAAAAAATCCAAATACTAAACCAACAAATCCTACACCTAATAATAGTGTTAAAAAACCAAATGTTATACCTAGATCTGGTTTAGATTATACTATATATGCAGCAATTATAGTTAGTATCGGATTTGCAGGATTCGCATTAAATAAATATTTAAAATATAATAAAATGATGAAACAAAATAATAAATAATTAAGTAACAAATTATATATAGCATTTTAAAATTTAAAATATAACATAAAAAAAGTGAGTATACCTCACTTTTTTTGTTATTCTATATATTATTTTATATTGCATAATGCAATACAACAGTTTATAATTTACTTAACATAGTAACCAGAAAGGAGACCCTCATGAAATCTGCTAGTGTTAATGTCCGAATTAATGAAAATATAAAACAACATGCTGAAGCTATTTTAGAAGACCTTGGGCTAAGTCGCGCTGTTGCTATTGATTTATTTTATCGACAAATTATCCTACATAACGGGCTCCCTTTTGATCTAAAGTTAAATACACCGCCCCTTAGTACATCTGACTTTAACCCTTCAGAATTAGAAGATATTTTATCTCGTGGAGTCGAAGAAACAAACAATGGTCATGGACGTTCTGCTAAAGAATTTTTCGCTACTTTATTGGGAGAATAATTATAGCTTGTTTCTATAGGAACTTCCCGCAGTATACGGAAAGTACATATAGGTTTTATACAAAAAGGACCCCGCAGGGTCCTTTTTTATTTTCACATATTCTTATCGCTTAATGTTATAGAACACATCGCTACCACGGTATTGAGCCGTTTCTGCCAACATGTCTTCAATGCGAAGTAATTGATTGTATTTCGCTACGCGTTCGGAACGAGCTGGAGCACCAGTTTTGATTTGTCCAGCGTTTACTGCTACAGCGATATCAGCAATTGTGGAATCTTCTGTTTCACCAGAACGGTGAGAAATTACAGCTGTATAGCCTGCACGTTTTGCCATTTCAATAGCATCAAATGTTTCTGTCAACGTACCGATTTGGTTCACTTTGATCAAGATTGCATTCGCTGTATCTTCTTTGATACCACGAGACAAGCGTTCTGTGTTCGTTACGAATAAATCGTCACCTACTAATTGAACAATTTTACCTAGGCGCTCTGTCAACAATTTCCAGCCTTCCCAATCTTCTTCTGCTAAGCCATCTTCGATAGAGTAGATTGGATATTTTTCGCAAAGTTCTACATAGTATTCTACCATTTCAGCAGCTGTTTTAACTTTGCCTTCACCAGCTAAGTGATACTTACCATCTTTGTAGAACTCAGAAGATGCTGCATCAATAGCAAATACAATATCTTTACCTACTACAAGACCTGCTTTTTCGATAGCTTCTGTAATCACTTGTAATGCTTCTTCGTTAGAACCTAAGTTAGGGGCAAAGCCACCTTCATCACCTACACCTGTGGCCAAGCCTTTTGCTTTCAATACACCTTTCAATGTATGGTATACTTCTGCACAATAACGTAATGCTTCCATAAAGCTAGATGCACCAATTGGCATAATCATGAACTCTTGGATATCCACATTGTTATCTGCATGAGCCCCACCATTTAAAATATTCATCATTGGCACTGGCAATTCTTTTGCATTCGTGCCACCAAGGTATTGGAACAATGGTAAATCATAGGATTCAGCCGCTGCACGAGCTACTGCCATGGATACACCTAAAATTGCATTAGCACCTAATTTTGCTTTATTTGGCGTACCATCTAACTCGATCATCACCCCATCGATAGCCACTTGCTCAGACGCATCAAACCCTAAAATAGCAGGTCCAATAATGTCATTTACGTTTGCTACCGCTTGTAATACACCTTTGCCTAAGTAACGAGGAGACTCGCTATCGCGCAATTCCACCGCTTCAAATTGACCAGTAGACGCTCCAGATGGAACCGCTGCACGACCAATCGTACCGTCTTCTAAATATACTTCTACTTCTACTGTTGGATTTCCACGGGAATCCATAATCTCTCTTGCGTATACATCAGTAATTACTGCCATTGTTACTTCTCCTTATTGTACTAACAAACTTTCACCACTCATCGTTTCAGGCTGCTCAATACCGCCTAAAGCCAGCATAGTTGGTGCTAAATCACATAGCCGACCTGGCCGCAAGGTGACACCCTCTGGGGCTCCCACTAAAATGAGTGGCACCGGATTCGTCGTATGCGCTGTGTGCGGAATTTCTGTGGTATGGTCCACCATGACCTCAGAATTTCCATGGTCCGCTGTAATTAATAATTGACCATTCCTATCTTGAATGGCTTTCACAATCTCTGAAAGCCCCGCATCTACGGCTAAAATAGCTCGTTTTGCTGCTTCAAAATCACCCGTATGGCCTACCATATCTGGGTTCGCATAGTTCAAGATAATCATATCATACTCGCCACTGCGAATGGCAGCAACTACCTTTTCTGTTACCTCTGGAGCACTCATCTCTGGTTGCAAATCATAGGTAGCCACCTTAGGAGATGGCACTAAGATTCTATCTTCTCCAGGGAATACATCTTCTTTGCCACCATTGAAGAAATACGTCACATGAGCATATTTCTCTGTTTCCGCAATGCGCAGTTGACGATATCCACCCTTAGCTAGCACTTCTCCTAGGGTGTCTGTTAGCAGTTCTTTATCATACACCACAGACACTGGTAAGTCCGCTTCGTACCGAGTCATACTCGCCACATAGGAACCTTGCAATACATGTTTTCGTTCAAATCCACTGAAATCAGGATCTACCACAGCACGCACTAATTGACGAGCCCGATCAGGACGGAAGTTGAAGAACAAGATCGCATCTCCATCCTGCATACCTGTATACCCTTCCACTACCGATGGAATGACAAATTCATCTGTTGTTTCATCAGCATAACTGTGTTCTACCGCTTCATGAGCACAACCTACTTCTGTACCACTACCACATACCATGGCATTATACGCCAGTTGCACTCGTTCCCATCGTTGATCACGGTCCATACCATAATAACGACCACCTAGTGTCGCAATCGACCCTAGACCCAACTCGTTGCAGTAGTGAGCAATCTCGTCAATATAGGCCAACGCACTTTGTGGTGGTACATCACGACCATCTAAGAAGGCGTGGATATAGACTTTTCCTACACCAGCCTCTTTAGCGCCACGAAGTAATGCCTTCAAGTGATCAATATGCGAGTGGACACCGCCATCCGATAACAAACCTACTAGATGCAAGGCTTGTTTAGCCCCCTCTTCATAGGCTTTCACCAAGGTATGACGAGTAAATAAGGTTCCTTCCTCTGCCTCTTTCGTAATGCGCGTCAATTCTTGGTACACAATACGTCCGGCACCAATATTCAAATGGCCCACTTCAGAGTTTCCCATCTGTCCATCTGGCAAGCCTACGGCCATACCAGATGCATCCAATAGAGTGTGAGGGCACTTATCCCATAATTCTAAAAATGTTCGGGGGTTCGCTTGCACCACCGCATTCGTTGGGTCTTGACCGTCCCCGATGCCGAATCCATCAAGGATAGTTAGCATCACTGGTCCTTTTAATTTTGCCATACGCTACCTCAAAACTATGTTAACAGGCATTAATAATTCCCGTAAAAGTCTCTGCTTCCAAGGAAGCACCGCCCACCAAAGCACCATCCACGTGGGCTTGGGCTAAAATATCTTTCGCATTCTCCGGTTTTACACTGCCACCGTATAGAATGCGCACTTGTTCTGCAATGTCAGGTGTGTACATAGCGGCGATTTTCTCACGAATACTTTGGCATACTTCCCCAGCTTGTTCCGCTGTGGCTGTGCGACCTGTGCCAATGGCCCAAATCGGTTCGTAGGCAATCACCACTTCTGTCATTTCTTCTGCAGTCACTCCATGCAATCCCATTTCTAATTGGGAATGAATGAACGCCACCGTTTCTCCACTTTCACGTTGATTTAAACTTTCACCTACGCACAGGATAGGGCTCATACCATGTTGTAAAACAATGCGTACACGCTTATTCACACAACGATCTGCTTCTTTAAAGATAGAACGTCGTTCAGAGTGCCCCACAATTACGTAGGACACGCCTAAGTCCGTCAACATCGAAGGAGATACTTCCCCAGTATAAGCACCAGATTCTTCGTGGAATACATTTTGTGCCCCTACACGAACCTTCGTATCTTCCGCTAAATCAGCTACGGTGCTGATGGCTGTAAACGGAGGACATACCACCACTTCACAGCTAGCATCCGTTACTAGTGTTTTCAATTGTTCTACGAATACCGTTGCTTCCGTATTCGTCATATGCATTTTCCAGTTTCCTGCAATGATCGGTTGTCGCATGATAACCTCCTACGCCTCTTGTAAGGCTGCAATACCTGGTAACACTTTGCCTTCTAAGTATTCTAAGGACGCACCGCCACCAGTGGAAATATGAGAAATTTTATGGCTTAATCCACTTTTTTCAATAGCTGCTACAGAATCGCCACCGCCTACAATGGTAGTAGCATTCGCCTCTGCCACCGCTTTTGCTACCGCATTCGTACCACCTGCGAAGGCTTCCATTTCGAATACGCCCATGGGACCATTCCAAACGATCATTTTCATCGGTGCCAAAGCCTCTGCGAATAGCTCACGGCTCTTTGGCCCAATGTCTAAGGCCATCCAGCCCTCTTCGATAGCTGTTGCATCTACTACTTTATGATTCGCCGTTTCACTGAAAGCATCGGCTACAACGAAATCTACTGGTAATAATAGGTTAGTGTTGGCTTCTTTCGCACGAACGATTAATTCACGAGCTAGTTCAAATTTGTCAGCTTCCACTAAGGAAGTTCCCACATTATGACCTTGGGCTGCTACAAAAGTATTTGCCATACCACCGCCAATGATCAACACTTCTACTTTAGGTAATAAGTTAGAAATGACTTCAATTTTGTCGCTTACTTTGGCGCCACCGATGATGGCTGCAAAGGGGTGTTCAGGATGCTCTACAGCACCACCTACATAGCGAATTTCTTTTTCTAACAAGAAACCAGTTCCCATTGGTAAGTATTTCGTAATCCCTTCCACAGAGGCATGGGCACGGTGAGATACGCCGAAGGCATCATTCACACCCACTTCCGCTAAATCCGCTAAAGCTTTCGCAAAAGCAGGATCATTTTTTTCTTCTTCTTTGTAGAACCGAAGATTTTCTAATACCACCACATCACCGAACTTCATTTCACTTACAGCTTGTGCTGGGATGTCACCGATACAATCTTCTACAAAGCGAACTGGTTGTTCTAATAATTCACTCAATCGTTTGGCACAAGGAGCTAAGGTAAACTCAGGTTTACGCTCTCCTTTAGGACGACCTAAATGAGAGGCAATCACTACCTTCGCACCTTGGTCAATCAAATGACGCAAGGTAGGTAATGTGGCACGAATCCGTGTATCATCAGTAATAACGCCATCTTTCAAAGGTACATTAAAATCAACTCGTACAAATACAGTTTTATTTGCTACATTCATATTTGCTAGTGAAAGTTTCATACTGTCTCCTATGTATATACAATAAACATGCCAAAAAGGGACTACCCTCGTAGTCCCCGGCAGATTATAAGCCTCGTTTGCTCATGTACACAGCTAGGTCAACAATACGAGAGGAATAGCCCCACTCATTGTCATACCAAGCTACTACTTTTGCCATATTGCCTTCCATCACCATTGTCAAGTCTGCATCTACGATAGAACTACGAGCATCACCATTGAAGTCTTTGGATACTAATGGCAAATCAGATACGCCAAGAATACCTTTTAACTCACCTTCAGCTGCTTTGCGGAATGCCGCATTGATGCTTTCTTTAGTTGCTTCTTTTTCAAGTTCTACTACTAAGTCTGTTACAGACACATTTGGAGTAGGTACACGAAGAGCAAAGCCATTTAATTTACCTTTTAATTCAGGTAATACTAATGCCACTGCTTTTGCTGCACCTGTTGTAGTAGGAATAATAGACATCGCTGCTGCACGAGCACGACGTAAGTCTTTATGTGGTGCATCCAATACACGTTGGTCATTTGTGTAAGAGTGCACTGTTGTCATCATACCACGTTTAATACCAAATTCTTGATGCAATACTTTTGCAAATGGAGCTAAACAGTTTGTAGTACAACTTGCATTAGATACTACATGATGTGTAGCTGGATCATATTCACTTTCATTGACACCCATAACGATTGTTTTATCTTCATCTTTACCTGGTGCGGAAATGATTACTTTTTTAACAGTGCCCCCTAAATGAGCTGCTGCCTTTTCACGAGAACGGAACACTCCCGTACATTCGATAACCACTTCTACCCCTTCGGAGGACCAGTCTAATTTTGCTGGATCACGGTCACAGAATACACGTGTTTTTTTGCCGTCTACCACTAAATATTCGCCTTCTACAGACACGTCACAGCTTAAATTGCCATGAATTGAGTCATGTTTAAACAGTAAAGCGGAACCTTCAATATCACCAGTATCATTAATGGCTACTACTTCCACATCTGGGTTGTTAAGAGCCGCGCGCATGACGCATTTACCAATACGACCAAAGCCATTAATACCAATCTTCACTGCCATAATCAATTCCTCCTAATAATTCTTGTATTATATAAGTTGTTATACCTCTATTTTACAAGAATAGAGGGGTTGGTGCAAGTTTTTTGTACCTCTAAGTAGGCGACAAAAAACCGGAGCAATACAAAGTATTGCTCCGGTAAAAACTAATCTTCTATCATTCTCTGACACAGGTCTCCTACATTTGTACACTGAGTATCATATGAGATACTGGATACATTTCTTGTATTTTCAAAGGCTTGAGTAAAATGTTTTACTATTGCCCTTAACTGGCTTACATTTCCTTTTTTGTATTCTCTTCGTAAATAATTTGACAATCGTTTCTTTAATTCATTTGCTGAGAGGAACCCTTTTGTAATAGGCTCAAAATGAGCTAATAGCCATACTTCAAAAGCAGAATTAGAAAAAACTACCTCGATTTTACTATCAACCGCTTGTCTTAAAATAGTATCAAAATCATCTTTAGTCAAAGCATCTTTATCTATGACAATAACTGGATTATTATAGTTTGATAAAGTAAATCTTTCTTTTTTCCAAACTCTTTTTACAGCACTAAGTATTTGATTACTACAAGGTTTAACTCTCTTTATTTTAACGCCGCTACAGCGACCTTCTTGTCTAAACTCAGAAAAATACCTTTCTTCGGTTTCACCCTCAGTGATTATGTAAAAAGATTTTTTTGCTCGCTTCCCTTTAGACAATCTACTCATAATCTACTCCCAATGTCTCTGCAATAGCAGACTCATTAATAATTTGATCAGCTCCATAAATCCCTTGCAAGTATCTTCGTTTATATTTATAATCATGACGCTTTAATCCCACATCATCAAAGTCGAATAAACTATATAGTTCGCTTTTCCCAAATCTATCTTTCTCTACAAAATAAATTTGATCTGGACGCAGATTCTTATCCATCAAATCAAATGAATGAGAGGTTACTATAAATTGACTTCTTTGATTCCATTGATTAAAAAGTTTTAACAAAACTTCCGTTAACTTTATATGCAACGAAGCATCAAATTCATCAATTAAGAATACTGTATTTCTAGCTTGATCTCTTAATATATAGGCTGCTAGTCGCAAAAATATTTTAGTTCCTGCACTTTCCTCTGAAAAACTCAAAACAAAAGTATCCTCATTAGCCCCGCGATGTGTACAATACAATTCTGTAAATCTCTGATCTATAAGATCTCTTATCATTAATTCAGTATTTTTATCATTTGACTTTAATAAAATTTCACTTGGTAGCTGCTCAGTACGATCACGAATTTCGATATCTACAATATTAAAATCTGCAGCCTGTAAAAATAATATTAACTTTCTTTTTAATTCCTTATTTTGTTTTAACTCTTTAAGAATTGTAGGATGTAACTTATTAGTATTGGGAATCACAACATCTATAACGAACCATTCATACGCCTCTTTTGCTTCCAAAATATTATTTGTTTGAGCGAAAAACAATAACAACTGATTTTTCCGTATCGTTGGGCGCAATGGTGTTAATGAGTCAGGCAAAAATATTTCATCGCCATTGCGAGAAAAAATCACCCGTTCATTTACTAACAAAGACTCTTTTATAACACGCTCTTCAACATATTCTAATTCATAAGTAAAAACCTTATTATTTTTTAAAAATTTTATAAGAAAAACTGTTGGTTCTGAATTACCGCCAAACGTATCTGTTACCAATCTATCTAATTCAGATTTAGTTTTGATTTGTTGTATTAGAAGCTCTTTAAACAAACGAAAAATTTTAATTACATTTGTCTTACCATTTGCATTCCCACCAAAAACAAAAGCAGATTTTAAAAGTTTCAATCGTTTAAATCTATGAGTATTTGTCGTAGAATATGAACGCAATTTAGACCCAGTTTCCATGGAAAATACAGTCCTATCATAAAAGGACCTAAAATTTTCAACTTCTACAGATATAAGCATGGATATCTCCTCCTTAAAACGATTTTTCGTTTTCTTCAGTATATCATATAGAATGTAAAGTTACTACTAGATTATATTGACCAATAAAATAATTTAATCAATATTTTCGTCCCAATGTGCTTTAAAATGATCTTCTGCACCCTTATTCTCAAATACCTTTTTAACCAGCTCTATAATCTCATCTCTACTCTTTCCATTCGGGTCACATTCTAAATCGTCGATAGAATGAGAATTCACGTTAAATAACTTTTCTGCCTCATTATATCCATCAAATAAATCATCAATACAATTGAACTTTTTATACGTTTCCAAAATACGACGAATTGGGTTTAACATATAATCAGGTTTATCCTGTTCATATAGCCACTTCACTTCTTGCCATAAGCCATCATAACTTGTTTTGATATCACTATCTTCATTATTTATCAAAATAACATCCGATGTATTCCCTCTCTTAATTAGCCGAAATGTTACCTTATTTTGTTTATCTTTTTTCCACCATTGATACCTAGTGTTTATATAAAAGTGAGTATTATGTGTAAGTATAAAAATCTGATACTTTGCATCCTGTAATAAGTTTTGTAATTCACTAATAATTAAATACTGCGCTGTATCATCATTACTATTCATAGGGTCATCAAAAATTATAACTTTTTTCTTAGTTGATAGATGATTTAGATTTCCTAAATTCTGGATAAACCACAAAAAGGCTACTATATTTTTTTCACCTGTACTAAGTGTTTCCGTACCTCTAATTTCACCTGAATGATCACGAACTTTATAAATACCTTTTTCACAACTTTCTTCACTTTTCTCAAGTGTAAATGACTGATTGCCTAACCCTTGTATAGCTCTATTAATATATTCTGCCGCTTTGCCTTCATCTACGGTTTGTAATTGAAGAGTCTTTACATCTGCTCTTAACTTATCACGTTCCTTCTGTTTATCATCTACCTTATCTTTTAACCCTTGCAGTTCCACCTTCTCTACTTGTAATTTCAAGCTTTTCTCTGCATAATTGAATTCTCTACATCTCTCAGCTACTAAATCATTTCTAATAATTACTTTAGCTTTTTCTTTTAATACGGTTAGATTTTCTACGTTTTCACGATTTTTTTCATACAACGCATGACAATCATTAGTAAATGATGTAACTTCTTCTAACCCAAACTCATGGATAATTGGTAGCACTAAAAATATATTCTCTGCCTTATTTATCAGATTTTCTTTCAACTTTTCAAGAAACTCAATAACAGCTTTTTTGATACTACCTGCCCTTGCATTCAATTCATTTACTTCGTTTTCATAAATAGAAAGATAGTTTATTTTCTCTAAAAGTGGCAATTTATTTACAAACGATATTCCCTCTTCAATTTGTTTTTGACAACTTTTAATATCTTCACTTAACTTTCTATGGACTGTATTAAAATGATTATTTAGTGCATTTTTTCTATCATTTGATATAATCCCACCACAATATAAGCAATGATTATGATCTTGGTGCAAACCTACTCCTAACTCTACCCATTTTCTTTCTTGCTCATTATCAAATTTTAACTCTATCACATTTAGTATTTCCATAGTTCGAATTTGATTCACTTTATCCACCAAATCATTGATGAAAGATAATGAGTATCCTACCAATCTTTCGGTTTTTATCGACTCTTGAACAATATTTTTATTAGCATCATTAACTTCTTTAGCAGAAAACTCGCGCAATTCCTTAATATCAATTAGAAAATGATTTTTAAAGTATGAAGGACCTACTATGTTTCCATACTCTTCTTTTAATTTCTTTGCACTATCCCTATAAAATTCATCTAATTCGTCTTCTATTTCATTTACAACTTTTTCCTGTTTGTTATAGCTTTTCTGTAAAGTTTCTCTATCTCCAGGAGTATCATCAAGGTCTGCTTCAAGTTCTTTAATTTTAAACTCTAATTCTTTTATTTGCTTTTGTATCTCTACATTTTCTACACCAAGCAATATTAAACCAAGTTTTCCATAGTCAGCAATAATTTGTTCATATCCTTGAAAAACCTTAATGTCATATTCGTTAGAGTATTGTTGTTGAATACATTCTACAATTGACGATTTTCCTGTTCCATTTTTACCGAAGATAAAGTTTTTCTTTTTTATATCTGATAACTTTGTTTTACTAAATCGATCTTGGGGTAACACTAATTCTGTAATCATCTTAATACCTCTCTCAAATATTTTGATAAAAACAAACATACATCTAATTATATATTATACAACTTTAAACTTCTGAAAACAAAAGGCCTGTTTCTCTGATCAAAATGCCATAATCCAATGGTAAAACTAGTTGGCGAGGTCTCGCCAATTTGGTATAATTACATGCATTAACATTAGGTCTGTTCATAATTACATTATACCAATGAAAAGGGTCCTTCAGGACCCTTTTGCTTATTAAAAATATAAAAATAGAGGAAAGTTGATACTTTTTGATCAACTTTCCTCTATTTTATTTGTGAGCTATTTTGTTACAGCCCCGTTAAAAGCTAGACTAATACAGCATTTATAATTCACCTACAATGCCCCTATCCTAAATTAGTCTATATGGTATTTATCTATAAATGCAATCGGATCTTCAAAAAGTTTATAACAACTTCTTATTTTTTGATCCTCCCACTCCCACCATTTAATGTGAAGTAGTTTATGTATAATTTCATCTGGGAACCGATACTTTAATATTTTATTTGTTCCTACAACGACTGCATAAGGTGGAACATCTTTTGTTATTATACTACCAGCACCTATAACAGCTCCATCCCCTATTGTTATATTATTTCTAATAATACAACCAGAGCCAATCCATACATCATTCCCTATAGTTATGGGCTTAGTCCATTCTGTTCCTTTGCGTCGTTCGATGGGGTCTGTAGGATGACAAGCCGTATATAGGCTTACGTTTGGACCTATAAAGACATGGTTCCCAATGGTAACTTTGCCCTCATCAAGTATTGTTAGGTTGAAGTTTGAAAAGAAATCATCACCCACATAGATATTACAGCCATAGTCACAATAAAAGGGT
>ERZ772974.1987-NODE-1987-length-12890-cov-3.303857_pt1 | contig 12890 bp, 15 predicted proteins | sample MGYA00580671_ERZ772974 | MGnify/ENA primary metagenome ERZ772974 (study PRJEB29015, sample SAMEA2738065) | human oral metagenome | biome: human oral; feature: human-associated habitat; material: saliva | place: China | collected 2218 ... | reverse complement strand
CAAGCCATGCATGCCCATCCACAGCTGGTGGGCAGTAGCGGTCAGGCCGATAAACTTACCGTTGGCATCGTAAACGTTAAGCCCGACCTCCTCCATGGCGTTGGCGGCTTTCTTGGACGGGTTCTGCAACCGCTGCAGCATCGTCTTGAAGGAAGTACCCGCGTCCTGGCCGATCAGACCAGCCGACGCGAATGCAGCCAGCGTACCAGTAGTTTCCTCAATAGACACGCCCATCTGCGCGGCGACCAGGCCAGACTGTTTGAACGCGTACGCCATGTCATGGACTGACCCCTGCGCTTTACCCGCACCGGCGGCCAGCAGGTCCGCGACGTGCGGAATGTCCCGCCCAATCAGATGGAACTGGGTCATGGCCGTAGCAGCGGTCTCTGCAGCCTCGCCGACGCTAAGCTCACCGGCAGCCGCCAAGTCCAGCGCACCCGACAGGCCGCCGCCAAGAATGTCCTGGGTGGAAACACCCGCCTTAGCGAGCTCCTCAATACCCTTGGCAGCCTCCGTCGCGGAGAACGCGGTGTCAGCACCTGCTTTGATAGCGGCGGCACGCAGCTTCTCCATCTCATCCGTCGGCGCGTGCGTAGCAGCCTGAACAGACGACATAGCCTGGTCGAAATCAGCGGCGACCCGGACGGCGTTCAGACCGATGGCACCGACAGCAGCACCGGCGGCGATAAGAGACGTCCCAACGGTCGTCCACGCCTGGCTGTTATTCCTGGCAGAGTCCGCCATGGTAGCCATGGCGCCTTTCTGCCGCTCCGCAGAATCCGCCGCCGCCTGACCAACCTTGGCAATGTCGTCGGTGGCCTTGCCGGTGGCATCCCCCATGCTCTTCGCGGACTCGGAAACCTTCTTCGTCGAAGCTGCCGCCGAGTCCATCGACGACTTGAAGCCCTCGGCGTCCGCAGTAAGCTTCACGGATATCGAGCGGTCGGCCATATCTCCTCAATCCCAATGCAAGCTATTCCACGGACGGGAGGCTATAGGTGAACCGCCCTACCGCTTATTCTACGGTAGGGCGGTTACCATAAGCCCCGACTACCCCTCGTCGACGGACGCGTCAACAACCATGAGCAGCTCCCCGTCCCTCGGAGGATGATACAGGTTGCCTTTCTCGTCTCTCTCGGCGTGCTCCTTCTCCCACTGATCCCGGGCAGCTTTCGCGTAACAGACGACAGTCTTCGGCTCAAACCAGCCGTCCATCGTGTCGTCCCACGCCTTACCTATTGGGTACCCGCAACCGCAAGGGCAGAGCATGGACTCGTACTCGGAGTAGGCTACAGCGAGCTCCCGATCCCGCTGCCGCCAGTCAGAGTACCCGAGGATGAGCCCGACCGGTGGCTGACCCCACTGCTGGGCTGTCTTGCACCTGGCCCTTAGCCACTCACCCTGGCGGGTTGTTAGGACCTGCGCGAGAAAGACGACGGAACCCCCGGGGCGATGTCGTCAACAGTGTTAACCGTGCGAGCCAGCTTCTCGATCTGCTGAGGGGCGGCCTCGTACATCACCTTCAGCTGTTCCACAGTGACACCCTTGGGGGAAACAATGTGAGCTGCCAGAAGAGCCAGGTTCTGCTCGACAGTGACGTCCTTCGGGTCCTCAATGCCCGCAGCCTTGGCGGCGTTACGGCGAGCCTCCTGCGTGAGCGCCTGCACGGTGAACTCGACACCGGAGGCGGCAAGGTCATCAGCTATCTTCTTAGCCTGCTCGACAAGCTCGTCGCGGCCCTCGTCGCCAAGCGGCTGGTTTGAGATACGCTCAGAGATGAAGTCAAGCTCGGCGAGAAGGTCAGACCGGGAGTAGATGGTGCAGCCCTTCCGGGTCGGCTGGAAACCGGCAACCCAGGCGGCAAGGTCGAAGTCCTCCGGCGAACCGAGGTCATTAATGGTGGGGTTCTCTTCAGACATTGGTCGGTAGTCCTCTCAGCAGGCCCTCACGTTTCGTTTCTGACTGGCTGTCACCCGACCGGCCGGGGAGGACCAGAAGCCGACCGGCCGGGTGACACGTCAGAGTATATCAGGCGCCAGCGGTATAGCTGAACCCGTCGGAAGCGCCCTTACTGTTAGTAACGATTACGTTACCGGTCTGGACGCCAGTCGGGAGGACCGCGTCGATCGTCCTGTCTGTCTTAACCATGTAGGAAGCGGCATCCGTGGTCCTACCGCCGGCAGTGAACGTCACACGGCGGACCTTCTTGAAGTTCTCGCCCGTGATTGTAACCGTGTCGCCGGCCTTCTTAGACGCAGGCAGAATCGACAGAATCTTCGGTCGGCCGTCAGGGTCGCCCTCACCGACGGTGATCTCGTTCTCCAGGGCATCAGAAATGAACAGCGAAATCGTGCGCTTCGTGTACGTGGTCCTGTCGTCCGGCTTCTGCGGCTGACCAGGAGCAACATGGTACCAGTCAACATTGTCACCAGCAACGAAAGGCAGCTCAGGCTTCTTACCCTCACGCTCATACAGGTCGAACTCGGTGCCAGTCTGACGCAGCAGGTTCCAGGCGTCGTTGTCACTGGTGGTGGCAACCTGGCCCTTGTCGTCGAAGAACCAATACACGCTGACCTGGCCCTCGTACTCGGCGGGCCCGGGGACGGTCCCCTTACCAGCGGCGCCGAGAACAGGCTCCTCAACACTGGTGCTGCCCTTCGAACCGAGCTTATAGTCCGACTTCATAACATACATCTCAAGGCGAAGCCCCGCGTTAAGTTCGTCAGCAGTCGGATTTTTACGGTCAGCCGCGACCCTGTCGCCGGCAAGAGCGACAAGCGAAATACGGCCGTCGCCGAGAGTACGGATAGACGTTCCAGCCATTATCCTCTAAATCCTTCCCCGGCGACGTACGCCGGAAACTAGTACGTACGTACGGTAGCTATTGTACAGCGCCTACCGGACCATATTATCGTGAGTGCACATCGTCCACATGTCAACCGCGTAAGCCGGATGGCCACCACCTGTCAGGTTCACCTGGTCGTCCGTGAACAGACCAGACGAGTAACCGAGCCTCAGCGGCTCCGCCGCACGGCCCTTCACCTCCGGGACAGCCCCGTCAAGCAAAGCGCGCACATCGTCGATCACATACAGCAGCGTGTCCGCCGAGTCCGCCACGACCGTGACCGGCTGAAAGTATTTCAGTTCGTCACCGTATGGGCCGAGCGTGTCGGTCTTCGGCGTACCGGGAGGCATCTTCACCAGCACGTACGGCATCTTCGGGGTAGACTCCCGCACGTCGCCGACATGGGTACGCCAGCCGGCATCCACAAGGATCTTCCTGACAGCGTACACGTGGTCGCGGATACTGATCATGAGCTGAGGTCCCCCACAATATCACGGATGACGTCCTCGAAGATCCTCTCCGCGTCATCCTCTTTAATGATTTCCGCCGGGTGCGGCATGCCGCCACCACCCCGGCTAGTACCGAAAATCGCAACGTTCGCCAGCGCGCCCTTAGGCTTCTCAGGACCGAACTCAGCCTCCACCGACGCGCCATGCACCTTCGTGTCATATGTGAACTGCGCCCCCACGTACTGGAAACCCTTGTTCGGGTGCCCCCTGTACGCGTCGCGCGCCTTCTGTTTCCCGTCGTCCAGAATACCCTGAACGCCGGCTTTGATAGCGGCACCCGCAGTATGCCGTGACACGGAATGCAAGTCGGCGACGAGCGCCTCGACCTGAGTAACGTCGACCTGCATTAGTCCGTCACCGCGTCCACAAGCACCCGCATGGCCGTCGCATGCGTCATGCTAATAAGCCCACGGATACGGAACGGGTACCGCCACCCCGTCACTGTTACCACGTCATTCACTTTCGCGTCGAACGCGCGCCATGGGAAATGACACTCCGTGGTCTGAATCTCGTAGGTGTGGCCGCCGTCCGTCGGCGCAACACCGTACGACGTCTGCTGACGCAGACGGCACTTGCCCGTGTACACGCGCTCCACCTTCGGCTTCGACTCGTGCGCCTTCGGATCATACTCCGACTCGCCGGTCGGCCGGTCGACCACGCATTCCTCGGTCATCAACCAGTTCGCCCGGCGCCTACGATGACGGACAGCAGCCACAACAAAAACCTACAATCCTACTATTACGGACGCGGGTCCGTGCCGTTAATGTACTGAACCCACGTGTCGTCAACGAACCCGGACGTGGCCGGAGGCCAAACCTCCCGGCCCGTCTGAAGGATACCAATGCCCCGCGTCGACGTAACCGCGTACTCCTCAAGAGACCGCTTCTCCGTCGCCGTCAGGTACAGGCCATCCTCCGGGACAGGGCGGCCGCCACCCATCCAATCGTCCAGGCGTTCGTAGTTCCACGACTCCGGGTTCGTGTACGCCCTTGACGCGCAAGACAGAACAATCTGCTGCACCCCATCGGGCACATTAGCGGCAGTCCACGGATTCCTGAGACGGTTAGCGGTCTCAAGGACAAGCGTGGACGCACGCCGCAACAACCATGTCGCCCTCTGCACGTCAGCCTCCTCACTGATAGGCTCACCGAGCCACTCAGCAAGGAGGCTGACCGGGGCGAGGGGATCACTCGCCATTATACAGGGACCCCGCTATATCAGGCCAGGCCGAAGGAAGTCGCACGGGCCTCGTCCATGACAGCAGCACCGAAGAAAGCATCGATGACGCTGCGGTCCTCGGTGTAGTTCGGGTCGTAGTCGCAGATGTGACGGATAGAGAAGCCGTCCTGAGCGACCGAAGCGCCATAGGTGGCACCCTGCGGGACGTCAGCAGCGCGAAGAGCAAGGGTGAAAGCATCGCGCTGGTAGGCGACACCAAAGTCCTCAGGCAAGTTAACATCCTCAACGACGGTGAAACCGTGCAGACGAGTAATAATCGCCTCGTGGAGAAGGTCACCCTGGTCCGCGGTGAAGGAAACGTTCAGCAGGTCCTTGTTGCGGTGCAGGATCTCAGAGATACCAGCGCCGACCGCGATGTAGCGGTCCGAGGCAGGAACCTTGTTAACGTTCAGAACACGAGCAACGCGGGACAGGACAGCGAAAACATTGCTGCCGTCGCCCTTGATCTTAAGGGCCTTAGGGTCAGTGTAAACAACACCCGCAGCCTTCGGGTTATCAGCCTGGGAGGCCTTAACCGTCTTCATAACGTCAGCGAGCTTAGCCGGAACGATGTCGACGACAGCCTCAGCCTGGGGCCGGACGACCTCCTTCTCGAAGTCCTGCAGCGTCCACGTAGCCCAGTCGCTGGGAAGACGAGCGGCCGAGTAGATCTGCGTGTCAAGAGCAACGGGGCAGTACTGACGGGAAAGGTCACCATAGGTGATCGCCGTACGAGCCTCACGCTGCGACTTCGACAGCTCGTTCGCCGTCGCCTTAACCGGAAGCGGAACGGAAACGGTGGTACCGAAACCGGCCTCATAAGCAGCCTCAGCGTCACGGTTCACAGTACGGGGCAGGACGGAAAGGAAGCGAAGAGCCGCAACGGTGGACTCCGCAACCTTCTGCGCCGGGGTAACAAAGTTAGCCATCTTATCTAATCCTTAGAGAATCGATTCGTAGTACCGGCGCCTCAGCGACGGAACATCCGGGCCCCGATAGCGTCCATAGTATCAGAGTCGGTATTGGACTTACGGGAACGAGCGGGGATGCGGCCGTTACGGTCCAGAGGAGTCTCCTCCTCGGCGTCATCCGCGTCATCCTCAACGTCGTCGGCGGGGTGAGCGGCCTTGAACGCGTTGATCGCGTCGACCAGCGCCTTCGCGTCCTTCTTAATCTCAGCCTCAGTCGTACCCTGCAGACGGGTAGCAAGCTCCGCGGGCAGACCGAGCTCAAAGCCGACCTGAGCAACCGCAAGCTTACGCTCAGCCTCAGCGGCGCGAGCCTCAGCCTCCGCAAGACGCTCGATCGACTCACCCTCATCCGCGGGAGCAACATCGGCGGGGGCGTCCTTAGCCGGGGCGGCCGGGGCATCAGCGGCGCCGGAGCCGACGGCGCCAGTGGCGACCTTCTTCTCATCCTCAGGGGCAACCTCAGCAGCCGGGGCAGGCTCAGCGGTCTTGTTCACCGACGGGGCAGCCTTACCCTCAGTCTTCTCAACGCTAGCCTCAGTCTTCGGGTCCGCGGTAGGGTTCTCCTCCGGCTTGTCCTCCGCTGCGGCAGCGGCAGGCGTAGCATCCTGCACGGCAGGCTTAGCGGCGTTAGCGGACTCTGACGGCTTGTCATCGACAGCGGCAGCGGCGGGCGCCGGGACGTCCTCCGCGTCAACAGTCTTCTTGCGAGTGGTGTCAGCCACGGCGTCTCCTAAAAAGCAATACTCGGAAAGGCGTTTCTCAAGCCTCCCCACACATTATACACACCCTCACTTCGAGAAAACCCCGTCCGTGAACAAACCCGGCTCCAAACGACGCATATGCCACACAACGCTACCCTCACCCGACCTGGGCACACGTGACCTACCCTCGTGAGCCTCCGCATACGCGCGCTCATACACCTCGTTAAACTCGCGCTCGTCGTCAGACGCCGAACCCCTCAACCACTGCTTCGGCGTCTCATTCGACAGCTCGAACGTACAATCACAATGCGGGTGCGCGCGGAACGTCACAGTATCCTCCGTATACACAGGACCCCGCGCCGCCAGCATACAACAGAACGCGCAGGTCTTCCCGACCGTCACACGACGAGCCCGCAAATGGTTGCCCTGCGCCGTACGCAGAACCCATTTACCAGACCGGCTCTTCGTCAAATACTGCACTTCCTCCGCCGCAGATCGGCGGGCACGCGCCACAGCCTCCTCACGAGGCACACCCCGGCCAATCAAAGACTTAGCCTTTATCGGCCCCGATATAACCAAAGACCTTAAGTCATCCGCGGTCGACGGGGCCGGCGCGATCACACCATTAGGCAGATCCAAACCCTCACGCTGCGCATACCGGCGCACATACCCGCGCGACAGCACATCCCCGGCATCCTGGCCGCGCCGCAGAACCTCATGCGTAGCAGACACAAACCGACCCGCCGACCCATCAATATCATCCGGGTCCAACACGGACGCAGCAGCGTACGCCTGCCGACCAACATGACGCGACAGCGCCGCCAGCCCCTGCTGATACGACGCCGTCAACGCTTTACCGCCCCATGTCAGGGCCATACCGGTTACTCCTCGCCGCCATCGTCAAGCTCAACCTTCGCCGGATTGTCCGACCCGCCCCGCTGAGCCTCGTGCTCGTTCAGAGCCTTAGCGTACGCCTCCAGCTCAGACGGGTGCTGCTCCGCCCACCGACGCCACTCCTCAGCCTCAGCCGGCGACACACCAGGAATACGACCCCACAGCAGCTCAGACGGGACGCCAAGCGACTGCGACAGCTTACCCAACGCATCCGCAGCCTGCGACAGCGACCGGGCCTCAGTGTCACGCCAGTCCAAACGCAAACCATAATCCGACGCCGCCTCATAATCGCCATTAAGCATAGCCGCCAAACGCAGCAGCGACGCATGCGACCGACCGAAAGCCGTCTGCAAAGCCTGAATATGCGTACGCTCAGCACTCTTGGCCTCAGCCAAAGCGTCCGCGCTCAGGTTCACCAGCTGCGACCCCGACAGCGCCCACGAGGGCACCGACGCCAACGCAGCCAGCGTAGACAAGTCATACCGTTCAGCCTCGAGCACCGACTGCATAGACGTCTCCGGCAGCGACCCAAACGCGACCCCATCACCGCCAGTCAGCACGGACCCGTGCTCCAGCAGCGCCTTCTGACGGTTCGCCTCCTCTAGACTACCCGGGTCATCCAAACCCGTCGCAGTCTTCACACGCCAACTGTTATTATGCTGAATAAGAAGCCTGTCATACACAGTCTTCACATGCCTGCGCGCAGGAATCCGCAGACGATCCACCAACGACTCACACCGCCCAGACAAATCCATGTACGGGGCGTAACGAACAACCGGGCAAACACCCGCATCATGCGTCGCAACCACCTCAGTCGTCTCCGGATCCACGTACGCGCGCGCATCCACGTACAACCAAGGCTCCCCATCCTCATCCAACAGGGCCGCAACCTCAGGCCACTCAGCAGACGGGTCAACACCCCAATCACACGCCACACGAGACAACGGCATCGGCGCAAGGCGGAACCCACGCGGCGACGGCAACGCAACCACATACGCCTCACCATCAATCAGCGCCTCACGATACAAAGCCGTCTGACGGGTCGACATACCAGCCTGATCCCAAGGCGCCCACAAAGCAGACAGATCCCGGTCATCCTCCTGACCCTCCGCCGTCACAGCAGACGTCGCATGCGACACGCCGTCACAGATAAGCTGACGAGCCAAAGTATCCACCAGCAGACCAAGAGTCGGCCCCAGCGATAGCGCCTTCAAACGCCGCTTCTGCCGGTCCGGAGACCCGCCATCAATCTGCGCCAGAAGCGGAGTAAAACCATTAGTCGTCGACCCGGGCAGAAGATCCTCACGCCGCTGCACACACCGCGACCTGTCCATCTCATGCTCAGACACCAGACGACGCCACGGAGCATCACCATAATCCGTAGACGTGATCATCACCATACTTTACCCCGCCCTCTGCGCGCCGTCCGGTTCAGGTACATCTCCCTCATCATACGCGACCCAACCATGCATACCGCCAAATCGATCTTCTTCTTCGACTCCCGATGCTCCTTACGAATGCTAAGCCCCCACTTCGTAGGAGCACGCCTCGCATGCAACACATGCATCCGCAACCGCGCATCACCATCATGCAACAAAGCACCCTGCAACACATCAGACGTCACACGCTGCACAGCATGCACAAACAACTTCGTGTGCGACGGATCAGCCATATCCCACTTCACAGAATGCGCAGGCGACGCCTTCAACCGCAGCCTACGCCCCAAATCACGATGCCACCCATCCACAACAGCATCCCAGAACTGCTCCATACTCTCATCATCCATCGTATGAGACGGGTCAGCCCACAAACCAACAACACGATACTGAGCAACCACCTCACGCACACGCGCATCAACCTGCTCACGAGGCGCAACCCAACCCTTCCCCCGGGCACCAGGCGGACGCTGCCACAAACCCAAAGTAAACACGGCACCATCAGTCACACGGCAACCAACAAGCGCCGTCGCATCATCAGACTTACCACCATCAAAGAACACGCACAACTCGTCAGCAGGATCCAACGCCGGCAACTCCGGGTCACAACAAGAATCCCACTCCTGCCGGCTAAGCCACGAGTCCTCCGCCGCAACAGTCTGGTTATACCACTTACGGCGCGACTCAGACGGCGGCGTCGACGGATCCACAACATCCTGAATAATACGCTCCGGAGTCAACCACGTCGCATCGCCACGCACAGCACGAATAACCTCAGGCGCCGCCTCAACAGACAACGGCGCATCCGGAGGAGCCTCCAACGAATCATACATCAACCCAAAATTCGCATGCCTCCCATCCTGAGCAGCCTCCCAACCCTCACGAGTCTGCAACCCAACCGACTCAACACCCTCACGAGCCGCGTTACACAAATGCAAAACACGCGCCTGCCTAGACACCGGCGACTTCGCAGCATCACCACGCACAACACCCATCATCGCCAAGCCACTATTAGAAGCAGTCCAGTTCTGCGTCTCGTTGCACACCGTCAACGTAGCACGAGACCCCTCAGCCGCCTCCGGATTCGACGTAATAGCAGCAACAAACCCCGGCCGACCATCCGTACGACGAACACCAACATCACCAATACGGATATTCAACCGCTTACGATCCTCAGGCGGACACACAGCCTTCAACGCACCCATCGTGTTCCGCGTCTGCTGCTGCGAAACCGCCAACAAACGCACCCACGGATCCGCCTCAGCCACGCCAACAATCCGCCCACCAACCATACGCGGCACAGACGGACCCAACAAAGCAACCAACGTCACAACAGCAGCCAACGGATCCTTACCCCAACCCTTACACCGCTGCAACACAACAGTCGAATTCAAAAACACACCATTCTCATCCGTAGCGTAATACCACAGAAGAAAACGCAACTGCTCCTTCGTAAAAGTCCAAGCCCCACCACCAGGCCCAACAAGATTCTGAGACGCCCACGCAACAGCATCCCAACCAATCGTGAACTCAGGCAACAACCAGCCACCAGACGACGACTTCGCCCACGTCGGCCCAACAGCAGACGGCGGAAACGGGCCACCCTCACCCGGCACAACCGCCTCACCACTCAAACGCTCCCGGTACCAGGCCTTAATCTCCTCCCGCTCCTCAGCCTCCGCAGCCTCAACCGACGACCCAGCAGCCGGACCAGCCTCACGCGTCCTTGCCATGAGACGCAGCCCACCTGGTACGCGCAGCCTTCACAGCCTTATTATGACGCCGCTCAGCCCGAGCAGCCTCCTCCTCATCCGACTCCGGAATATTCAACGACTTCAAAATATTCGTCAAAGCAAGCCTGTGCTGACGCACCGCATCAAAAATCGGATTCGGCCGCAACTGACCACGCGAACCCTCAATCAAAACATCCGACCGGTCAGCCTCATACTGCAACCGATCCACCAACGCCAACTGCACGCACGCATCCTGCAAAATACGCAACTCATCCGTACGCAACTCCCAACGCACCACCACACGACGCCAAAACGCCTCAGCAGCCTCGCCAGCCTTCACCACCTCAACAGGCGGCTCCGGAATACGGTCAGAAAGCACGTCAGCCACAACAAAAACCTCCAGTGATCGAGCAGCAAGCACAGTATACCACCGACAAAAACAAGGGGCCCCGCCCCCACCAACAGGCAAGGACAGGGCCCCAACCAGGACAAGATCACGCCTCGTGACGACCCTTATCCCGCTCAACACCACCAGGCGTCACCAAACCAGCCCAATCAATAACACTAACACCATTGACCTTCACAGCCTTCAGCACATTAAACGCGCCAAGCACCAAACCAGCCACAGACAGAACCTGAGTAGTCACAGCAGACGCAGTCGCAGGATACGCCCCAACAAACCACGTACCAACAGCAATCACCACGACAGCAACCAACGTAATCACACGACGACGAGCCGACGTCCACCACGGCTTATCCAAAGCAGCCTGCACAAACGGCCAAACCAACGCAACAACAGCAGTCAGCGTAGCCGACTGAGCCGCAGAAAGAGACATAACAAAACCTACCCTACAAACTTACCCTTTGTCGGAACCACCGAACAGATCATCCCACGGCATACCACACTCAGCGCCCTCACACCGGCCAACCCAATAAGCGCCCAACACCAGACCCGCCACAGCGAACAGCACAACCACGAAACAACCCGCCCAGCCGAAAAGAAACTCAAACCTGCTCAGCAGACTTCTCAGCAGCACCAGCCGGCTTCAGCGCATCAACCTTAGCCTCGATCTCACTAATATGACCATCAATCTGCTTCAGCCAACCAACAAGCGGACCATCAAAACGACGACCAGCAATACCAGCACCCGTCTGATCGCTAATCTCAATAAGACGAGCGTTAATCTCAGACAGAAGATCAATACCCTGCGACATACTCAGAAACTCCAATCCATCCGCGGACGCCCCCGGACGCCCATAATCATACCAAGACCTGCACCGGTCACTAAACGGAACACCATACGCGTCATACGCACCATACGCAGACCCGCTGTTATAACGAGACCCCACACGCCGAAGATCCTCATAAGAATCACCCTCAGCATTAATAAGATCCCTAAGAATAGTGCAACCAACCTCGGCAGACGCCTCAGGATCCCACCAAGCACGCCCCGGATCATTAAAGAAATACCCCGGATACGTCACCTGCAACGGCCCCACACCATTCGACGTCGCACCATTCTCAATCAGAGAATAGAAATCACGGAACTTCGCCTCCGTGACCTCACCACCACCACAATAAGCGCCACCAACGTCATGACCGAAAACATTCGCCCCATACTCGCCAGTCTCCATCCACAAAGCCGCCAACGCAGCCCACCACGGACAACCAACACTATCCGCAGCACGCAGAACAGCCTTCTGAACCTCCGACAACACATACCCGGAAGCAGCAGAAGACGACTCAGCCGCCGGCACAGAAGCAGGCACAACCACCGAAGCCGAACCCCCACCAGTCAAAGGCGACCGCACATCACGCCTCCGAAACGCGTGAGTCCAAGAAGCACTCCGCGTATACGGGTGACTGTCGTACTCGACAATACGCACCTCACTACCAGTCTGATCACCCAGATACCCATCAATCGAGCCATCCTCAGCAATCCACGCCTCAGCCAGCAAAGCGCCATCCGACGACTCACCCGAACCACCATTGATGACGATCGCCACATGGCCCCTACCGCCGCTGGCAGCCTCAGACAGCACAATATCACCGGCGTACCAACCACCATCAGGCACATTACCCGACCAACTACCCGAAATATCCGCAAAATTACGCTTCGCGCACTCCTCACGGAACGACCCCGTCCACGTCGACCGAGGAAAATCCCCCGCCGTGAACGGCTCACCCCACTCATGATGCGCAGCAATGTTATAACAACCCGCAACAAAAGCGGAACAATCCGCATTCTGCGGCGACTTCAACAGCCACCCATCCCAATCGCAGTTGTCATACCACGTCCACCGATCCGGCTGACTGTACCCGACATCACACTGGGCGATATACCGCGCCTCAGCAGCAGCATACTCAGCAACAGACACCGAAAACCCCCTCAACTAGCACTCGCAGCCCCCCACCACCAATCATACCCGCACACCCAGCTGTACTAACCAACTAACACAGTGGCCGAAACACCACCGAAACACACAACGCCGCCGCCGAACATAACCGCACCCTATCAAACCCCGGCCAATCAGAGTGACCCCAAGCACGCCCAAGAACGAATGCTAACTCCCCCGGTCTTT
>ERZ772974.1986-NODE-1986-length-12895-cov-3.382009_pt1 | contig 12895 bp, 10 predicted proteins | sample MGYA00580671_ERZ772974 | MGnify/ENA primary metagenome ERZ772974 (study PRJEB29015, sample SAMEA2738065) | human oral metagenome | biome: human oral; feature: human-associated habitat; material: saliva | place: China | collected 2218 ... | reverse complement strand
GAGGCCGTGGCAGCCGCCGCATCTGGTTCGTAAGATACGGCAGCGTCTGTTCCCCTGTAGATTCGAGAACATGACGCACGGCTGCAGCATGGGGCCGGTGACTTTCTGTGAGGTGGAGTCACCGACCCCGTATTTTTAACCGGTTATGTTGTGCTGACAAGTTTGAGGCGGTTGTACCTCAGTACAGGCGCAAGGTTGGCGAGGCATAGGATAACCCAGGCGCACCCTGCTGATACCGCCGCCACATCCCAGCCAAGTGCGCTGGTCACTTTGGTCTCGGCGGGGAATCGGCTTGATACAGAAAAACCGACGACGGCCATAACCCCTAGAGCCAGCAGAAACGAGCTGAGCGCATACATCAGAGATTCAAAAACCACGATACGCGCTATTACTGCTCGTGAAACACCGGTTAGCACCAGCAGTGCAAAATCACGGCTTCGACTCAAAGAGCCCATAAAAATAATGGTCGCAGCCCCTATAGTCGTGGTGAGAAGCGCAGGAGATAGAATAACGCTCAGCCCACCCGAGTTGGTACCGGAACCGGAACTCATGCCCGTTGCTATCGTGTCAGATACTGTGGAGAGAATTCCGGGCAACCCTACCGCTATCAGAACGGGGGTTAGAATTGCAGCGCTCCTGCCGCCGCTATGTTGTATAAACCGACGGGCGATATTCCATGAAGCCGATAACCTCATGGGAATTATGGCGCTCCATACGCTGATAAACCCTGTCGAGAGGAGCGGAGCAAGTGCTGCCAGCAGTGAAATCAGGCAAAGCCCCAGGAGAATACCTAATCCTATTACACCTGAAATAACCACGCCTACACGCTCTTGGTGAGGGTCAATACGGACAAACTGTATACCCACTGCTAATGCTATGGTGCATACTGCCAAAACGAGAGTAAAGATCAAACGTCCACAGCTGAATTTTACGGCAGGTGTTTCTTCTGTTTCACGAAGTGCCCAAAGCGCTGGCATCAGGCTAGCCGCCCGTGCAGACCGCACCCCGCTGAAGAGTGTTACGACCAGCACGATAACAGCGCTTATTACTATAGAATGCGCCAGATAAACAACCGGTACTGTCTGCTGAAGGGTTGTTTGATGAACCATATAATCAAGCGTTGGTTGAGCGCACACTATGCCCAGCCCGCAGCCAAAGACGACGCCTATGACCCCTACCGCTAGAAGCTGTACGAGCACTATCGTAAAGACCTGTCGAGGAAGTACACCGACCAATTGCAGCCGGGCATACTCTGCACGGGTTGCCGCAACGGCATAACGTGCTGTGGAAGCGAGCATTGCCACCGATGCCACGATGAGAAACACTATTTCGCCGTATGCCAACGAGAAAATTGCTCGGGCTTTCTCCGAGGGCATAGTACTTGCCGTTGCAAGGTGCAACCTGACCGCCGTAATTCCCGTCGCCCCTACAATCACCATGACAAGGGCACCTACCCACACGCGCCACGTGCGGCGCAGCTGTTTCACCGCAACCTTTACCATCATGATGCATCCGTTTCGTAGGTAGCCGCACGGTCGAGAGCCGCTAGAATTTCGGGAGTATGTGGGCTTTCTAATGTTTCGTGAAGAGTTCCGTCACGCATCACAAAAACGGTATCTGTGCGGGATGCTGCCTCCAAGTCGTGGGTTACCATCACGATAGTCCGATGTTCTTCATCGACGAGATGGCGCAGTATATCCAGAACCAGATTCCCAGTTTTAGTATCAAGGGCACCGGTGGGCTCGTCCGCAAAAATCAGTTCTGCACCGCTTGCTAAGGCACGGGCGATAGCCACGCGCTGAGCCTGACCACCTGAGAGACGGTTCGGCAAAGAGCGAGAAAAATCTAACATGTGCACTGCATGCAGCGCTTCACGAGCACGACGATGCGCGTGTCGTAGCCCGGCAAGCTGTGCTGGGAGCAGGACGTTCTCATAAGCTGTCAGCGCCGGAATCAGGTTATACGATTGAAAAACAAACCCAAGGTGATCGCGCCGGAATGCCACAAGTTTATTGCCGCGAAGAGAGCTAATATCTGTACCGGCGATAGTTACAGTACCGGAGGTCAGGGGCTCAAGACCCGCTAGACAGTTTAAGAGGGTAGATTTACCGGAGCCTGAAGGTCCTACAATCCCGGTAAAACTCCCCCGCTGAATCTGCAGGTCAATTCCTTTCAGCACTGATAGCTGCTCTCGCGAACCGGCGGAGGGGAACGACTTATATATTCCCGCTCCGGTAATTATTTCTTCTGCTGTATGAGAAAAGGCCATTACGTATATCTCCTGCTCGGGTCGATGATGGGTATATCGTCATTCCCTGACTGCATGAGAACAGCTTTGCTACACATTATAGAAGCCGACCTGTATAGTACAACCTTTCCAAACGCAAAAATCGCCCGGAAGAGATAACACCGTGTGGGTGTTTCTTCCGAGCGATTTTAGCGTGACGGGTTTTACGAATTACGAACTATGCGGGTGCACTAGCACCAGCGGGAGAAGCGCCGAAGACCGCTTCCTGTTCACGCACAATATCGAGGAGTTCACGGATCTGCTTGATGTCGAGCACAGCGCTGGGGTTGAAGTAATTGATCTGAATGCCCGGGGCGTTGAGCTGTTCCGCGAGGGTCAGCACCTCAATCGCATGCGCTACGCGCACCTCAATCGCGGGGTCAATAGCGGCAACTTCAATCGGCGAGGTGAACGCCAGCATGTTCGTGGGGTTGCCGTCATCATCGGGTACGAACGCGGGACCCTGCACCTGACTCTTGGGATCAATCGCCACCACCAGAATAGAGTTTGGTGCCACCAACGAACCGAGAAGCTGCTGCATATTGTCGTTGATAAGAGCCATTTTCGCGCCGTCGTTGCGGGGCGAGTTCACAACCCACTGCACCTGGGCGCGCTCAATATAGCATTCGTGGTTGGAACCCGGATCTATCGCAATCAGATCAAGGTCGGGGTTGCTCAAGAAATCCATGAAAATCTTGACGGCGGGTTCGCGCAGAATCAGCTCGTCATCGTCGGAGTTTTCACGCATGTAGCTCTTCGAAACATACTCTGCCGACGAGAATACGCATAGCGCCTGCATCCCGTTTTCAAGGCGAATAACCTGGTAGCGCAGCTGCGATTCGGGACCAATATCAAGGTGCCCTGCGGGAACAATAGTTGAGCCGGAAGCATCCACGAGCAAATCACCGCCGAGCATGGTGCGCACTACGTTAATGAGGGTTCGTTCTTTGACGTCCTTCTTGAAAGCTTCGAGTGCAGCGGCGAGGTAGGGATTGGGAACCTCGTAATCGGTTTCTTTATGCAAGCCCGAAACATCACGAGCTCGACCGTGCATACGTTCGGTTGCCCAAGCGGGAATACGCTCGGAATCGCGCGGGAACATGTGCAGATGCTCGCGTACATCCGAAGCACTCAGGGTTCCTTCAGTACCCCAGTTCTCCGGTTCTTCGTCGCGGTTATAAGATGCCCCCACACTGAACTTCGGTTCGGGCCAGTTATTGGCCGCCACCACCACAGATGCGGTAAACCAGGTGCCGCGGTTGCCGTCGTAGGCGGCGCGCTGGAGCTTGCGAAGATCGGGCAGTACGGGCGAATCTTCCTTGAGGGGGCCCACCGAACCGATGTACTCTTCGCCGTCACGGAATTCACGCACGCGAATATAGACCTGCCCGGCGAGGGGTTTTACGTCGAGGATCATCTCGCTCCACCCGGGCTCAGCCTTGACGACATCAAGAAGCCAGCTACCGATACGGTTGAGCGCATCCTGGGTGCGGGCGGCTCTACTCGTCGGTTCAGAACGTCGGGTATCCGTCATGGTTTTCCATTCCTTTATCGTCAGCTTGCATCTTAGGTCCCGGCGGGAAGCTACCCGCTACTCTATTGATTTTAGCGAAGCATCCGCCGTCACGCCGATTTATAACGTCATGATAGGTTAGGGAACACACTTTTGCGTGTGTGCTCTAGCATCGGTTACCGAGTTGTCTCTTGTTCAAATTTTTTCTCCATCCGACCCACAAAATTGGTGCAGTTTGTGGGTACTCACACCAAAAAGGTTGTTACCCTTAACCTATGACGAATTCTTTGCAGGATCTTATTGACGCATCAATCTTTATCTCGACCGAATACCAGGCGCGGTTGGCTGAACTCATTGGGTCTGCTGACTACGACGTAAACTTCGCCGAACAGTCCCTCACGTTCAAGGCCGCCGATCCGGTGTCTTTTCAACCCTACCTGCTCGGTACCGAATCTGAAAACCGTGGAACCTGGATTTGGTCGTGGCAGCAATTGGGATATTTTCCAAATGCGGTAGTCTCAGCGGCGCTGCAGGCGCGAGATGCCGGTGAACGCGACTCAGTTCTGGAGCTGAGTACCGACGAAATTCCGCTCTCAGAGGGATTGGCGCGTCGCCTGACTTTGGCAACTAAGACGGTGACCGGTTTGTACGCCCACTATCCCCTGCCGTCGGGGTCTGTGCGGGCATGGAGCCTGATTGACAGCCCCGAATTGACCCTGGATGCGCCCACGTACAAAGGTGTAGGGCGCGTGATTGCGAAGGCTCTGCAAAGCGAAGATATTCACGATCATCCACTCGCCGTTAATTCTTATGCGCGTCAGCGCGGGTTCCATACCGCCTGGGATACCGAGGCCACCGTGGTACTCACCATGACCGACGGCGCCCTGCGGCTGTGGTTCGATGAGGGGCGCATCAGCGGTATCGAGCGCGCGAAGCCCGAGGTTACCGCCCAAGAACTTGCGCAGCTTGCCGCAGAGGCTGAGCAGTACCGTGCGGAATTGGCAGCTGAACGCGCCGAAGTTGAGCAGGCCGCCGCTGCCGAGGCTGCAGAGCAGGTGGCCCTGCGCGAACAGCAGTCGGCAGAGCGTGCGGCGGCACGTGCCGAAGCCGAGCAGGCACCCGCCGTTCAGGAACCCGAGGAAGCCCAGACGCCTAAGGACGCACAGGCAGCAGAGAGCGCCCCCGCACAGGAAAATGCACAGCCGGAAGAAGCAGCACCGGCTCAGCCTCAGGCTCCCGCGGCGGCCGCAAAGCGCACTGTACCCGCTGGCGCATCGCAGAAACCGGTGGCGGGTGTACGCACGACCGAGAACCTCTACCCGGATACCGAGGCCCCTTTCGATCAGGATCCGCGCGAGAATTCCGAGCACGGTCGCGTAACGGTCAATACCCTCCCAGGCGATGTTGTTCCGAACGCTGGCGCTACCGCGGCACAGACCGGCACATCTGCGGGTCAGGCTAAGGCGGCGAAGCCCGGTGCCTCCGATGCCTCGAAGTCCCGCACATCGATCACCCCGCGCGCAGCTGGCAAACCCGGCGCAAGCGCAGGTCAGGGACAGGAAGCACCTCAGTCCGGCGCACAGAAGCCCGCAGCGGCAGGTGCCCAGCAGCAGCCGCAGCAGGCACCCAAACCTGCCGCTTCAGGTACCGGCGCATCCGCACCGCAGACCGAGAACACCCCGGCAACTGCAATTCCGGTGATCAAGCCCGCCGAACAGAATGCCGATCAGCACGAGGAGCAGGAGCAGACTCAGGAAACCGGCAAGAAGAAGGGCTTCTTCTCGCGGTTCTTCGGTCTGTAGACAACGCTGTATCAGCAGGCATACAGGGTCTTTACCCCGTGCCTGCGGCATATTATCCTGACCTAGGAATTTCATCATTCCGGTGGGGTGCAACGCTGTATTATGTTGCGCCCCATCGGCGTTTAATAGGCGACTCGCCTCCGCCAGTTGGCGCCTCACACTCGTGCAAGAGTGTGGTGAAGAGTAGAGTTGTTAGAAGTTCACATCTCATCTTTCGTTCACAGGTAGGGAGGATCCCTCACACTATGGCGCAGAACACTCACAGCGCTACAGCACCCGCATCAGGCACGGCGGCACACGCTGCACAGACCCGCAATGGTTTTATCTGCCTTTTCACCACCTACGCGATCTGGGGTATGCTGCCGCTGTATTTCTATCTCATGGCGTCTTCGTCTGCGCTGGAGATTGTGCTCTCGCGTGTGATTTTTTCACTGGCATTCTGCGCGGTTCTGCTCCCTATTTTCCGGTTGACCAAGCCGTTTAACCAGGCGGTGCGTACCCCGCGCACTATGGGTATTTTGACGGTCGCGTCTTTGCTGATCGGCGCGAACTGGATGATCTATGTGTACTCCACCACGCACGGGCATACGATCGACATGTCGCTGGGGTATTTTATTAACCCGCTGGTCTCCGTGGTGTTGGGGGTCGTGTTCCTGCACGAGCGGCTGCGAAAAGTTCAGTGGGTCGCCATCGGGATTTCGACCGTGGCGGTACTGATTATGAGCGTGGTGTACGGGCAGATTCCGTGGCTGGGTTTGGGTGTTGCCTTCACCTTCGGAACGTACGGGCTGCTCAAGGCGCGGGTGGGGTCGAGTGTGCATCCGGTGGTGTCGCTATCGCTTGAGACTTTTATTTTGCTTCCGGTGGCGCTCGTGGTGCTGTGGTGGATGAATACGCAGGGACAGCTCACGCTGTTTTCGCAAGGCCCCGGGCATTTCTGGCTGCTCGCTTCCACCGGCATTGTCACGGTAACTCCGCTGGTTCTTTTCTCAGCGGCGGCGCGGGCGCTGCCTCTGTCGGTGATCGGCATGGTGCAGTATATGGGACCGACCATTCAGTTCTTCCTGGCGCTCTTCGTGCTGCACGATAGGATTACCCCGGATAAGTGGATTGGCTTATCTCTGATTTGGGTGGCTCTCATAATTTTCACGGTGGATGCGGTGCGCGCCTCACGCACCTCGCGCCCGTCGAAGCTCACGGCGGTCGAGACCGGCATGATTCCTATTGTGCAGATTTCTCAGTCCTCTGAGGGCGGCGATGACCGTGAACAGAACTATCTTCTGGATGCGGTTCAGCTCTCCCCCAAAGATCCAGCGGCGAGCGCCCGCGACAAATCCTGAGCCCTTGCCGTATATGCATAAAAGTGTTGGCACGAGAACCGGTCAGAGTTCTCATGCCAACACTTTTTATTCGCGCCGAGTGCGCGAGTATTCTATGTTTCTACGTACCGGGCACAGTCCGCAGACCTGCCTGCGCGCGTAAACGGTATTATTCAGTGGCTGCCTGCTCGACAGCATCATCCTCAGGTTCTTCGGGGTGCCTGCTCAGGTTTACGAGGGCAAACACCAGGCCGCCCCAGATAATGAGGATTGCCACGATCATCATAGCGATAGCTGCACCGCTCATTATGCCTCCTCACCCTGTGCTTTTGCGTGTGCTTTCAGCGCGGCATCGTCCACATGCGTGTGGGCGAGTTTACCGCCGATAACGGGCGGTGCCGGGGGTTCCTCGGCGGCGCGTGACTTATGCGACCACGGCAGGAATGAAATCACGATGGAGCCAAGAATCAGGAATGCCACCATGCCCCAGCCGAAGATGCCGAGCAGATCTGCTGGGTAGCCTTCGTAGGGTTTATTAATGGTCTTCACGAGCGTGGAGATCAGGCTGTACCCCAGGATCAACGGGGTAACGCCCGCCAAGAGAATCATCCAGAGCCAGCCCACCTTCAAGGAGGAGACAGAATTCAGATGATCCCGCAGGGTCGGCAGGGCCCGCAAGCAGTAGACAACCACAACAATGGAGGTCAGACCGGCCGCCAGAATACCGAAGCTATTCACGAAGTTATCGAGGATATCCAGCACGTACAGGCCGGATGCGGTGGGCATCAGCAGGGTCGAGATAATCGCCAGCGGGATAATTACGATCATGGTTGAGGTCAGGCGTGAGGTCCCAGCTTTATCCTGCACACCAGCGACAATGACTTCAAGAACCGAGATGAGCGAAGTGAATCCTGCGAAGAGGAGCGAACCGAAGAACAGGAATCCGATGAGCGCACCAGCCGGCGCCTGCGAAATAATGGTGGGGAAGGCGATGAACGCCAGGCCGGTGCCTTTTTCGACGACTTCGCCTACGGCGATGCCCTGTGCCTGAGCCATGAAGCCCAGCGCTGCGAACACACCAATACCCGCCAGCAGCTCAAATCCAGAGTTGGCGAAACCCACGACGGTGCCCGAGCCGGTCAGGTCGGTCTTGGGCTTCAGGTAGGATGCGTAAGTCACCATAATGCCGAAACCGAGGGAGAGCGAGAAGAAGATCTGTCCGTAGGCGGCGACCCACACCTCGCCATTAGTTAGCGCACCCCAGTTGGGAGTAAACAGGGTGTTCAAGCCGTTCATCGCGCCGGGCAGGGTGAGCGAGTACGCAACCAGACCTACGAACATAAAGATCAGCAGGGGCATAAACACCACATTGGCGGCACCCACGCCTTTTTGCACGCCCAGCGCCATAATGACGATCAGGGAAATCCACACCAGCACGAGCGGAATGAGAATGCCGGGGTTAAAGTCAAAGGAAAGCTTTGGATCCCCCACTTTCAGGAAGTCCTTCATGAAGAAGGATTTCGCGTCGTCGCCCCATTCCTGGTTGAACGAGAAAATCATGTACCGCACCGCCCAAGCGATAATCGCGGCATAGTAGATGGCGATCACCGAGCTAATGCCCATATGCCACCAACCGATAAACTCGGTTTTGCGGTTGAGGCGGCGGAATGCCAGCGGGGACGATGCGCGCCCGCGGTGGCCAATCGCGTAGTCGAAGAAGAGGAAGGTGAGGCCTGCGGTCAGCAACGCCACGATGTACGGGATCATGAAGGCGCCGCCGCCGTTCTCGTAAGCAACAGCGGGGAAACGCCAAATATTTCCCAGACCAACAGCTGAGCCGATGGCGGCAAAAAGGAAGACCCTGCGGCTGGAGAAGCCTTCACGCTTCGCCGGGGTCTTGGCGGGTTTTGTACCCATGATAGTGGTTACCTCGGTCTAGATGTTCATGTATGCACGTCACGCGACGATGCGCCTTTAAGGGTAGACGGAGCATGTCGTCGTGAACGGAGGCGCGCTAGGGTTTGGGCGCGACTCTCCGGGTGCTCTGTGCTCTCAATGATGTATGGGCACAGACGTTCTTTAGGTTTACCTGATGTAGGCTATTTGGTCAATGATAGCCCATCATGTGGGATTCTGTGGGATTTATGAGGGGAATGTAACAGATAAACACAAGTATTCTTAAACTAACGCTTCTCGATCTTCAGCCCTCACGACCTCTCGTGCCGAGTGGCAGGTGCATCCTGGAAGAGACCGGATTTATCGGTACTTTTACGGCTCTCTACCTCTGAACCCCTCAAGATTCCCACCAGAATTACCGTGAATCCGCACAGCGGAGCAGCCCCGAGGGCGAGCTCGGTACGGCTCACCACATCCAGCGGCACGTGCAGCAGGAGCAAGGCCAACGCAGCCGCACAAACCCAACCGCTCACATATAAACGGTGCATATTCAAGGCAATAGCCAGATTTCCGGCGAGCACAAGCAAGGCGATAATCGCGGATTCAAGGGTCAAAATAGCAAGCATCATTCCGGGTGCAAGACCAGCATATTTAGAGTAGAAAATGTCAAAGAGAAAAGGACCGATAAGATAGGCAAGCAGTGCGCCGAAAACGCCGATTCCCAGGACCCACAGACACGGGCGTGCTAAAGCGCGCAGTGGGTTATCTTGGTGCTTCAAGAAAGCCGATATGGCGACCCCTTGAAAGGCCTGAAGCGGCATCATAATCGGCGAACGTGTAACCCCAATAGCAGCGACCAAGGCATTGAACTGTGCGCTTTGATCCTGCGTTGTGAACTGTAAGAAAAAGGGAAACGCCGTCATAAGAATCGATGCACCGGCGGATGAAAGCATGAGCATCACAATATTTCGTGCATACCGCCGCGAACTAACATCAATGCTCGCGTTCCAGACGCGCCGCCCGGTACGTGAAAATACGACGCACGGAAGCCAGATCAGCGAGGCAACGACAACGGCGGTCTCAAATCCGAGCAGATGCCACGACAACACCACCGCCGCCAGTGTTGCCGCCAAACGTATCAGTGCCTCACCGCTGCCTAAAGCGGCGTAAAAATACCAGGAATCCCGCCCGGCGGATGCGCCGCTAACAGCAGCGTAGACGGCGTACATTACGACGCCAAACGCTATCAGTACAACACTCATCTGCGGGTAGGTGGGGAAAGCGGAGGACCACAGTGGTGAGGTCATGACAACGATCGCGGCAATACTCAGTCCTAACAGGGCTGCCACGGCGGAATATGAAAGTCTATTAGTGTGTGTTCGTGATTCCGGGTTCTGCAGAAGGGACGCCCCGACTGCCCGCGTTGTCTCCTGCTGAATAGCGCCGGTTATACCGTAAATTCCGAACACGAGGGGCCAGAATGCTGACTGAAACTGCCTAAACTCACTGTGCGATAAAAAGTACGCAGCAATAACCGATATAGCAAACGTTGCCGCAGCCGCTATAACCGAGCTGAAGAATATTGCGGCAGATTGATATGCGGTAACGGTTTTGTGGGCCATAGTTTCCCTTATAGAACTCTATCGAGTTCAGCTCCACCTGGGCGTTCTTCACACACTACGCTGCATCGATATACACATTCTCGTGAAGAAGTCTTCCTGAAGCAACCGTATCACGCGGTTTAGCCCTCGCGATGCACCACGGCATGCGCGAAGGATTCCAGCGCCGCCTTCGCGGTGGAATCCGGCAGCGGCGCAATGGCCGCGATCGCGCGATCCGCCCAATTATAGGCTATCTGCCACGCTTCCTGCGTGACCGGATGCGCGGCGAGCGCGGATACAGCAGCGGCAAGCGCATCGTCACTCGATAGGTCTGCCTCAATGAGCGTTCGAACCTGACGGGCTGATTCGTCCCCGGCCTCTGCGGCACGGTTGAGCAGAATAGTCGGCAGGGTCGGCACACCCTCACGCAGATCGGTGCCCTGGGTTTTCCCGGAGGATGCACCATCGCTGACAATATCGATCACGTCATCGGCGAGCTGGAATGCCACGCCCACGAGTTCGCCGTAGGTGGCGAGCATCTGAATAACCTCTTCGGAGGCGCCCGCCAAGAGTGAGCCGTACTCCCCCGCCGCCGCGATCAGCGAGCCGGTTTTCCCTTCGATCACGGAGATATAGTGATCGAGAATATCCTGGTTTTCGCGTACACCGGTTGTTTCGTAGAGCTGCCCCAACACCAGGCGCTCGAAGGTTTGCGCCTGAATTTTCATGGGTCGCGTGCCCAGATCGGAGACCAGCAGCGAGGCACGGGAGAAAATGAGGTCGCCCGTTAGGATGGCGACGGAATTTCCCCAAATGGTCTGAGCGGTATCGACGCCGCGGCGTTTGGGCGCATCGTCCATCACATCGTCGTGGTAGAGGGTCGCCAGATGGGTGAGTTCGACGACCACTGCGGCCTCAATCACGTCGTCGTTAATCTGCCCGTCCACAGCGGCGGCAAGCAGAGTCAAGAGGGGACGCACGCGCTTTCCACCGGCGAGCAGTAAGTGTCGGGCGGCAACATCGGCGAGCTTATCGGTGTAGCTGATAGCCTCGGCAAGCCGCTCTTCAATCCGCGCCAGCGAGGTAAGAATCTGGGGGCCAAGCTGCGGGTCGGACGCAATGAGCTCAAACCCGGCGGGCAGGTTGAAATCAAGTCCTGCCATCAGGTCGGTGGCTGCAATGGATTGCTCTGAGGTGCTCACGATGCCTTCTTCGGTGTGTTGGTGCGTAGCTGCATGCTGTGTGTTGCTCAATGATGATGTGCTGAGTGTTAGTTTTGGGGTTTGAAACCACGGTGAATGGCAACAATTCCGCCGCTGAGATTACGATATTTGACGTCCTGCCAACCCGCCTGTGCGAACTTGTGGGCAAGGGTTCTCTGATCCGGCCAATCGATAATCGACTCCGCCAAATATACATAGGATTCCGGGTTTGAGGAGATCGCGCGCGCTACGGGCGGTATCGCCTTCATAATGTATTCCTTATACACCTTACCGAAAGGAGCGAAGGTTGGGGTCGAGAATTCCAGCACCACGATGCGCCCGCCGGGCTTAGTAACCCGGTATAGTTCGCTCAGCGCACGGGGGTAATCCGCAACGTTACGCAAACCGTAAGACATGGTGACGGCATCGAAGCTGTCGTCCTCGAAAGGAAGGTCGGTAACATCCGCCCGCACGAAGGTCATATCGGGGCGGCGTTTGCGCCCGACCTCCAGCATTCCTTCGGAAAGGTCCGCGGCGATAACATCAATCCCGGCATCGGCGAAAGGCTCGGATGAGGTTCCGGTACCGGCGGCAACGTCGAGGACCTTCTGCCCGGGATGCGCATCTACGGCGGCAACGGTCTGCTTGCGCCAGTAGATGTGCCGTCCCAGCGATAAGATGCCGTTCATCAGGTCGTAGCGCTTCGCGACGGTGTCAAACATGGCGGCGATATCGCCGGTCTTCTTGTCAAGGGTTGCGCGGGTACCCTGAACATTTTTCTCTACGTTGCTCACGCCTTCAATTGTGGCATGTTCTGCCGCCCGTGGGGTAGTTGAGCACCTCCTGATGCGTCATCTGAGGTGGCGAACACTTTAACTCACGAAAATATGCACTCTTGTGCCCGGTGTTGCGCACGTGCAGCACGTTTCTCCCGCCGCCCGCCACGGCGCGACAGTATTCCTGGTTTTATGCATACTATGCATACATAATTCTTCATTTACTCAGAAAAATAGTGAATATTTATAGGCATACTTGCATTCTTTATCGCACAGGTGCACAATGGAAAACATCAAAATTTTCTACACACGGAGCACACCATGTCGATTTTCACCGCAAAACCCAACCTCAAAAAGTCCCTCGCGATCCTCGCGCTCGCACCCCTCGTCCTCACAGGATGCGTCTCAACCGCATCCGACGGCGAAAACGGAGAGGTAAACCTCATCAACAACGGCGTCCTCACCGTCTGCACCAACACCCCCTACATGCCCTTCGAAT
>ERZ772974.1985-NODE-1985-length-12896-cov-8.929133_pt1 | contig 12896 bp, 10 predicted proteins | sample MGYA00580671_ERZ772974 | MGnify/ENA primary metagenome ERZ772974 (study PRJEB29015, sample SAMEA2738065) | human oral metagenome | biome: human oral; feature: human-associated habitat; material: saliva | place: China | collected 2218 ... | reverse complement strand
CCAAAGTCTGCAAGACTTGAGGGTCAATCAGAACTCCGTCAGGCTGGGTAAAAGTTCCGACCATATTCTTGGCCCAAGGTGTATTGACGCCTGTCTTACCACCGATTGAGGAGTCCACTTGGGCTGTCAGACTGGTCGGAATCTGCACGAAATGAATCCCCCGCATGTAGGTCGAAGCAACAAAGCCTGCCAAATCACCAACAACGCCACCACCCAAGGCTACAATGCCATCACTACGGGTCAGACCAACCTTGACCAAGAATTCATAGGCTTTGTTGACAGTCTTTAAGTTCTTGCTGGCTTCGCCCTCCAAAAAGTCAAAGACAAAGGCCTCAAAACCAGCCGCTTCTAAGCTCAGCTTGACCTTTTCCGCATAGAGTCGAGCGACTCGATTGTCCGTGATGATGACTACTTTCTGAGGCTGCCAAAGCTGACTCAGCCAGCTGCCAGCCTGAGACAAAGCCCCCTTTTCGATGAAAATATCGTAGGGATGATGGGGGAGATTTACATTCAATTTCATAAGCGCCTCCTTGTTTTTCCTGCTCCAACCATAGAGGAGTTGAGTACGAGTAACTATTTATACAGAGCTTCCAACTGCTGCCAAATTTCCTGACAAGGCATGGGTTGTCCTGTCCAAAGCTCAAAAGCTTCTGCGGCCTGATAAAGCAACATACCCAGACCATTCACTGCCACTACCTTCCGACTTCGAGCCCACTTTAAAAAAGGTGTTTCAAAAGGTTTATAAATCACATCCGCGACTAAAATCTGGCTAGGTAACTGAATACCTTCTGCTAATGGTAAAGTCTCGCTATCCATACCCACACTTGTTCCATTGACCAGAAGGTCTGATTGGTTAATTTTCTCCTGCAAGGTAGCCAAGTCTTCTAAGTTCAAAACATGAATCCTACTCTTAGTCTGGCGGCTGATAACTTCCATCTTGCTGACAGTCTTATCATAGGAAGACTGCCGAGTAAAGACAAAGATTTCTTCTGCCTGATCCAAAGCAGCTTGAGCGATAATAGCTGTCGCGGCTCCTCCAGCACCTAAAATGGTCATTTTTTTGCCCTGAATAGCAAAAGACGGCAAGCTCTTAAAAAACCCCTTGCCATCCGTATTATATCCTATCAATGTACCATTTTTATTCACCACTGTATTCACAGCCCCGATAAGACGTGCACTGGGAGTCAATTCATCAAGATATTGGATGACTTCCTGCTTGTAGGGCATTGACAAATTTATCCCAAACATATTATACCTTCGGATATTAGCAACGGTCGCTTCTAAATCCTCTGCTTCAATTTCCAAAGCAAGGTAGACACCATTGACAGCAGTCTTCTCAAAGGCAGTATTATGAATAAATGGTGAAATGCTATGCTTAATCGGCTTAGCAACCACTGCAGCTAGACGAGTATGGCCATCAATTTTCATTTAAAATCTCCCGAACAACCTTCATGTTTGCTAGGGAAACCTGACCTGGTGCACTTGGCTGTTCAACGCTGGCAAAAGACCAGCTCGAGCCTGTCAAATCTGCAGCTAAGCGAGAAATCTTTCCGACTTTCCCCATAGAAATCGTCACATACTCTTGTTCAGGATTCAAAATCTTAAATCCACGAGTGTAGTTCATCAGGTCCAATACATCCTGCTCATTATGCGCCATGACAGAAACTTTGACCACTTTTGGTGCCAAACTTGTCAATTCTGACAAAATTTCCATCATGTTTTCAGGCGTTTCCTCAAAATTATGATAACTGAGAACTAAATTTGGAAACTCGAGCATTTCTTCAAATTTATCTTTATGCGAATAGTATTCAAAATCAACATAGTCTGGCGAATAAAAATTGGCTACTTCTTTGATAAGAGCAACATATTCATCATCTGACAGATCAATTTCGCCACCTTCTCCGCGACTTCGCAGCGTGAAGAGCAATTCACGACCAGCAAATTTCTCGAAAATAGCAGGAGCAACGTTGAGAATGCTCTCTTTCGGCAAAAAGTCCGCGCGCCATTCGATAATGTCAGCATCATCATAACGACTCACATCAATTGCTTTAGCCTCTTCTAAACTTCTGGGCATGATTGAAACGACTAATTTCATTTGTCCACCTTAATTGTAAATACCTTGAGGTAGTTACTATTCTCATCTTTCTTATTGTATACAAAGTCTGCTGGTAGACCATATTCCGCCAGATAGCGGTGAGGAACTCCTGCAAATCCTTTTTCAATTTCTTTTTTAAACTTACTTTTAGAAACATTAGCTGCGTTGGTCGAAAGAATCAATATTCCATTCGGACTCAAGATTTCCAAGGCCTGAGCTACCAAACGATGGTAATCTTTCGCAACAGAGAAAGTCTGTTTCTTATTGCGAGCGAAGCTCGGCGGATCTAGGACAATCACATCATATTTCAACTCGTGACGCTTGGCGTATTTGAAATAATCAAAAACATCCATGACCACAAAACGATGCGGCTCTAAATCCAAACTATTGGCTTCAAAATGCGCCTGAGAAAGCTCGCGACTGCGCTTGGCCAAATCCACCGAAGTTGTTTGACTGGCACCGCCCATGGCAGCTGCCACCGAGAAAGCTGCTGTGTAGGAGAACATATTAAGCAGACTTTTTCCGCTAGCTAAGCCGTCAACCAGACTGCCCCGCACCTCATGCTGGTCCAGGAAAATCCCAGTCATCAGGCCATCATTCATGAAGACTTGATAGCGCACGCCATTTTCCAAAACCGTAAAATAGGCTGGCGCTTCTGCTCCGTAGAGATGGGCAGACTCATAGTCCAAGCCCTTGAAGCGAATCTTCTCGTAAGCTCCAGCGACCTCAGGAAAGACCTGCTGGAAAGCAGCCACTATCTGGTCCTTGATTGAAAAAACAAAGGAATTGTACCAAGAAAAAACGGCATATTTCTCGTAGACATCAACTGTAAAACCGCCAAAACCATCACCTTCTTGGTTAAACAGGCGATAGGCTGTCATATCCTCCGCATGACGGTAATAGAAACGCTTGTCTTTAGCTTTTTCAAACAAATGCTGAAAGAAGGCTGAGTTCAGCTCTACCTTAGCATAAGAAATCAGCCAGCCAAGTCCCTTATTTTGTAAGGAGAGATAAGCCGTTCCCAAGAACTTCCCCTGCTGACTATGCAATTCCACACATTGATCAGTGAATGAAAGAGTTGGAAAATCATTCTTATCTAGAACTAAAATTCCTTTTCTCAACTTTTCCTCTGTCTGCTTATTAACAGTAAGTTTCTTCATAAGCATTATTATACCAAATATTGTGAAAATTCTCAAAGCATATTTATTATTTTCACATAATACTTGTTTTAGTAGAAGAAATTTTCAACATTTTATATATTAAATATTTATTTTATCAGGCGGACTTTCAAGTAAGCTTCCCTACTCTTACTTTCCACTATCTATCATGAAGCAAAGCCTGTTTAATTTTAGATATTCTTGCGAACAATCCTGAAGTTAGGAAATGATTGCCCTTATTAAATTACCTTACAAATAAAATAAACTAAACACTAAATCACTTCAATTTTTCCTCAACTTGAAAAATTGTGATATACTTAGAAGAAGAGAATTTTTAGGAAATAAGACAAGGAAGTATCTTTCTGTGAAAAAAATAACCAAGAATTTACTCAATTTTATGAGTACAAGGCTCGGTTTCGTCTTGAGCTTGCTCACGATTTATTGGTTAAAAACCATGTGGGCTTATACCGTTGATTTTAATTTAGATATTCAAGGAGCCTATCAGATTTTTCTGGCTCTGATTAACCCTTTCCCAATTGGACTTTTACTGATTGGACTCGCTCTTTATATCAAGCCGACTAAGCTTTTTTATTGTGTCAGCACGGCTATCTACATCATGCTCTTTGTCTGGTTGATCTCAAACTCCATCTACTACCGTGAGTTTACCGACTTTGTGACAGTCAATACCATGTTGGCCTCCAGTAAGGTGTCTGCAGGCCTCGGGGCAGCAGCCATGGAGCTCTTCCGCCCTTGGGATGCTATCTATATCATTGATTTTCCAATTCTGGGCTGGCTTTTTTATAAAAAGTATATCCGCTTGGATCATCGTAGGTTTAATTTCCGCGCCAGCTTTGCCGTGACATCTCTGTCAGCCATGCTCTTTTCGGCCAATCTTTTCCTAGCAGAAATTGATCGTCCTGAGCTCCTGACACGCGGATTTTCAAATTACTATGTCGTTCGTGCCCTTGGTCTTCCTGCCTTCCTCGGCTACAGCGCTAATCAAACCTATGCTGCTAATAAAGAGCGTTCCAAAGCCTCTGCCAAGGATCTAGAGCCTGTTGAACAATATATCCAATCCCACTATGCTGAGCCAAACTCTGAATACTACGGCATTGCCAAAGGTCGCAATGTTATCTATGTCCATCTAGAGAGTTTCCAGCAGTTTCTGATTGATTATAAACTACAGATGGAGGGCAAGGAATACGAGGTTACGCCTTTCCTCAACTCCCTTTACCACTCCAACTCAACTTTGGCTTTTTCAAATATCTTTAATCAGGTCAAGGCTGGAAAGACTTCTGATGCTGAGACCATGATTGAAACAGGTCTCTTTGGTCTCAACCAAGGCTCCTTCATGGTAAACTACGGCGGTACCAATACCCAGCAGGCAGCACCTTTTATCCTGTCAAAAAATGGAGATTACACATCTGCTGTTTTCCATGGAAATACAGGTAGTTTCTGGAACCGTAACACTGCCTACAAGCAATGGGGCTATAATTATTTCTTCGATGCGTCCTACTTTACCAAGCAAGACGAGACCAACTCCTTCCAGTATGGCTTGAACGATAAAATTATGTTCAAAGATTCCATCAAATATCTGGAACATTTACAGCAGCCTTTCTATGCCAAATACATCACCGTCTCTAATCACTATCCTTATACGACCAGCTTGATTGGCGATGAGATTGGTTTCCCACTGGCAGATACCAAAGACGAAACCATCAATGGCTACTTTGCAACAGCAAACTACCTCGACTCCGCTGTCAAAGCCTTCTTTGACTACCTGAAAGAATCTGGACTCTATGAAAATTCAATTATCGTCCTTTACGGTGACCACTATGGAATTTCTAATTCTCGTAATCCAGCTCTGGCACCTTTGATCAATAAAAATTCTGAGACTTGGTCTAGTTACGACAACGCCATGTTGCAGAGAGTGCCATACATGGTCGTGATACCTGGAATGGAAAAGGGAAAAATCATCGATACCTTTGGCGGACAAATCGATATGCTGCCAACCTTGGAGCATTTATTGGGAATTGACTCCAAAAATTACCTTCAAGTCGGGCAAGACCTCCTCTCACCTCAGCACCAGCAAATCGTGGCCTTCCGCTCAACCAATAACTTTGTAACACCAAAATACACAAGCTATAGCGGCCGCATTTACAACACACAAACTGGTGAGGAGATCACTCTGCCAGATGAGTCAACAACAGCTGAACTAGAGGCTATCCGAACAGCCGCAAATACACAACTGAAAATGAGCGATGCTATTCAGACAGGGGACCTATTCCGCTTTTACACAGGCAATAATCTAGGAAAAGTCAATCCTGACGATTACAATTACATCAACTCTTTGAAAGCCCTCAAGGCCATTGAGAAAGAAAAAGGCGACCAATCAACCAGTCTTTATTCAAAACGTGGCGGTGTATCCTCTGTGGATCTCTTTAATTCACCAAGTTATCGAGTACTTCACCCAGAACAATTTCACTCTAGCACTAGCAGCGAAGAGGGAACTAGCGGAGAGTCCTCCAGCTCTTCTAGCTCCTCCAGTTCAAGTGCCAGTCCCTAATCTATGAGGCTACTCAACTCTTCCTAAAACATTGAAAAATGTTTTGGGAAGAGTTTTTTTATTTTTGAAGCACAAAAAAAGATTGAAGACTTAAGCTGCAAAGCCTGTCTTCAATCTTTTCTTATTTTTATTCATATTATGCAATCACTTCAAAAACGGAAGCGGTCAGATTCTCCACATAGAAGGGTCTCTTATGACGACTATTTCCGACCAACAAACGCAGGTGATCCGCATTCTCAAGGTAATATGGCAGTCCACTTGCATTAAAAATGATTTCATAATGTTTTTCATCTTTAATCTCAAAAATGACGATACCACTGCCGGCAAAGGCTTCTTTTACAAAGACATGTTTGTAAATCTCTTCATAGGTTTGATAAGAAAATTCCTTCTGACTTGTCTTTAAGCGAAGGATTTGCTTGATATAGTCAACACTCTCCTGATGTTGGCTGATCAATTCCCAATTCACTTGATTGACAGCATCGGGAGCATTGTAGCTGTTCATTGCTCTGTCACGGTCGCTAGGCAGGACTTGGCCCTCTTCGCCTGTTCCTACTAGTTTCGTGCGGGAAAATTCTTGGCCCAATTCCATAAATGCCATACCCTGCATAAGCAAGTTCATAGCTGTTGCCAGCTCAATTCTTTTAGTCCGAGTGACCTCATCATCATCTGGGTGCAAGTCAACCAGCAAATCATGCAGGTTGAAATTATCATGCGCCTCCACATAATTCAGAACCTGAGTTGGTGTCAAATAGGAGCCTAACTCACTGCTGCCCAGAATGGCCTTGGCTATAATATCTTCAGTCGCTTGTCCGCTAACAAAGCCAGCTTTCAGACCACCATAGACTTCAGCTCCCTTTATCGCATCGCGCTGGGTATCATTGAAAAAGCCAATTCGCGGCAGTTGATATGCATTGTCTTTCTTAGCCTTGTCCTCTGGCATCAGGCCTGTTCCCATATCCCAACCTTCACCATAAAGCAAAATCCGTGGATCAATTTTATCCATTTCTTCTCGGATGATATTCATGGTGGTGACATCATGGATTCCCATTAAATCAAAACGGAAGCCATCCACATTAAATTCTTCTACCCAGTAACGAAGTGAATCAATCATGAATTTGCGAAACATTTCATGCTCACTGGCCGTCTCACTGCCGACTCCAGTACCATTTTGGAATGAACCGTTAGGATTCATCCGGTAGTAATAATCGGGAACCGTTGACTGAAAGGCGGAGTCAAAGGTGGAATAAATATGATTGTAAACCACATCCAAGGTCACAGAAATTCCTGCATCGTGGTAAGCCTGGATCATGGTTTTCAAATCTCGGATAGCCTGACCCGGATCATCTGGATTGGAGGAAAAACTGGTTTCTGGCGCATTGTAATTCTGCGGATCATAGCCCCAGTTATAAGTAACTTGGCCATTTTCATCATAGTCCTTATATCGGTCAGAAACCGGCTGGAGCTGCACGACATTGATACCTAGATTGCGAATGTAATCAAAAGTAGTCTGGTCTCCCTGACTATTTCTAGTGCCACGTTGACAAGCACCTAAAAAAGTCCCTCGCAAATGCTCTGCGACCCCTGAACTAGGCGATTTGCTAATATCTCGGATATGCATCTCATAGATGACCGTCTGATTCGGATTATCTAAACGCCAAGTTGCCTCCTTGCCATGACATACCTTAAAACCAGCAACAGTCTTATCCTGTTCGGCAACAATAGCTGAGCGCTTACCATCAGGACTGGTGGCGATTGTATAAGGATCGCGCGTCAAAAAATGCTGGTTTTCAAAATGAACATGATACTGGTAGGCCTTGCCAGCTAAATCTTCTGGCACTTCCACCGACCAAACTCCGATTGTATTTTTAGCATGATCGTGCGAGTACATTTCTCCCTTTTCCATAGGGAATTCTTTATAAACAGCTGCTTGATTATCGGAAGTTTTATAAACTACCAATTCAACCTTTTTGGCTGTCGGAGCCCAAACTTTAAACTCATTTACCTGCCCCTGCAGACGATGCCCAAGCCAGCCTTGGTAGCCCCAGCATTCATCAAAATAATCCGACCGCATAGCCACATCGAAATTATGAGGACGTCGCCGCGAATATTGGTGGCTCGTCGTCGCCGCTTGCAAGGAATAGTAGACCTGATGATCGCCTTCAATCAACCAAACCTCTGTGGACAAATGAACTGGCAATAAATCAATGTGGTAGTCGCAAGATTGGCTGGACCAGTCTGAACGCTTGACAATCACATGAGCCTGACTAAGAGGCTCCCAACTTTCAAAAGATAGTTCTCCCTGAATACCAAAATAATCTAGTTTAGAAAAAGGTGCTTCTTTTCCCCACTGATCCGTCTGCCACTGCCACAAATCATAAGAAAAGTAATCTCCCTTAGGATTGTGGTAATGGACAATGACCTTATAGTCTAGCATTTTCATTTATCTCTTCATTCTAATTTTTCTAAGGAAAGAGCGCTCTCATCGATTTCATCTATATTGGCGAAAAACTCCAGATGATTGTGTAAAACTTCCAATTCTACTGGTGTATCTCCTCCGTACTCACCGTCCAGATTCAACATAAAGGGTGCTTTTTTATCTAATACTTCTAGCTTCAATTTGCTGGTTTTCAGATATTCAACATTAGCATCCGTCACATGTTGGCCACCATTAATTGCCTGTATGATGAGACTAAGCATATCAAACAACTTGGCCGTTTTTACAAGAATCAAGGTGAAATTTCCATCGTCCAGTTTTGTATCTGGCGCTAGTTTTTCAAAGCCTCCGATAGAATTGGTCAAGGCTGCAAAGACAAGCGAAATCTTGCCCTCAAAAACACCATGGTCATGCTCAATCCGTACCTTACGGGATTTGGAGCGTGGCAGCATTTTGGCTCCTTCGGCTACATAAGCCAGATAGCCTAGACGGGTCTTGACTTCACTAGGGACACTGTAAGTCAGCTCAGTCAGCGTACCTGCCGCCGCAATGTTAATAAAGTATTTGCTGCCATAAGCCCGACCGATATCCATCTGAATCGTCTGGTTTTTCTCAATAATCCGAGCTGCAGCCACCGGATCTCCCATCGGAATTTTCAAGGCACGCGCATAATCATTGGTTGTACCAGTTGGGATGAAAGCCAGCTTAGGGCGCACATCTAGGCCCGCAACCCCATTCACTACTTCATTGATAGTCCCATCTCCACCAGCTGCTATAACCAAATCAAAACCTGCTCTTGCTGCTCTTTCAGCTTCTCGCTGAGCAGAGAAAGGCTCTGGAGTCGTCTGGTAGGCACTGGTCTCATAGCCAACATCTTCCAAGACATCCAAGACTTCGGCAATATTTTTTTTGATAATTTCTTGCCCAGAAGTTGGGTTATAAATCAATCTTGCTTTTTTTATTTTATTTTCCATACTCAGCCTCACAAGCTATCTAGCCAGTCCTCATCTCGAATCTCGATTCCAAGTTCTTGAGCTTTGGTCAATTTGCTGCCGGCATCGCTACCTGCCACCACCAAATCTGTCTTTTTAGACACACTTCCAGCAACATTTGCGCCCAAGCTCAGCAATTTTTCTTTAGCTTGATTCCGTGTTAATTTTTGTAATTTTCCGGTCAATACGACTGTTTTGCCAGCGAGAGCGGCATCGGCTGCCACTTTCTCCCCCAGATAGTCTAGGTTAACGCCAGCTTCTTGTAATTCTTGCAGCAGAAGCTGACTGCCTTCCTGCTCAAAGTAAGAATGCAGACTCTGAGCGATAACTGTCCCCAAGCTGTCAATGGAAGATATTTCCTCTTGACTGGCCTGTGACAACTTGATCATATCGTGGAATTTCTCCATCAAAATCCGACTAGCCTTGCTTCCCACGTGACGGATTCCCAGACCAAAGAGCAATTTCTCTGCTGAATTTTCCTTAGAAGCTTGAATGGCATTATACAATTTATTTGCTGATTTTTCCTTAAAGCCGTCCAAGGTCAGCAAATCTTCTACAGAAAGTCGGTAAATTCCAGCCACATCCTTGACCAAGGCCTTATCAAAGACCTTTTCGACCACTGCTGGACCAAGGCCAGTAATATTCATGGCATCTCGGCTGGCAAAGTGGATCAATCCTTCCTTGATCTGGGCTGGACAGAGGGGATTGATGCAGCGCAGAGCCACTTCGTCCTCGAAATGCACCAGCTCACTCTCACAGCTCGGACAGTGACTTGGTATTTTCAAAGCCTCCTCTGAGACCCGCTTGTTCTCAACCACTCGCAAGACAGCAGGAATAATATCCCCCGCCTTATAGACGATAACGGTGTCTTTCTGACGAATATCTTTCTCCGCAATATAATCCACATTGTGCAAGGTTGCTCGGCTAACGGTCGTTCCCGCTAGCTGAACTGGTGTCAGATTGGCTGTAGGGGTCACAACTCCTGTCCGGCCAACTGTCCAGTCAACAGACAGAAGCTGGGCTTCTTTTTCCTCAGCTGGAAACTTATAGGCGATGGCCCACTTAGGTGCCTTGACAGTAAAGCCAAGTTCTTCTTGCACCGCCAAGTCATTAACCTTGATGACAATACCGTCGATCTCATAAGGCAGACTGTCCCGCTCCTGAGCGATCTTTTCAATAAACTCCCAAACGCCATCAATCGAATCCGCTAGAAAATGAATCGGATTGACTGAGAAATCCAAAGACGCTAGCTTATTTAAGACTTCTTCCTGGCTGCCAGCCTGAGTCGGACTGGCTTCTTGGTAGAGGAAGGTTGCTAGATTACGCTTGGCCACAACCGCTGTATCCAACTGGCGCAAGGTTCCTGCTGCCGCATTGCGGGGATTGGCAAACTCAGGCTCACCATTCTCCTGCCGCAACTGATTGACCGCATCAAAGGAAGCCTTGGGCATGTAGCACTCTCCGCGAACCGTAATGTCCAGCGGCTCTTTCAAAGTTAGAGGAATATCCTTGACCCGCTTGAGATTTTCCGTGATGTTTTCTCCAACAGAGCCATCTCCCCGTGTCGCTCCTGCTACCAAGATTCCCTTTTCATAGGTCAGGGAAATAGAGAGCCCATCAATCTTGAGCTCACAAATATAGGAAACCTGGGGAAATTCCTTGCGAATCCGCTGGTCAAAAGCCATTAATTCTTCACGTGAAAAAGCATCCTGCAAACTAAAGAGAGGATACTGGTGTGGATATTTTTCAAATCCTTCTAAAATCTTCCCACCCACCCGATGCGTTGGGCTATCAGGTAGGATATCAGTTGGGTACTTTTCTTCTAACTCCACTAACTCACGATAGAGTCTGTCATACTCGCTGTCCGATACACTTGGTCTGTCTGCCGTATAGTATTCATGGGCGTATCGATTTAGCAATTTGACTAATTCTGACATTCTTTCTTTCATACTTCTATTTTATCACAAATACACAAAATCTTCCTCTATTTGTCCCGAATTCTTCCTAAAAAAGAAAAGGAGACAAAAAGAGCGGAAATTCCGCTCTCTGCTGTCTTATTTTGTCAAATCAATATTTTTTGCAATCTGGTTAATAATGATAGCTCCAGCAATCAAGGAAGCAAATTCTCCAATAGCCGTTGTAAACCAAGTCAGGAAGAATGGCAGGCCTTGCAAGAAATGTAACTCTGCTGCAATCGTCACCATCGAAATTGAGAAGAAAATCGCAAAATAGAAGTGATCCAAACGAATCAAATCTTTAATCAGGTATTGATTCTTATAGCGACTAAAGAGGTAAACACCTAGTGATAGGAAGACTAAAGTTGACCAACCGCCGACAAAGACGTCAATAATTCCAAAGCTATAGAGATTGGCAATCATACAGCCGATGGTCACTCCCATGATATATTTCCGATTATAAAAGGCCATAAAGTTCATCATTTCAGAAATTCTGAACTGGTAAGCACCATAGCTGATAGCATTTAAAGGGGGCGTAATCGTAAGGGCTACATAAATAGCAGCAACAATGGCAATCTGAACCAAATCACGGACTGATAAGTTTTCTTGTTTCATGTTTTCTCCTTTAGCGCATGAGCGCGTGTAATATGCTTGGCGAAAGAAGTTAAGCGCCAAGGGTTGCGTCAGACGGGAAAATTATTTCCCCAAAATCGACAACTTCACTAGTATAGCATAAATCCTAGAAATGTGATAGACTATGCTTATGAAAACTTTGATTAAAAAATTCTTTGACAATGAGGTTCTGTCCTATCTTTTCTTTGGTGTGGCAACAACTGTCGTATCCGTTGTCAGTCGGATGCTCTGCTATGAACTGACAGGAAACGAACTACTAGCTACGATAACCGGTGATATTCTGGGGATTCTCTTTGCCTTTGTGACCAACGATACCATCGTTTTCAAGCAGAAAAGAAAAGGCTGGCCAGTACGATTGGTCAAATTTTTCACAGCCCGACTAGCAACTATGGCCTTGAACTTGCTGCTAACCTTTATCTTTGTCACTAGCTTCCCGCAGATTATTGGTCAATTCGTCCACAACGATATTAAGATGGTCAATACCATTGAAACCTTGATAGCTCAAGTGCTGATTATCGTTCTCAATTATGTCTTCAGCAAGATTTTTGTCTTTAGAAATAAGGAAAAATAAGATGACTCGACTTATTTCACCTATAAAAACAAATCTGGACCAGATAATTCTGGTCCAATTTTATTTTATATTTCCAAACTTGGATGCTCAGCTGTCAGATGAGTAATATCACCCTTGACACCAAAATAGTCCTCAATCAGAGTCTGAAGTTCCGTCATAGCTGCTTGAGCACGCGCCGCCTGCTCTCCATTGATGGCTTCGATAACCAAGATGGCGTCCTTGGTCTCTTCTGTCAACATGGTTCGCTGGGCTTCTCGCCAGTTAAGGCAACGGCAGACCGCTCCCTCCTCATCATAATAGATGATCTCTTCTGGTAAAGCTGGTGCATCAGTCTCAGATCCCAGTGGGAAAAAGGCTTCGCCACCCTTGGCCTTACCCAGATAAAGGCCTCCGGCAATCTTGTCCAAATCCTCTCCGCCACAAGGAACGGCATAAGAGAGGGAAACACTATTATAAATATCTACTAAAGGATTGATGGGGTTAAATTCCCGTC
>ERZ772974.1984-NODE-1984-length-12897-cov-8.191948_pt1 | contig 12897 bp, 9 predicted proteins | sample MGYA00580671_ERZ772974 | MGnify/ENA primary metagenome ERZ772974 (study PRJEB29015, sample SAMEA2738065) | human oral metagenome | biome: human oral; feature: human-associated habitat; material: saliva | place: China | collected 2218 ... | reverse complement strand
CTCACATACTACTCCCCTCTCCATTCGGAGAGGGGCTGGGGGTGAGGCCTCTGTGTTCTCTGTATGCCGAAGGCCTTCTGTGGGATCGAAATGTGCGCCAAAAAGCTCCGTGAACTCTGTGCGCTCTGTGAGAGAAAAAAATATCCAACATGAGAGAATGAAATGTCTTCTGTGAGAGAAAAAACTCCCCTGCAACTTTCAAGCATCCTTTCTCTTACAGTGGGTGTGTTCTTTTTCTCACAGAAGAACACAGATGAACAGAACACACAAAGCTTCACAGAGACATTAAGTCAACCGATAACACAGAACGTTACAGCCAACATTAGCTATAACGTTCTGTGGTATCTGTATGCCGGAGGCGTTCTGTGAGATCGAAACTGTGCGCAAAAAGGTTCTGTTAAGTCTGTGAGTTCTGTGAGAGATGAAACTCCCCAGCGAGTCTCAAAAATGTTCTTTTTCTCACAGAGAACACAGATGAACAGAACACGCAAGGTTTCACAGAGACATTAAGTCAACCGATATCACAGAACGTTACAGCCAGCAGAAGCCTCACCCCCAGCCCCTCTCCGATTGGAGAGGGAGTGATTACCGAGGTTACCCCTCCTTCGCTGCTTGTGTCGAGATGGGGATATCTACTCTTCCATCAGCTTTCTGTAGCGTCCCTTCTTAATCTCCTCGTTACCAAGGCGGCGTGCTTTATTGATTTCATAATCGGAGAAACCACCCTCGAAGAATACTACCTCACCATTACCCTCAAATGCAAGGATATGCGTACAGATACGGTCAAGGAACCAGCGGTCGTGGCTGATGACTACTGCACAGCCTGCGAAGGCTTCAAGACCCTCCTCTAAAGCACGCAACGTGTTCACGTCGATGTCGTTAGTAGGCTCATCGAGAAGGAGGACGTTACCCTCTTGTTTCAAGGCCATAGCCAACTGCAAGCGGTTGCGCTCACCTCCTGAGAGGACTGAACAAAGCTTACTTTGGTCGGTTCCAGAGAAGTTGAAGCGTGAGAGATAGGCACGTGAGTTGATGTCACGACCACCCATACGGATGGTGTCGTTGCCCTGTGACACTACGTCATACACCGTCTTGTTAGGGTCGATATCCTTATGCTGCTGGTCGACGTATGCCAGTTTGACTGTTTCGCCCACCTCGAACGTACCGCCATCGGCCTGTTCCAAACCCATGATAAGGCGGAAGAGCGTTGTCTTACCAGCTCCGTTAGGACCGATAACACCCACGATACCGTTAGGAGGAAGCATGAAATTGAGGTCGTTGAAGAGCACCTTCTCACCAAAAGCCTTCTTCACATGCTGCGCCTCGATGACCTTGTTGCCCAGACGAGGACCGTTAGGGATGAAAATCTCGAGCTTCTCTTCACGCTGCTTCTGCTCCTCGTTGAGCATCTGTTCGTATGAGTTCAGACGGGCCTTACCCTTGGCTTGACGCGCCTTCGGGGCCATGCGCACCCATTCCAACTCACGTTCTAAGGTCTTACGACGCTTCGAAGCCGACTTCTCCTCCTGCTCCATGCGCTTTGTCTTTTGGTCGAGCCATGAGGAGTAGTTGCCCTTCCATGGGATACCCTCACCTCTGTCGAGCTCAAGAATCCACTCGCTAACATCGTCTAAGAAGTATCGGTCGTGCGTTACAGCAATGACTGTTCCCTCATACTGCTGCAGGTGTTGCTCCAACCAGTCGATACTCTCGGCATCAAGGTGGTTGGTTGGCTCATCGAGCAATAGCACGTCTGGCTTCTGAAGGAGCAAGCGGCAGAGTGCAACACGGCGTCGCTCGCCGCCAGAAAGGTTCGTTACAGGGAGGTCACCCTTAGGACATCGCAGCGCATCCATGGCCCTCTCGAGTCGAGAGTCTATGTTCCAAGCGTCTGTAGCATCGATGATATCCTGCAACTCAGCCTGTCGCTGCATCAGTTTGTCCATCTTGTCAGCATCAGAGTAATACTCCTCCATACCGAACTTCACATTGATGTCGTCGTATTCCTTTAGTGCATCATAGATATGCTGCACCCCTTCCATGACATTCTCTTTGACGGTCTTGGCCTCATCAAGCGGTGGGTCCTGTGGCAGATAACCCACGGTATAACCCGGACTCCACACTACTTCGCCCTGAGTAGGCTCTACCAAGCCTGCTATAATCTTCATTAGCGTAGACTTACCTGCGCCGTTAAGACCGATGATACCTATCTTTGCGCCATAAAAGAACGATAGGTAAATGTTCTTCAGAATCTGTTTTTGGTTCTGTGGGATAATCTTTGAGACCCCAACCATTGAGAAGATAATCTTCTTGTCGTCTACTGTTGCCATTATGTCTTACGTTTGTTTTGTAGGCAAAGATAGCTAAAATAATTCATATTGGCAAATGGAGACAGAATAAGAAAAGGATAAAGTAGATGGGTGGGTGGGGCGGTTTAAGACAGAGTAACAAGTGGACAGGGTGGACAGGTGGGGCGATGAAAGACAGAGTAACAGGTGGACAGGTGGACGGGTGGGGTGATGTAAGACAGAGTAACAGGTGGACAGGTGGGACGGGTGGGGTGATGTAAGACAGAGTAACAGGTGGACAGGGAGAGACATAATGACAGAATGACATACTAAGGACTTATAGCTTGACTTTAGGTGGAGACTTAAAGACAAAGTTGTTGAGCATCCTTATAATACGGGGATTGCTGATGAGTGATATGTGAGGAGGGGTAATGCGGTACGTGGAAAGGGCTGGCACGTGGCTTTATAAATGGTCTGTCGCTGCTTAAGCCTACCAAAATACTTACGAAAAAGGGGTGGGAATAGAAAAAATCAGTTATCTTTGTGTGCGTAAGAGTATGGTGGATAGGGTGAAAAACCGATTTGTCTACAACCTCGGACACTGTGGGAAGGCTTATATCTGTATGCTTTTACGTCAACACAGAGCAAGGGGCTTGACCCGAACAGAAACTTATAAAAAACTTAACAGACGAGTGACTATGATGGAGAGACTAATGCCCTACAGATGGATGCTGTGCGTACTCATCGTGTATGCGGTTCACATGTACCCATTCTACATATACATAAGCAACGGAGAAGAGGAGACTTTTATCTACGAATTCTTAGCTGCTGTGGCAGTGATAAGCATTTGTTCTTACAAATTCGGTACTGAGAAAGGGAAGGTAGCGGGCTTTTTGATGTTCTTCCTCGCTACGTTCATCGATATAATCATTGCCTTTTTCGCTTTCATGTTAGTATTAGGAAGAGGAATGAGAATGTAGGGATTGGGGTAAGATGGGTGGTGGGTCAAGCCAGACAATAGGTGGCCCCTCCCCCAACCCCTCCCCGTAGGGAGGGGCGTAATATGTGAGGTTACCCCTACAAGACTGCCATTAAGGGACATAACGAAGCCTACATCCTTATTTATAGGGGTATCTCGGTGATCACTCCCCTTCCCTTCGGGGGAGGGGAAGGGGGAGGGGCCAGCTGGGGCCGGAGGGTGTTGGGTGATGGGTGTTAGATGATGATGTTATGTGCTGTCATCACTATTCTTTGTAAGAGAACATCTATCTTCATCAATATAGAAAGATTTATTCTTCTAAATAGTTGCGCCGTATTGAATATTATTATATATTTGCAATAGATTAGAAAATACCGTCAGATAGAATGCAGTTAGGGGCATAGAATATCGTAGAAAGATAACTTTAAACCAAGAAAAGATATGATGGACATCATTGTAATATTACTGATGAGCTTACCACTAATCGTTATCGGCAGCACTATCGGACCTGATTCTTCTATCAATTTTGGGTCAAGAATACCGAAAGCGAAACTTAAAAGTGAGGAAGGACTTAAACGGCTGAGGAGGATAAAGATAGCACTAATATTAGCAGGTAGCATCATCCTCGTCGGTGGCTTCACCTGTTTTGTCTTTCATTGGGAAACTTATCAACTTATCGTCATACTCGTCCCTGAGATAGTAGCTATCGTTTACATGCTGTTACAACTGTACATGATAGAGAAGAAGGGGAAGGGCTTGCTCGTGCTCATGCTTTCTATCATTGTGATATTAGGTATGATTCCTCTCATAGCAGCCCTCCCAATCACTGGGAACGACAACGACACGATGATTAGAAATGACACGCTGTTTATTGAAGGGTCGTATGCTAAGGAAATACCGATAGCAAGTATTACACAAGTAGACAGCAACGCTACCGTGCCACCCATTGGGGTAAGAACAAACGGGATGTCACTTGGCGAAATTAATGTGGGTCATTTCAAGACCGAAGAAGGGCAGGATGTGCTATTATACTTACATTCTGATGATACGAATGTGACACATATCACGACAAAGAACAACGAAGATATCTACATTAACTTCAATGATTCGGCACAGTCAGTAGATTTCTCTAATAAGCTGAAAGCAGCTTTTCGCCAACAAACCAAACACAAATAAGACTACGTCTTAAACTCATCTAAAGACAAGTATTCAGCGATTAAAAGCCTCTGACAGTAGGGGTTCTATCAGCTTTCACAGCCGTGATGGTTTGTGAAAGCTGTTCTTGCTTATTCATAATAAAGTGTAAATGCGTTAAACCTCTTATTTCCTGCAGCTATTACAGTGTTTTTTACTACCTTTGCAGAATAAATCCTTGTCAAGAGACAACGGACGAAAGTATCAATCGACAATAATAAATCATACAGAGATAATCATGTTAATAGACTACAAGAAGGTAAACATATATCAAGATGAACGCTTAATTCTGAAAGACGTTGACTTTCAAGCAGAAACAGGAGAGTTTATCTATCTCATTGGCCGGGTTGGTTCGGGTAAGAGTTCGCTGTTGAAAACTATCTATGGCGAGCTGGACATTGACAGTGAAGACGCAGAGAAGGCAGTCGTACTTGAGGAGAGTATGCCCAATATCAAGCGTAGTCGCATCCCTTCCCTACGTAAGCAAATGGGTATTATCTTCCAAGACTTCCAACTCTTACATGACCGTTCTGTAGCAAAGAACCTCAAGTTCGTCTTGCAGGCAACGGGCTGGAACAACAGTCAAAAGATTGACCGCCGTATTGATGAGGTGTTAGCACAGGTGGGCATGACCGACAAGCGGACCAAAATGCCAAGTGAACTCTCTGGTGGAGAACAGCAGCGTATTGCCATAGCACGTGCCTTGTTGAATATTCCAAAGATTATTATTGCCGATGAACCGACTGGTAATCTCGACCCAGAGACGGCTGCCAACATCGTTAGTATCCTCAAAGACACTTGTAAGGCAGGGACGACAGTTATCATGTCAACCCATAACATCAACCTCCTCGACCAATTCCCCGGTAAGGTCTACCGCTGTCATGAAGGCCAGCTTACCCTCCTTACCGACAAGAAGCAGGTGTGCGAATTAGCCGAAGAGACGGCCCCTGTAGAGACTATTGACGAACAAGAGCCAAACGATTAAGCCCGTAGAGCTCAGCAAAAATCCACATATAGAAAGATTGAAGATGATGAAAGTAATGAAATTTGGAGGTACCTCTGTTGGTTCACCAGAACGAATGAAGAGCGTAGCCGCCTTGATAACAAAGTCAGGAGAGCCAACATTCATCGTGCTCTCAGCAATGAGTGGAACGACAAACACACTGATAGAAATATCTGACTACCTCTATCGCAAGAACCCAGAGGGTGCTAACGAACTTATCAACAGCCTCGAACAGAAATATCTCGGACATGTTGAAGAGCTGTATTCGACTGAGGAATACAAACAGAAGACACGCCAGTTCCTTAATGAAGAGTTCAACTACTTACGCACATTCACCAAGGATCTCTTCACTTCGTTCGAAGAGAAGAGCATTGTAGCACAAGGTGAGATACTCTCAACCAATATGGTTGTGAACTATCTAAAGGAACAAGGCGTTAAAGCAACATTACTTTCTGCACTCGATTTCATGCGCACTGATAAGAATGCGGAGCCTGACGCACAGTATATCAAAGAGCATCTGACAGCCATCATGGACGAGAACAAGGGCTATCAGATATATATCACACAGGGCTTCATCTGCCGTAATGCCTACGGAGAGGTGGACAACTTGCAGCGTGGTGGCTCTGATTACACAGCTTCACTCGTAGGTGCTGCTATCAACGCTGAGGAGATTCAGATATGGACAGACATCGATGGTATGCACAACAACGACCCTCGTGTGGTGGAGAAGACCGAGGCTGTGCGCCAACTGAACTTTGAGGAAGCATCAGAGTTGGCTTATTTCGGTGCGAAGATTCTACACCCTACCTGTGTTCAACCTGCTAAGTATGCGGGTATCCCAGTTCGTTTAAAGAACACGATGGACCCTGATGCGGAGGGAACTATCATCAATAACACATTGGTAAGGAGGAAGATTAAAGCCGTGGCAGCCAAAGACAATATCACAGCCATTAAGATTAAGTCAAGCAGAATGCTTGGTGCTTCGGGCTTCCTACGTAAGGTGTTTGAAATCTTCGAGAGCTATCAGACTTCTATCGACATGATTACTACCAGCGAGGTGGGCGTGTCTATGACTATAGAGAACGATAGCCACCTGTCTGAGATAGTAGATGAATTGAAGAAGTATGGCACTGTGACCGTCGATACAGATATGTGTATTGTATGCGTGGTGGGCGACCTCGACTGGAGCAATGTAGGCTTTGAGACATTGGCAACTGACGCAATGAAGGACATACCTGTACGTATGATTAGCTACGGTGGCAGCAACTACAACATCTCTTTCCTTATCCGTGAAGAAGATAAGAAACGTGCCTTGCAGTCGCTCTCAAGCGTACTCTTTAACTAAGGCAAGAACTGATAAATTCACAATAAGTATTTATCCGAAGGAATGAACGCCCTCGCCTGTTCATGACAAAAGCAGACAAGTGGACATACGAGGGCGTATGTCTCCTCAATAACTCAGATAAACACTACATCACGACACAACACACATGACACAAGAATTCCCTATTGATAAGTTTAATAAGATGGAGACTCCATTTTATTATTACGACTGCAACCTCCTAAGGGAGACCTTGCAAGCAATTAACAATGAGTTGAAGAAATATGAGAACTTTGTTGTTCACTATGCTGTTAAAGCCAATGCGAACGCTAAAGTACTGAATATTATCCAACAGGCAGGACTGGGAGCCGACTGTGTCAGTGGTGGTGAGATACAAAGAAGTTTAGACTGTGGCTTCCCAGCAGACAAGATTGTCTATGCTGGTGTGGGTAAAGCCGACTGGGAAATCAACCTTGGTCTGGACAAGAACATCTTCTGCTTCAACGTAGAAAGTGTCGCTGAGTTAGAGATTATCAATGAGTTAGCAGCCAAGAAGGGCAAGATAGCCAATGTTTGCTTCCGTATTAACCCTGACGTAGGGGCACATACACACGAGAAGATCACCACTGGTCTGGCTGAGAATAAGTTTGGTATTGCGATGCAGGACATGCTCCCTACCATCCTTGAAGCAAGCAGAATGCCGAACATCCACTTTATCGGCTTGCACTTTCACATCGGTTCTCAGCTGCTCGAAATGACGGATTTTCGCCACCTCTGCAGCCGCATCAACGAGATACAAGACCATCTGGAAGAGGAGAATATAACGATTAAGAACATCAATGTTGGCGGTGGATTGGGTATCGACTACGACCACCCTGACAGCCACCCCATCCCTGACTTTAAGTCTTATTTCTATACTTTCGCACGCTATCTAAAGTTAAGAGACGGACAGAAGTTACACTTTGAGTTAGGAAGAGCAGTCGTTGGACAGATGGGAAGTCTCATTACTCGCACGCTGTATGTCAAGCAAGGGATGGCAAAACAGTTCGCTATCGTAGACGCAGGAATGACCGACTTGATTCGACCTGCCCTCTATCAAGCAAGCCATAAGATAGAGAATCTATCCAACAACGGCCCTTTGTCCACCTATGACGTGGTGGGTCCGATATGCGAATCGAGTGATGTTTTTGCAAAGGCAATAGCCCTCAACACCGTACATCGGGGTGATCTGATAGCGATGCGGTCTGCTGGAGCATACGGAGAAATCATGGCTTCGCAATATAACTGTAGGAAGTTGCCTGCTGGTTACACCTCCGACGAACTATAAACAATAACGAATTAAATCAATGTTCACTTTTGATAATACAACCATCATAGCCTCAGTAGTGCTGATACTGGTAGCAGTACTGACCTCATTGTTCAATCCCTTCTTTCGAAGAGTGGGGATTGTTGCGTATGGTTTACCATCTTCTACCAACGAAAGTGACGATACAAGCACAGAAGAGGAGTCTGAGGAAGAGGGGAAGGAAACGATAGCGGAACTTGATGACAAGGCCGAGGAACACCCATCACTACCTCCTATATCAATCATCTTCACGCCCCACGACAATGCACAGGAGCTTGCAAAGAACCTCCCACTCTATCTAAATCAGGATTATCCAACAGACTTTCAGGTGATTGTCGTGGCCCCTCAGAATGATCATGAGACAAGTGATGTGCTCAAGCGCTTTGCTTCCAACACCCATCTATACACCACCTTCATCCCTGAATCGTCTCGTTATATGAGCAAGAAGAAGCTTGCCATAACCTTAGGAGTTAAGGCTGCAAGGTACGATTGGGTCTTAATGGCTGACATCTGCTGCTTTCCTACGGGTGATAACTGGCTGCAAGCCCTTGCAAGAAACTGCCAAGAAGGGAAAGAGCTCGTTGTCGGCTACACCCGATACGAGGATGAGACGCCCGACTATCGACGCTTTGAGCGTCATTACTTAGCCCGCTATTTCATGCGTGAATACCAGCATAACAGGGCTTACGCATGCCCTTTTAATGCCTTAGTGTTCCGTAAGAAGACCTTCTTACAGGCTGAGGGATTTCGTGGAAACCTCAAGTATATACGTGGAGAATACGACTTCATGGTGAACAAGTATGCGAAGGCTGATAACCTGACGTTCGAGAACTCGACTGAAGGCACGCTCATTGAAGAGGCACCAACAGATAAGGTTTGGCTCGGAGGACACCTCTTCTATATGGAGAATCGCCAACACCTTGAGCGGACAACACGCCATCGTCTCCTCCCTTACATCGACCAGACGGCCCTACATGGCAATTATGTGTTACAGTGTGCAGCACTCGCTGTCTCTTACCTCCTCGGTATGTGGACCATTACAGCAGCTGCCGGACTGGCACTTATACTATCCCTTATCCTCCGACTAACCATCGGTAAGAAAGCATTACACCGTTTCAACTTAGACATTCCAGCATGGAAGATTATCCCATACGAGCTTGCCATTGCATGGAAACACCTTGGTTATAAGCTAAAATACCATCGTGCAGACAAGTATGACTTCATCTCTCACAAACTATAAATGCGCATTATACATTACATAGACAGTATAAAGGCAGGCAATCTGCTCTCTGATCAACTGCTGCGGCTCACCTCTGCGCAGGAAGAATATGCTGATGTTAAAACGATTACACAACAGGGTGATTTCAAGAAGCTCTTTGCTGATTTCCGACCCGACATCGTTCATATTCATTCTTGCTGGCAGTATCATATTGCGACCTACGCTAATTGGGCTGCAAAGAAGCATTGTGCCGTTGTCTTCTCACCGCATTGGGAACTTAACGAACGGGCAAGAACGACGGAGCAGAGCATGAGGAAGAAAGTTAAGACTCTACTCTATCAAGCTAAGATGGTGCAATCAACTGACGCTCTCCTCGTCAGCAGCGAGCATGAAAAGCAAGAGATACTGTCATTAGGATGGACGAAACGCATTGATATCGTGCGTGATAGCGTATTAAACAGTACGTTGACTGATGACGAGATGGCACAACAGACGATAACTTTCTATCGTAAGGTGCTCGACACACGTTACCAGTTTGTCATGACGGCAATGGAGAAAGACGCCATCCCAAGCCTCCTTTACGTTGGCTTAACAGAGGAGTCTGTACACAACCTCCTACCGAGTGACCAGCTTCTCAACCTACGAAGCCTCAACCCAGAACAATGGAGAAGAGTCTTACTCTATGCTGATGACGAGGGAGTAAGGGAGATTGTCGATAGTGCTATCAGCCGTTTACAACTCAACGCACCCGCCATCGACACTGCAGCCATCCGTCGTTTCCCATTGTTACGACCCAAGGAAACAACGCCAGTGGACACAGACAAACTCGTCGGGAACCTCCCCATGACCCGTCAAAGGCTCGATGACTATACAAGCAAAGAAGACGCTATCTTCAAGCAGATAGCTACCATCATTGCAAACACACGTCAGATAGAACGAAAAAAGAGACTGTCACTGCGCTTACTGACTGATTTATACAAAGTTATAAAGTATAATGACTACGACGAAGACCGCTTAGCAGAGGTGCTTCGCCACCTGCGTCTCTATCGCTATTCATGTCGGATAATACAACTACTGGCGGAGAAGACGCTCCTAAAAGAGGGGTTTATGCCCTTCCCCCCACGCAATGATAGGAAGACAAAGGGCATGATACGCAATAATTTCGAACAAAGACATTGAACATGACAAAGAAGAAATACGACTTAAAAAAGGATGAACGATATCTACGACTCTTAGCTAAATCGTTCCCAAACATCGCTGAAGCATCTACAGAAATTATCAACCTTGAGGCCATCGCACACCTTCCTAAGGGTACTGAACATTTCCTTGCTGATATTCACGGAGAGCATCAAGCCTTCCAACACGTACTGAAGAATGCCTCTGGTAACATCAAAAGAAAGGTGAACGAACTCTTCGGCGAGCGACTGAGGAACGTGGAGAAACAGGAACTATGTACCTTGATTTACTACCCAGCACAGAAGTTAGAGCTCGTTAAAAAGCAAGAGAAAGACATTAAGGATTGGTATCATATCACAATACACCGCCTCGTTGAGGTTTGTCGTGACGTATCCAGTAAATACACTCGCTCGAAGGTGAGGAAATCATTACCAGCCGATTTCTCTTACATCATACAAGAGTTACTACACGAACACGCCGACGACAAGGATAAAACCGACTATGTGAGTGCTATCATCAAGACGATTATCTCCACCGGACGGGCCGACGACTTTATCATCGCTATATGTGAGGTTATCCAGCGATTAGTCATCGACCAGCTGCATATCTTGGGTGATATGTACGACAGAGGACCTGGTGCTCACATCGTGATGGACACTTTGAAGAACTATCATAACTGGGATATCACGTGGGGTAACCATGACATCCTATGGATGGGAGCATCTGCAGGTAACGATGCTTGCATCTGTAACGTCATTCGTATTGCCCTTCGCTATGCTAACATGGCTACTATCGAGGACGGATATGGTATTAATCTTATCCAGTTGGCCACCTTCGCAATGGATGTCTATGGTGACGATCCATGCGAGGAGTTCATCCCGAAGGTGTCAAAAGACAATCCGCTCGATGAGCGTAGCTTGACTCTTACGGCACAAATGCACAAGGCTATCAGCGTTATTCAGTTCAAGATTGAGTCGCAGATGATAAGCCGTCACCCGCTTTGGAAGATGGATGACCGCCGCCTCCTCAATGCGATTGACTATAAGAAGGGTACGATTAAACTTGATGGCAAGGAATATCAGATGCGCTCATGCAACTTCCCTACCATCGACCCTAAGCACCCCGACCAGCTAACGGAGGCTGAACAGGCTCTCATCGACCGCCTTCATCAGTCGTTCACGGGTAGTGAGAAGCTACGTAGTCATATCCGCTCTCTGCTCCGTCATGGCTGTATGTATAACATATTCAACCATAACCTTCTCTTCCATGCGTCTATCCCGCTCACCGAAGAAGGGAAACTAAAGGAGGTTGAGATAGAACCGGGTGTAAGACTGAAGGGTAAGGAGTTGCTCTATCAGACAGGTATGAAGATTCGTTCAGCATTCCAGTCTAACAACGACCTACAGACAGAAGAGCAACGACAAGACGCTATCGACTTCTTCCTCTACCTATGGTCAGGACCAGACAGTCCGCTCTTTGACAAGGCTAAGATGGCCACCTTCGAACGCTATTTCATAGCCGACAAGGAGACACACCACGAGAAGAAAGGATATTACTTTGAGATGCGTGACAACGAGGAGATTGTCGACATGATTTTAGACGAGTTCGATGTGCCTCAGCCTAACCGTCATATCATCAACGGTCACATGCCTGTTCATGTCGTCAAGGGCGAGAACCCTATCAAAGCGAACGGTAAGTTGATGGTCATTGATGGTGGTTTCTCACAGGCTTACCATAAGGAGACGGGTATTGCGGGCTATACATTGGTGTTCCACTCACGTGGTTTCCAACTCGTACAGCACGAGCCTTTCACCTCAACCGAGGATGCTATCAAACGAGGAACAGACATTGTTTCGACCACACAGATTGTTGAGATGAACCAACAAAGGCTGCGTGTAGAAGATACCGATAAGGGTACAGAGCTACGCCTACAGATAGAAGCACTCGAGGAACTCCTCTATGCCTATCGAAGTGGCTTCCTCACGGAGGTAGAAAGAAAGACTCCACAGAAGGTATAAGACGAATAGAAGGGGCGCACAGTGTGTGTCCCTTCTTCTTTTTCACCATCTTTCTGTACCTTTCATCACCTATCTTCATTAGCTAAAAACATTCTTCTAATACCTTGAAAATCAAATCCTAATATACTAAAAATAGGTGAGCTTGCACCTTTTGGACTACTGATACGAAGCGTGGGGAGGTTTTTCTCTCACAGAGCGCACAGATCTAACAGAACCCATTTGCGCACAGTTTCGAACACACAGAACGCCTCCGGCATACAGAATTCACAGAACATTATAGCTAAAGGTGGCTGTAAGGTTCTGTGATATCGGTTGACTTAATGTCTCTGTGGGCCTTTGTGTGTTCTGTTCATC
>ERZ772974.1970-NODE-1970-length-12954-cov-15.767889_pt1 | contig 12954 bp, 9 predicted proteins | sample MGYA00580671_ERZ772974 | MGnify/ENA primary metagenome ERZ772974 (study PRJEB29015, sample SAMEA2738065) | human oral metagenome | biome: human oral; feature: human-associated habitat; material: saliva | place: China | collected 2218 ... | reverse complement strand
CCACCGATAATGAGAATTTTTTTTCGAAACTTTGAAAAATCTGGAACTTTCGATCCTTTTCTGGATTTATTAGTCTTCTCTTTTTTAAGCTCTGGATTAATCTTGTTAAAATTCTTGTTATCATCAATATCAATTCCCTCAAGAATTTCAGCCTCCTTCTCATCGGAAGTTGGACCACTAAATTCTGAAATTGGCAAGCTTTCACCATCGATAACATCATCTCCTTCAACTTCTAAAATATCAATTTCTGGTACCTCTGGCTTACTTTGAAGGGTTTTCGAAACTGGAATTTTTGCCGCTGCCGACATAGTCTTTAGTGCAGGGTTATTAGTAATAAAAACAATTTTCTTATCATTTTTTTGTGCAGCCCGAGAAAGCAAGCGAATATTTACAGCACTCCTAAAAATACCCAAACTTTTTGGCGGGACAATTGCAATAATTCTTTCTTTCGAAGATTTTATTTTATTAACAACATCAGTAATATCATCTTCAACATCAACATAGATTACATCTTTTTTAACTTTTTCACTCATATCTTACCTCTTTTAAGCTCGTAAAATCCTGTTTAGTTTATCACGAAAACTCTCGCTAGCATTTTCATCAGTACTGTAAGTATCATATCCGACTCGTAAAAGCCCCATTGCCGTAATAAATGTATGGTCGTTAATTTTTCCAGATTCATCAATAACTCCCGAAACTTCAGAAGGCTTAATATGCTTTACTATAGGCTTTTTATTGAATGGTAATTCTTGCCACCAATCGTCATTTTCCAATCTTTCAACAAGAGATTCTAAGCTTGAGCCACCACCACATAGCAAAATCTTACTTGGCAAATAATCAACATTTTCAAAATCGCTTAAAGCTAGTTCAACGCCAGAAATCCAAACATCCAAAGTATTATCAATTGCATCGATTGCCTGTTTTGCAATAGTAGACTTGAGTTTTTCATTCGAAAGGTTTAGCTTTAGCTTTTCAGCGTTCTTGTAAGACAATGAAAGCTCATTCGCAATTTGATTTGTGAAACTTCGACCACCAATTCCGAACATTTTAGTTCCTTCAACACCGCCATCATTCACGACAGCAATATCAGTTGTTCCACCACCAACATCAGCTAAAATTGCAGTAAAATTGCTTGAAGAATCTGAACCAACAACACTTCTAGCAACCGCAAAAGGTTCAGCCGCTACCGCAATTAAATCAAGCGCAAGTTCATTTGCAACACGCTCAATAGCACCAATATGAACAGTTGGCGCAAAAGCTGTATAAATTTGAATTGAGACATCTTTTCCCTGAAAACCAATCGGATTCGAAACCTTATATCCATCAATATGAATCCCAACAATTGCTGAATTAACAAGCTTAATCTCAGCTTCTTGATTCCCCGTCTCAAGAGCAATCTCTCTTTGAGCTTTAAGCTGAGCTCTTTCTTGAATTTTATCAATAATAAATTCCATTTCAGCTTCATCAAGAGGGCGATTTGGCTGTGGACGACGATATTTAATTGTATTTGTAGCTCCTTTAACCAACTCACCAGCAATTCCAATTACGGCTTTTTTGGCTTGGATCTCCGCTTGGTCTTCAGCCTCAATCAAAGCATTCTCACAATTTTGAACAACGCTAGCAATATCAGCAATCGCACCCGAATGCATATCCGCAACACTCTGCCGTGCACGCCCAACACCAATAACACGAATTTCATCACCATCAATTTCAGCTACAAGAGCCTTCACGAATTCAGTTCCAATATCAAGGGCAACGATATGATTATCGCTTAAATCTTCTTTTTGTTTATTCTTGAATAACATACTAACACTATTATAAACCGTTTAAGGTTTTTTTGCAAATTTTCGAAAGAAAAATCAGCCTCTCGACTGATTAATCTATTTTTATCTTAAAACTGCTTTAATTCTTCGCACTCCAGCACTTGAAGATTGCTCTTTTACAATCTTGAATTTCTTACCACCCTCAGCAAGCTCTCTCGTATTATCAACATGAGGCCCACCACAAATTTCAACACTAAACGGTTTTTCACCTTCGGCTTTCATCGTATAAACTTTAACAGTATCTCCATATTTATCACCAAACACACCAATCGCTTTTAGCTTATTCAAGGCGTAATCTGTTGGATATTCCGCCCAAGAAACTTCCAGTCCTTTCGAAATTTGATCATTAACCGTATCTTCAATCTGCTGTTTTTCTTCATCAGTTAGTTTTCGATCAAAAGTAAAATCAAAACGGAGCCGCTCAGCATTAATATTTGAGCCTTTTTGCGCAATTTGTCCCTTGAACATATTATGGAGTGCCGCATTCATCAAGTGAGTAGCTGTATGAAGCTTGCGGTGTTCAAGGGTTTGCCCTTCAAGCCCGCCTTTAAACTTACCTTTTGAAGCCGTCTGCGAGCGTTCACGTTGCTCTTTCATTTTAATGTCAAATTCCTCACGCCAGTTTTTCGAAAGTGATATTTTGTGTCGGACAGCTTCTTCAGTTGAAAGCTCAAGCGGAAAACCAAAAGTATCATAAAGCTGGAATAATCCTGCACCCGTTAAACCCTCTTTTGAGAATTTTTCAAGCTCTCGCAAACCCTTTCGAAGCGTTCGACGGAAAGCTTTCTCTTCTTTCACCATAACTGCAATAATTTCATTAGATTTTAAAGCAACTTCCTTATAATCTGGTGCATAGATATCGACAATTACTGGCACAATCTGTTCAACAAAATTATCTTCTACGCCCAAATCAAAAGCCTTAGCCATCGCGCGACGAATAAATTTTCGCATCACATAGCCTTGCTCTTTATTTGAAGGAATACATCCATCAACTGCCAAAAATGTTGCACTTCGCAAGTGGTCGGCAATCACGCGCATCGAAACCTTATTCTCATCGTATTTTTTACCACTAATTTCTTCAAGTTTTTCGATAATTGGTTTCATCAAGCTAATTTGAAATACATCTGGATTGTTAATTTTCGCCGCAGCAATCCTTTCTAAACCACCACCAAAATCAACGTTTTTCTTTTCAAGTGGTTCGAAAGAACCATATTCCGTTCGTCGATATTGCATAAAAACCTGATTGCCGATTTCCATAAACCGACCGCTATCACTCGCTGGATGAGCCTCACCGAAGCTAACATCATGATTTTCTTCACCGAAATCATAAAAAACTTCTGAATCCGGCCCGCAAGGATCACCAATTGGTGTTGAATCCAAACCACCACTACGGCTCCACCAGTTTTCTTTATCGTTATAAAAGAAAATTCGTCCGCCTTGAAGCCCGAGCTTATCACCGTTTTCGGCCGTGTCAAGCTCAACAATTTTTGCATCAATACCTTTTTCAGCAAAAACCTTTTGCCAAATCTCTGCCGATTCGTCATCACGTGGAATATTATATTTTTCGTTACCAATAAAACAAGAAACGTATATTTTCGAAGGGTCAAGACCTACTACATCTGTTAAGAATTCAAAAAATTGCCGAATTTGCTGCTCTTTAAAATAATCGCCGAGAGACCAATTTCCAAGCATTTCGAAAAAAGTTGTATGGCGGTTATCGCCAACATCATCAATATCTTGCGCCCGCAAGCAGGTCTGACTATCTGTTAATCGCACACCCTTTGGATGCTTTTCGCCCAAAAGATACGGCAAAAGCGGCTGCATTCCACTCCCCGTAAAAAGAGTTGTTGGGTCATCTTTTAAAATTAAAGAAGCGCGCTCGATTACTTCGTGGCCATTTTTTTGACAAAATTCTAGATAAGCTTTTCGGATTTCTTGTGCATTCATATTCTTTCATTTTACCAAATTTTAGCTTTTTTAGCAAATTGTTGATTTTTGAAATTATATTTTGTATAATTTAAATATTCTAATATTATCGGAGGTACATTATAAATAGAATAAGAACTGGTCGCGCATTTATAGTTTCTTTTTTACTTTCAATTTTTATAATGATTTATTTTGGTGTACTTATATTCGCTATTTTGAATAACGAGTCTCACAATAACCAGACCAATAACCTCAAAAATGAACAAAGAATTGAAAAATTGGAATAAAACTACTATATCTACACTTAATTATTTTCGAAAGTCAGTACACACTGGCTTTTTCTTTTTATAATAAATAAAACCACTATTCAATTTTCGAAAAGTGGTTTAATATCTTAACTACAAAATTCTATTGAAATGCCACCAGATATGCTACCAATCCAGCACCAGCACCAAGCATTAGAATTGCAATTATAGCCAGCACGACACCCCAGCCAGATTTCTTTTTATGCTTAATGGGTGCAGAATATTCATCACTCGAAAGAATCGGTGCCGACATTTTTGCTCGCCGAAGCTCCTTTGTAATAGTTACGGCTTTTTGCTCATAGTTAGAAACCGGCTTTTTAAATTCGAAGCTTTTAGCCTGATTTTGATTTATACCTAATGGTCTTTTTTCAATTTGCGGATTTCGTACGAAAGGTGTTTTTGGCTTTTCAATTTCATCAACAGGCTGAATTATTACCTTTTCCGAGACTTCATTTTGTTTTGAATTTTCTTCAACTCTTTCATCAAACTCAAAAATATCTATTCTTTTATTATTTTCTTTGTTTTGCCCTGATTGATTTTTTAACTCAGTCTTAACTTCAATCTTTGAAGCCTCGGTCTCAGCTTTGCTATCTATATCTTTTTTGATTTTCTCAGAATTATCAAGAGTAATCGTATTACCGCCAGTTTTTAAGCTTGAAATTTCTGGCATAACTTTTTCTGGCTCATTTTCGAGATTTAGATTTTCAAAATTCGAACTAGGAACTTTTCGCTCTGGAATCTCAACCGTGTGCTCGCCATGAAAAACTCGAAGTTTATTGCTATCATCGCCAATTCGATAGACACCAGCATAAAACTCCGCCCGACTTGGCGTGGTGGTTTTTTGCTCCACAATATTAATTTCATTTTTTTGAGATTGAACTTCAGTTTCTTTTTTTGCTTGAGTTTTTTCATTTTTTGAAACTACTTTTTTTCGAATCGGTGAATTTTCAAGCTTTTTAATATTTCGAATTGGTTTTTCGCCACCATATGTTTCTAAAATTGGGCTTTCGAAAGCAATTTTCTCTTCTCTTGCTAAAAGTGAAACGCCAAAATTATCGCGGTGATGTTCTGGCGGAACGGGCGCGCTAAAATCATCCAAAATTCGAACTCTTGGTTTTTTATAAACAGATTTTTTCTCATTTTTTGGTTTTTCAGCGACCTTTTCAATATTTCGAATTTGTACTTTTTCGTTATTTTGATGCAATTGGTTTGCCGGCTGCGGAGCTTTTCGTGCAAAAACCATTTTTTGTTGCTCACGAGAATGCTCAATCTGGCTTTCAATTTTCGAAAAAACCTCATTATTTTTCTCTTTCGAATTTGGTACAACGCCATTTTCAAGATAGCTTCCAACCGCTTTATCTAATTCTTCAAAATCTATATCTCGCATATTTTTCCTTTTACTTTTTTATTGTTTCAAAAACTTTTTCTGCAATTTTAGCGAATTTTTCAACACTCAAGCTTGCTCCGCCAATTAGCAAACCATCTATTCCTCTAATATTTGCATAATCTGTTGCAAATTCTGGCTGAACGCTTCCACCATAAACTATTTGAATATTTTCAGCAGTTTTTGCGCCATAAAGTTGTTTTATTTGATTTCGAATAACTTTTACCGCTTTTCGAATATCATCAGGGTTAGCATTCACGCCAGTTCCAATCGCCCAAACTGGTTCATACGCAATAATCACCTTCGTAATATCTTCACTAGATACATTTGCAAGCCCGCCAATTAGCTGATCGTTTAGAACTAAATCAGTTTCATTGTGGTTTCGCTCATCAGATGTTTCACCAATACACAAAATTGGTCGAATATCGTTTCGAATCGCTGCAGCAACTTTTGCACGAATATCTTTATCTGTTTCGTGAAAAATATTTCGCCTTTCAGAATGGCCAACTAACGCATATTGGACAATTCCGCGGAGCTGTGAAATTGCTATTTCGCCAGTAAAAGCTCCGTGATCTCGCCAGTAAAAATTCTGTGCCGCTAACTTAAATTGCCTATGATTAACTTGCAAGCTTAAAGACTGCAAAGTAAAAGTTGATGGCGCGAGAATAATTTCCATTCCACGATGAGCTTGAATTTTATCACTCAATTTATGCAAAAAAATACTCGATTCCTGCATATTTAAGTTCATTTTCCAGTTGGCGATAACAAGTTTTTTATCCATAATACTTTTATTTTATCATTTTATTTTATTTTTGTAAATTCTTATGCTTTATTTTCTAGAACTTCAAATCCTGGTAAAATTTCACCGCTCATCAATTCAAGAGCTGCACCGCCGCCAGTTGAAATTAATGAAAAATCTGCACTTTCCGCATTTTGACTCGACCAATCCAAAACGAAAGCCGAGGTGTCGCCACCGCCAACTATTGATTTTGCACCATTTTTTGTAGCTTTCGAAATTGCAGAACAAGTTTGAGAAGAGCCTTTTGCAAAATTCTCAAATTCAGCATAACCAATTGTTCCATTCCAAACTATCATTTTTGCATTTAAAATTTCATTTTCAATTCGCCGAATCGATTTTTCTCCTAGATCAAGAATAATCTCGTTTTCTAAAACCGCCGTAACAGGCTTTTCGATTCTTTCAGCATTTTTCGAAAACTCACTCACCACAGCAACATCTTCTGGCAAAATTATGAAACTTCGCAAACTATTAAACCCAACTTTTCGCTCCGCAAGCTCAAAAATCTGCTCAATAATCTCATTTTGGCCATCTTCAATTCGGCTTTTTCCAACTTCAACATTTAAATATTTTAAAAAAGTGTTCGCCATAGCTCCAGCTACGATAATTTTATCAGCTCGCTCAATAAATTTCTCAATTAACGGCAGTTTATCAGATATTTTCGCGCCACCCATTACTGCCACAAATGGTCTTTCGGGGCTTTTAAAAGCTTGCAAGATCGTCGAGTATTCTTTTTCAAGCAACAAACCAGCTACGCTTGGCATTTTTTTGGCAATTTCACTAGTTGAGGTATGTTCACGATGAATAACACCAAAACCGTCCTGCACGAATAAATCCGCACCAGTAACCTGTACTAACGCTTCCGCAAATTCTGGTAAATTATTTTTTTCAGCCTTCGAAAAACGCAAATTCTCTAACATTTCAATCTTATAATCATCGTTTGCATCTTTCATTGAAACCGAATATCGTGTTCGCGGAAAGATTGGAGTAGTGTGAAAATTCATCGGAAAATTCAAGCCTTCAGCCTGTAGAAGCTCACGCAAATTATTAAAAACTGGTCGCAAAGAATATTTTCGAGTTCCATTAGGCAAATGTTCAAGTTCATCTAAATCGGCAATTCCTTCAACCGATTTCGGTCGCCCCATATGCGAAATAATAATTATTTTTTTAACCCCTCGTTCAATCAGATTTTTTATTGTTGGTAAACTTGACCGAATTCGATAATTATTCAAAATCTTCGCCGAGCCATCTTCTGAATATTCAATAGGTACATTATAATCTGCACGAAGTAAAATTACTTTTCCTTGCACATCAACGTCATTTATAGTTTTTTTGTTAAACATTTTGTTCCTTTTTATTTTGAAAATATTTTACACAATTTTAACATAAAATCATTAATTATTCAACTATTTTATTTCATAAACTGTGTATTTTATCCTACCTAAGAGAATAAGAACGACTCCAGATACAGCAAAAAATATTCGAAGGCCAGTTTCTGCTCCGAAAGCCGAAAACAGAACGAATGCTAAAATAGTATATAAAGTTGAGCCTATAAAGAAAAATGACTCCGAAATTACAAAATATTCGATTCGCCGGCCTGAATCATCCGCTTCAAAAAATGCGCCTTTTTGATTCGATAAAGAATAACCGACCCCTGACACTTCATCTGCTATATTCGTCAAAACAACCGCTAATGGGCTCATCATAAATAATCCACGACAAAGATTTATTAGACCACGAATAAAAATAGATCCTCTGAGCATTATTCCGCCTTGGTTTTTATCAACTATCTTTCCGAAAGCAATTGCCGCAATAATAGAAACTATCGCCGATAGACTAGCCAAAGACGCAATCACCCCATAAGAATTTACTTGCGAAAAAATAAATACTGGCACGAAAATACGCCATGTAAAATGAACAGTAGATGACGGGCCCGAAGTTAAAGTCTGTGGAATAAAAATCTTATTAAGATATTTTTTTACTGGAAATGTCTTGAAATTTAATTTAATATCGTTTTTCATAACTTCCCTAGTTGAAAGTAAAGGAATAGCTGACATAACAAAAAGAATTGCTGAGATATAAAGTGCTGACTCCATTCCAATAAAAATCGCCAGCCAGCCACCAATAATCGGAGATAATGCTGCTGCAATTTTATCAATACTATACAGAACTCCCAACTGCCCGCCAGCTTTCTTATTATTCTTCACTTTAGACATGCCAACATAAATAGAAACGTTGTAAATCGAAATAGCCAATCCCTGAATAATCATTGTTGCAATTGCCATAGATACTCCAAATTTCGAAGTTAAAGACGCCATAATCAGCATAGGTATATTTAGAATATTCGAAAGCAAAATACCATGTTTTGGCCCGTGCTTCGCGATATAAGCACCACCAACCCAAACACTAATCAATTTTACTACGTACGACAAAATCAAGAATAATAAAACTCCATTCCAACCATATCCAATCTTATAAAAATACATCAACACAAAGCCAGCCGAAATATTCAACGCAAAACTTCGAAACATTTTTGCAATATACAAAATACTCATTTCATCAAATTTAGCTAAAAACCAAAAATTTCGCTTTTGTCTAATTTTTCTTAAAAATTTTATAACCATAGACAATATTATATATACTATATTATTTTTTGTCAAACTAATTTAGACTATTGACATATAAATAATTTTATGCTATAATGGTAACATAATCATCCAAAAAAACAAAAAATACCAAAATAAAAAATGATTATAGAAAGGAAACATTTTGTTTAAAGTTATTCGAGTAAACCAATCTGAAGAATCTTATTCGGTGAACGTTCGAACAAGTCGCGAAAAATAATTAAGACTTTCAAAAACCCAAAAAATCGCCCGCTGTCCTTGGGGCGATTTTTAAATATTTTAGTAAATTGTCAAGTGTTGTTACTTAGTAGATTTTGCCATTCGTTTGCGCTCATTCGAGTCGAGATAGCGCTTTCGAAGACGTAAATTCTGCGGCGTAACTTCAAGGAGCTCATCGTCTTCAATAAAATCAATGCACTGTTCAAGACTTAACTGAGTAAATGGTGTTAGCTGAACCGCACCATCAGAAGATTTTGAACGCATATTTGTGAGATGTTTTTCTTTCACAACGTTAATTTCAAGATCTTCTTGGCGGTTATTTAGCCCCACTATCATTCCGGCATAAACTTCAGTCCCTGGACCGACAAATAATTCTCCACGACTTTCCGCACTTTGGAGCGCGTATGGTGTTGAAGTTCCTTTTTCGAAAGCAATCAATACGCCATTTCGGCTTGAAGGAATTTTAGCTCCCATCTCTTGATAACCATACGGCAAGCTATTCATAATGATCGTGCCTTTTGTGGCAGTCAACATTAGATTTCGAAGACCAATCATAGCGCGCGTTGTAATAATATAAGTTAAGCGAGTAGCCCCTGTTGGTAGGCTTTCTTGAGCACGCATTTCAGCTCGGCGAGCCCCCATTTCTTGGCTCACCGCACCAACAAATTCGGGCGCAACTTCAATAATTAATTCTTCAACTGGCTCTTTTTCGATATCATCTTCTTGAATTGTAACTACTTGTGGGCGACCAACTTCAAACTCAAAGCCCTCACGGCGCAAGGTTTCAATCAAAACAGAAAGGTGGAGTTCACCACGGCCTGAAATAATGAAACCGATTCCGCTTTCTTTAACTTGTAGTGAAACATTTGTTTCGAGCTCTTTCTTTAGGCGATCGCCAATTTGGCGTGAAGTTGTAAACTCACCTTCACGACCTTTCATTGGGCTAGTGTTTGGGCCAAGATACATCGAAAGAGTTGGCTTTTCAACCTCAATTGTTGGCAAAGCCTCAGGATTATTTGCATCTGCCAAAGTTTCACCAATTTCAGCTTCAGAGACACCCGTAATCGCCACGATATCTCCAGCAAAGGCTTCTTGAATTTCCTCACGGTTCAAACCTCGGTATGCAAAGAGTTTATCAATTTTGGCCTTTTTAACCGCGCCATCTCTCTTAATTAGCGCAATTTGTTCGCCAGACTTCACTTTTCCGCGTGAAATTCGCCCAATCGCATATTTTCCTAAGAAATTATCGTAAGTCAAAGAAGTTACAAGTAGCTGAAAATCACCCTCAAGCTCAACTTTTGGCGCAGGAATTTCGTTAATAATCGCATCAAAAATCGGCTCAAAATTTGCATCTGCTTCAGGATTTTCTGGTACTTCAGGCCATGCTTTACCATCGCGACCGATTGCATAATAGGTTGGGTATAATAATTGATCGTCGTTTGTAGCGAGCTCCAAAAATAAATCAGATACCTCATCATTCACTTCCGTAATTCGACGAGCCGGTTTATCAATTTTATTCACCACTACAATTGGTTTTAAGCCAAGTTCAAGCGCTTTCGAAAGAACGAATTTAGTTTGTGGCATTGGGCCTTCTTGAGCATCTACTACCAAAATTACACCATCAGCCATATTCAGCGTGCGTTCAACCTCGCCAGAAAAATCGGCATGCCCTGGAGTATCGATAATATTAATTTTATAGTCTCCGTGATAAATCGAAGTTTGTTTTGCCGTAATCGTAATTCCGCGTTCCGATTCTTGATCGCCTGAGTCCATCAAAAGTGTTTGGCTCATTTCAGCCTGATTTTCACGAAAAGTATTACTCTGTTTTAAAAGACCATCCACCAAAGTTGTTTTTCCGTGGTCAACGTGAGCAATAATCGCTACATTTCGAATATTTTCTGATTTCATATTTTCTCTCTATTAAAAATTATTATAAAACTTTAAATATTCTACCATTTTTTTCGCTAAAAATCAACCAAACTATTTAGAGAAATTACGCCACCAAAGAATTTTATTTGTAACATTAAATAACCAATACACTCGCCGATCATAATTTAAAATTATCAAATGCGTATGCTGATGTTTGACAGTTTTTCGAATATTTTGCGCCGCACGAGCATAAATTGAAAAACCCTGAGCTTCATATTTTGACAAAATTTCAAAATATTCTTCCTTTTCTGCTTGCGAAAAATTGCTAATCGTCTCCGTGAACCTCTTGGGAATTAGGAGTAGATGTTTATCAACTTCAAAGCCGTCCCAAATCTGATACGGAAATAAGTTTTCAACCAGCACAAAATGCTTAAATTTTTCTATAACCAAATTATCGTGTATTGCTCTGTCGTAAAAATTATAGTTTTCGCCCTCATGTTTTTTATTTTTTACGTATTTTTCATATTTTTTGCCAACCCCATTGGGTTTTCTTGAGTCCATTTTTTTTTATTTCACCTTTCAATTTTATATATTCATCTAAATAATATTAACATAACTTTAATATTTTTTCAAAAAATGAAAAAAGTTGTTGACTTTATAAAAAAAGTCTGCTAAAATAGTAATTGTTCGGGTGATTAGCTCAGTTGGCTAGAGCATCTCGTTTACACCGAGAGGGTCTGGGGTTCGAGTCCCTAATCACCCACCAATTGAAATTATATCGAAAAGCTTCAATTCTGGAGCTTTTTTCTTTTTTTCGAAAGCTTCACTTATTGACTTTTTAAGCTTTTTATGTTATTATACAAGTATTCTCGCACCTTTTGATGCTGGAAAATTTTTGAAGAAAAGGAGGGTTAAAAATGATTAACCTTCTTACAAACCTAATCATATTCGTTTTGCGAACAGCTAATGTCATTACTTTTGGTGCTCTTGATAATCTTGGAGTTGTTTATTCAATTCTGGTTTTTGCAACACTAGTAGTGTTCGTCAAGCTTGACTCAAAAATTCAAATCTGCGATTTTTGGCGGAGTTCTGGATTTTTCATTAAAACTCTCATTTTCATTGGGGTTCTATTCAACACACTTCCCCAATGGTATTTCTGGGTTGCGGGTGTGATTTTGGTCGTTTTGGCATATTCCTTAACGACCAACCCTGATGATGAAGAAGATGAAGAGCCATCGATTTTAGCAAGAATTCATGATATCCTAATAGAGGAATATCATAAAAAGGGCTTAAAAAATTCTTCTAAAAAGCTAGAGGAGCCAAAGAGTCGGAAGTTTCCACCTCGTAAGCTTCCACCAGTGTGACCTACTAAATCGCCTTAAACAAAGGCGATTTTTCTTTATTTTTCGAAAAAAATTAAATCGCTTGCGTTTATTTAATATATATTATATGCTTATTGACTTTTTAATACTTTTGTGCTATAATTCTAGCAGTTGACATATCATAATCAGCAGATCTGTCAATGAAGCTTAAAAATCGGGTTATTATGAGGTATTAATCGTGTACCTCAGTGTTCATTTTGTTATTTAGCCAAATAATAAAAAATCTAACGAAAGGAAGGTAAAATAGGAATGAACACGAGCAAAAAAATTAAAGAACTATTAGTGAAAATTCGGAGTCTTATCGGAGACGACAAGAAGTCGATGAAATGGTTTCATGAAGTTCAGGTTAAGGCCTCAACTTTCGAAACCGAAGAAGAAGAAATTGCTTATCTTGAGAGTATCATAGATGAGTTGAAAAAAAATGACGGTGAAGCTGCTAATGAAGCCACAAAATCAAATATGTGGCCAGCAATAGCGCTAGGTGTCGCGCTGTCTCTATTTATAATCGGCGGAGCAGCGTTGTACTTTTTGTTTTTAGCACCAAAAAGCACTAATGTAGGCAATAACACGGTCGCTACTTCTTCCGTAGTCAATTCAAATATGGATCTTCCGAAGGAAGATTTCCA
>ERZ772974.1969-NODE-1969-length-12954-cov-62.276378_pt1 | contig 12954 bp, 10 predicted proteins | sample MGYA00580671_ERZ772974 | MGnify/ENA primary metagenome ERZ772974 (study PRJEB29015, sample SAMEA2738065) | human oral metagenome | biome: human oral; feature: human-associated habitat; material: saliva | place: China | collected 2218 ... | reverse complement strand
CAACTCAGCGCATAACCCAACCCGAAGGACACAAAACGATTACACCACTCCACAGTACTTGACCAACCGCTACCGTACCGTTCCTGAACGGCTACCTTGCCAACATCAGCCACACCTATCCCAGGTCACAGAACGTGAAGCACCATAGCAGTTTGCCTTCGAGCGCACTCAAAGGTTTAGTGTAATTGACATGTTGGAAGAACGGTTAGAGCAAGCCCTTAGGCTCGCGATCGATCCACCCGGAGGGCTAAATACTGCGGCATTGCGCGACCTGATCAGAGATGACGAGAACACTCAGTGGGATATCGCTACCACTGCCGAGTATTTGGGAATCAGCGCACATACGCTGCGCTATTACGAACGCGCAGGGCTGGTGAAAGTAGGACGCGACGCATCCGGCTATCGGCTTTACGATGCTGCGGCTGTACGGCGTTTGGTTTTTATTACCCGAATGAGGGTCTCTGGAATGTCGATTGCCCAACTCCAGCATTACATCTCCTTGGTTGAACAAGGTGCAGAAACAGTTCAGGAGCGTCTTGATTTGATGCTGGAGCATCGCGACATCCTTCGGCAACGAATAGAGGATTTTCAGTTATCGCTGGCAGCTACCGAATTCAAGATAGCAATGTATCAGAAAGGTTCCCGTCCATAATGAGTGATCAGTACGATATTGATTCCGCCGATAATCAGCGACGTCGTGATCTTGGATTGCAGGTTCTCTCCCGTATCGACGGAGACGCTGGGCAGAGTGTTATCGAATCACTTTCCACGTCAAACCCTGCTTTAGGACACCACATCGCCGCATTTGCTTTCGGGGATATTTACGATAGGCCCGGTCTGGATGCACGCAGTCGCCAGCTAGTAACCATTGGCGTATTGACTGCATTAGGCGGATGCGAACCTCAACTTAAAGTTCATGTTGGAGCGGCACTCAATGTCGGGATTTCCGAAGAGGAAATTCAGGAAGCTATCCTGCACGCCTCAGTGTACTGCGGCTTTCCACGAGCACTGAACGCTACTTTCGCAGCACAGGAAGTAATAGACTCACGGCGGAACTACGACAGGTAAGTTGATAACGCCACTCCGGACACTTCCCGGCAGGGCCGGAAACCTTTGTATTCAGAGTGACGTTCTATTGGAGCGGCTGACGGGCTGGAAGGCGGAAATCCCGAGCGCGCGAGGGAATGTATTTCCTCCTGGAAGCGATTCCCGCTTCAGACGCAGAAAAAGCCCCGCGACGAAGTCCGGGGCTTTGAGAGCGGCTGACGGGAATCGAACCCGCGTATCAGGCTTGGGAAGCGTGCGCTCTACCATTGAGCTACAGCCGCATCCCCTCCAGTCTAGCGTGTACCGTGCCGGTTCGTGAAATGTTTCACCCCGCCCAATGTGACGCACCACCCGGGTCGTGCCTGGCTCGAGCCTGCGGTCTGCGGGCTCTGCCAGGTATCCTTTAAACGTGCTTATTTCAGATCGCGATATTCGTCAAGAGATTGCTGATGGACGCATCGTCCTTGAACCGTACGATGAGTCGATGATTCAGCCTGCAAGTGTGGACGTGAGGATTGATCGTTTCTTCCGTCTGTTCGATAACCACAAGTACCCGCATATCGACCCCGCGCAGCCGCAGGAGGACCTGACGCGTCTGGTGGAGGTGGCTCCCGACGAGCCGTTCATCCTGCACCCGGGTGAGTTCGTGCTGGGCTCGACGTATGAGAAGGTGACCCTGCCCGATGACGTGGCCGCCCGCCTGGAGGGCAAGTCCTCGCTGGGTCGTCTGGGCCTGCTGACCCACTCGACGGCTGGTTTTATCGACCCCGGTTTTTCGGGCCACGTGACGCTTGAGTTGTCGAATATGGCCACCCTGCCGATTATGCTGTGGCCGGGTTCGAAGGTGGGTCAGCTGTGCTTCTTCCGTCTGAGTAGCCCGACCGAGCACCCGTACGGTTCGGGCGCGTACGGTAACCGCTACCAGGGCCAGCGCGGCCCGACGGCGTCGCGTAGCTATTTGAACTTTCATCAGACGATGATTCCGACGGAGTCGTAGTCTATTCCCGTTTGGGGTTGGGGCGCGGGTGGCCTGCATGGCTGGGTCGCCCGCGCCTCCTCATATGGGCGTACGCCCGGCGTCTCGTGCGTTCACTCGCGTGCGGGGCTATTCTCTCACTCATTTGAAGGATTGTTATGAATCTGCTTCCTGTTGTTCTGCGCCTGGCGGGCGCGGAGGTTTCCGTCTACCTGATTGACCAGTCTGAGGCTTTTGTCGAGGGTTTTAAGCGCGCGTGGGAGCCGCTGAACCCCGAATTCTTTGAGACTCCGGACGAGGCCTATGAGGCGGTTTCGAACCACGACCAGGTGCTGATGGTGCACCCCGTATCTGACACCCCGATTCTGGACATAGCCCAGCCCCTGATGGGCCCGTTCACGAAGGTTGGCACGCTACGCGTGGATAGCGTGGAGCAGGGCCTGCAGGACCTGACGAGCCGCATCACCGTTGCGATGATCGAGCAGCTGGTGGGTACCGGCGTGATGCTCCATTCGGCGGTTATCGGTGACCCCGAGTCGAAGCGCGCCCTGGCCCTGGTGGGCGTTTCGGGCAGCGGCAAGACCACGGCCTCGCGTTTCTTGGGCTCGAAGCTGGCGTACCTGACGGACGAGACCGCCGTCATCTCGGATGAGGGCTTCGTGACCCCCTACCCGAAGCCGCTGTCGGTGATTGTCGACCCGAACGCACCGAAGGAACAGCAGAACCCGGTCGAGGCCGGTCTGAACGTGGTCGACCCCGAGGACCGCGGCTACAAGCTGACCCGCATCGTGCTGATTTCGCGTGACGAGCAGGCCAAGGAGCCGCGCCTGGAACGCGTGCCGCTGCACGAGGCGCTGGTGTTCCTGAGCGAGCAGAGCTCGGGCCTGGCGAAGCACCCCGAAGGCGTCGTGTCGCTGGCTAAGCTGGTAGAGCGTTGCGGCGGCGTGTGGCGCCTGGTGTACTCGGAGGTTGAGGATACTTTGCCGCTGGTTCAGGATCTGCTGAATGGTGGTGAGCTGCCGGGCGCTGATGAGGTTGAGAGCCTGGAGAAGTACACGGTTGAGGATCACCTGCCGGGCGTGTACCTGAACGGTACGATTGTGATTGACCGCGCGCCGGGAACCTCTGCGGTGCGCGTGGGCGAGGACGGCCCGTTCCTGCTGCTGCAGGACACCGCGTTGAACGAGCTGTCGGAGTTCGCGGCGGAGTGCTGGCTGCAGGCAGAGGGCGGCATCTCGTACGATAACCACTACGAGCGCATGGCAGAGCTGTTTGAGGGTCTGCCGGTTGAAGCGTACGACGAGAACGTCAGCGCCCTGGCGCAGGGAGCGATGCTGTGGGTCCGCGTGATTGACGATCCGCTGATTGATGACGCGACCTGGGCTCAGATGACCAGCGATGAGGTTCTGGATGAGGAGCAACAGCAGATTGCGCTGGATTCCTCTGAGGAAGCTGTCTCTGATGATGAGGATGACGTGGTGGAGGACTAACCACCGCGGCTTACTGACACGGCTTACTGAGCTCCGATTGATAGGCGCTGCTCGATAGTCACTGCTTAAGCACAAGGGAGGGGGGGGGGGGAAAAAAAATTTTTTTCCCCCCCGCCCCTCCCTGTGTGTTTGCAGGCTTGTATTTGCGGGGTTTGCAAGGACGCTTAGCCCCGCGACGCCTTACTGTGAGGCCTTACCGGGCTGCCTTGTCGCGGCGCTTCTGTTCACGCTTCTGCTCGCGGCGAGCCGCACGCACACGCAACGGGCCGGGTGCCTTCACCGGCAGCAGCAGGAGCAGACCCGCCACCACAACAATCAGAATACCGAGCACGCCCCAAATCTGCGCGCCCATCAGGCTCACGCACAGGCCGAAAAGCATCGGCGCCAGGAAGCTCGTGGCGCGGCCGGTGGTCGAGTACAGGCCGAACAGCTCACCCTCGGTGCCGGGCTCGGCCAGACGAGCCAGGAACGTGCGGGAGGCCGACTGCGCCGGGCCCACAAACAGGCAGAGCAGCAGGCCGCACACCCAGAACACGGGCGGCTCGGGGAAGAAAAGCAGGGGAATCGCCACCACGATAATGCCCACCAGTGAGATCACAATGATGCTCTTGGGGCCGAGGTAGTCGTCCAGGTAACCGCCCAGAATAGCGCCGACCGCCGCGACCGCGCTGCCCGCGATGCCGAACAGAATCACCTCGGAAGTGCCGAAACCGAACGTGCCGGCCGCCAGAATACCGCCGAACGTAAAAATGCCCGAGAGGCCGTCGCGGAACACCGCCGAGGCAATCAGGAACCACAGGGTCTGCGGGGAGGTCACCTTCAGACGCACAATCGTGCGCCACAGGGCCCTATACGAGGCGAGCAGGCTACCCTGGCGGGCGGGGGAGAGACGCTCCATGCCGAGCTCCAGGAAGCGCAGCTCGCGGGTGGGGAGCACCTCCGGTAGGAAGCGCTCGCGGGTGCGCATACGAATCAGCAGCGGCACACAGAAGATGAGGCACCAGGCCGCGGCGAACAGGGTCACCGCGCGGATGTTGAGAGCCCCTTCCTCGCTCAAGCCCAGGGACGAGGGGGACAGCACGAAGCCCCACAGCACCACGGCCAGGGCGAGGATGCCGCCAATGTAACCGGCGGCCCAGCCGGTGCCCGAAATCTTACCGATATTATTCGGGTTCGAAACGCGCGGCAGCACCGCGTTGTAGTTCACGTACGCGAACTCGCTAAACACACTCGCGGCAGACACCAGGAAAACACCCAGCCACAGGTAGCCCGGGTCGGGGGCGACGAAGAAGCAGGCCGCCATAAACGCCACGAGCAGGACCGTGTTCACGCCCAGCCAGAAGATGCCGCGGCCCGACCTGTCGTTGCGCTGGCCCGTGACCGGGGCGAGAAACGCGATGAGGAAACCCGCAACCGTCAGACCCAGCGACAGCGCCGAAGAGGTCTGCTCGGGCGTGCCGAAGTAACCGCTGGTCAGGTAGACCGTGAAGATGAAGGTCATCATAATCGAGTCGAAACTCGACGAACCGACATCCCACAGGACCCACGCGGTCACCGAACGGCGACTCGTGGCGTGGTCCACGGCGGGACGGGCAGGCTTCTGCTGGCGGGAGGAACGAATCATCATGAAGGGGCTTTCAAATGGCCGAGCGGCGTCGCATCGGCCGGTGCTGCGGGAGGCTGGTACGCGTTAGAAAAGCGCGGGCGGTACGCACCGCGAGGGTACGCACCGCCCCGCATCACTGAACGAAGCATTCAGGGATGGTCTTTACTTGAAGAAACGACGCTGCGCGTGGGCGATGCCGAAGCTGACAACGGCGCCCACGACGGAGGTCAGGACGGTCCAGAGGATGACCTGGCGCAGGGTATCCTCAGAGTCTGCGGAAATGGCGGGAGGCTGGTTACCGGTTGCCTTCGTCCAGGCGGCGCCCAGACCCTTGCCGACGAGGGCGCTGGCACCCATGTTCAGGCCCGCGAGAGCAAGCTTTGCGACGGGATTCATATGTATCTCCTTTGGTGTTAATGATGCGGCGCCTCACCCCCGAACCCCCTCGGGGTAGGAAGGATAAATATGAGTGCCATTCCTAGCGTATAGGGTTTCTCCGGCCCGTGTCGCTTTCGGAGTAAACAATCCCGAAAGTGTACACCGTACAAAAATGCGCATACACAGGAGTATGACATAAAACTACCCGAACTAGCTTCAACGCCTCCGGGTGTCTACAATCGTTTCTGGCCCCAATTGTGTTACGCGCCGGCGTGCAAACCAATCCGCAGCCGTGGGGCCAACACGACAGGGGAGCGCCATCGCGGCGCTGAGAGTGCACAGCAGACCCTCGAACCTGATCCGGTTAGTACCGGTGTAGGGAGTCGAATCTTCTCGGTGCCCTCGCCCATGTAGAGGGCGAGGACATTCCCCTTCCAACGACGGAAGGAAAAACCGCATGTCACACACCACCGACACCACCGCGCCCAAGCGTCCGGCCCCCCGCAGCAGCCTGAGCTGGCGAGTCAACGAAATCGTTATCGCCGCAGTCATCGCCGTGGCCTGCGCTATCATCTTCTGGATCTGGGATATCGCCGTGAGCCCCGCCGCCAAGACCGCGCTCGTCGCGGCCCCCGAACTGCGCCCGCTCATCGCCGGCGCCTGGCTGCTCGGTGGTACCCTCGGCGGCCTGCTCATCCGCAAGCCCGGCGCTGCCCTCTTCTGCGAGCTCGTTGCGGCGCTCATCTCGGTGCTGTTCACCGGCGGTGCGTGGAGCGGCGAGATTCTGATCTCCGGTATTATCCAGGGCATCGGCGCTGAAATCATCTTCGCCGCCTTCGGCTACCGTCGCTGGAACGCCGCCATCGCCGTTCTGGCCGGTGCTCTCAGCGGCCTGTTCATGGGTGGCAGTGAAATCCTGATTTACTACCCCGACATGGAGCCCGTCAAGGCCGTCACCTACGTGGTCTGCTCGGTCGTCTCCGGCGCAGTCATCGCGGGCTTCCTGGCCTGGATCCTCGTGCAGAACCTCGCCAAGACCGGCGTGCTCTCCTCGCTGGCTTCCGGCAACACCCGCCGCTAATCGCCAGCCACTAGCCACCAGCTAATCACTCACCACGAGTCACCACTCGGCACACTACAGCAGCCGCTCAGAAGGCTAAGAAAGCATTATGGAAGCAACACCGCGCGGGGCGCGCATCGAGCTCAACAACTTCAGCTGGCACCACCCCGGCCGCCCAGAACCGGTCATTAACGGACTCAACCTCACCATCAACCCCGGTGAAAAAGTCCTGCTGCTGGGCACCTCCGGCGCCGGCAAATCGACGCTCCTGCACGCCATCGCCGGTGTGCTCCACGATGACGACGGCCTCTCCGCAGGCGGGACCATCACCCTCAACGGTCAAGACCCCGTAGACGCGCGCGGCACGGCGGGTATGATGCAGCAGGACCCCGAATCCTCCATCGTCATGGCGACCATCGGGAACGACACCGCCTTCGGCCCCGAAAACCTGCGCGTACCCCGCGAAGAAATCTGGGGACGCGTCACCGAGGCGCTCACCGCGGTCGGGCTCAGCCGCCTGCCCCTCGACCACCCCAGCAGCGCCCTGTCCGGCGGACAGAAGCAGCGCCTCGGCCTGGCGGGCATCCTCGCGATGCACCCCGGCGCCATGATTCTCGACGAGCCCACCGCCAACCTCGACCCCGCCGGCGTGCAGGAAGTGCGCGACAGCATCCTCGCTGCCGCGGAGGCCACCGGCACGACCCTGCTCGTCGTGGAACACCGCGTGAGCATCTGGGCGCCGTACATGGACCGCATTATCGTGCTCGGCGCAGGCGGAACCATCACCCACGACGGCGCGCCCGGAACCGTGCTCGCCGAAGCCCGCCGGGACCTTATCGACGCCGGCGTGTGGGTGCCCGACTACGTGCCACGTGCACCGCAGAACGCTATCGGCGAGACGGCGGGCGGCGATACTGCAACCGGCGAGGTGCTTCTCCGCGCCGAAAACCTCAGCATTACCCGCGCGCAACCCACCCCCAAGCAGCGACGCGCCCGCCGACGCACCATCAAACGCCTCGGCGACACCCCCGCGCCCGTACCCGTCGACCTGCCCGTGCTGCGCGGCGGCATCAACCTCACCCTGCGCGCCGGCGAACACCTCAGCGTGCTCGGCCCTAACGGCGCCGGCAAATCAACCCTCGCGCTCACCCTCGCCGGGCTACTCACCGCGCCCGACGGCACCCTCGCCGCCACCGACACGCTCCGCGACCACGGCGCCGGTCAGAACGGTCAGAATAGCCAGCGCGCCCACTGGGACGTGCCCACCTGGACCCCCGCCCAAATGCTCAGCCGCATCGGCTACGTCTTCCAAGAACCCGAATACCAGTTCATCCGCGGAACCGTACGCGAAGAACTCGAGCTCGGCCCCCGCCGACTCGCCGCGCTCAACTGCGTTCCCCTCGACGAAGATGAGCTCGCCGCACGCACCGACGACCTGGCGGCCCGCCTGCGCCTCAACCACCTGCTCGACGCCAACCCCTTCACCCTCTCCGGCGGCGAAAAACGACGACTCTCGGTCGCCTCCGCGCTCGCCACCGCACCGAGAATACTCATTCTCGATGAGCCCACCTTCGGGCAGGACGCCCGCACCTGGGCCGAACTCGTCGACCTCATTCGCGAACTCCTCGCCGACGGGACCGCAGTCATCTCCATTACCCACGACGAAGACTACACCGCGGCGCTCGGCGGCAAATCCATCACCCTCGAGGCGCTCGAAGCTTCCGAACCCTCCGGGCCCCAGGCAGCCTCCGGAAAGGAGAACGAATGAACACCGACTTCTTCGGCACCATCGACCGAACCAGCTACTTCAGCAGCCTCAACGCCGGCGTCAAGCTCGTCGTCTCCTTCGCCCTCATCATCGCCGCACTCATCGTGCGCGACCCGCTGACCTCCGGAATCCTCTTCGCCCTCGAACTGCTCGGGTTCATCCTCGTCGGGTTCCGGCCCGTCAACGTCCTCGCCCGATTCTGGCCCATCCTGATCGCCGTGATCACCACCGGCTGGTCCGTCGCCATGCTCAGCGCCAAAACCGGCGACGTGATCCTCAACCTCGGCTTCAACACCATCACCACCGGCTCCGCAGCCGTCGGCGCAGCCATGATGATCCGTTCCCTCGCCATGGTTCTGCCCACCCTCGCGTTCGTGCTCACCACCGACCCGACCGACCTCGGCGACTCCCTCGCGCAGACCTTCAAACTGCCGGCACGATTCGTGCTCGCCACCATCGCCGCGCTGCGCCTGGTTGGCATCCTCTTCGCCGAATGGAACGCCCTCGGCCAGGCACGACGCGCCCGCGGACTCGGCGCGGGCCAATCCCTTGCCGGACGCGCCCAAACCTTCGGCGGGCAAAGCTTTGCCCTGCTCGTGCAGGCCATCCGCCGCGGCTCCCGCCTGGCTATCACCATGGAGGCGCGCGGCTTCGGCGCGGGCGAACGCACCTGGGCACGTGTGCCCTCGTATTCACGCCATGACGTGCACGTGAGCATTGCCGCCGCCGTCATCATTGCTGTTGCGTACGGTGCATCTATTGCGGCGGGTACGATCCAGTTCCTCTGGGGCTAGACCGTTCCGTTTCTGGTTCCGGTTTCGTGGCTCCGCTCGGGAGACGGTATTCGCCCTCGCTCCTACAGGGAACCCACCCTCGCTTCGCTTCGGGCACCCTGATGTCACTACGGGCGATACCGTCCTCCCGCGCTTGGATACATCGCGGGTGCCGCATATTTCCTCCGCGCCTAGCCCCCACTTGGGACATGAGTAGGGAGGCGCCCGCACTCTTCCTTCGCTCCTACAGGGGCACCCGCCCTCGCTTCGCTTCGGGCACCCTGATGTCGCTTCAGGAAGGTACGGCGCCTCCTGTCCTTGACCTCAGACAGCACAAAGGGACGGCATTATCCTCGCTCGGATAATGCCGTCCCTTTTGTATGCGTTTAGCTCTGCTGCGCCAGGTAGTTCAGCAGAGTTGCGGTCAGCTCCGGGTCATGCGCCAGCGCCGTACCGTTCAGGTGAGTCACCGGCGCAATCAGACGCACCGACGACGCCAACCACACGCCGTCCGACTCGAACAAATCCTGCGGGTAGAGAGGGCCGAAGCCCAGCTCCCAGCCTGCCTGGCGCGCCGCCTCGAACACCGCGCCCTGCGTGGTGCCGGGGAGGATTCCGTGGCTCGGTTCGGGCGTGTACAGCACCTTCTTGCCGTTCTCGATCTTGGCGACCAGCACCGAGGAGGTAGCGCCCTCGAGCACGCGACGCTCATCGGTGATGAAGATAGCGTCATCCGCGCCGCGCTCCTGCACGTACCGCAGAACCGCCATGTTCACGGCATAGGAGAGGGTCTTCGCGCCCGCCAGAAGCCACGGGTAGGCGCTGTTGTCCATCGGCTCGTGGCCGCGCGGCAGCAGCATCGCCTTCACGCCCTCGGTGCGGCGCTTCACGATGGATGCGGGCACCGGCGAGGCAATCAGCAGCGTGTACGGGCCCGGCTGCATGGAAGTCACTGCCTGGGTGGGGCCGCGCGAAATAATAATCTTCACGATGTGCTCTTCACCCAGCGCCGTTTCGGCACCGGCGGTCGCCTCGCGCATGAGGCGCTCCACCGCCGAACGCAGAATCTCAGGTTCCGGGTCGGGCAGATCCAGCATGCGCGCCGACGATTCGAGGCGGGACAGGTGCATGCCGAGCTTACGCACGCGGCGGTTGACGGACAGCATGGTCTCAAAAACGCCGTCGCCGCGGGTGAAGCCCTGATCATCAACGCTGATGAGGGGCACGGAGGGATCCACGAAGACACCCTGCGGGTTCTGCTCGTTCAGAAGAATTACGGTACTAGACATAGTTTTATTGTACGTTCGTTGCCGAACTGTAGGCAGGAGGCGCCGTACCTTCCTGAAGCGACATCAGGGTGCCCGAAGCGAAGCGAGGGCGGGTGCCCCTGTAGGAGCGAAGGAAGAGTGCAGGCGCCTCCCTAACTACTACAACAAATACAGCAAAGCCCCGGATGCGCAACCCCTAGCGGGTCGCCCATCCGGGGCTTCAGCTATACAAAACTCAGCAACAGGCTAGTGGCCCGCCGCCGGAGCTTCGTGGCTCTTACCGTCCGCCGAGTAGTCCGAATCCTTACGCGGGGTCGTCCACAGCACCAGCGCCGTCAGGACCGCGAAACCCAGAATGGAGAAGCCCATCGGCAGGTACTCATGCTCACCAGCAATCGACACCAGCGGCGCCGCCAACGCACCCAACATTGCCTGAACCGTACCCATCACCGCCGACGCACTACCCGCCATGTGGCGCGCCTCGTTCAACGCCAACGCCGAGGCATTACCAAAAATCAGGCCGCACGAGCTGGTCAGCAGGAACAGCAGAACCAGCGTCGGCACCAGCGAAATACCGATCAGGAAGCTGACCGTCAGCAACACAGAAACCACGAGCAGGCTCACCACGCCGACGTTCACAATGCGGCGCTGCGCCACACGACCCACCAGCTTCGTCGCAATCGCGCTGAACAGCACAATGCCAATCGAGTTCACACCGAACACAATCGTGAACTCAGTCTCGGACATGCTCAGAATCTTCTGCAACACAAACGTCGAACCGGAAATGTACGAGAACAGCGCACCAAACGCGAAGCACATCGTCAGCATGAAACCCATGTAGCGGCGCACCTTCAGCACCTTCGGCAGCTCCGAGTACACGCTCAGGGTGGTGCCCTGGTAGCGTTCCTCCACCGGCAGAGTCTCCTTAATTACGAAGATCACGCCGAGCATCATAACCGCGGTCACCACGCCGAGCACATGGAAAATATCGCGCCAATTACCCCACGACAGCACCCAACCACCAAACAGCGGCGCAAGCACCGGCGCGAAGCCGTTAATCATCATCATGACGCCCATGAGCTTAGCCGTCGCCAGGCCCTCAGTCGTATCAGCCACGATGGAACGCGCCAGCACCGCACCAATCGAACCGGTGAAACCCATCATGAAACGTGCAAAAATCAGCAGCTCAATATTCGGCGCGAAACCACACGCCACCGTCGCAATAAAGCAGATGACCGCACCAATCAGCAGCGGCTTGCGGCGGCCCGTCTTATCCGACAGCGGACCCACGACCAGCTGGCCGAGCGCCATACCGACCATGAACGCGCTCAACGTCAGCGATGCGTTCGTGCTGGTGGTGTTCAGGTTCTCAGCGACTGCCGGCAGCGCCGCCAGGTACATGTCCGTAGCCAGCGGAGAAATAGCGGTCAGCAGCGCCAGAACTACGATAAAAATGGGCGATAGCCCGAAGGAGGTCTTAATCGACTTCGAAGACATATGTCTTAGTTTTTCTTTCTGCGTGATGCGCGTGCAACGGCGCCTGCGGCTCTACAAGACGTGGATGCGGTGGCACCGCCCCGGGGGATGAGCTTGCGCAGGCTGGAAGCACAACTTTTTTACCCTAGCAGAATTGGGTGTGGCTTCGTAAGTTAAACGTTTGACCTTTTTTCGGTGCGGGAGGGATGCTCCGTTTGGCTCCTTCGTGCTTGGTTGACTTGGTGGTCGGCTTGGAAGGCGGCGCTCGCCCTCGCTCCTACAGGGGACCCGCCCTCGCAGAGCTCGGGCACCCTGATGTCACTACGGGCGATGCCGCCTGCCTGCGCAGGTACAGCAAGGTACAGCAAAGGGACGGCGTTATCCACGCTCCTACAGGGGCAGGGGGAGGGTGCGCCACATATTTCCTCCGCGCCTACGCAGGGGCACCCGTCGCACAGACGATCCGCTTAGTTCCTTTGTACTTGGTTGGCTTACCAGTTGGCTTGGCAGGCGGCGCTCGCCCTCGTTCCTACAGGGGACCCGCCCTCGCAGAGCTCGGGCACCCTGATGTCACTACGGGCGATGCCGCCTGCCTGCGCAGGTACAGCAAAGGGGCGTGTTAGCCACGCTCCGTTGAAGAGATATTTGAGAAATATTCTTGCGAAGCATTGCTGGCTCCAACTGCATAACTTACGCTGGTCATACCACGCGGTACGACCGGAGGGAGCACCTCAGATGCGCAACCACTATTACAAATATTTGCTATGCGTCCTGCTGTTCGTAGCTTGCGTCTTGCTCGTAACCCTTGCAGTGCTTTCCAACAACAACCCGGGTAACGGCAAAGACGGCACAGCCTCCACTCACGCGCCGGAGAACAGCTCAACCTACTGGGATAAAGACCGCATGGAATCCGCCAGCCCGGCTCCCATGCCTAAATAGAACAGCGCCTAAGTAAAACAGCGCCTGAATAAAACAGCCTCTAAACAGCCGTAGGGCCCAATGCTTCGAGATACACCAAGCATTGGGCCCTACTGTCTTGTAAGCGGCCGCTACTGCGCCGCGCTGTCGTAGATGAAGTCCACGGTCGCGTAGTCCTCCGGGATTTCGGCGAG
>ERZ772974.1961-NODE-1961-length-12988-cov-3.255316_pt1 | contig 12988 bp, 16 predicted proteins | sample MGYA00580671_ERZ772974 | MGnify/ENA primary metagenome ERZ772974 (study PRJEB29015, sample SAMEA2738065) | human oral metagenome | biome: human oral; feature: human-associated habitat; material: saliva | place: China | collected 2218 ... | reverse complement strand
CCGACCAGTCCGACCGTCGCACCCCGCCCGGGGGGCGTGGATTGAAACTCCCTAATAATAAGAGGTATAGCTTTGCTCTTGTGTCGCACCCCGCCCGGGGTGCGTGGATTGAAACTCGTCGCGTGTTGTGGTACGGGCTATGCGCATAGGGTCGCACCCCGCCCGGGGTGCGTGGATTGAAACACCATATCACGCACCGCAAATATATGGTGCTGGGTCGCACCCCGCCCGGGGTGCGTGGATTGAAACCGCTTCGCTGCGCATACTCATCATTGCGCCTACGGTCGCACCCCGCCCGGGGTGCGTGGATTGAAACTCCTCGCTGACCTGAGATACCACCTTAAGTGCCGTCGCACCCCGCCCGGGGTGCGTGGATTGAAACTGGGGATAGATTGCTTGCCCGCGTTAATTCTGGCGGTCGCACCCCGCCCGGGGTGCGTGGATTGAAACATCCATTTTTTAGATATGTAAATTATCAAGTGCGTCGCACCCCGCCCGGGGTGCGTGGATTGAAACCTTGCGTGCGGTCGTGGACAGTCACCGCGTGGTCGTCGCACCCCACCCGGGGTGCGTGGATTGAAACTCAAAGTGCCTGGTGCAACTTCTTGCTTTTCGTGGTCGCACCCCACCCGGGGTGCGTGGATTGAAACCCGCTTAGCTCACAGTTTATCCCTCGGATTTAGTCGCACCCCACCCGGGGTGCGTGGATTGAAACCTCTGCGCCGAATATCCCAACGAACTCAAGTATCGCGTGTCGCACCCCACCCGGGGTGCGTGGATTGAAACAATCGTATCACGCCAATTTTTCACCTCTCCAAAAGGTCGCACCCCACCCGGGGTGCGTGGATTGAAACATTTGTACGCGAAATGAATTGAGGCCACATTGAGTCGCACCCCACCCGGGGTGCGTGGATTGAAACTGTTGTACAATAAAAAAATACCGCTGTAATCTTTGTCGCACCCCACCCGGGGTGCGTGGATTGAAACATATTAGTATCTCCGCATAATAGTCACATATCCGTGTCGCACCCCGCCCGGGGTGCGTGGATTGAAACTCTGTCTGTCTCAAAGCAGTTAGGCTCAATTGGCGTCGCACCCCGCCCGGGGTGCGTGGATTGAAACCAAAGGGGCAACAAAGTCTTCGATGGTCAAAGGAGGTCGCACCCCGCCCGGGGTGCGTGGATTGAAACGATTATGTCCCTATTGCTCGGCCTTAAGTGTGTGTCGCACCCCACCCGGGGTGCGTGGATTGAAACACCACTTTTCCCGCTTTGCTCACAGCTTATCCTCTGTCGCACCCCACCCGGGGTGCGTGGATTGAAACACAAACAATGAAGAGCCACAAGTGACAAGTGGTGTCGCACCCCGCCCGGGGTGCGTGGATTGAAACTTTGTCTCCTACAAAAATACTAATAAAGGCTTAGTCGCACCCCGCCTGGGGTGCGTGGATTGAAACAATTGCTCAATGACAACTGCAAACAGAATCAAGGGTCGCACCCCACCCGGGGTACGTGGATTGAAACCACGACGGGTCGATGTAGAGGACAAATTCGGAGGTCGCACCCCGCCCGGGGTGCGTGGATTGAAACGGAGGTTGAACAGACACTACAGAGCCAGGAAAAGGGGCGCATCCAGCGACAAAGATATTCTCCTATTCGATTTAATGGGGCTTTTCATTATCGGTATTAATAAGCACAATTTTCCCTTTTTCTCTTTATTAACCCCAATTCGGTTTAAGAAGCGCTCTTTCATGAGTTTCTTAAACCGAATTGGGGTTATTAAGACGTTTACAATAAAGTTTAAGCTAAGTTACTTTGACAACAACGCCGCTTAAAGGAGAAGGAATTTTGTGTATGTGAGCAATAAGTTCAAGTTTATCATTCTTCTCAACTATGAGATGAAACTCAAGAATGGGAAAACAAAGAACGTAAACTTCATCACGACACAAAAATTGAACAAGAATAAGAGGTTTGAAGGGAACAGGTTTGACAGAATATAAAACTCAGCATGGCGGGGCTATCGACACCCTCATAAGGCTAAGCCTCCTCCGTTCCAAGCTATCACGTCTCTACCATGCTGAACTTTACATTGCAAATGTAAAGAGAATATTCGATAAAAGTAAATTATAGTCGTTGAACGTTATGGCAAGACCAAACTACTTTACGATAATGATACTTTCTATCAGATGGTACAAGATAGTGCAGACAGACATTACCATCCTTGCAGTTTTTTGTTTTATTTCGTATGTTTGCAATAGTTATCTAAAAGAAATAAAAAAACTCCCACGTTAAACCGCGGGAGCAAGAAATCTTCGGCTTATAGCCTTGTTGTGAAAAGTCTTTCACATCGTATCTGCCGCAAAGATACAGAATAATTTAAAATACAAACATAAAAACCTAAAAAATGGAACAAAAAACACTCGGACTTGATCTTGGTACCAACTCTATAGGCATTTCTCTACGCAATCCCGCTCTTGGAGAGAATCTCAAAGAGCAACTAGAATATTTCTCTTCAGACATCTTTGAAGCAGGTGTAGGAACGGACAAAAGCGGAGAATTCTCCTACGCAGCACAGCGCACGACATTTAGAAGTGCTCGCCGCCTCAAACTACATCGCCGCCGACGCCTGCAGGCCACGTTGCGCCTATTGATGGACCACAAGCTGTGTCCGCTTTCAGAAGATTCCTATAAACAATGGAGCGTTTATGATAAAACACAAAATCTGAAACGTGAATATCCTATTGGAGATGAAGGTTTCAATCGCTGGATAAAACTTGACTTCAATGCAGATGGTAAACCCGACTACACCAGTCCGTACCAATTGCGCTGCGAATTGGCTACCACGCAACTCGACTTCTCTTCTCCCGAAAACAAATTCAAACTCGGGCGCGCACTCTATCATATTGCTCAACGGAGAGGTTTCAAGAGCAGCAAGGGGGAGACGATTGCTGAACAGGAGAAAAATGAGAAGTTCAGCGCTAATAGCGACGATCTCGAACAAGAAATGAAGAAATCGGAGATGAAGCGCTCAAAAGGTCTTCGAGAACTGCTTGAAACACAAGGCTTGAAGACTATCGGCCAAGCATTTGCCTACTTAGAATCGCAAGGTACGCGCATCCGCAACAATGAAGATATCCAAGCAACGCGCGATCTCTACGAAAAAGAGATTACATACATTTTTAACTTCCAGAAAGAACTCAGCATAGAGAGCGAACTCTACAAACGGCTTGTCAGCACAAAGAAGGGCGAAGGTACCATATTCTATAAGAACCCCTTGCGGTCTCAAAAGGGACTTGTTGGGAAATGTACTCTCGAGCCGAAGAAGGGACGCTGCCCCATCGGCCATCCCGAATTTGAGAAGTTCCGCGCGTGGGCGTTTATTAACAACATACGCTATCGCCGCACTATTGATAGCGAATGGCAAGAGCCCACAATAGAAATGAAAGAAAGACTCTATCGCGAGGTCTTCACCGCCCGCGTCAAAGCAGATTTCCTCTTCTCTGAAATTCGTAAGTGGCTTGAAAAAGAACTTGAAGTCCAACTCCATTGGGACAACAATAAGAGCCTCCGCACCATCAACTATGCAGACAAACAGAATGTTGCAGGATGCCCCGTCACCGCTCGCCTCGTCAAACTCTTAGGTACCGATTGGGAAAGATTCCAACAAGAAGGAAGGAAAGAACACAAGACACACAGCAAACAACATCCCACAAAACACACGGTTTGCTACAGTGCCTTAGATATTTGGCACGTCTGTTTCCAATAAGGGGCATAGAACGAAGCGTATAAAATGAGTTGAGGCTAAAACTTGGGTATTGCTATGTGTGTCAAAGAGTTACGAGTATTGGTTGGTTACTTGACCGCAAAACGAAACGTTTACATTGCTTTAATTTTGCTTTACATTGAGGGGCGGTTGAGGCGTAAAAGTTTGAAGATGGGTTTACATTAGCTTACAGATGGTTTAAATGGGACGATCGCAGAGGATTTAGGGCAGGTTGTCTGTCCTTTTTTATTGCACTTTGTATGGGCTCTATTCCTGCTATATACAGCGTCCTGACGGCTGAAGATATAGGTATAAAGCAATGCTCGCTGGAGCGGGTAGGATTGAGTAAAGGCGGCGTTGTACTGAATAAAAAGGCGTGTATTATGAGTGGAGAGCAGATACGGTCAAAAGCGACAAAAAGAGATGATTTTTAATAGCTAAAACATTGATTGAACAATAGTTGAACGGTTTTCGATTGTTTTTTGAACAGTTGGAAGCCGTTTTTTCGTTTTTGGGGAATAAAAAGAGTGTTTTTTAGGGCAAAAAATGTGTTTGGGGTGACATAAGGAGTGACGTTTGGGGTGACAGTGTAAAACGAAATGTATCGTTTGGGGTGACATTAGGGGTGACACTTTTTATATCGTTTCGACCACATTCACCCCCCTAATAAGGATGAAAAAAAGCGGATTCGCCTCGTTTTTTGCCGTTTACCCTCCCCCTTTATTCCGCATTATAGGGGGATATAATACCAAATTACAGAGTGAAAGGTTTTAGTCAAACGCCCTATTTATCGGTCTTTGGGGATATATTTACGGTGTAAAATCAATAAAAAGTGTGCGTGCGGCGCATAAGGAGGTAAATATGGAACAGACATTTAAGATTGGTGATGAGCAATGGGAACGTTTGAATGATGCAATGTTTAGAATTGTACTGGAGCGTTCAGATAAGTTGCTTGCAAGTTCGCTTGGACAACTGCGTAAGTTGGGTATCAATTATTTTGTGTAAGTCTGTACTTTAATGATATTCCCGAGGCTATCCATAGAAAATACTTGGTCGCAGACTATCAGTGCATTAAAAGCATTTTTAGCACGATATCTGTGTCTTACAGAATATTCTCCTTTGTCAGTTTCTGTGATTCTGCTCCACTCGATCGACTGATAACTATTAGGGTCATTCAGATTGTTTTTTAGATAGTTTGCAACTGGAACAACAGTTCCGTTGGATTTTACTTCAATCTTTGTATGAGGAAGCATGTCTTCTTTTGAAGGAGCACTACACTTTTTAAATCCCCATCCTAAAATGTAAATCGCGATAATAGCAAATATTATCAAAGTAATACACCCTGTGAATTTTTCCTTGAGAGTCATTTCTTCCCATTTTTTGTTTTCTTTCATATCTGTATAATATTAAGATAAATAATGATATGTGTTCATACAAAGCAGTTGATTCGCACGGAAGCCTTGACAACAACAAGAGCTGAGATGCGATAAAATCAATATCTCGTGGTGCGTCTATTTTGGAGTGCTATTCGAGGTTTACGTGCCCTATAACAAGTGCAATGCCTGTAATTTCATCCTTGGGGATATCGAAAGGAGGGTATTGTGTGTTCTCGCTCACTGCAGAGAGAGAGTTTGCAGTAGTGCCTGGCATAAGTCGTTTGATAAGTAGTCCTTGTTCACGTGTTGCAATTACGTGCGGTCGATTCCACTGTATGAAACCAGAGTTATGAATGATGGTACATCCAACGACATCACCTGCACTATATTTAGGTTGCATAGAGTCGCCTGTTACTTCGATCATGAAGTCGACATGCTGTCTTCTCCATTTTGGAATAATATAATACTCTTTTACATCGCTTTCGGTTATTGCAAAGTCGGCGTTGCCGAATCCTGCAGCAACCTTTTGTGATACTAAAGGTATCAACTCATGTGTGGAATGTAGCGGATCAAGACTGCGGAAAGCCTCAGGAAGTCTATCTTTTGCTGTTGGTGTGCTTAGTTGCCCTGTAACTTGTGACTCTTGTGTAGTAGTTTTGAGCATGCTTCCTCGCCCCGTAAGAAGCCACTCAATATTTACATCTGTGGCATAAGCGAGAAATCTTGATATATTATCTTCGCTTATACCATTGTTTTGCCCTAATATACCTCGAGTCGTTCCTGAATTCTTATAATATTCGTATTCAGAAACCCCTTTTTTTGCGAGATAAAGCGAGATATTTTGCTTTATCAGCGATTTTTCTTGTTTATTTTCTTGCATACTCGAAATATCTTGTCTATCTTTGCAACGTATTCCATTTGGAACGCGCCCAAAGATACGAAAAAGGGGCGAGAAAAATGAAACAAATAATTAAAGATTAAAAGGATTATGAAGAAGAAAGTGATAAAAGTTACAGCGACAGATCAAACAGTAGAGAAGTTGTACAAATTTGTAAAATTCATAAATGAGAACTCAAGCATTCGCGCATATCCAAGCGTAGATAACGAAGCGGTATTTTTTCCTGTTGATAAATATGACCTAAAATGGCTCAAGAGTACCCTCTTAGAAAAAGGGTATGCGCTTAGAATTGAAGATGCGCTTTAGAATGATAAAGCAGAATATGAATTTAAGGTCACACATTTTTAACATTAACGATTATGAACGAGAAGCTTTTAGATAAAGTGAGTATTGAAAAAATAGATGAGTTGTTTAGCTCATTAAGTGAAGTAATTAAAAGTATGCGCAGTGTACAAGAGAATAGCGAGGAGTGTTTCCAAGACGAAACATTTTGGGCATGTTACACTTTGAGGGATATGCTTTTTACCTCTCTCAGGCAGCGTGAAAGAACAGGCAGTAAAGGGTAACAGAAGGTGGCTACATTCGAATGGTAGCGGACGCGAAAAAGAATCAGAAAAGGCAATTGGGGTTCGATTCCCCACCTCCTACAAAATTTAACGATAAAAAAAGAAAATATGAAAAAGTACATTCACATCCAGAAAGCGGATCGAAAATTTATTGCTCAAGCATTCGGGATTGCCGAACGCACAATTTTTAATGCCATTCATTTCGAAGACCCGAAAGACGGTAGTGATCTGGCTAAGAAGATCCGCAAGCTGGCTCTTGAACGTGGTGGTATCGTCATGGTAGAAGCCCCCGAATGGGAGGTTTTACACGATGCAGACGACTACATGAGACAGTATCTTGGTGATGTTTTGCTGGAGTTTTCAAAGAAAGAGCCTTGGTGCGATGTGTTTAAGCGTGGTGCAAAGGTACGCCGTTTTGAACAAGTGATGACAAGCGACATCCAAGGTATACAGGACTGGGCAGCTGCATTGAAGTAACGAGGGTGCGGGAATGGAGTATTTCAACAAAATATTGTGCGTGACCTACGCGGAACTGACTGGAGGTGATGCTGCTGTCATCAAAGCTGCAACCTTACGCCAGAATATGAAGCGTGGCAATATCGTCAGTGTCCACCGCGGCGGTGGTGAAGGCGGTCAGGCACTCTATGCATGGAGTTCTCTTCCTGCTAAATACAAGGAACGGTTCGTGGCAAAATACGGCGATCCGGAACAAAAGATGAAGGAAGCAATGATGAGAGACCGCATACGGCTGGATGGTGATGCACGGAAGTGGTATGAGGCGTTTACCTACGAGATGAATGGCCAGGAGGAACACCTAACAGAAAATCTCATTGAAGAGTACACCATTAACGCCAGCGTCTTGAGAGAATTGCTACACATGATGTCGCAACGCAGAGCGATAAGGCAAAGTTTGAACGGAAGCATGACAGGCGCCTGGGATATCATTTTTCAGAGTTCAGAAGCTCTCCGCGAGGAGTACGGACACACACTGCCAACGAGTGTTGCAAGACTGAAGACGAAAATCAATGCTTTTAAGCGTGGCAGTTATCAGAGTCTTATCAGTGGCAAGGTTGGTAATAGGAATACACAGAAGATTACCGATGATTTCGGGCGGTTGTTGATAGCATTAAAACGTTGCCGAGTACCAGTCTATACCGACGCACAAATCTTTGAGGAGGCAAACAGACGTGCTGAAGCCAACGGCTGGAAGCCGCTGAAAAGTCTTAGCGGCATGAAGCGGTGGCTGAACAGCGCAGCCATCATGCCTTTGTGGTATGATGCCGTTTACGGCGAGCAGGCAGCCCGCCAGAAATTCGGTCGCAAGCACCGCACTGCATTGCCGACGAAGCGCGATGCGCTGTGGTACGGCGACGGTACGAAACTGAACCTGTATTACCGGGACGAGGACGGCAAGGTGCGGACTACGCAGGTGTATGTGGTGATAGACGCGATGAGTGAGGTGATGCTTGGTTGGCACATCAGCGATTCAGAAGACTATGAGGCACAGTATCATGCTTACCGTATGGCGATACAAACGAGCGGATACAAGCCTTACGAGATTGTGCATGACAACCAGGGCGGGCATAAGAAGCTGGATGCTGACGGGCTATTTAAAAAGCTCTGCCATATACACCGGACGACACAGCCCTACAATGGCGAGTCGAAGACGATCGAGGCTGTATTCGGTAGATTCCAACAGCAGGTGCTGCACAAAGATTGGCGCTTCACAGGTCAGAACATCACCGCCAAAAAAGATAGCAGTCGTCCGAACCTTGAATTTATTGAAGAGAACAAGGATAGCCTCTACACACTTGCAGAACTGAAGGATGCTTACACTCTTGCTACCAAGGAATGGAACGAAATGCGGCACCCAGCCTACGGCACGAGCCGTCTGGAGGCTTACAAAGGGAGCATGAACGAAGAAACGCAGGAAGTAACGGCCCACGACATGGTGGACATGTTCTGGGTTACAGCTAAGCGCATGAGCACATTTACCGACCAGGGTATCATGGTAACCATCAAGGGACAGAAGCGGCAGTACGAGGTAATGAGTGAGCCAGGCGTGCCAGATCATGAGTGGCGCAGACAGCATACCTACGAGCGGTTCGTCGTGAAATATGATCCTTACGACTTTGGCAGCATACGTCTCTACAAGAAGGACGCCGACGGCAATCTTCGATTCGAATGTGTGGCAGAACCTTACTTAGTGGTACATCGTGCCATACAAGAGCAGACCGAAGGTGAAGCAGCCTTTATTCGTCAGGAACAGACCGCAAACACGGTTGATCGCATAGAGCGAACGGTGGCAGGTCGCGAGATTGAAAAAGCCCACGGCGTGTTGCCGGAACAGCACGGCCTTCGCAGTCCCAAGCCCAAAGGTATGACAGCAGCCGAACGCAGACAGATAGATCGCCGTACAGGAATCTACAGTCGTCCAGCTGAGGAGTATAAGATAGGTCGCAAGACTAAACAAGTGAGCCTTGAAGATTGGTCGACGGTTGAGAATACTGTAGTTGATATAGCCTCTGTTGCAGGTAAATTATAAAGGAAAAAATGACTAAATAAAAGTTTTATGAGCAAGTTGACACAAAACGAAAAGGTACAGATACAGGCCAGTTTGAAACAATACGTTTCCAAGTATCCCAGTCAGAATAAGGCAGCACAGAGTCTTACAGGGACGAGCAGTGCGACGATAAGTAGTATTCTGCAGGGTAAGTGGGAGAATATTTCGGACGAGATGTGGCGCAATCTTGCATCACAGCTTGGGACAAGTACTGGAACAGACTGGCAGGTCGTAGAGACAAAATCTTTTCAGGAAATGGTGTTTGCCATGACTGACGCTCAGTCTGTCAGAAATGTTACGTGGGTTGTAGGCGAAGCAGGATGTGGCAAAACAACTACTGCTAAGCTTTATGCCAATGACCATAATGAGGTGTTTTATATCCTCTGCTCAGAAGATATGAAGAAAAGCAACTTCATCCGAGAGATAGCACGTCGTATTGGTCAGAGAACAGAAGGTTACAGTATCAGAGAGTTGCTCGACCGAATTATTGACGACCTTATTCAGATGGAAGCACCGCTGTTACTTTTTGACGAGGCGGACAAACTGCCGGAGCGCGTATTCCATTACTTCATCGACCTGTACAATCGTCTGGAGGACAAGTGTGGTATCGTCTTTTTCTCTACGAGCTATATCAAGCGCCGCATGTCGATGGGCCTGCGTTACAACAAGTGCGGCTACAATGAGATTCACTCGCGTATTGGTCGCAAGTTCTTTGACTTGGAGCGCACGGACGCTCATGATGTCTACGCCGTATGTATGGCAAATGGTGTGACAGATAAGGCACGAATATCAGAGGTTGTGAGAGATTCGGAGGAATACGAGTTTGATTTACGGCGTGTGAAAAAGAGTATTCATAGGATTAAACTGATGGCTGCTCAAACAGCGGTCAAGCAGCGTTTGAATAGCCATAAAACAGCAGAAAAATGAACAGGGCAATGTCAGTAATAGATATGCTACGTATGAAAAAAGAAACCTATCCTTTTGAGGGTGTTTGGGCTGATGCCTTCGGTTCGCCAGAACGTAACGGTGTCTGGTTTATCTGGGGACGCAGCGGAAGCGGAAAAACAAGTTTTACCATGAAGCTCTGTAAAGAGTTAGCAAAGTTTGGCAAGGTCGCTTACGACAGCCTGGAGGAAGGCTTCTCGCTGACGATGAAGAACGCCCTCATGAAAGCCGGCATGCAGGATGTGGCGAGACGGTTCGTACTGCTCTGTGAGGGCATGGAGGAACTGGACACACGGCTGAGCAGGCGCAAGAGCCCCGATATTGTTGTGATAGACAGCTTCCAGTACACACAGATGAGTTTCAAGGACTACCAAGACTTCAAAGACCGACACAGGGACAAACTACTCATCTTCATCAGCCAGGCTGACGGCAATAAGCCAGCAGGACGTACGGCGGTAAGCGTGATGTATGATGCGGCATTGAAGATCTGGGTGGAGGGTTATCGGGCCATCAGCAAAGGACGGTATTTTGGAAACCTGGGCTATTATACCATTTGGGAAGAGCGCGCAAACATCTACTGGGGAGAAAATCCTAAAGAGTAAGGCTATGGCAAAAATACGCGACAATCTACTATATCGGTTACGAAAGAAGGGTGTGCGAGTTCAGACACGGGAGAGGACGATCTTTTTTCCCTTTGACCAAGAACCATTTAATATTACACAGGTAAAACGGTTGTACAGGGAGTATCATTTTAATGTACAATTAGAAATACGATAGTTATGAGCAAGATAGTAAGACAGATAGAGCTACGTCCTCCCAGTGTGAAGACAACGGAGGAGAGGATTGTGAGTAAGGGGCATAATTGCGAGTATTGCCAGGGAAATGGTTACTTCGTCGGTTGCAATTACAAGGGCCAATCCGAAAAAGAATACTGCCCGATCTGTGGAGGCAGCGGCAAGCTCGATGCCGTGGTAACAATCGAGTGGAAAGCATCAATATTATAAAGATAAAATATGATACGAGTAGAATTTTCATATGGAGGTCATCAATTTGTCAAGGAGAATACGGTGACCCGGAAAAACAGAAAGGGCCTATATGATTTATATCGTTGCTCATGCTGTGGTTTGGAGGTTAAAAGTTATTTGCTTGGGACAATTGACGTGTATGAGAAGGACAAAAACAAGCTAAACAGTTGTATCAATAGGCTGGACAAGAAGTATATACAGATAACTCTTTGCACGGCAAGTGGTCCCCAGTTCAAGAACTTGCTTCCAGCAAGTAAACACACCATCATCTCTCCACCAGAAGGATATGATAGAAAACGAGGAGAATGGGTCATGGGAGTAGGCGAACCGGTCCTTGTGTTATTCGGTGAGTTCATTTACATTTAATAATCATTAAACGAAAACTATATATGGCAACTATTTTAGACGAAATCAAGAAGCGCATTCAAGTGTGGCACGAGCAGCGTGCTCAGCGTATCGAAGCGGAGCGTCAGGCACTACTCGACGCGGAGGCGCGTGAAGCCGTGCAGGTGATGGAATTCAACGGCAGGCTGTACATCTGTGTACACGGCAAACCACTGTTTGACATCGACATCTTCAAGGGCAGCGTGGCCGAGGTCGTAGCCAATGGCCGTAGGGCTTATAAAGACTGGAAGGAGGAGAAACTATGGGAAAAGTAAATATTGGACCACGATATTATCATGTTACTGTCGTCATTAAACCGGAAGGATTTAATAAGATATTATTAGAGGGACTTTTTGTTTATGGAAAAGAGGCATATACTCTTTCGGAAATCAAAAAGAAATGCTGGGAGTTTCTCAAACCGCAAATAAACTTCGAAAAATACGATATTGACCCAGAGCAGGTAAGAAAGGATATTAAACTCACGTCGCTGCCAGTTGATTTCTTACTCAATGCGGATCAAAAATAAAAAAATAGGCATTATGGATAAAGGATTTAATTACGCGCGGTTTTACGCGCTCTTAAAGCAACTGCCCGGCGCGGACAAGGAAATCCTTGTAGAACAATACACAGGCGGTAGAACAACGCATTTGCGTCAGATGACGATTAAGGAGTACGAACTGATGTGTTCTGTTATGGCTCAAGTGGCTGGCTATGAAACGCGCAAGGAGGCTTTGCGCAAGGAGTTACGCCGTAAACGTAGCATCTGCTTGAGGCTGATGCAGCAGCTTGGTATTGATACTACGGACTGGACACGGGTTGATGACTTCTGCTGTCATCCGAGAATTGCCAAAAAGCCTTTTAGAAAAATTAGCCTTGATGAGTTCGACGAGGTGATAAAGAAACTTCGCATGATAAAGCGCAAAGGTGGTTTACGCCCCAAATCAAGTAGCAAAGAGCAGTCTCCTGCATCCACCATTGTTTATGTCCAACTGAATAATACAACAGAAAGTTAAATATGACACCAAGAGAATTTGTAAAGCAAGCGATGGATAATATCCGGAAACTCACGAAAGATATGAGTGAGACAGAATACGATAACTGCCTTGAGCAGCTCTCTTTTGAGATTGAGGATGAGCGCCAGCAGCTTAACTGGTCGCCAAGCGAGGAATAGTTTTATCAACCTATAAACGAAAAGATAATGAGAACAAAAACAAGCAATTGGTTTGAAGTCAAGATGCGCTATGACAAAGTGTATGAGGACGGGTATGAAAAGAAAGTGGTCGAGAGTTATGTGGTCGAGGCTCTTTCATTCGGAGAGGCAGAAGAGACGGCTATTGAATTTCTGGGCAGCTTAGTGTCTGGTGAGGTGCAAGTTATAAACATAAACCCGACGAAGTTTAACGAGGTGATCTTCAGCGAGGAGGAGTCATGCGACCGATACTACAAGGCAAAATTACAGTTTATCACCC
>ERZ772974.1956-NODE-1956-length-12992-cov-30.745536_pt1 | contig 12992 bp, 12 predicted proteins | sample MGYA00580671_ERZ772974 | MGnify/ENA primary metagenome ERZ772974 (study PRJEB29015, sample SAMEA2738065) | human oral metagenome | biome: human oral; feature: human-associated habitat; material: saliva | place: China | collected 2218 ... | reverse complement strand
ACTCCTCGAAACAGGAGGATTCAGACCCCAACTACACCCCCAATTATGAAGAGCCTCTTTTGGTGGATGGTGTAGGAACTTACATCATTGAAAGGCTTCGGACTTTAGCTTGTAGCGACACACCAGTTTATTTGAACTATCGCTACAGTTACAAATGCGAAGAGCTAGAAAGCCCTATTGGTTTTCCTCTATATCTATTAATTTCCTCTATGTCGTCTATTAATTTCCTCTATATCTGTTAATAATGCTGGTATGAAAAAAGTTAATGTTATTGTTAATGTAACTATAAAAGCCCCGAGGGAAAAGTAAGCCATGAGACCTAGAACTATGCAAGTTAGTAGTCCTACAGTAACATCGACTGGAATATCCCAGTTGTGTTGCCCCTTGACAGGCCATTCTTCAATGGAGCAGCTATTCATGACCCATGTTGCTATAGCGCCAGGAACTAAACAACCAATGCTATAGCATAAAAGGATGCCCCAGTGTAGATCAAAATCGTCGCTTTTGTACAATGATATTAGGTATAGGGATGCGAGGACTACGTACACAACCATGCTAACCAACCTGTAATTCCGCTCTTCTTCTGATGAAGACGTGGATTGGTTATTCTTTGAAGCGCCAGAACTTAAAGCAGGTGTAGTATTTGACTGCGTAACAGTAGAATGTGGCTTAGCTGAAGTTGAAAAAGCTGGTTTAGTGGTTTGTGATGAGGGTCTTAGAATTTCACACCATGGGCATTTTTTCAGATGATCAGGATAGATATGAGTGTTATCTTTTAAACACTTCCGAGTTTTCCGTTGAACAACAGATAACTCGTCATACCACTCTTCAGCCGAAGGGCGCATAGCCGGATTCTGATACCCAGAATCAAATGCACGTTCGAAAAGACCGCGAATATTGGATGGCAGTATCTTGATATCCGGACAATAAAGTGGCGGTAATGTGCCACTACGCTTGCGCGAAAAATGTGGACTTTGACCATTCTTGATCAAAGACTCCGTAGGAGGAAGGGCTACAGAACTCTTCCCGATTACAGTATTAATAGGTGACCGACGTGTAGCAAAAGGATGTGTTCCGTTCATTAACAAACAGAAAATGTGTATGGCTAAAGAAAAACGATCAGTTTCTTGAGTGTAGGTTTTTGAATGAGACTCGCTGAAATTCATCCCTTGAAGCTCGGGTGCTAAATAGTCTCTATGGCCAACCGTACATGGGAAAAGGATGCCGCGATCATTTTTGAGATGGAATGAATCAGTATCAACCAACGTTACCGTGCCGATTTTCTTATTGACGATAATGTTGTTTGGGTTGAAATCGCCGATTGTTTGTTTAGCAGAATGAACATCATCAACTGCTGCACAAAGATTCATTGCAATACAAATTCTTTGCCCATAATTCACAGAGAAATTGTTAGCCTCATAACACTCGTTAATCGGATTGCCAATAACTTTTGGCATAACAAGCCCAGCGAAATTACCTTTATCATCCTTAACAATGTCTGTTGGCCAAGCAAGCGAAGAAAGAGCGCTGTTATTGAATCTTGAGCGAATTGACAGCATTAACTCAACCTTGCGCCTAAGTTCAGAAGTCAACTTTGCTGGGTGGTAAATTTTCAAGACAGAGTTAGGGTTACCGCTAATGGAATATACGGTTCCTTCGCCACCGCTACCCAGCTGGTTAGCTTCGCGGTAGAGGCCTTTGTTGCCGTGGTATGTAGCCATTATGGGTTAACCTTTTCTTGCTTTGAGAAGGGAGCTAGTTACGCTTCAGGATCCGCCTTAAAAAGTTAACTGCTTGGCGGAAAAAACGAACTATCTTATTGAGTTGAGCCAGAATGATTTCAGCGATCTTGATTAGACGATCCGTCAACGTAACAACCGGTGGGTCAAGTGCACAGTCCTGTTCGCCTGGAGGATGAGGGGCTTCCGATAAAGGCTCCCTGTTTCCCTTAGTAGTTGTCGGTCGAGACTTTTTGCTATCTCCATGTTCAAACTTAGAAGTTGATAGTGATGGAGTTTTTAGTGTGGGCGCTGAAGCTTTTTTAACGTCAGGCTTCAAACCTATATATATCTGAACTGTATGCTGCATTGATTCAGATGGAATAGGCTTGGAATCTTGCTCAGCGTGAGTTGGCTGAGGATATAAGTGAGAGTAAGGGCTACGATGTGTCTCTTCTCTAATACTTTGCCAATTAGGGTCTGAGAAGTATTCGCTTGGCATATCAAATGTCATTGGAACGTTAATGTCATTCAAAACCGCGATAGAAACATCGTCAGTTATTGTTGATATGAAACGATAGAGCTCATTATTAGAACGAATCTGTTCCACTATAGTCTCAGCGTCAGCTACGTCGTTGCTCGAATATACGTTCAGAAGTCGGTCGTAAATCCGATCGCTAGTAGCTGAATCATCTCCCGAAAAAAGCTTTTTTAAGTAGCTAATGAAAGAATTGAGTGCTTTAATTCCTAGATCAGAAATTATGCTCAGGAACAGTAAAAGAGGTACGTACACTTTGGAGATAGAATCGCGGAAATCATTAGAAGCGATTTTGTCTCTAACTCCATCAGTTGCCAATAATACAGTCGGAACATTTTCTGAATGCTGACCGAAGACCCAGTATTTCGCCCCAAAGCGAAGCGGAATCATAGAGTCTCCATCTTCACCTTTCTGAGGTGTGGTAATCTCACTGGCTTCGCCGAAACGATTAACTACGAAAATACCACCATCTCCGCAGTGTCCGTAAAACAGCATCCCCTTGTAGAAACAAGCGACAGTAAGAGTTGTGTCAAAAGCTTCTAGCTCAGTCGATTCGTGTTCCGCATGTTCGCAAATATCTCCGAAAGCACGATGGAATGCGAGTAACAGCATGGCCAAAACGCTTTTAGTGTCTGTTGATGTAGGAAAGTTTTCAGAACAAAACTTGAGCGCTGAAGCCACAGCGATTTTAGAACCTTCGTCAGACCTGGAAGCAGATCCTACACCGTCAGCAATTGCTGCAATGGTCCAGCCGTTCTGTAAATGGATTATATCGGAGTGATCCTGGCAGGGTGTGTTAGTGCGTAAGTGATCTTTTCCGATAAGGCTGAACGAATAGGAAGGGATGTGGTTAGTCATTTTTAGTATGCGTCGAGTTGAACTGCGCCCATGTTAGATTCGAGTGGTGCCATCTTTGGCATTTCGCCTGGTGCTGAGTGAGATACGTTAGCCATCGACTTATTTGCCCAGTTTAAAGCGGTTTTTAAATCAAAATCAAAGTCTCGCAATTCTAAAATTAGGTCATCTTTTGTTAGGCCCTTAAGGGGTTCCTTGTTATAGCCGGGAGTTCCTAGAATCCAGAGCTTCAGTTTACCGCTATCTTGGAGCTTCATAAGCTCTTGTTTAGCAGACTCAATATTATCGGTAGGTTCGCCGTCTGTGATCATGAAGATCCACGGCCTAAAGGACATTACGCCGTTTGCATTGTATAGCCGGCGTCGCTCATTCGTGATTTCAGCCGCTTTAAGCAGGCCTTCCCCCATTGGCGTCAATCCTGATACAGACAAATTAAAGCCTGCCTCGATTCGCGAAATTGGGGTGTGTGGCACGGTAACATTAACGCTGCCGCCAAACGTTATCACGGCGATATCAATAATGTCTGCATTAGCGTCAGACTGTAGTGAGCGGACAAGGCCGTTTAATCCATCGTTTAGGCTCCGAATGGGCTCGCCGACCATTGAGCCGGAGGTGTCAAGCAGAAAAGTTACAGCAAAGTGGCGCTCATTAATTCGCATAATATCGCCATAGTATGTTTCTTGTTCCAACATCTTTGTCCTCATCTACGTCGATTGGTGGGTTTGAGGTTGTTGGGGGGGCATTGAGGTTCAATGTTTCTGTGTGCAGTTTATTGTTGCTTTGCAGTGCACGTCAAGGATTTATTCTAAATTGTTCTAGAAGTTAACGGTTTTGGTTGAGTTGTTATACGGTTTGTAACATACAATAAAACTTTAATACTTAATATTGAAAAATCTGTCACTTTGACAAAATTGTCGTTGTTATTGCAATAGGTTATCTAGGTGTACTGAACAATATTGCAAATGCAACTTATGAGATGTGTTTGAGTTATTTTACTGATGGTTGCAGTGTAGTCTGATTGAAATGAGTGCGGTGTGGATAATCTGGTGTTTGGAGAACGGCCTTGCCTTAGCTGCTAGATGTAGCATGGTCGCGTCACTTCTGGTTGCGGTGAAGCGCTGGCTCGTAGCCTCTGCTAAGCCAAAAACAAGCGTGTGCCGGGCCTGAATGAACAGGCCCGGCGCACGGGAGTATTAGAGGAGTATTAGACCTGGCAGGTCAGAAAGCTTAGACGCTGTCAGGGCGCCTGTCGGGCGCTCAGTTGAGCGGGCGCACCTGGGCTTCGGGCACGGCCACGGGAGTGGAGTTGGACTGCCCAGAGCCACCAAATAGACGCTCCTTAACCGACTCAACCACCTTGTCGGTGACCTTTTCACCCTGGCGTTTGACGGCGTCGGAAACCTTAGCCTTAGTCGAATCCACGCGGTTGCGCACGGCGGGAGTTTCCGCCACACGCCCGGCAGCGGCCTTAATCTTTTCGTACTGGGCGCGCCCGGCGCGGGTGCCCAGCACATAGCCGCCGGTCAGGCCAATCAGGAATGGGAGTTTGCTAGCCATTTTGTTCTCCTTACGGTTGAGGGCCTACCAGCGAAGCTGGCAGTTTACGGGCCAAAGTGAAGCCGTCGCGGCCACTAACCACCAGGGCGCCGGACTGTTTGAGGCTGCGCACCTGCGGCTCAGCTAGGGCCAGGTGGTTACCACCCGCGAAAACATGCTCTGATGAGGTCAGTTTACGGATGGCAATAGCCTCTACCTTGTCGCCGTGGTCGTGGGCGAGGTCGCCGTAAATGATCCGGTCAAACTGGCCGTCGTCACCAATTAGTAGCCACTTTACCTCAGGCAGGTCAATCATTAGGCGACGCAGCTGGGTGCGTTTGTGTTCCAGGCCTGAGCGGAACCAGCCGGTGTTGGTGGGGCCCCAGTCGGTCATGAGCATGGGGCCGCGCGGGAAGTTGTGGCGTTCAAAGAAGTTACGCAAAGTGGGCACCACATTCCAGGCGCCGGTAGACAGGTAGATTACCGGCGCGCCCGGGTTAGTTTTTTGTACCCGGTTGAGCAGTGCGGCCATGCCCGGCACGGCTTGGCGCGCAAAAGACTGCTTAACGAAAGCGTTCCAGCTGGCCACCAGGGCACGCGGCATGTGAGTGACCATTACGGTGTCGTCGATGTCGCACACCACGCCCAGCTGTGGCCCGTCAGGGATGATCAGCACGGGGGCTTTGATTGTGTCCATGGCGGGGCCGGTGATGGTGGCTTCATGCCAGCCGGGTTTGAGGTTGTGGTTACGGATGACGACGTCGATATAGCCGCCCCGGTCTGCCTGTGCGGAGAGTTTGCGCCCACCCACCTTCACAGTGAAGGGGATGAACGGCACGGGGATATCAATGAAGGAACGCCAGCCGCGCTGGGCGTCTAGCAGTGAAGCTATGGCGGCTTCACGCAGCTGGGTGATAGAAGGCAGATCCTCAGGGATGTGCTGGAATAGTGGGCCCTCGGCGGGTGCGCCGGGTGGGCGCATCACTACGCGCGCAATTACGCGCACCATGGTGGCCGAGCCGTAGCCGTCATAGGCCACTGCTCGCGGGCGCCAACCAGCGCGGCGTAGTCGCGGAATCACGTGGCGATGGAAGTGTTCTTCACCGCGTCGTGCCAAGTCAGATAGGGGCATTGGTTCTCCTTAAGGAGTCCCAGCCTAGTCGAGCTGTTGCCTGCACCGGTAACGCCCAGGCCAGGGCTACGCCAGAGGCGATAGCGGCCAGGGTGTAGGAGGATCCCACCAGTTGCTCTACCACGTTCCAGTGCAGCTCGTTAACCTGCCCGTGGGAGAACCACCAGTGCGGGGCCATGATGAATAATGCTCCCTGCACTAGGGCCACAGCGGCCAGGGGTGCGGACTTTAGCCGTAGCGCCACCGCGATTAGCGCCACCACGCTGGCTAGCCCCCACACCCAGTGGTGCGACCAGGTGATGGGGGAGACCAGCAGTCCCAGGGTCATGATTACTGCGGCGGTCAGTAAGGTGGCTAGGTTTTCGGGTAGCACCGGGGCTGGGGCAGTGGCGACGGCGTCGTCGTAGATAACATGCGGGGTAACCACGCTGGTAGCGGCGGCCTGAATACGCAGGCACAGCCAGACGGCGGCCACCAAAGCCAGCACCACCGTGATAGCCCAAGCAATACTCCAGGTGTTTTCCGGCAGGGCGCGGGCTACGAAACCTTTCAGGTTCTGGTTGCTGGTGTAGTAGGCATCCCCGGCGCGCTGGGGGTCCCACATGGCGTCAAAGAAGAAACGGGCAGACTCGCCCGGGCTGATAACCCAGCTGAGCAAAGTGACAGCGAGCGAGGTAGCCACCATGGTGATAGCTGAACGCCACTGACGGCGCAGCAGGAAAATAAGCACGGCAATAGCTGGGGTCAGCTTGATCGCGGCCGCCAAACCAGAGGCCACGCCGCGTCCCTTCCAGCTGGGCGGCGTGGCCACATCAATCATCACCAGGGCCATCATGGCGGTGTTGACCTGGGCAAAACCAACCGACTGGGTAAACGGCTCCAGGCACTGTTGAACCAGGATCGCCGCCCAGGGGGCGATAGCAAAAGCTGAGCCCCAAGACCAGCCCAGGCTGCGCCCTACCAAGGCCACAATCACAGCAGTTTGCAGGGCGATAGCCATAATCATTAGGCGTGCGGCGGTCTCATAATCAAACCAGGTCAGTGGGGATAGCGCCCAGGCTCCAAAAGGCGGGTAGGTGAAGGGGTACATCTTGTAGTCAGGCAAGGCGTACCAGTCGTACAGGGAATTACCACTAAACCAGTTATTTAACGCATACCAGTACACGTATACGTCAAAATGCTGAGGCAGATTGTAGTCCTTGTCGTACATCTGCGGATAGGTGGCCCCCAGCAGGCACAACCAGCCCAGTATCTGCACAATCGGTGCGCGCACCGTGGCATAAAAGCCGGCGCGTAAGTCTGCAAAAGAAAGATTCATGCCTACCTCGATACTTGGCCTGGCTAGGGGCTAGCTAAGCGCAGATACAAATATCCCTAGGGTATCTGACGTACCCCCAGGGTGCGGCGCAAAGTACGCGCCCCACTCCACGCAATCACCACAGCCAGCCACGCCATAACCGTAACCGCCAAGAAACCACCATGCGCACCGGAGTTGTCGATAGCCAAACCAGCCAAGAACGTACCCACAGAAACACCCACGTTAATAGTGGTGCTGAGCCAAGTTAGGCCCTCAGTGATCTGGTTGTCGGCCACCGAATGCTGCACAATCTGGTTGGCGGTAGTGAAAGTAGGGGCAATAGCCATACCGGTGATGGCCGCAGCTACCGCCACAAACCACAGGTTAGGGGCAAAAATCAGGGTGGAGGCACCCAAAGCCAAAACAGTCACGCCCACCACGAACTGGCGTTGCAGCGGCCAATGCCACTGGCGTGAACCGTGAATTAGCGCCGCTACCAGCGAGCCGGTAGAGAAGCAAGCCAAGATAGCGCCGGAAAGATTCTTGTGACCATGCTCAGTAGCTGAAGCCACAATCGCCACATCATTGGCGCCAAACAGGCCACCCAACACTAGGCAGGTAAGCGCAGTAACCACCAACGCTCCGTTACGTAAAACATGAGACTGGCCGGCTTGCTCCTGCGCGGCAGCGCGCCCCTTCGCCGGCGGCTCAGTGGCGCGCTGGGATAGGAACCACAGTGAACCCACTGCCTGGGCGGTGACGGCCACAATCAAACCACTAGTAACTGGCAGAGGCGGGTTAGTCACCAGCATGGTGGCCAGGATCGGGCCAATGATGAAAGCCACCTCATCCATGGCTGCCTCCAGGGCGAAAGCCGTGTGGATTTCATCAGGGGTTTCTAGCAGGTTAGACCAGCGTGCACGCACCAGGGCGCCCATAGAACCGCTGGTACCACCGGCAATGGCGGCGCAAACCAGCAGCGCCGCCGGGTGGGCATGGAAAGTAATAGACACAATCTCGCCCACCATGGCCAGGCAGGAGGCCGTGATGAAAGGAAGCATGAAGCGCTGGCCGTAAATATCTACACGTCGAGCCAGCCAAGGCGCAGCGCAGGCAAAAGCGATCAGCGTTACCGCACTGACCTGCCCGGCCAGGGTGTAGCTGTGGTATTCGCTTTGAATAGCTAGCAGCGAAGAAATTGACACCATAGACATGGGCATGCGCGCCAGCAGTCCGGTGGCAGAAAATTTAAAAGCACCGGGTTTACGTAGGATGTTTACATAGTTAGATGCCACCGCTCCATGATTACACGGGGAGCGGTGGCAAACTGAACTATGTAACTGTGAGAATCCAAACCAGGCCTGAGAAGCGCTTGCGGCTTGCGCTCAAGCTGGAGGTCTGCGCCTAGCGCTGTTCGGGGTTAGCTCAGCGCTGCCCGGATTTAGCTCAGCGCTGCTCAGAGTTGGCTGCGTGACGGTTAACCGTGAAGCCCTGACCGTTAAGGGTGTTCCAGCAGGTGACACCCTCCTCGGTGGAGGTGCAGGCGAAAACGCCATGCTTAGCCGAAGAGTTGTAGGCCAAGGTGGTGCCCGAAGCCTTAAAGGCAGTCTGGCAAGAGCCGCCGGCGCTGGCCTGCGTGGTCACCGTAGCGGTGAACGGGGTGGAGTTGTTAGAGCAGCTAGGACCGTTAGCGTTGAAGCTGTATTCCTTGATGGTGCAAGAAACCTGATCATCACCAAGGGTGCAGGTGATGTTGCCGGAAGGTGAGGTGAAGCTGGTCATTTCCCGGGCGCCGTCGGGAGCCGGGGCCTTAACCGTAGCGGTAGGCGTGGCGCTAGGGGTGGGGGTTTCAGTCTCTACCGGTGCGGCAGTTTCAGTCTGTACCACCGTGGGGGTGATCGGCCCGGCGTCGTTGACCGAGTGTGGGGAGGTGTCACGTCCAAGCATGTAGGCACCCACAGCCACAGCCAGAATCAAAACCGCCAGCGAAATCCAGCCAAAGAGCGGAAGGCCGCCCTTCTTAGCAGAGCTGTCAGCCTCCTGCTCGGGGGCCTCGTTAGCGGTGGCGTAGTCGTAGGTGGGCTCAGCGTAGGTGGGGTCCGGGGCATACACCGGGGTGGACATAACCATGGTGGCTGAGCCGGTGGTGGCCGGATCGGGCACCTGTGCGCCTAGCGGCTGGTCTAGCGGAATAACCGAGGGGTTGGCTGCCACAATGTTTTGGGCCGGCCCCTCCACGCCGCCAGTAGCCGGCTGCTCCGGGTCATTCATGGCAAACACAGAGTCAGCAACGCTGGGGGCGCTAGTTTCCTGGTTGGTGCTAAGCACAGAGCGACGGGTAGGAGCATGGTCGTTAACCAAGGGCCCGGCGGCCACCTGTGTGGGGGCTGCGTCCTGGGCGCTGGCAGTGCTAGTGGCGCTAGCTGCCGGCGCATTTTGGGCCTCAAGCTGGGCCAGGAACTGGGGGTTGTGCTTAGCTAGCAGCTGACGCGCCAACGGCAGCGGGCTGCGGGCTAGACCGGCGTTGATCTGCGGATCTTTAAGGTTAGCTAGCCATTCAAGTAACTGCGGGTAGGCGTTCGGGTTGGCGGCTACCACTGGGCGCAACTGCGGATAGTTGCTGACCAGCTGATATAGGTCAGCCTGCGAAGTCGCGGGACTGGCGGCCCGGGCGGCTAACTGTTCCAGCGAGAGCGTCATCGTGATCCTTCCAGGTACCATGCACTTGAGCCGTGTTAGCCAAGCGCTGTTACCAACCTCAATACAACTACTCTAGTGGCCAAGTCCGACAATTAACTACTTCAGAGTAAAAACGGGACATAATTTAACAGTGTGTGCTTGGCACCATTTTCGATCCGTCACACCAGCTAAGGAGGCCCACATTGGCTGAGGAATTACTTGGCGTGGAATGCGTCAATGGCCACCCAAATCCGCCTGATGCCTACGATTGCGCCACTTGTGCTGGTGCTTTAGCGGCTGCTCCACACATGCTAGATAACCCGCCACGGATGGTGGTGGAGGCCTCCACAGGGGCGCGCCTGGCCCTGCGCCGCGATCTGGTAGTGGGGCGAGCGCCACAGTATTTGAGCTACAACGAGGGCACGGAGCTGCTCACGGTTCCCTCCCCGGGCCGCCTGGTTTCCCGCTCGCACGTGTTACTGCAGGTGGTGGGCTGGCAGGTTAGCGCCATTGACATGGATTCCCACAATGGCACCGTGCTGCGCCGGCTGGGCTATGAGGATGTGCAGCTGGTTCCCGACGCCCAGGTTCCCCTGCGTTACGGTGATGAGCTTGATTTGGGCGACGGCGTAGTGTTGCGTTTCCTCCCCCCTGGTGCCAGCACCGACGACGACGCCGCAGCCTCCGCTCACAGCGCGGGGGAAAGCCTCAACGTCACCGGCTCCCTAACCTACTAAGGACTCAGCCAGCCATAGGGCAACGCGAGACGGAGGGGGCCGGGGCGTCGTCGTCGTGATCAAGCGAAACCGGCACCGGATGAGCCGCCTGCTGCGCCCCCACCGCCTGCAACACGAAACTATCCAAACTGTGCAGGTAACGCTCACGCTGCATGGGGTTAGCGGGCGTGGGCCGACCCCCCAGCACGCAGGCGTGGATCAGCTGCACGCTCATGGCCACATCCTGATTAGGAAGCTGGCCCTGGTCGATAGCCTCATGCAGAATCTGGCTGAGCATATGCTCCATAATGTCGGCGTGCGAGTGCAGGCGCCCCACATTGCTGCGCGAAAGCGTATCGGTTAGGCGCGCGCCGCCCGGGAAGTGATAGTGCTGCTTTAACAGGGCCTGCTCACGGATATAAACCCGCAGACGATCAAGCGGGTCTTGCACATCCTCAAGGGCCTGGCTCAGGCGCGCCACATAGCTGCGGGTTTCGTTCTCGATATAGGCCAGGAGCAGGTCTTCTTTGTCTGCAAAGTGGTTATAGACGGCGGTGCGCCCCACATTGGCGTTAGTGGCGACGTCGGAAAGCGTGATTTTGTCGAAAGGTTTAGTGGCCAAGAGTTGACCCAGGGAGTCGAAAAGGGCGCGGCGAGTGCGCTCGCGGTGTTCGGCTAGGGTGTTACCAGTAATCTTGGGCATAGGTAAACCTTAGCTGGTTAGTGACGTAAGTAGGAAGTGTGTCAGATCGTGGAAAACTCAGAGGCCGCCAAGGGGGCGCAGGCAACGCAACCAAAAGCGACGCAACCGAAGGTTACGCAACCAAAAGCTACGCAACTAGTGGTGGGGGCGGTGTTGGTGGATGATTTGTGTCAGCCCACACGGTTTTTAGCCGCCCAGCGTGCCTATCCAGCCCAGCTGCGGGGGCGGTGGGAGTTTCCGGGCGGCAAGGTAGAGCCGGGGGAGGCGCCGCAGGCGGCCTTGGCGCGCGAATTGTGTGAAGAACTAGATATTGTGGTCAAGATCGGGGTGGAAGTGGTACCCAATACACCCCTGTCTACATGGCCACTAAAACCGGGGCTAGAGATGCGGGTGTGGCTAGTGAGCACTGACCGCCCCGAAATTAGCCCAGGCACTAGTCATATGCAGGTCAAATGGGTTACGCCAGTACAAGCTCTTGACCTAAATTGGCTGGCTCCCGATTTACCTATTGTGCGCCAGATCATTAAACTAATGGCTGCTGGCCAGGGCAAATGTGCTCAGAGTTAAGTTGTGAAAGGGCTGATACTTACTGGCCAAAAGGTCACGTTTCGATTACAGTCGGGTACTAGTTTATAAAGAAAGAGGTTCGACATGGGACGTCACGCTCAGAAGGCCACCCCGGCCTCAGCAGTTAGTGCTCTCTTTTCCCAGGTAGGCACCGGTAATGTGGTGTACCGCGCGGGCGGTGTGGCCATGGCTCTATCCCTGGCTGTCTCTGGTGGCGCATTCGCTGCTGTACAGATGAACAACGGTGTCAACACTGACGCCAACAAGGCCGCGCTGACCCACGCAGCACTTGGCCTGTCCGCTCAGCCCACCTCTAACGCAGAAGAGTCCGTTAACTACAAGCTGGTTGTAGACGGCAAGACCATCTCTGCTTCCACTCAGGCTGACACCTGGGGTCAGGCCCTGTCCGACGCCGGTGTTTCAGTTGACGATAACGACACTGCCTCCGTGGACCTAACTGCCGCCCCTGTTGACGGCGCCGTCGTTACCGTTGTCCACGCTAGCGTCACTCAGACCAACGTAGACACCGCTATCAAGGCTGGTACCACCGAGAAGCCAGACCCGACTCTGGCTAAGGGTGAGAAGAAGGTAGAAACCGAGGGTGTAGACGGTATTTCCCGCACCGTTTACAACGTGGTTACCCGTGGCGGTAAGGAAGTTTCCCGCACCGTAGTATCCACCGCCGTCGTCAAGCCGGCCACCAACGCCGTGGTACTGGTGGGCACCAAGGAAGCTACCGCGCCTGCTGCCACCACCCCGGCTACCCCCAACAACTCTTCCTCCAGCTCCAGCGGCGGTAACGCCACCCTGGCTGCCGCTGGCACCGACGCTGCCAGCGCCCAGGCCATTGCCAAGTCCATGATGAGCTCCTACGGCTGGGACGACACCCAGTTCAGCTGCTTGGTTAAGCTGTGGAACCGCGAGTCCGGCTGGAACTACCAGGCTTACAACGCTTCCTCCGGCGCTACCGGTATTCCCCAGGCCCTGCCTGGCTCCAAGATGGCTAGCGCTGGTAGTGACTGGGCCACCAACCCGGCCACCCAGATCAAGTGGGGCCTGGGCTACATCTCCGAGCGCTACTCCAACCCCTGTGGCGCTTGGGCACACTCTGAGTCGGTGGGCTGGTACTAAACCGCACTCACATAAGCTGGCGTTTGAGCACGCTAACCCTCTCCCCTGCAATCTGTGCTGATTGCGGGTTAAGGGTCAAAAAGTGTGTCTGGCTCGGCGTGTCGCGGGGGTTAGATTTGG
>ERZ772974.1951-NODE-1951-length-13014-cov-31.051470_pt1 | contig 13014 bp, 6 predicted proteins | sample MGYA00580671_ERZ772974 | MGnify/ENA primary metagenome ERZ772974 (study PRJEB29015, sample SAMEA2738065) | human oral metagenome | biome: human oral; feature: human-associated habitat; material: saliva | place: China | collected 2218 ... | reverse complement strand
GCATTGCTGCAACTGCAGCATTTTGAGCATCCATATCGAGAGTGGTATAAATTTTAAGACCATCTTTATAGATTGCATCGTCGCCATATTTTTCAGAAACTTGTGCAATAACATAGTTAATGAAGTAAGATGCATTAGATTTTTCATGCGTTTGTTCTTGTTTTGCCACTAAGCCTAAATCTGCTTGACGTGCTTCATCAGCTTGCTCTTGTGTAATGTAACCGTATTTAACCATTTGGCCTAATACAACAGCTTGACGTTTTTTACTAGCTTCCAAATCATTGAATGGAGAGTAGTAGTTAGGACTTTGTGGTAAGCCTGCAATGAGTGCTGCTTGAGCTAGCGTTAATTGGCTAGCATCCTTACCAAAGTATACATGAGCTGCAGATTGTACACCGTATGCACCTTGGCCAAAGTAAATTTGGTTCATGTACATTTCAAGGATTTCATCCTTAGTGTAATGTTGTTCAATTTTAAGTGCTAGCAATGCTTCAGAAATTTTACGTTTAAATGTTCTGTCTTGAGATAAGAATGCATTACGCGCTAACTGTTGAGTGATTGTAGAACCACCTTCAGATACGCCACTATGAACAATGTTAACCCATACAGCACGCAAGATACCAACAGGGTCGATACCGTGATGGGAATAGAAGCGAGAGTCCTCAGTAGCAACAAAGGCATTTTGTAAATCCTTTGGTACATCTTTTAAAGGTACTGGTAATCTATTCTCTGTGGAATGAACCGTTGTGATGAGATTACCATGGACATCGTAAATTTGAGACGATGCAGAAGGACGTACATTGGATACATCTGGTAGGTTAGACAGTGTAGCACTGATGAAACCACAGCCACCTCCGGCTACGATGAGTATAAGGAGAAGGGCACAAATCCAAAATAGACGCTTCGGACTTGTCTTCTTCGGTGTAGCGCCGCTACCATTAGAACGGCGGCTGCTTCTCGCATTTGAGTTATTACTCATAGAGTCACCTCTTTTTTCTTTTGTTAGTAAATATAACGTAAATTCTATTACGCAGTTATAAATATTATATCATATATGGCTTAAAACCAATACTATATATATAATTGTGAAAGTTTTTAGATAATGGTATACTAAAACAATAGTATTTCGAGGAGGATTATCATGGTTAGTGCTCAAGAACAAGTGCGCCAAATTAAACACGGCGTAGCAGATTTAATTAATGAACAAGATCTTGTAAAGAAAATAGAAAAATCCATTAAGGAAAATAAACCTTTAGTTGTAAAATTAGGTTTGGACCCAACAGCGCCAGATATTCATTTAGGCCATACAGTACCACTTCGTAAACTACGTTTGTTCCAAGAATTTGGTCATCAAGTAGTGATCGTTATCGGCGGTTTCACTGCGCGTATTGGTGATCCTACTGGTAAAAGTGTAACTCGTCCACCACTTACAAAAGAAGAAGTATTGAAAAATGCTGAAACCTATAAAACACAAATCTTCAAAGTGTTAGATCCTGAAAAAACGATCGTCCGCGACAATAGTGAATGGCTAGAATCTATGAACTTTGCGGATGTTCTACGTTTGGCAAGCTCTTATACTGTAGCACGTATGATGGAACGCGATGATTTCAATAAACGCTTTAAAGAAGGTCGTGCTATTGGTGTTCATGAGTTTATGTATCCATTGATGCAAGGTCAAGATTCTGTAGCATTACATGCTGATGTTGAATTTGGTGGTACAGACCAAACTTTCAACTTGTTAATGGGCCGTCATTTACAAGAATTAGAAGGTCAAGAACCTCAAGTTGTTATCACAATGCCATTGCTTGAAGGCCTTGACGGTGTTCAAAAAATGAGTAAATCTTTAGGCAATTACATCGGTATCGACGAAGAACCTAAAGAAATGTACGGTAAAGCAATGTCTATTCCTGATGAATTGATGATGCGCTACTTCATGCTCGTTACAGATATGCCAATTGAAGAACAAGAGGACATGGAAAAACGTCTTGAAAGTGGTGAATTACATCCACGTGACGCTAAAATGCAATTAGCTCGTACCATCGTTCGTTTGTACCATGGTGAAGAGGCTGCTCTTGAAGCTGAAGAAGAATTCAAACGCGTATTCCAACAACGCGCGTTGCCTACAGATATTCCTGAATACGCTATGGATGCGCCAACAGAACCAATCTTTGTTCCACAATTCTGTACAGATGCTGGTTTGACTGCTTCTAATGGTGAAGCACGTCGCTCCATTAAAGCCGGTGCTTTCAAAGTAAATGGTGAAAAATATACGGAAGAAAACCTTACCCTAGAAGACGGCATGATCGTTCAAGTAGGTAAACGTAAATTCGTAAAAATTAAATTTAACTAATATAAAACTGTGATGAGATAGAAACCTCATCACAGTTTTTTTATGTCTATTTGGTCTATAAGATTATTTATCTACTAAATCTGTTGTTTGTAAAGCAAAAAATGACTTACAAGTTCATGTATAATGAAAGTAAAATATAAATTCAAATTTAAATACAGATACAAATATAAAATACAAATTTGACACATAAAAGATTTATAGAGATATCGTATAGTATCTATAAAGTAAGAGGACTATATATGGACAAAGAACTAAGCAACTTTTTAGAACAACGAGAACATACTGTTCTTACCGATATTGATGTTATAACTGCGGCAGTAGCTGTACCATTATTAGAAATCGATGGGGAAGATCATGTAGTATTTACTGTGCGCAGTAATAAGCTACGCCGTCAACCAGGTGAAATCAGTTTTCCTGGTGGACATTGTGAGCCTAATGATAAAAGTGGTGCCCATGCTGCCATGCGTGAATGCTCTGAGGAACTGGGTATCGATTTAGATCAAATTGAACTTCTGGGCAATTTAGACTGCTTAGTATCTGCGATAGGTGTCAAGCTATATGCCGTAGCCGTGCGCCTGCATACAAGCGATTTGAAACCAAATCCAGACGAAGTAGGAGAGGTATTCACAGTTCCATTACAATATCTATTAGACATGGAGCCAACGGTAGGTCATCTAGACATTGGGACGAAACCGTTAAGAGACTTTCCGTTCCATTTATTAGAAGGCTACAACATTGACTGGAAAATCAGACAAAACTACTCCGTCTATTTCTATCCTTATGAACAATACACCATATGGGGACTAACAGGGCGAGTGCTGAAAAACTTTTTAGATATATATAGGAAAATTAGATAATTAATAAATTGAAAGCGAAAGAATAATATATCAGTTCTTTCGCTTTTAATATTTTCTTCAAAAATATCATTAAAACACCTAATATAATTGGAATTTAAAGTTTAAAGAATTCGTGAAATTATTAAATATTCATTTACAAAATATGTTTTTTTGATTTATAATTTCTCTGTAAATTTGAAAGGAGAGGGATTATGAAGCAAGTGTACCAGATTTTAGCTAGTACTTTAATTATTAGCTCTTTAAGTAGTTCTATTTATGCTACTAACATTTCGTCCCCATATGAACAACAGGAAGCGGCTCGAGCCGATGCTTTATTGCGTCAACGCGCAGAAGCACCAATGGCTGGAGCCGCTTTGTCGCGTCAAAAATCTGAATATGATAAATTAAATGGCTCGAAAGTAACAATTTTACCGATAGAAGACGTATCGTTTCAAATTGATAAGATTATTGTTAATTCAGCAGAACCAAGATTTAAGAAGTATAAAAATAGGTTATCTGCATATGAACACCAAAAAGTAGGAAAAGAAGGTCTTTCTTTTTTACAAAGGCATTTACAAGAGCAGTTATTATCTGATGGATATATAACGAGTCAAGTTATTATACCTAACCAAGAATTGCAGTCTGGTACATTAATTCTTGAAATTTTACCAGGCTATGTTGAGGACATAGTATTAACTAATTCAAAAGCAAGATCTAATTGGAAAAGTGCATTTCCAATTCGTCCTGGCAATATTCTTCGTAGACAGGAATTAGAACAGGGAATCGATCAAATTCGCAGTGTACCTGGTCAGGATATTAAGATGGACATTGAACCAGGAAATAAACCTTTACATTCTATTGTTAAATTAACAGTTAAGCAAAAAGGTTTTGTACATGGTTCGTTAATGTTAGATAACTCAGGGTACAAATCAACTGGAAAATATCAAGGTACAACCTACTTATCTTTTAGTCAACTTATAGGATTGAATGACACCTTAACAACTAGCTTTACAAAAAACTTAGATAATAATAATGGACAAGATTCTAAACAATATGCGTTTAGTTATACTATTCCAAATGGCAATCAAACATATCGATTATCAACGTATAAATATAAATACGAACAATTAGTTTTTATGCCAAATGCCTTTACATCATCTGGTGTAACAAAAGGAACGGAACTATCTGTGGAGCATTTATTAAATCGAACCAGTCGAAGTAAAACATCTGCGGTAGCTAAATTTGCTCATAAATCTCGTCATAGTTATTTAGAGGATGTAGAAATTGGTGTTCAAGAGCAACATACGTCATCTGTAGAATTAGGACTATCTCACCGTCAATATAGTGGAAATACTGTATCAGATATTTACTTGTTTTATAGACAAGGGATAAAGGGCTTAGGAGCTAATGTACAAAACTGGGAAGGTGTAGCTAGTAATCCAACAACTCTTTATAAAATGGCCGGTATTGAAGGGCAAATACAAAGCAGAATTAATATAGGTCATAAGCAAGGTTTGTATACTATGCGATTCAGAAGTCAGTTTACAGATAAACGTTTATTTGGAACGGATCAATTTAGTATTGGTGGCAGATATTCTGTTCGTGGCTTTAGTGGAGAAGAGACATTACGTGGGGATTCAGGATATTATATACAAAATGAATGGTCTTTACCATTTAAAAATCAGAGTATAGTACCATATATTGGCATAGATGTTGGTCATGTATGGGGACCATCTACAGAAACTCAAATCGGTAATTCCTTAATAGGTGGTGTATTGGGTTTACGTGGTAATATCAAGAATACATTTAATTATGATATTTCATTAGGAACACCGTTAAAAAAACCAGCAGGTTTCACAACCGATACACGTGTTTTGGCGTTTAGAGTAGGGTATCAGTTTTAGGAATTTCTATTAAGTAAATAAGAGTAAATTAAAACCATAAATAAAAATATATATAAGTTGAGAGTCACATATAAAAAATAATAAGTGTAGGAGAGATTGATGAATACAAAACAATATGCAGCATCATCATTATTAGTTGCATTATTAATAACAAATACAAGTCCATGGATTCCATTAGCAATGGCAAATCCAGTGGTCCCAAATTCAAGCCGTTTAGGTCCTAAAATGGATGTAGCTAGTAATGGTACATCTATTGTTAATATTAATACACCGAATGATAAAGGTTTGTCCCATAACCAATATGATTCTTTTAGCATTAATAATAATGGCCTAATATTAAATAATGCTAATCGTCCTGTATCTACTGAGTTAGCTGGTTATATTATGGGAAATCCTAATTTAGTTGGTCCCACTGCTAAAACAATATTAAATGAAGTGACTGGAACTAACTCCACAGCTATGAATGGTGCTCTTGAAGTGGCAGGGAATAAAGCTCATGTTATAATTGCAAATCCTAATGGAATTTCTATTAATAATGGTACATTTATTAATACTAATGCTGCTACCTTAACTACAGGTAAACCAATTATAGATAATGGTAATATATCTGCCTATAAAATAAATCAAGGTACTATACAAATTGATTCCCAAGGTCTTAATACATCTCAAACTGCTAGAACTGATATTTTGGCAGAAGCAGTTAAAGTAAATGGTGAATTATGGGCCAAGAATCTACAGATGGTTTCTGGACAAAACACCGTAAATGTAAATAGTGAAGGTAAGGTAATAACTGTTACTAAAAATAATGAGTCTAGTAAAATAGGTTTAGATGTCGCTAAAATCGGAGGGATGTATGCAAATAGCATTTATTTAGTGGGAACTAATGATGGTTTAGGTGTTAATAATAAAGGTATAGTTTCAGCGAGTGATACTTTATCTCTAGATGCTAACGGTAGAGTAGAAAATACAGGAACAATTACTTCATCTGATGCATATATTAAATCTAAGAGTTTTGACCAATTGGGTGAAGCTAAATTTTATGCTGATAATGCAACTTTTGTAGTAGATTCCTTATCTCAAAACGGTAATCAAGCAACAAATAAAAACCCTATTATCCTAGCTCAGAATAGTTTATCTATTGCAGGACAAACTATTTCTAATACTAATGGTAGTGTAATAAAAACTGATGGTAAATTACAAATCGGTCGCAATATATCTTATGATGGAATTATATCAGGTAAAATAGATAATATTACAAATATTGGTTCAACCATAGAAGCTGGAACTGGAGGGAAAATAACTGCAAAGGAAATCAATAATATAAATGGTGGAGTTACTTTAAAACGAGTTCAAGTCGGTGAAGTAGAGACCATTAAGGATGAAGTTACAGTTAATGATTATCCTGGCGAAAAATTTACGATTAAGGATCCTAAAATATATCATCTTAATGAATTAACAGATGATATTGATCAAGTGGTTGTTGAGGCTGAAAATTTACAATTTTATGCAAAAAAAGACCACAAAGATGATTGGGTTCGTTATAATTACACTAGAACAAAACATAAGGATGTAGTTGATACATCTAAACCAGCCCGAATTATTTCAGGTGGTGATTTAGAAGTTAATGCAGATTATGTCAAAAATGATAGTAGTCAAATTAGTTCAGCAGGGGAATTAACAGGTAAAATAGAAAAATTTGAGCAGACAAATCCATCTTCTAAAGAATACATAATAGAAGACGGAACTGCGGTATCTTATAGCAGACATCATCATCATGGAGCAGACTCTACAAACATTGATACTGCACCATATCACAAAGTTACAGAATTAAACACTAAATTACCACTATCAGTATTTAAATCAAATGACTTAAATAGTAAAACAAATATAGGGGAAGATAGTTCTTTATTAAATTCTATAAGTAAAATTTCTCAAAATCCTAATACTTCTTATATTATAGAAACAGATCCTAACTTTACAAATAGACGAAACTTTTTATCCTCCGATTATGTATTAAATAGATTGAAATTAGATCCTATGAATGTACAAAAACGTTTAGGGGATGGTTATTATGAACAGCAATTAGTAATGCAAGAAATTCTTCGTCAAACTGGAAAAAATAGATTGCAGTCAGGCTTAACTGCTGAAGAACAATATCGTAAATTAATGGATGCAGGAGTTAATCTTACAAAATCACAATCTATAGCTTTAGGCCGTGAATTAACAGTAGCTGAACAAAATAACCTTAAAGAGGATGTTGTATTATTAGTTAGCAAGTCAGTAGTATTACCAAATGGAAAAACTGAAACAGTTTTAGTGCCTACATTATATTTGGCGCCTAAAACAAAAAAGGCTGATGGAGGAGCTAATGTACAAGGGGAGTCTATTAATTTAACTGTTGATAAGCTAAATAATAGTGGCAGTATTATAGCTGATAATAATACCAATATTATGGGTAATAATATTCATAATAATGGAGGTCTAATCTCAGCGAACTCTACAACTATAGTGGCTAATACAGATGTAGTTAATACAAGTGGAACAATTGTAGGTGAATCTAATGTTAGAATTCATGCCAATCAGGATGTCATAAATGAAGGTGGACAGATTAAACAAAATAGTGAATCTGGTCAATTAGTAATCTCTGCTGATAGAGATGTTATTAATAATGGAAACAAATATATATCAAGTGATAATGAAATTGTTTGGGATGATAGTAATAAAAGAAAAGAGACTGTAACTGCAATTGATCAAGGTATTGTAGATGGTCAAGGAAGTATTAGTATAAATGCTAATAGAGATGTAGTTATGAGTGCAGGGATAGTTCAAGGTAAGAAAAATATTGAGATTGATGCCGGACGAAATGTCGAACTATCTACACAGGATGCTTCTTTAAATATAAAAGAAGATCACTATCATAAAGGTAAGTCAGGTGGGGGACACTCAATTACTACGGAAACTCATGTCGATGCAAACTTTACTAATTCAGTTGGTAGTAGTATTGAAGGTAAATCAGTCAATATCAAGGCCAACCAGAATGTTAACTCAAAAGGTTCTGATATATTGGCGAAAGATAATGTAAATATTAATGCTGATAGTATTAACTTTAAAACAGCTAAAGATGTTGCAACAGAACATCATAGTTTACAAGAACGAAAGAAAAGTATTGCTAAACGTGAAAGTATAGATGCAATAGATAACTCACATATAGAAACAGTATCTGGCTCTAATATAGGTGGTAAAACAGTTAATATTAAAGCAACCAATTCCATAGAGGGTAAGTCTGTAACTATCATTGGTGAAAATAACGTTGATTTACAATCAGTTGGAAAAATTAATATTGGTGCAGATAAACATGTAGTGGATAGCAACAGTAGTTATCATCATAAAAAGTCTGGGTTACTTGGTGGTGCAGGGATAGGATTCTCTATAGGCAAAGAACGAATGAATTCTGATGATAGTAAGCACGAAGAAATTACTGCTCGTAGTACTATTGCAAGTACAAAAGGTAATATAAATATTCGGTCTAATGATACTTTACAATTAACTAGTGGTAATATTGTGAGTAAGAATGGTGTAAACTTATCAGGATCTAATGTCATTTTAGATGGAAATGTTGATAATAAATCCGCGTCACATAATGAAAGCTATAAAAAATCTGGACTTACGGTTTCGCTTGGCGGTGCTGCCGTTAGTGCCCTTACAAGTGGAACACGTATAATTAAACAAGCTGGAGCTCGTAATGATAAACGATTAGCTGCATTAGAGCTAAATGAGGCACGTAAACAATTCCAAGATGGGTACTATGCTGTTGATGAAGCTCTAAAAGGTGAAAAAATTAGAAATTCCGAGACTGGTAAAGTAGAAAAGGTGGATGGAAAAGATAAACGTGGAGCTAAGAATATTGATAATGCCATTAATTTATCTGTATCTATTGGCAGTACCTCTCAACATCAAAATCAGTCAATGAACATTCATGAGTATAATGGTGGTACAATTATAAGTGATGGTAGTGTAAATATTGAGGCTAATAATACAACTAATTCAGGAGTTAGTTTAGTTGGTCAAGATATATTAGCTAAAGAAGTGAACATAAATTCTGCTAGTGATATAAACTTGAGTGCAGGTAAAAATACTCTTCAAGCTAAAGATAATTATAAACATAGTGGTTGGAGTGTAGGGGCGAGTTTAAGCCTTACTTCAGGTAGTTTGTTAGGATTTGATGCAAGTGGAAGCCTTGCTAAACAGAATGGAGTAACTGATCAAGTAACTTATAAGCCAACATCAATTCGTGCTGTAGAATTAGCACAGCTCAAAGCAAAACGAGATACTGAAATTATTGGATCTAAAGTTAGTGGAAAAGGAGTAGTTGTAAATACTGGTAATAATCTCAAGATTGAGAGTTTGCAAAGTATAGATAACTTTAAGGAGTATAGCAAATCTGCAGGATTTTCAGTTTCAACATCACCTAAATTTAAAGGTACTATTGGTAGTATAGGTGGAAGTGTAGGTCGTATGGACAGTAAATTAAAATCTGTTACTGACCAAGCCGGAATTTTTGCTGAGGATAAAGGTTATAATATAAGTACTGGTAATACAACTTCATTAAAAGGTAGTATTATATCTAGTAAAGCTGATAAAGATAAAAATTCATTGACTACACGACATTTAGATATTAAAAATATCCAAAATGAAGCTGAGTATACTGTAAGAGATAATGGATTACAATATAATAATTTTGGTAGTAGCAAAACAAAAAGTAAAAAAGAGTTTGATAAAATCTATAAGCATATTGGTTTAACTCCAACAGGGGGTGTTGGCGCCCATGGAAAATCATCCTCTATAACTAAAAGTGCAATTAGTGATGGAAAAATTATAGAGAATGGTAGAATGGTAGATATAAAATCTATCAATACTGATATAGAACATTCTCTTAATGAATTACAAGCCATATTTGATAAAAAATCTATTGAAGAGAAGCAACAATTAGCACATCTATTTAGTATTAATGCTAACGAAGCAATTCATCAAATTGCTAAGCATGAAGGCTGGAAAGATGGGGATCCTCGAAAGATTGCATTACATGGTTTAGTTGGTGGTACTACTGCAAAAATTGGTGGTGGAGAATTTAACGATGGTGTATATGCTGCTGGATTATCTGAGGCGATGATGCCACAATTCAAAAAATGGGCTGGGAAAATCAAAGGTCCAGATGGAAAAGAATATGTGGACCCAGAACGTTTACAGCAAATCGCTTTTGTTTTTGGCTATGCCACTAATGAAATATCAGGGAAAAGTGGGCAAAGTGGCGCATATGTTTCTTATATGGGTGCTAAACATAATTTTGGCTACTCACCTGATGAAATAAAAGAAAAAATAAATGAAGTAACAGAAAACCTTTCTGAACTTGGAAATCGGTGGAAACAAGCTCGAATAAAGGGAGAAGAAGAAAGAAGTTATGATGAATTACATCCAGAGCCATTACCTGCTTCTCCAGAAGAAAATGGAGAAGCTCTTGTATCCGCTGAAAAATCTGGTAACTATGATACAGAAGAGTATAAAGAGGCTGCGGATTATACCTATAATAGAGATGGAGATGTAGATACATCACCTACCAGTGATAATTATGGATTTACATTGGCTAATCAAGGTGTACAACCTACAGGAGTTACAGAAGATGGTACTACATATTATATAGAAAATGGCAAAACCTATATGGGACCTAAAGTAAAAGATTTAGATGGGATTCCTTCTAATGAACGTAGTAATAATTACGGATTGTGGCTTGAAACAAATGGTTATAAACCTACTGGGACATCTAACGGGCATACCTATTTTAGATTTTATTATGAGTTAAATAATCCTAATCAATTACTGCCTTATAATCCTAATTATCAACCGACAGAAACACAAGGTTATGTAGACTATATTGGATATCCAGTTGATCAAGAACGCCCTAAAACACTATTAGATAGTAAAATCAGTAGTGTTATTGAAAATGAAGGGGAACAATATAAACCTTTTGCGACATTGAGTATGTCAAGTACTTCATATTTAGAGAAACAACAGGCTAGTAAAGAGCTTGCTCCAGTGTTTGATGAGGCAAAAAAGTTAGTTCCTAATATTTTACATGCAAGTTATCCGGATAGTAATAATCATGGTTTTTATTTAACTGATAAACTAAATATTCAACCTACAGGCGTAAATGCATCAGGTAATACGTATTATGTTATTGGAGATAAAACTTATTTATCTTATCATAAATACTCTAAAAATAACAATAATAAAAGTTATGTTGATACTTATTCTATAAAAAAACCTAATAAAACAATATATGATGCTGATAAGGCTTATAGATTTGATCATGAAGAGCAAGTAGTAAATAACTATCGAGGGCTTTCTAATAGTGGTACTGCATTCTCACGAATTGTAAAGGCTGGATCAAATGATAGTGTACAGTTAGCAAACATTTTAAGTGCATATAGGGGATTGTATATAAATGCTAAAAAAGATCCAAATGCTTATACTGTTGAACCAGAAATCTTGGAGGGAATTAAAAAAGCCAACTATATAATGGGAGTAACCTATGAATATGATGCATCAAAGCCAATTTATTATAATTTAGAACAAGGTTTAAAAGAATTTCTAACAAACTATAAATTTACTCATTATGGTTATTTAAGAAAAGATTCCGGTGTAGGCTTTGCGCAAGGTATAGATTTAGGTGTTGCTAGCGTAAAAGTAGGCAGTGATAGTGGTCAACGAGAGTATTGGGGTATTAAGGATAAATATGATTATGCAAATAATGCTGCACAAATTCGTATTCTAAATATGGACTTAGGTATATCAAATGATATTGAACGTAAAAGGGGGATTAAAGATAATAGTGAGTTTGCATATACTGGTAATTATAAACAACTTGGTGTAAACTATGGTAAAGATATTGTTGTGCCTCTTTCCCTAGCATCTTTTAATGGTCTAGGTGGTCGTGTAGAAGGAGCATTAAATTTATCAAGCTTAGGTCGTCAATTAATAAATAAGCCATCTTATGAAGAAAAAGAAGTACAAAAAATAGATTCTTTAGTAGACAGTGATAGTCCTAAAGATCAAGCTATTCAGATGGTGAAGTCGATAATGTCTATTAAGAATAGGTAATATAAATGTTAATAAACAATTTACTAGATACAATTTTAATCAAGCTTATTGAAATGCCTGATTATATTTTCAATACTTTGATTATTTTATTTTTCTGTCTAGTTGGAATATTATTTCCTTGGCTTAATGATGTTGTTTATGGAACATATAAAAGATCTTATAAGGTGGAAAGGGTTACTTTTCTTATTATTTTAAGCATCACATTGTTTTATATTTTATATGAGTATTAATATGGTAAAATATATAAAGCTTTTGTTAGGAATATTGATATTTTCTTTGTTGATTTATTCTGTTATTTACAATATTGATAAAGATAATAAACATGAAACTGCTGAAGCAGTTTTAAATAGAATAGTTGTTGTTTCTAACAGTGAAGATATTAGAATGTCTTATGGTCAGTATAGCAGTGGGGAGTGGGTTCAATATCTAGATATGAAGGTAAGCCCAGATTATAAAACTGTTATGCCTCAAACCTTAGAAACCATTACCTATATTTTTCCTAATAGTAAAGTAGAAAAAATTGAGACTTCAGAGGCTACATTACTATATCGTATTACTTTAGAGGATGGTATTTTATTTGTTAATGGTAGTGATATGACGCCTGATAATTTAAGATTTATTGTTCATGTTGCAAACTAAAAATGATGATTGTCTAGTATTAGGCAATCATCTTTTAGTTTCTATTTAGTTTAATTAGTATATTAATGCCTATAAAAATTGACAGATTGTAAATTAAGGTATACTATTTATGTGTAAAAGGTTTAATGTG
>ERZ772974.1949-NODE-1949-length-13021-cov-32.723353_pt1 | contig 13021 bp, 7 predicted proteins | sample MGYA00580671_ERZ772974 | MGnify/ENA primary metagenome ERZ772974 (study PRJEB29015, sample SAMEA2738065) | human oral metagenome | biome: human oral; feature: human-associated habitat; material: saliva | place: China | collected 2218 ... | reverse complement strand
CGCAGGCTACTACGACGGCGTGGGTGCGGCCCGCGACGTCATCCAGAACCACCTGTTGCAGCTACTCGCCCTCACCGCCATGGAAGAGCCCCTCAGTCTCGACGCTAAGCACCTGCGCGCCGAAAAGGCGAAGGTCCTCGAAGCAGTCCGCATCGACGACCTGCCGAACTCCTTTGCGCTTGGCCAGTACGCCGCAGGGTACCAGGGCGGCGAACACGTCAACGGCTTCTTCGACGAAAACGACATCCCCGCAGACTCCCGCACCGAAACCTTCGCAGCGCTGAAGGTGTCCATCGCAAACCGCCGTTGGGAAGGCACCCCCTTCTACCTGCGCGCCGGCAAGCGCCTGGGCCGCCGAGTCACCGAAATCGCCGTGGTCTTCAAGAAGTCCTCCGACCGTCTCTTCGGCGAACGTGAAAACCCGCAGGTCGGTCAGAACGCCATCGTCATCCGCGTGCAGCCCGACGAAGGCATGACCATCCGATTCTCCGCGAAGGTGCCCGGCACCCAGATGGAAATCCGCGACGTCAACATGGACTTCGGCTACGGCCACTCCTTCACCGAAGAGTCCCCCGAAGCCTACGAACGCCTCATCCTGGACGTTCTGCTCGGCGAGCCGCCGCTGTTCCCCCGCCACGAAGAAGTTGAGCTCTCCTGGAAGATCCTCGACCCCTTCGAAGAGTACTGGGAAGAAAACCGCATTAAGCCTGAACCCTACGAGTCCGGTTCGTGGGGTCCGCGTTCAGCACACGAGATGCTTGAGCGTGACAACCGCGCTTGGAGGCGCCCGTGATCTCGCACCTGCATAACACCACCGTTTCCGCTATCAACAAGGAACTGAGCCACCTGGCTGCCGCCAACGGTAGCCTCAGCAGTGGACGAGTACTCACCCTCGTTGTCCTCGCGGAAAAGGGCCACTCCCGCGAAGCAATGCGCGCCGCAATTCGTGCCTCCCACGAACACCCGAGCCGCATTATTGTACACATCTCCCACGACCCGCTCGACCCCGACCAGCTGGATGCAGAAATCCACCTCGGCGGCGACACCGGCGCATCCGAGATGATTGTTCTGCGCGGCTGGGGTAGCGCTTCCCGCCCGACCGAAGCACTGATCTCCGGTCTGTTGTTGCCGGACTCCCCGATTGTGGTCTGGTGGCCGCACTCGGTGCCCGAGAACCCGGCACAGCACTCCATCGGTCGTATCGCGCAGCGTCGCATTACCGACTCTGCACGCGCCGACGACCCGAAGGAAGCACTGCGCAAGCTCACCGAGGTATTCCGTGCAGGCGACACCGACCTGGCGTGGACGCGCCTCACTCTGTGGCGCACCCAGCTGGCAGCGCTCATGGAGCAGATGCCTTCCTCCCCCGTGCGCCGCGTGGTTGTGTGGGGTTCGAGCAAGTCCCCGTCCGTGGTGCTGCTCGGTACTTGGCTCGGCTGGAAGCTTGAAGCGCCCGTACACCTCGCCACCATTGGCGCGGCAAACCGCGGCCTGTACCGCGTCAGCATTGAGCGTGAAGACGGTTCGGTGACGATGTTCCGCCCCGGCATTTCCGTGGCGACCATCTCCACCCCGTACGCACCCGACCAGCAGATTGCGTTGCCGGTGCGCACCCTCGCCGAGTGCATCTCTGAGGAGCTGCGCCGCCTCGACCCGGACGATACCTACGGTGACGTGCTGAAACAGGCGCTGCGCACCGTCACCCTCATCGATGACATTTGCCAGCCTGAAGACACGCTGGACCTCGAAGAATACCCGGAGGTTTTCGATGCCTAAGATTCAGAACATGGGTTCCTCCACCCCCACCCTGGTGGCGCACCCGACCCGCGACGCTCTCGCAGCGGACGCGGTGACCCGCATCCTCGACATCATTGAGCACGTGCTCTCTGAGCGCACAATCGCCCACATTTCGCTGACCGGCGGCACCATGGGTATCGCCACCTTGAAGGCGTGGGCTGAGAACGAGCGCGTGAAGGATATCGACTGGTCCCGCGTGCATTTCTGGTTCTCCGATGAGCGTTACGTGCCCGAGCGTAGCCCCGAACGTAATGACGGTCAGGCTATTGAGGTGCTGCTCGCTCCCCTGCTGTCACACGGCCTGGTCGTGGGCAATGTGCACCGCATGGGTCCGTCCGATATTTTCACCGGCCTGGAAGCTGCAGCTGAGCACTACGCCTTTGAGATGCGTGACTACGCCGGTTCCGCACCGGCTATGAGCGTGCAGATGCCCGAGGGCGCAACCGAACTGCCGCTGGCTGGCGGTCACGGTGGCGGCGCAGGTCACGAGCACGGCGGCTCCGGCGGCTGTGGTTGTGGTGGCGGCGGTTGCGGCTCTTCCGCACCCGAGCAGTCCATCGAAGAGACCACCCTGGACGAATTTGATGCTGAGGCTGCTGAGGCTTCCGAATCCGCAGGTGGTTGCGGATGCGGCGGCGGAGGCTGCGGTGGTGGCGGCGGCCAATGGCCCGCGCCGGTCTTTGATATCACCCTGCTGGGCATGGGCCCGGACGGTCATATTGCTTCCCTGTTCCCGGGCCGTAAGCAGGTTCTGCTGGGTACCGGTCTGCCGGAGGATCCGGTTGAGGGCGGTAAGGCTGTGACCGTGATGGTTTCTGATTCGCCGAAGCCGCCGGCTGAGCGCGTGTCGGTGACCCTGCCGATTATCAATAATTCGCGTCACGTGTTCTTCCTCATCACCGGTGAGGATAAGCAGGATGCGACCAGCCGCCTTCTGGCTGGCGCGAAGCTGGACGCTGAGGACCTGAACGCTCAGCTGCTGCTGGAGACCCCGGCGGTGGGTGCGCGCGGTAAGAAGCAGACCCTGATTTTTGCAACCGAGGAGTCGCTGGCTCCTGAGAACCGCCCGTAAGGTTAGGTTCTGGTTCGGTTCTGAACTGCATCAACAAAAGAGTGGAGCCCCGGATAGTTTCGACTATCCGGGGCTTTTCTCTATGGTTTTAAGTCACCCCGATATGGTACTAGAAGTGGTACTATAAAGTATGCCGAGTATTGAAGATTTAGTCGCGAAGATGGCCTCCAGCCCTCAAAACGTTACTTTCACTCAACTTCAAAAGGTATGCACCCATTTCTTTGGAGCGCCGCGTATCCGCGGATCTCACCACTACTACAGCACCCCCTGGCATGGTGACCCTATTGTCAACATTCAGCAGGGAAACTCTGGTAAAGCAAAGAAATACCAAGTCAAGCAGGTTCTAACTGCCATTCGAAAACTGGAGAATAACGATGACTAGTACTCTCCCCCGCCAAGAGCTCTACACCTACCACGTCGAGTGGTCTGAAGACGACCAGGAATTTATCGGAACCGTCACCGAATTTCCCAGCCTCTCATACCTGGCCCCAACCTCTACCGAGGCATTCGCAGGTATCCGAGAAGTCGTCGCCGACACCCTCGAAATTCTTGAAGAAGACGGCCGCGAGGCACCCGAACCCTTCTCTCTGCGTTCCTTCTCGGGACGATTCAACTTGCGTGTTTCACCGCAATTGCATCGTCGTCTGGTTCAGCAGGCAGCGCTTTCTCACCAGAGTCTGAACCAGTACGTGAGCCAACAGCTCGAAGCAGTCGCCTAAGTAAGCCAGTACATCTTCATCATTCAACGAAGATTCCAAAATGTTATGACATGACAAAAGGGTGGAGCCCCGGATAGTTTCGACTATCCGGGGCTCCACCCTTGCTACGCCCGCCTACTTTTCAGCAGCGGCAGGACCCTGCGGCTACTGTTCCTGAGCCTCCTCCGCTTCATTCTCGAAGCCCACGTACAGTGCCGCCAGCGACGGAACCGTCGCCTCCAGCACCTGCTGCGCCTCCTCGGGGCTCGCCGCAAGCTTCGCGCCGGTCAGCTGCAGGTACTCGCGCACCGTCATGGGCTGCGCCCAGTCAAAGTGCTCACGCACGGCGGTGATGTTCGCACCAGACTGCAACACGTTAATGCCGCGGGCAAGACCAATATCCGTCACCTTCACGATAGCGTCGGTCTCATCGGGGATGTCGTACGGGTCGCGGTTCTGCAGGTCCACGATGAACGGCAGCACGCCGCGGCTCTCAGCGCGCAAGGTGAACTTGGTGTGTACCTGGCTCACCTCGTGCACCTCGCCCACACCCACGGCGGGCACCACCATGAAGCCCGCCTGCAGGTCGTTCACCGCGGCCAGGGTGTGTGCCTCCCCGAAACCGGAGTACAGCTGCACCACCGGCACGAGGTAGCACACCTGCGCCTTGAGCGCCTTGCGTGCCTCAATGTCGATGTACTCCCAGGCGCCGCCGGTACCGTCCGTAATGTCGCCGGAGTGGTGCGCGTAAATGGCGCCCTGGCTGTTCTTCACGGTTTGCGACCAGTAGCTGATCTTGTCCATGTAGTTGCCTTCGGCATCGAACATCATCAGCGACAGGTCAATGTCCACGCCCTCATCCCAGAAGCAGAAGAGGCGGATTACACCGGTGGGCGGCAGGTGCACCGTTGAGGTGTTGTAGCGGCCCATACCGTCCAGGGAGGGGCGGGCGCTGCGGGTGTTCAACGGCATGATCGTGTCGCCCACCTGCTCGGGCAGGTAGATGCTGGTCTCGGCAAGACGGCCGGACAGGCCAATCTCGACCAGGCGCTCCAGCAGATCCAGCACCGCCGGGCTGTACTCGCGCGCCGGAATCATGGTTGCGATACCGGTCTTGGACAGGTTCATGCGCTGCGGGGCGGCAGGCTGAGTGTTTCGCGGGCTCTCGGGGACAGAGGTGTGCGGGTTAGACAGGCCGGCGTTACGGTCAAAGAACGAACCCAGCGGGTTCGGGATGCCCGCGTTCTGCATGAGGTTCTGAACCCTCGCAACGCCCTCCGGGTTGCGGCGCGCATAGTCGGCGAGCTCCCGGTCCTCCTGTACCGCCACTGGGTTGGCGGGGCGCTCCTTCGGCGGATTCGCGAGCGCGTTACGCTGCAGGGTCACCAGGTTGCGAATCTGCACCAAGATGGGCGCGGAAACGCGCGGCGCCACGGCGGCAAACGCGTCAAAGATGACCTGCTGGCCAGGACTCGGCGCGGTATCAATACCGTAGCGGGGCGCTTTGAAAACATCCAGGGCGCGCACCAGCTGGCGTGCAAACACGCCTGGGCGGGTCGAGAGCAGACGTGCCACATTCTGCGCATCCCGGGTTGCGTAGGCGCGGTCTACCAGCGACTCGAAGCTGTACACCTCACCGCGGTACAGGTCGTCAGCCCAGCGGCTCAGCGCGGTCAGCGAGGGGTAGTCGCCGGGGTGAATCGCCTTGACGAGGCGCTTGTACATTTCGGCGGCGGGTGCGCTGTCGTAGCGGGCACCGACCGGGTCAGCCTCCAGTACCCGGTTGAGCAGGTGCGCAATGCGGGTGCGTTCGCTACGGCGCAGCTTCAGGCGCGGCGCGATGCTCAGGCTCAGGTCCCCCACCGTGCCGTTGGAACGCAGACGCGAGTAGGCGGCGGCGAGGGCGAGCGCCTCCTTCATGGTGTGCAGGTGCTCAGCGTCTTCGGGGTGCAGGCAGGCGGCGATGAACACGCGGTTTTCGCGGCTGGTGTTCTCCGGTCGGGCAGCCGGCAGTGCGTCATGCTGGGCGAGGAAACGGCGCAACACCACAAGGTCGCGCTGGTCGGTCTGGTTGTACGCCTGCTGCTGACCGAGTAGCTGCTGGTAGAGGGCACCCGCCATAATCAGGGCGTTCTGCACGCCGCTGACCATCTGCAGGGGTCGGCGGTTGCGTTCCATGCTGGTGAAGTTGGAGCGGCTCATCGGCTGCTGCCATTCGTAGGGCACGTAGTTCTCGGGCAGGCCGCCCAGGATTCGCTCGGTACCGTCCGGGTTGTAGTACGGGTTGGAGAGGTAGTGCATAATCTGCTCGGTGTAACGTTGCTCGTCGGTGAGCGTCAGGGCGCGCAGATCAAAGTCGCGGCGGAACACGCGGCCGGGACGGTACCCGTATTCGTAGGACCAGATGGTTGCGAACAGGGCGAATTCGTTGGCGCTGGCGTTCAGCGCCTGGGCGAGGGACTCAGGGCTGAGGGTCAGACCGCAATTGCTCAGAACGGATACTCGCCCCAGGTCGGTGTCGAATGCGCCGGAGTGGTGCAGCTCGTTAATACTCGAGTAGTTCGAACGGTAGTAGGGGCCGTACAGGTCGGTGAAGACGTACACACCGTAGCGGCGCATCAGGATGAGGCGCACGAGGGGGCTGAGGCCCTCGGGGGCTTCACCCTGAAGGTAGGCGGACTCGTTGAGGTAGGGTGATTCCTGCAGGTAGGGGGATGCGTCGTAGGGAGTGGTCACGGGTCGTCCTTTCCGTTGGTCTCACCCAGCTGTCACCGTCGGTGGTGTGTCTATGTTCTTATCGTAGCGGCGTGGGTGCGGGTTGTCGCTGGGTTTGGTCATCGGTGACCTGCGGGGGTATATATTCGCGGGGGCAACAGGCGGGTACGTATCGCGGAGTCCGGGCGGTGTTTATCCGTTGCTTGTTGATCGGTCACTTGCTTATCTGCTAGCCGCTCATCTGTTAGCCGCGTGGGAACGGGGGATTAAAAGAAAAATGGCGGGAAGCGAAGAATCCGACAAATATAAGAAAAAGATATTTCAGAAAGTAGGACTCTTCATAATCCGCCATTACTCATAGAGTACTCCCGCCCCGCGACGGTGGTCAAGCCGTTTCGTCACCGAAGCATACTAGGGGGTTTCTACTAGGGGGTTTCCACCCGCCGGTGAGGCTCTAGCTAAGGGGCAAGTAGCATCACCGGCAGGTAGATTTTTCGGGTTAGGAATCCCCGAGCAGGGCAAGTGCGGTCTCGCGGGCGGCAAGCGCCTCCTCCGTCTTGCGGGCAGGCACGGCGGCTAGGGCACGCAGGCTCTTCGCCAGCACCGTGGAGCCCTTCATCTTCGGCTCCAGTTCGGCGGGAATTTCAACCGGCGTGCCGTACAGTTCGGCAAGCTCCACCGCCAGGCGCACGTAGTCGCCGCCCTTCGTCAGCTCACCGACCATCGGCAACAGCAGGCGCAGAACCTGCAGCACACGCCAACCCGCCAGAACACCGATAGACGACACCTCACGCAGGGTCGCCACCAGGCGGTTAGGAAGAACCATCCCGTCCTCCAGAGCCCACTTCAGGGTCTCCGCGAAGGTGCCTGTATCCAGCAGGCCCGCCTCAAAGAGTGCCGCAATGGCCTCTGCCGCCGCCAGACGGTACTCAGGATTCTTCGCGCTCGCCACATAGCCGAGCAGGGTGCAGGTCGGGGCACCCACCTGCACGGTGGATTCCCTCAGCGCGCGCAGAAGCGGCAATACGGGAGTCGCATTTTTATAGTCGAGTGCGGCCCTCCCAGCGAACATGAAGTATGCCGAGAGCAGGTCCGGGTTGTTCTGAAGCAGCCAGGACGCCCATTCGGTGAGTGCCGGGAGGAAATCACCCAGCCAGCTGTCGACCCTGTCGAGATTCAGTAGGTATACGAAGGGAATGAACGCAGTGTTCAGCGCTTCGTAGGCGATGGCATCCTCAGGGCTCAGACCAGCGGTTGTGTGGCTCAGCGCCTCGCGCGCCTCATCCACGGTACCCGCAATGTCGCCCTTAACCTGCCACATGGGCTGGTACTCCACGAATTCCTCAACGTTAAAGTTTTCGAAGCCTGCCTCGCGAAGACGACCTTCCTGGCTGGCTTGCCGGTATTCCTCAATTCGATCAAAATCGAGACCGCGGTTGTAGCCGCTCCAGGGGATGTCCAGGCCAGAAACAGTGCGATAAGTCCAGTCACTGTAGGTAAGCTGACGGGCGGGTAGCGGGGCACTCAGCAGGCGCACCGTACGACCTTCCGTGCGGTACTCTCCCCCGGCGGCAACGGCGCGCATCTGCTCGCGGAAGATCTCATAGAGGTCGCGGTAACCCTTCAACTGCGTTGAGTCATGTGCCCAGAGGTGGTGCTTATTCTGGACGACCAGGCGCACCAGCTCTTCCTTGCTGAGGATGGCATTGTTCGAGTAGGTTCGCGCAACCAGTTCACTACGGCTGGAATACTGCAGGAGCGGCGTCAGCTCGGGTAGCTCCCATGACTCGTATCCTGCTGCCTCGGCGTTAGCTTTCAATACTGCGCGGAGAACAGGCATGTACGCGACGTTGTTGTAGTAATATTCGCTGGCAATCTTGCGCAGGGTACGAAGCTGCTGCTGATCCACCGGTGCCAGCTTGTCGGTCGCGGCAAAGTGGTAAAGACGAGCCAGGTTCTCTCCCCTAGTACGGGGAGATTCGTCCCCGGTAATTCGACCGGAGGTGGTGTTCGATTCCTCGGTCAGCAGAGTGCAGAACTCATCCAAATCCGCGATGGATGCGATGGGTTCTCGGTGTTCGACACCGGGAAACAGCACCGGCGGTACCTCTACGGAGGCGCCCGCCGCTTCCGCCGCTTCCGCCATGGGCAGACGGTCTTCGGGCAGGCAGGCTTCAGCGGCACCGCGCAACTCCAGGGGCAGCACCTCGTAGGCTTCGAGGACGCGCTCAGCAATGTAGTCGGCAAGCGCCAGCTGCTCGGCAGTTTGTGCCTTCTTGCGCTTGGCTTTGCTCAAACCAGCGTACTGGGTGGCGATGAGCTTGAGCAGGCGCAGGGCGCCGCGCTGAATCTTCTTTTCGGTGCGGTAAAGGTTCGCGCCGAGTGCGTCGATGAGCTGTTCCAGCTCGACCTGTTCTAGCGGTGCCAGCTCTGCGTTTTCGTTCTTCTGCAGGGCGGCGGGTACGCAGGCTTTGAGCACGTTCTGCAGCATGGTCTGGGCGAATCCGACGGAGGCACTGGGCTCTGCGGTGAGGACAGCCATGAGTTGCCCGAAGCGTACCCGGTTTTCTGCGTCGGTGGGTTGCAGGTCGGTGTAGACGGAGTGGAACGCAGCCGAGTTGAATGCGCTGAAATCGCTGGTCAGGCCGCGTAGCAGGGCGTCCAGAATCTCGTCGCGGATGTCGAAGTATTCGCCCATGAGGCGGCACAGTTCCGCGCTTTCACCCATGTAGTTGCCGTAGCCCTTGAAGAGCACCCCCTCGGTGCGGAAGACCGCCCAGAATTCCTGGTCGAGCAGGGTCATGTCACGGGTAAAGAAGGTTTTGAGCTGGGCGTGGTTGCTCGCACTGCCCTTCTTCACGCTGGGCAGGGCTTCGTGCAGGAAAAGGACCAGGTATTCGGGGGCATCGCAGCTCAGGTTTCGGGCGCGAAGTAGCGTGTAGCAGGTTTCCCAAATTTTCTTCGAGCGCGCCCAAGAGTTCGGCAGGCCCTCAATAAAACGTAGAATCCACTCGTCGGGGCGTTCTGTGGCGCCGAGCAGGAACGCGTCAATCAGCTGCTGATCCGGGCGCCCCTCCCAGAGCAGGGTACGCATGGCGCGGCCGGCGGAACGGTGGTATTCCCACGGGTCGCCGTCGGGGGTGCGCACGAGCGCCCCGGCAACGTATGCGGCGAGCGGGGTGCGGTTAATGTGGTCGCTACCGATGACGCTCTTGGGGATGAGGGTTCGGGCGAGGGATGCGCGCTCCTCCTCGGTGGCGCCGGTGATGACGGCATGGTATTCCTGCACGTCAGTTGATTCTGCCGCCATGAGGGTTTTGAGGGCAGCACGGCGCTCTTCGAGGGTGCGCTCCCCCGCGTTATGCTCACCTGCGTTATGCTCGCTGGCGCTGCACTCGTTAGGTTTATGCGGCTGGGCGGTATCAGTCATCGGTACCTACTTTCGGAGTTGATGGTGAATGGTTGTGAAGAGTTGACTGGAGGGGTTAAACGGGTGCGGGCGGGGCGGTTAGCCATGCACCTGGTTGAGGATATTCCGGGCGTACCGCGCCTTCTGCGAAGAACCGGTCAGCGTACCCAACCAGGCACGCAGCGGCTCATCCACCAGCTGCGCACGGGTGGCAGGGTCGAGAGTCGCCAACGCCTGGCTGAAGGCGCCCAGCAGCTTACCGAGCGAGTTCGCCCCGGTATCCAGGTGCGGTATGAGGCGCGCGAAGAAGCGCACAGCCGCCCGCGCATCCAGCTGGGCGAAGTCGGTGAGGGCGAGCGCCCAACGGTTCAGCATCGCCAGCGGCACAAAGTTCACGAAGCCTGCCGTGGCATCCTCAAGGCTGAGCTGGTCGTCCAGCACGCGGTGCATGATTTCCGCGGCGAGGGAACGAATCTCGACGCGCTGCTCCGAGAAGCCCGCGGCAAGCCCGAACGCGCAGGCGGGACCCCACGCCCCGGGGTGCGCCGCCAACGCCAAATACAGGCTCCGGTCGAAGGCACTGTGATCCAAGATGTACCAGTTGCTACTAGCGCAGTAGAAAGCCAGCGGCTCTGCCCGCGAGGGGTAGAGCAGGGCGTACTGTCCTTCTTCGCTGTGGTGGGCGGTGGCGAGGCCGCGGAAAGCGTTCAACTCGGGGGTGGATGCGCCGTCCTTCACCCCGTTCAGCTGAAGGCCCCAGCTTTTCTCTCTCTGGGATACCGTGATGGATTCCAGGTAGGGGTTGACGCGCCCGGTGGCGAGGGTGCCGTCGAGTGCGGAGCGGAGCACGCGAATCTGTGTAGAAGCAGAACGCGGAGCGTCCTCCTGAGCGTTCTTCACGCATTGCTCTTCGAGGCGTTCAAGCAGGGTCAGCGCCTCAGCTCGGCGGCTCTGTGCCTCCTGCCGCTGCTCGTCGGTAGCGTATGGAGATAGCATCTCCGGCACGCGCACACGCAGTAGCGCCGCCGTGAAATCCTGGCGCAGGATGGGGGCTCCATCAGCTAGGTTCTTGGCGTACCGGCGCACCAGGGTATCCGGATGCACCCACCCGCCGAACAGTTCGGGGGTGGCGAGCGGCGTGTAGCTCTGCCTGCTCTGCAGCACACCGAGGGCGTCCTTGAATCCGGTGCTGAAGAACGCGGCGTGGCGGGAGTACATGTAGTGCAGGTTCGGCACCGTACCGGGGTCTTCTTTCGGGGTCATCTCCGATGCCTTCGCGCGCTCACGCAGCTTCCCGGCGGCGGCAAGAACCGTCAAATGCGCGCGCATGTCGAACCACTCCAAACCCCAGTGGTTCAGCTTTTTCAGGCAGATAGGAACAAGCTGTTCGAGCAGGTTCGGGCTTTGCGCGGTGCCGTTGGCGCTGAGCAGGTAGGCGGTGAGTAGTTCCAGCTCCAGCTCGCATCCGGCGTGCGTTTCGGGAAGTTCCGCTTCATTGAGCGTATCGGGGGTGGCGCTGGGCGCAACCTGATGGTGCAGGAGCGCACGGGCGCGTTCTTGCACGTCGGATGCGGTCACGGGGCGCACGGGGGTATCCCAGTACCGGTGGATTGCGGTGCGGGAGGCGGCGAGCGCCTCCGCGGCGGCGGCCTCAATGTCAGCAGCTTCAGTAAGGGCGGTGCTGTCCTCGCCGCTCCCCCGGCTATTCTCCGGGCTGTACCCATCTTCGAGGAGCGGCGAGCCCTCTTCCTGAATCTGCGCCACAACAAGCGGATCGAGCTGGGGTCGGTAGTCTCGGTAGAGTTCGCGGGCGCGCTCGGCGAACACGACAGCGTCGGCGCTCGTATTGTCTGCGGCGCCCGCCTGCACCCATTCTTCGAGGTGGTTGAGGGCGGCGGCTTGAACCTGCGCGTGGGTGTGGCTGAGCGCCATGACGACCCCGTCTTCGCAGGCGGCAGCGTCGAGGGTGCCCGCCCGGTACAGCGCCTGGAGCATGGTCAGGATTTTGAGTGCATTTGCTTTGGTTCCGGCGCATACGGCGGGTGCCGCGTAGGTGAAGGCGGTAGCATCCAGCGCCTGCGGGTTTTTGCTCCAGAGGCGGTGAATATGTTGCACACCAAGGGTTACGCTCGGGCCGATGGGTGAGGAGAAAAGCGTCAGAAATTCGCTCTGACGTGCCGCAATTTCTTCGGCGGTGAGTTTGAGCCCGGTGACCAGGCGTGAGAACCAGCCAACCCGGTACGCCGGAAAGTCGCTCATGAGGGAGCTCAGGAGCGCGTCAATGAGGCGGTCACGGCTAATCAGCCCGGTTTCGGTGGCTTCGATGAGGGCGCAGGACCAGCCGGGGTTGTTGGCCTTCTGCCCGGGCTTGTAGGAGTCGCGCTGGGTGAGGGATACGTCCCGGTTACCTTCGACGGCGAGCATGCCCCAGATGAGCTCTTCGCGGAGCTGTTCGTCCTCGCGCAGTAGCGGGAGGATCAGCTCGCGGTCGCAGTTAATGAGGGCGGTATAGTATTCCTCGTTGTGTTCGAGGACCGCCCCGCCGTAGAGCTCAGCTAGGCGCATGGCAACGCCTCCGGTGAACCAGCCGAACTCTGCGTAGGCTTTAACGCGGTCCTGCGTGACGGTTCCGGGCGTGTTTTTACCGACCTCGGAGCCGTAGGGGGTGGTGACAATGTCGAAGTACTGCCAGCGGCGGTAAATCTGTTCGAGGGTACCGCCGACCGCCAGGATGTTGGCGAGGTTGCGGTTGAAGTGCATGATGTCGCTCCAGGTTTTCTGCTGCCTGAGGAGCGGGTGAATGACTTCGCCGGGGAGCGGCTCGGTGATGACACCTTCGGGGAAGGTGTGCGTTTCGGGGCGTTTGCTCATGATGGTCTTTCGGGAAGGAAGCTGAGGCGAGCTTTGGGGCGTCGTCTGTTAGTGCGGTGCGTGGTGTGTCGGGGCGTTTACCCTAGCCGGCGGCGTGTTCGCGGTAAAGAATACTGACCGCCAGCGCGTGCTTGCAGGGGCCGCGGGTGCCTCGGTACTTCAACCACCAGGGGCAGGAGCAGAGGTACCCCTCCACAGCGTACGGGTCGGCGGGCAGCACCACGGTGTACGTATTTGCGCCGCTGCGCACACTGTACTCACCGGTGCCGTGCTCCCCCGCCCCGACCCGCTCAATAGCGCCGGAATCGGCAAGCTTTTTCGCGCCGACCAGGCGCGGGTGCATGGCGGTCAGCGCCTCCGGATGCACAGGCAGCGGGCGGTGGAAATACTCGCCAGCATGTGCATCAAAACCAACCTGACCGGAGGAAGCCAGCAGGGCGAGGGCGTCGCGGGTTGCCG
>ERZ772974.1944-NODE-1944-length-13043-cov-16.377579_pt1 | contig 13043 bp, 10 predicted proteins | sample MGYA00580671_ERZ772974 | MGnify/ENA primary metagenome ERZ772974 (study PRJEB29015, sample SAMEA2738065) | human oral metagenome | biome: human oral; feature: human-associated habitat; material: saliva | place: China | collected 2218 ... | reverse complement strand
GGCCTGATGCTCGTGGAGGGGCCTCAGGCCGTGCGCGAACTTGTGCGTTTTTGCCCCGGCGCGGTGCGCGACGTGTATGTGCGCTCCGACGCTTGGGAGGCGCACCCGGACGTCGTGGATGCTGCGGTGCGTGCGACCCGTTGGGTCCATCCCGTGACCGACGAGGTCTCCGCCGCCCTCTCGCGCGATTCGCAGGGCATCTGCGCGGTGGCGTCGCTGGGAGCCGTGTCTCGCGAGCTGCCGCCCCCGTCGGAGGGGGAGACTCTCGTCGTTCTCGCTCAGGGGCGTGATCCGGGCAACGTCGGCACGATCATTCGGACGGCTGACGCCTTTGGAGCTTCCGGCGTTATTGCGGTCGCGGGCACCGTTGAGGCAACCAGCCCGAAGGTTGTTCGCGCGAGTGCCGGGTCTGTTTTCCACATCCCGGTGTGCGTCGTACCCTCCTTCGAGGATGCCCGCGCACTCGTTCACGGCCGCAGCGCGGCGCTGCTCGGAACCAGTGGGGGAGCGGGGTCGGTGGACATGGCCGCGATGCTCGTCCAGGGGGTGACGGGTCGCTCGCGTCTGTCTCAGTCGCACGCGTGGGTGTTCGGTAACGAAGCGAAAGGCTTGTCCGGTGCCGACATGCGTGCCTGCGACTCCCTCGTGTCGATTCCGATGACCGGCGACGCGGAATCCCTGAATGTCGCCAGTGCAGCGGCCACGTGTCTTTTCGCCTCGCAGACCGTGCGTGGAATGAACAGCTGACCCTGTCCGTCGCGGCGCATCGTGGCGTGCGCGACTAGGCTGGGGCACATGAAGCTTTCTGATCTGTCCGAGGCCCAGTTGGTGTCTCACTTCCGTGAGTCTTTCCCGCGCGGTGAGCGCACTATCATCGGCATCGGGGATGACTGCGCGCAGATCGGCGCCCCCGAAGGGTCTTTCATCGTGACGACGGACGTCATGGTCGAGGATCAGCACTTTCACCTGTCCTGGTCGACCGGATTCGAGGTCGGCGCGCGCGTGGCCGCTCAGAACCTCGCAGACATCGATGCGATGGGTGGGTGCCCGTCGGGCCTCGTCGCCTCGGTGGTTGCGCCGCGCGACATGGACGCCGAGGTGTTTCTTGACGTCGTACGAGGCCTGGGCGAGCGCGCCCGGGAGGTCGGCGCCGGTGTCGTGGGTGGGGATCTGAGCGCGGGGGAGAAGCTGGTCATCTCGATCACTGCCTTCGGGTACTGCCCGGGGCCTATTGTGCGTCGCGACGGTGCCCAGCCCGGCGACGTTATCGCGGTGAGCGGCACGCTCGGATTCTCCTACGCAGGGCTGGACCTGCTCGAGGGCGGTCACGTGGATCCCAGCGCGCGAGGCCCCGAGGAGTTGGGCGACCTCGCGCCCTTTATCGACACGTACCGTGCGCCCCACCCGCCCCTGGGGTCGGGCGTTGCAGCAGCGGCCGCCGGTGCCACGGCCATGATGGACCTGTCCGACGGACCCGCAGCTGATGCACGGCGCATGGCCCAGGCCTCGGGCCTCGTCATCGAGTTCGACCGGCCCGCCCTCGAGGCGGAGGCGCGGCTGCTCCAGGTTCCCGCTCAGGTCTGCCAGGCCGACCCCGTGCGGTGGGTGCTCCAGGGCGGCGAGGAACACGGGATGCTCGCGGCGTTCCCACCCGATACGGTCCTGCCGGAGGGATTCCGCGTCGTCGGGCACACGCGCGCATGCCGGAACGGGGAGACGCCCGCAGCGATGCTCGATGGGGAGGTTCTGCGCGGGGCGTGGGACCATTTCGATCCTGAGTCCGTACACTAGTGTGATGTAGGCCGCTGGTGCTCCGTCGCAGGGGTGGGGTGCTCGTAGCGGTCGAACCATCAACGATTGGAGAACGTCAGGATGACTGTTTCGACCGAGGGACCCCAGGCCTCGTCCCGTCCGATGTCGCGCGTGGCCCGCAAGCTTGCCGAATCCTCAGAGGAGATTCCCGCTACCGCTGGCCTGTCGCTCCCGTTCCTGCGCGGTGACTCACCTGTGCCCCCGACCAAGGCGCTTCCTGTCATCACCCAGGAAGAGGACGACGCGAGCTAATGCGGCACACCAAGTAGGGTCAGAAACGTCGATGAGGACGATGCGGGACACCCGTACGCGGAGTTGGTTCAGCGCACCCTCGTCATTGAATCCATCGATGACCCGCCGTCGAACGCTCGCTTGTCGTCGCGAGCATTCGTGAACGCAACGCTGGGATCACACACGGATGCGTCGTGTCCAGCTGCGCTGCGCTCCCCGAACGTGACTGCTCTGGGGGTGTCCGTGATGCCGTCCATGCTTGCCACCGACACGGATTGTGGGAGTTTTACCGGCTCCGACGCGCTCGTGACGATCAGCGAATCGGGCAGCACGTCCGGGTCCGGCGAACGCGCCGTGACGGTCACTCCCTACGCGCAGGTTCCCCTGACCGAGACGGGGATCCCCCAGCTGAACGAGGATGGAATTCCGAGGGTTCTCATCATGCTCGCCAGTCGCTGAGAAGTACTGAAAGGGGAGCGTGGAATCGCGATATGCGTGGTGCGGTTCGCCTGCGGTCTGGGGGTGTAGTAGGCTACCATCACACTATAGTTAGCGAGTATGTGAAGGTGCTGTCAATGGGGACTCAGATGTCTGGCCCGCAGTATGGGGTACCGATGGCTCAATCCAAGCTGGGGTGGTGGCTCGTTTCCTTCATGCGAATGGACCCGAAACGGAGAAAGAAACTCATCGCCCTGTTGTTCTTGCCCTCCCTGATATTTTTCAGCATCTTAATGACCCCAGTCGTGTGGGTTGTTGAGATGATCCAGGGGACACCCGACGGGGAGGTGCGTCAATACCTGACCTATCTTGCCGAGGGTGACGCGGCGAGTGCCTTGGCAATGGTTGACCCGGGAATTCCCAATGATCAACGCCAGTTTTTGACCAATGAGGTACTGTCTTCAGCATCCGCTCGGCTCGAGATCGAATCGGTGGGTGAACCCGAGTACAGCAGTTCTGATATCCAGAGCAAGACAGTGACGGCAGTCCTCCGGATGAACGGGCATCGTTTTACGCACATCTTTACGGTTGATCGACGGGAGAAACGTGAGGGCGATTCATCCGTGTGGAAGATTCGCGATGGACTCTTCGTCACGATTCCTGTTTCGGGTACACGTGTCAACGAATTTAGCGTTGGCGGTGTCGTTGCCCCCGTGGGGGCTGACCAGACCACACCCACAGAGTATGTGCTATTTCCGGGCGTTTATTTATTTAAGCCCGAAGGGCTGGGCGCCTATGTCGATGCGCCTTCGGCCACCGTCGTGATCGAAAACGGGGCGCATTCGTCGTCCTATGAAACCGCGTCGGTACATTTCGATGGGACGCTCAATGCAGAGCTGAGAGGTGAGGCGCTTCGTGCCATGCGTGGAGCCGTCCAGGAATGTGCAACGCTCGGTACAAACATGAAAGCGGGATGCCCCTCAGAGGTGCGCTCGGCAAACATCAGCGAATTGGTTGCGTCCACCCTCCCCGCAACGGTGGAAAATGGCAGCAAGGAGGGAAGCTACGTAGGATCCGACGCTGTGATTTCCGTGCGGGATACGTCAGGTGCTGCGTTGGGCGCACAGCCCCGTGATCTCATCATTAAAACTACAGCCACGGTCGAGCTCTCAGACGCAGGAGTTCCGGTTACCGATATTGACGGAAAACCCGTCATCTCCGTCATGCTCAGCATTCCATCGTCGTCAGGGGATTCGCCTTCTTCGTGAATATAACAAGTAATAGTCATTGCTGACGGGTGTTGACGGAGGTTTGGGACGGTGCTAATTCTTACCCTGTCACGGTAACCGTTTGCCGAGGAAGTGCCTGGCCGCGTTCCCGTGACGTGACGCCTGGACGTCGTAAGGAGCACGCAATGGATGCAAGACACAGTGGCCCGACGGGGGCCTCGATCCCACCGTTCGCAGGTGGCATGGATTTCGACCCCGTCCCCGACCCGCCGACGCTCTCAGCGGTTCCGTCCCCTCCGTCGCAGGCAGCTACACCGGTGCCCGGATATGGGCACTATCAGGTGGCCGCACCGGTTGCAATGTCAGCCCCAGGAGCCGCGGCTCCATACCCTGGTGGTGCTTCGGTCCAGTCGGCGTCGCGTCAGCGTGTCAGTCCCGTTGTGCTTGCGGTCATCGTTGCGGTGGTCTTCGTCGGTGTGGCTCTCGGTAGCTTCGTGCTCGCGAATTCCATGCGTACGCCCGAGGCGGAGGTGCAGCGCTACCTGGACTATCTCGCGCAGGGCAAGGCGAGCGCGGCAACTGAGATGGTCGATCCCGGGATCCCCAACAGTGAACGCGTCTTCCTGACGGACGAGGTCATGGCCTCGGCAAGCTCACTGATGCGAGTCGAAGAAGTGGTCGACAGGAACCCAGACTCGGACGCGCAGACGCATATCGTTGACGCCACCGTGCTGGTCGACGGCATCCGCTTCACCTTCCCTTTCGAGGTGTCGGAGGTGAAACCGACCCTGGGTGTCATCAAGAACTGGAAGATTCGGAATGCGCTCATGACCCCCGTCGCCGTCAGAATCAAGGGTGTCTCCACGTTCAGCGTCGGTGGTGTGAGCGCACCCGTCAGCGACTACGATTCGTTCCCGTTCACGTCCCCGACCTACATGTTCTATCCGGGTGTCTACACGGTCAACGCCGCCGACCTTGGGGATTACATTGAGGCCGAGCCGGCCACCCTCAGGGCGACGCGAACCGAGTACCAATACGGTGCGGATCCACTCGTGAACGTGACGGTCGAGTCGACGTACTCTGACGCATTATTGTCTGCCGCGCTCGACGCGGTCGTGGCGCAGGCTAACTCGTGCGTCACCCCGCCCGGAAACCTCGACGCCGTCTGCCCTTTCGCCCTGCAGTCGCGTACCCTCTCGCTCCTTGAGGTCAAGAAGCTGCCGACGGAACTGAAACCTGGTCAGTGGGAACCCAATCGCTTTCAGGGCGACGTGACCTTCAGAATTCAGAGGGTTGCGGATACAATGACCCAGGACATAAAGACGACGGCGATTGCGACCCCCGAGTTCGACGAAGACGGGAAGCTCTCGCTTGACGCGTCGGGTAAGCCGCATTTCTGGGTGGAGTTCGCACCGGAGTAATCGCCAGCAATATGTGCTCCCCGGTCGCTCGGTGACCGGGGAGCACAGTTGTATCCGCTCTCACATCGTTGTGTGGCTGGGTGCGCGCGTGATGTCACACTGGGAAGGTCTTTGTGGTCGAATAAAGGGATGTGTTGATTGTGGCCTGAGACCGGCCATGGAATGCCACATCTCGGGAGGAGAACATGATGGACGTCCAGAACCACGACATGAACGCGGCTCCGATACCGGCACCGCCCGAAACCCCGGCGGTTCCGGGTCCGTCGACGGCGTCTGGGGGAGGCGTGGCGTTCACGCCGATGTCCGCTTCGGGGAAGAAGCGGGTGAAGCTGATTGGGGTCCTGGTCGGCGTCCTCGTTGTGCTGGCCATCGCTGGCGTCGTTGCGATCACGGTAGTGAATACTTCTCGTACGCCCGAGGCGCAAGTGCGCAAGTACCTGGACCTGCTGGCCGCCGGTAAAGGTACCGAAGCGACGGAGATGGTGGACCCCGGCGTGCGCAACGACCAGCGGGTGTTTCTCACCGACGAGGCCATGGCCTCGGCCACATCTCTGCTGGTCGTCGAGGACGTGGTCTCCGACAAAAGCGGCGAGGACTCCAACATCGCCGAGGTCACCGCGACCATGACGGTCGATGGCCAGCGCTTCACCCACACCTTCACTGTGACAGCGGATGAGGCGATGATGGGCCTCCTCAACAACTGGACAATCACAGATTCCCTCGCGGTGCCCGTGAGTGTCAACGGTGAAAGAATTGACCAGTTCTCAGTCGGATCCGTCAGTGCGTCGGTGGGGCGAAGTGGCGTCGCGTCGCGCTCGAGTTCCTTCTTCTTCTACCCCGGGGTCTACACATTTACCCCCGTCGCGCCCAATGAGTACGTCGAGGCCTATCCCGCAACCGTCTCCGTTCGGGACGCCGTTCGCAGTACGTCGATCGGCAGCGGGAACGACGACGTGACCTTTGTGGGAACCTTCACCGACAAGTTCAAGGACGAGGTGAACGAGATGATTCGCGAACGCATCAACTCCTGTGTCCCTGGTCAGTGGAGTAGCTCAAGCCGATGCCCCGACGCGATCGGTGCGTCGTCGGTGACATCTGTTGTCATCAAGCAGCTGCCTGCCGAGTTCAGCACACGCAGACTGACAGACAGAACGCTTGAAGGAGATATGGTCTTCGAGCTTACCTCCGCCACCGGAACGAGAGAAGTAGAAACAACGGTAATCGTTGAGGCAGAAATAGATGATCAGGGGATGCTGACGCTCACTGCCGACGGTAAACCGGACGTCACACTCACCTTCCGCTATTAGGTGCCTTCACAGATGGTCGGTACCTGAGTAGCTCTCTGCACGGTACCGATGGGCACCGCTTATCCGTACTGTGATCAGTCTTTGACTGGTGAGGACCGTGGTGTGATACTAGGCACGCCCAAGTGGTCGGATGGTCGGAATCACAGAGTGTGCCGCCTCTCGGCTGCTGAATGTCAAACGTTGTGAGGAGTGCATGATGGGCACTGAAAAGAATGATGCGAGCGCGGCTCCGATACCGGCTCCGCCTGCGACCCCTGCGGTTACTGGGTCGCCGACGCCAGCCGGGGGAGGCGTGGCTTTTGCGCCGGTGTCCGCTGTGGGGAAGAAGCGCGTGAAGCTGATTGGGGCTCTGGTCGGCGTCCTCGTGGTGTTGGTGATTGCTGGTGTGGTGGCGATCAAGGTGATGAATAGTTCTCGCACGCCCGAGGCCGAGGTGCGCAAATACCTGGACCTGCTGGCCGCCGGTAAGGCGAGCGAGGCGACGGCGATGGTCGATCCTGGCGTGGATAACGATCAGCGTACCTTCCTGACCGACGACGTGATGGCTTCGGCAACCTCGCGGCTGGTCGTCGAAGACGTCGTCGCGGATACGAACGACGATTCCGACACTCGCACCGTGACCGCGACCATGCAGGTCAACGGGGAACGCTTCACCCATGCCTTCCGTGTCACTGCGGACGATGCGACGATGGGCGTTCTGGACAACTGGAAGATTCGGGACTCGCTGGCAGTGCCTGTGACCGTGGACGGTGATGGAATCGATCAGTTCTCCGTCGGTGAGACGAAAGCCTCCATTGACAAAGCAAGTTTTTACATGGAAGGGCGTTCCTTCCTCTTCTATCCGGGCACATACAATTTCACGCCTGTCGCGCCGAACGAGTACGTTGATACGACTCCCGTCTCCGTCTCCGTGCTCGATGACGTGCGCACTCAAAATAACGATGGCGAGAGCGACGTCACCTTCAAGGCGACCTATAACGACAAGCTGGAAGCTGCTGCTCTCGAAGCAGCTCAGGCGCTCGTTGAAAAGTGTGGGACCTATCCCGGCAATCAGGGGGATGACTGCTCGAACCAGATTCGGGGAAAGAGCGTCACCGCTATTTCCATCAAAGAAAAGCCGACATCTCTCGATTCGTACAGCTTTGATCCAACGTCATTTTCCGGGAGCGTGGCATACACGGTCACGACAGAGGGGACGCTGTTCGCAGGAACGCACGACATCGTCTCGACGGTGAATGTTGACGCGCGTTTCGACGACGACGGAGTGCTGAAGCTGACCGCCGATGGCAAGCCGGACTTTAAGGTGCAATTCGCCTTCTAACGTCCGCTTCCGCCGTCCCTATACACCTGGTGCCCGTCCGCAGGAAGCGGACGGGCACCAACTATCCGCACTGTGATCCTTCTTTGACTCGTTGCATGCACGGCGTGATACTGGGCAGGCCTGAGTGGTTGGATGACGGTGCGCACAGAGTGCACTGCAATCCTGGCTGCTGAATGTCAAACGTTATGAGGAGCAATTGATGGGTACTGAAAAGAATGACGTGAGTGCGGCTCCGATACCTGCACCGCCTGTGAGCCCTGCGATTCCGGGGCCACCGGTGCCTGCCGGGCGCAGCGTGGCGTCGACCCCCTCTTCTGGCCGGGGTAAGAAGCGGGTCATACTCGTGGGGATTCTGGTCGGCGTCCTCGTTGTGCTGGTCATCGCCGGTGTGGTGGCTATCAAGGTGGCTAATAGTTCTCGTACGCCCGAGGCCGAGGTGCGCAAGTACCTGGACCTGCTGGCCGCCGGTAAAGCCAGCGCGGCCACGGCGATGGTCGACCCGGGCGCCCCGAACGATCAGGAGGTCTTTCTGACCGACGACGCCATGGCTTCAGCGAGTTCGCTGCTGGTCGTCGAAGAAGTGGCCGCCGACAAGAATGAGGACGCCGAAACCCGTCAGGTGTCGGCCACCCTGCAGGTCAACGGGGAGCGCTTCACCCACGCCTTCACCGTGACCAAGGAAAAGCCGACGATGGGTGTTCTGAATAACTGGACAGTGAAGGGGGCGCTTGCCGCGCCGGTGAGCGTCGACGCCAGCGGGTACACCCAGTTCACGGTCGGCGGCGTGAGCGCCGATGCTCCGCACAAGCTTGTCTCTGGCAAGCCGGCCACCTACCTCTTCTACCCGGGCGTGTACACGTTCACGCCCGTCGCCCCGAGCGAATACGTGGATGTTAACCCTAAGACAGTTGCCGTCCTCGATGGCGTCCACGGTGGGACTACCTCCTATGCTGATGACGCCGACATTTCCCTGATTGCGACCTACAGTGACGAGCTGAAGGAGGCGGCGCTCGAGTCCGCGAAGGAATTCTTGAACTCCTGCGCCTCCATCCCGGGGAACCAGAATTCTGACTGTCCGTTCGCCCTCCAAAGCGACGCGGTGACCGCGATCTCCATCAAGACGATGCCCACATCGGTGGAGCCACTGGACATTGACCCGGGAGTCTTCCAAGGACCAGTGACATTCGCGGTGACATACTCCGACAAGTACGACATGCCAGGGACGCGCGACGTTGATGCGAAAGTGGTCGTCAACGTCCAATTCACCAATGACGGGCTGCTCAAGCTTACGCCGGACGGCAAGCCTGACTTCTTCGTTGGCGCGTTAAGTTAATCCCATCGTCGCCCTCCGCCCCGTGATGTCGCCCGTCCGCTAGCCGGACGGGCGACATGCGTGTGTGCGCTGGAACTTCGCCCCGGCCTCGTTCCAGGAGCGTGAGCCGCGTGTAACCTTGATGCCCCACAATGCTTATGTGACAATTTTTAGGTTTGTACCCGTCGAGCCGCGCGCCACATCCCAGGCGCGGGGCCGGGGCAGAGCACCGCAGCGAGGAGAAACAGTGGAAACGAACGCGCAGAACACGACCCAGGGGACGAGTGTGCCGCCTCCCGTCCCCGAACAGACTACCCCCGCGCCACCCGCGCCACCCGCGCCACCCGCGCCCGCCGTGGCGCAGACATACGTGACGCCGCAGGTATCCGTCATGGCTCCGGTGTCCGGCGAGGTTCCGCCTGCCGCGCCGACAAGCGGGACCATTGCCTTTACGCCGATGTCGGACAAGAGCCGCCGTCGAATTAAGCGCATTGTCGTGGGCGTTGTCGCCCTCGTTGTTCTCGGGGTGGTTGGAGCCGTGGCTCTGACAATCGCGAACTGGACGCGCACGCCCGAGGCGCAGGTTCGCCAGTACCTTGATCTTCTCGCGGACGGCAAGGCCAGCGCTGCGACGGCGATGGTTGATCCGGGGCTGCCCAACGACCAGCGAGGTTTTCTCTCCGACGAGGTCATGGCCTCGTCGAGTGCCCGCTTCGAGGTCGAGGACGTGATCGCGGACGATGCGGAACATTCGAAGGAACGCGTGGTGACGGCGACGATGCGCCTCGACGGCGAACGCTTCACCCGTTCGTTCCGTGTCAGTGAGGCGAAGAAGACCTTCGGTCTGCTGAAGAACTGGAAGATTCAGGATGCGATGGTCGCTCGCGTGGACGTGCAGGCAGACAAGGTCACGCATTTCTCGATCGGTGGCGAAAAGATGTCGGTCGCAACGCTGAAGGAAGCACCGAGCAGCTCCATCGTGCTCTACCCGGGTGTCTACACCTTCACCCCGGAGGAGACGGGGGAGTACATCGACGCTGCGCCCAAGACCATATCGGTCAAGGCCTCAACGGGATACGACAGCTCCTACTATGGTGGAACGGTCGAGCTGACGGGCACCTACAACGACAAGATGGCTGCTGCCGCACTTGATGCTGCGGCTGCGCTGACGAACTCGTGCGCGACCGTTCCGGGCAACATCGACTCGGCCTGTCCGAGCGCGGTGCAGTCCCGGACCCTGGCCCTGCTGCAGGTCAAGACGATGCTCACGGCCATGAAAGCGACGACGGACGAAGGCGGTGTCTACACAGGCGAGGCAACGTTCACGATCCAGGGCATGGAGAGCTGGGACAAGCAGCGTGACGTGACGTCTCGCGTGACCGCGACGGTGAAGACCGACAAGGACGGAAATCTCGAGTTGGATGCCTCGGGCAAGCCCCAGTTCGAGGTTCGCTTCGGCTACTAAAGACTCGAATGAGGCCATCGACGCACCGGGTATGCGGACTCGACAAGAGAAGTTCGCATACCCGGTCGCGTATAGGTGGTTGCACGCTATGATGGGTTGTTGGTAACTCTGTCACACCGAACATGGAGCAGCCCGCATGAGCAACGATGCTAAGGCAACGAGCACCCGTCGGCCCGGCCGTCCGAAGGCCGGTAGCGAGGATAAGAAGGCGCGCATCCTGTCGGAGGCACTCACCCTTTTCTCGACACAGGGCTACGTGGCAACCTCGCTTGCGGACATCGCGCGCGCCTCGGATATTTCGAAGGCGGGGCTCCTGCATCACTATTCCTCGAAGGACCAGCTGCTCGCCGCGGTCCTAGACGAGCGTGATCGCCGTATCGTTAGTCAACTCCCTCGCCCCGAGGATGGGGCCGAGGCCGCGCTGGATGCCTGGGTGGACATGGTGGCCCACAACCAGCGTCACCCTGACGGCGTGGCGCTCTACACGGCGATGTCGGCTGCCGTCATTGATTCGAAGCATCAGGCACACCCCTGGTTCCGTGAGCATTTGATCGCTGCGATTTCCTACCTTGTTGAGGCCTTCGAGCATGGCAAGACCACGGGCGAGGTACGTGAGGATGCTCCGAGTGAGCAGATCGCGCGCCGCCTCGTTGCGTTATCGGATGGGCTGCAGGTCCAGTGGCTGTGCTCGCGCGCGGACGGTGGTCGTACGCTCAACATGCACGAGGTCATGGCTGGCGTCGCCGTTGATATGAAGGAGCGGTGGATCATTCGCTCCGAGTGAGGCGGGGGTGTCGTCGTGTCGGGCGACGACACTTGTGTGAGAAGCGACACTTGGAATCTGACTTTGTGGGCGTTTCGCGCGATTTGGGGCTTAGGTCCCTTGATGGATCGTATCGGCGTTCTGTGATGCCCGCACAGGTAGGCCTGACGCGCGTTACGATGGACAAACCATCATCCTTCACAACGTCGGGAGTTGTGCTGAGCGTGTCCAGCGTCGACGCTCCACGCGAGGCCGCAAATCCGTCGCACATCCACGCCTGGAGGTCTACGCATGGCGAACGCCGCTGTTCCCACACCATCCCACCACGACATCAACGCTCGACGCTGTCCCGATGACCTTTGGGCCTTGGGGGAGCGGGCGATCATCCGTGCCCGCCGCTGGGCCGACGAATCGGCGTGTGAGCCCACGCCGCGCTCGGCCAAGCTCCTGTCCCGTATCCTCGCCGATCCGGATGGACTTACTTTCACGACCCGATTCGTTGATGACGTGGTGCGCCCCGCTGACTTGGACGTGGCCAGCGCAGCCATGAAGCGCCTGTCGGCCGGCCGCAAGAACTTCCTGCCCCCGGCCCTGGCCGCGGCGATGGGCCTCGGCTCGACCGCGTCGCTCCTTGCGCCTCGTACGGTGACAGTGGTGGCCCGGCGCGTATTCCGCGAGATCGTCGGCGACCTCGTCGTCGACGCGACCGACAAGGGCCTCGGCCCCGCGCTCGCACGCCTGCGTCAGGGCGGCAACCGCTTGAACGTGAACCTCCTCGGTGAGGCGGTTCTCGGTGAGAAGGAAGCGTCTCACCGCCTGGCCGAGGTCTCGCGCCTCGTGACCCGCGAGGACGTTGACTACGTGTCCATTAAGGTCTCCGCGGTGACAGGCCCCCACAACCCGTGGGGCTTCGAGGAGGTCGTCGACCACGGCGTGAGCGCCCTCCTGCCGCTCTACCGCCTCGCCCGCGACAACGGGACGTTCCTCAACCTCGACATGGAGGATTACAAGGACCTTGACCTGACGATCGCGGTGTTCACTGCGATCCTCGACCAGCCGGATATGCGCGGCTACGAGGCCGGCATCGTCCTCCAGGCCTACCTGCCAGATTCGCTCGGTGCTCTCCAGCGTCTCCAGGAGTGGGCGAGCGCACGCGTGGACGCGGGAGGTTCGCGCATCAAGGTCCGCATCGTCAAGGGCGCGAACCTGTCCATGGAGAAGGTGGACGCCGAGATTCACGGCTGGGAGCTGACGACCTGGCCGTCCAAGCAGGCCACCGACACCAACTACAAGCGGATGCTGAGCTGGGCGATGACACCCGAGCGCACCCGCGCGATTCGTCTGGGAGTGGCCGGACAGAACGTCTTTGATATTGCCTTCGCCTACGAGCTGCGCGCCGCGCGAGGGGTCGAGGACAGCGTCGAGTTCGAGATGCTCTCGGGCATGGCCACAGGCATCCAAGAGGTCGTGCGTCGCGATGTCGGCTCCCTCCTCCTGTATGTCCCGGTCGTGAACCCCCGAGAATTCGACGTCGCCATCTCTTACTTGGTGCGCCGCCTGGAAGAGAACGCTGCGCCCGAAAACTTCATGTCCGGCGTTTTTGACATCGCAACGAACGAGGACGTCTTCGCCCGCGAGCGCGACCGTTTCCTTGCCGCTCTGTCCGACGTTGATCCGGACGCGCCGCTGCCCGTTCCCAACCGCGTCCAGGATCGTCTGGCCGAGCGCGAGGCCGGGGTGGGCG
>ERZ772974.1943-NODE-1943-length-13047-cov-63.081435_pt1 | contig 13047 bp, 10 predicted proteins | sample MGYA00580671_ERZ772974 | MGnify/ENA primary metagenome ERZ772974 (study PRJEB29015, sample SAMEA2738065) | human oral metagenome | biome: human oral; feature: human-associated habitat; material: saliva | place: China | collected 2218 ... | reverse complement strand
GCGCTGGGCTATTCCGCCAAATGCTGCGCTGGGCTATTCCGCCAAATGCTGCGCTGGGCTATTCCGCCAAATGCTGCGCTGGGCTATTCCGCCAAATGCTGCGCCAGGAAATCAACCGCCATGACGTAACCGTAAGCGCCGGCGCCGGCAATCACCGCGGTGGCCTGCGGGGATACGAAGGAACGGTGGCGGAACTCCTCGCGGCGGTGAACGTTCGACAGGTGCACCTCAACCACCGGAAGCTCCGCCGCCTCCAGGGCGTCGTGAAGCGCCACGGAGGTATGCGTGTACGCCGCCGGATTGATAATGATGGCGGCCCCGCGCGTGCGGGCACGCTGAATCTCGTCCACCAGAACACCCTCGTGGTTGGACTGCATGAATTCAACGTCGAAACCGTGGGCGGCGGCACGCTCACGCACTGAACGCTCAATATCGTGCAGGGTCGTGTAGCCGTACACCTCGGGGCAGCGCTGCCCGAGCAGGTTCAAGTTCGGGCCGTTAAGCACAAAAATCGTATCTGACATAGAACCAGTGTGGCACAGCAGGCACCCGCACAGTACGAGCCAACGCGAACTGCCCAGAAAATGACGCGGTATAGAAGACGGGGGCCAACTACGGTGAACCTCGCTACCGTCCGCGCCCCAAAGCCCGGTACCCTCACGCTATGACCGAGAACGCCACCCACCCCGCAACGGCCGCACAGAACACCCCGGCCCAAGACACTGCGGCAGACAACACCGAATCACTCCTGCAGATCCGATTCGTTCCCGAATTCAAAGCCGCAGCCGCCGCACGCCGCCTCAACGCACGCGCACCCGAAAGCCACCTCTCCACGGTGCGCCGCGCCCGCAAGATTAACCGCATCCTCGGCGAAACCTACCCCTACGCCGTCGCCGAGCTCGACTTCAACACCCCCTTCGAGCTGCTCATCGCCACCGTGCTCTCGGCACAAACCACCGACGTACGCGTCAACTCCGTGACCGGTGCTCTCTTCGCCCGCTACCCGGATGCCACCGCGCTCGCCTCCGCACGCTACGAGGAGGTCGAGCCCTACATCCAGTCCCTCGGCTTCTACCGCGCCAAGGCACGCTCCATCGTGAACCTCTCGCGCCAGCTCGTCAAGGAGCACGGCGGGCAGGTGCCCTCCACCCTCGAGGAGCTCGTCAAGCTCGCCGGAGTTGGCCGCAAAACCGCAAATGTGGTGCTCGGCAACGCCTTCGGCGTGCCCGGACTGACCGTCGACACGCACTTTGGCCGCCTGGCCCGCCGCATGGGATTCACCACCGCCGAGGCCCCCGAAGCGGTCGAAAAGGACGTTGCAGAGCTCATCGAACGCAAGGACTGGACCATCTTCTCGCACCGCATGGTCTACCACGGCCGCCGCATCTGCCACGCCAAGAAGCCCGCCTGCGGCGTATGCCCGGTTGCAGATCTCTGCCCCTCCTACGGCATCGGCGAGACCAACGAGCAGAAGGCCCGCAAGCTCATGAAGTACGAAATGGCCCCCGGCCGCGAGGACCTGCACCTTCGCTTTCTGCAGGGCGCAACCCGCCGCCAGCTACAGGCCGAGGGGTACCCGCTCAGCGCCTAGCCGGACCCTGCCGTACACTGATGAAATCGCCGTAGACGGCCCGCACGGATAGCGCGAGCCATGGACGAGCACAACCCCACGCCTGCATACGATGCGGAGAGCAACCAACTATGACCGTGACCAGCGGAACCGGGCACCCTGCCCGTGACCTTCTCGAGGCCCTCGCCAGCGGCGGGGTCGAATTTGACGTGGACGCCCTGCTACGCAGCGCCCCCGCCAGCCCCCTGAGCAAGGAGGCCGCCGTGCTGATTCTCTTCGGCGTGCTCGATGACTCGCCCTCCACCGGCGAATTCGAAGGATGCCCCGAGAACGTGGGTGCCGACCTGGACGTGCTTCTGCTCGTGCGCGCCGCAACACTGCGCGCGCACGCCGGTCAGCCCGCCTTCCCCGGCGGGAAAATCGACCCCGAAGACTACGCGCTCGCCGAGTCTACGGGCGAACCGGTCGCACACATCGCCGCACTGCGCGAGGCCGTGGAGGAGACCGGCCTGGACTCCGCCGGCGTGCAGGTCCTCGGCCAGCTACGCACCCTGCCGCTTCCCATCAGCGATTTCATGGTCACCCCCGTCATCGGTTGGTGGAACAGCCCCGTGCCCGTCAGCGTGGTCGACCGCAACGAATCGGCCCTCATCGCGCGGGTTCCGGTGCGCGATCTGCTGAACCCCGCCAACCGGCACACCGCCTACATCAAACGCGGCCGCGCCTCGCACCGCACCCCCGCCTTCGACGTGTGCATGCCCGGCGGTGAGGAGTTCACGGTGTGGGGATTCACCGCGATTTTGCTGGACCGCATCTTCGACTCGCTTGGCTGGACCGTGCCTTGGAACCGCAACGATCTACGTCCAGCACCCGGGTACGAGCCCTAAATCTACCGGCCGTATGGCGTGCCGGCCAGCCGGTGGAGCCAGCCGGTGGAGACGAACGCGGCCCCACCCCGCGGCGGCCCGCATAGCCCGCCGCGGGCTATTTACCTTCGGAGTAATCGTGCACGTGGTGCACCGAGACGGGAAAATCCACCGGGACCCTGCCGAAAAGCAGACGCGCCGCCTCCGCCGCACACTCGCGCACGATGCGAGCCACGCGCTCGGCCTCCAGCTCCGGGCCGCACAGCAGCAGCTCATCGTGCAGAAAATAGACGATGCGGGTGCGCATGGGCATGCCGAAAATCGTCTCCGTCAGCAGGCGGGTGCGCACCGAACCCATCCAGCACAGCGCCCACTCCGCGGCGGTTCCCTGAACAATAAAGTTGCGGGTCATGCGGCCGTGAGCACGCGCGGTCGACACCGCACGCGATTCGGCCGCCGGTGAGGAACGATCCGCCACAATCTCGCGAAAACGATCGCTCACCGGCGGTGAAGTGCGCCCCAGAAAAGTCGTCACCTGGCCGCCCGCCTCACCGATGCGTGCCGCCCGCTCCGTGAACTCCATGGCCTGCGGAAAGAGGGCCGCAACGTGCGGAAGAAGCGCCCCGATCTCGCCGCTGCGTCCGCCGTACATGATGGCGAGCATGCCCACCTTGGCGTGGGCGCGCTCCGTCAACCCCACGCCCTTGAGACGCGCCAACTCCGCGATGCCGGCGTACAGGTCGGCGCCTCGTCCGGCCGATGCGAGCGCCTCATCCCGGCTGAGGGCCGCCAGGATGCGCGGCTCAATCTGCGAGCCGTCCGTCACCGTCAGAATCTGCCCCTCGGGGGCCTGAATTGCCTGCCGAATCTCGGCAGGAAGCTGCAGGGCGCCGCCGCCCGAAGCGCCCCAGCGCCCGGTCGCGGCCCCGCCCACCTCAAGGTGCGGGCGGAAAGCGCCCTCAGAAACCCAGGTGTCGGACCACGCCCAGCCGTTGGCGGTCCAGATACGGTACAGCTTCTTGTAGCGCAGAATCGGTTCGATGAGGGCCTGCCGCTTCTGCCGCTGCGAGGGCACGGCCTTCGCCCAGCTCTTGAGCTCCCAGGACCGGGTCGACGTCACCGAGGCACCCGCCGACTGCAGGGCGTGCAGAAGCTCCTGCGGTGAGTCGGGGTTAAGCGTGGGCATGAACAGCATACGCTGGATTTCTTCGACCAGCTCCTGCATCTTTTGTGGGCGTTGGCCGGGCTCGGGCCGGGGGCCCAGTAGTTCCTGCAGGTGTTCGTGGTGAGCTCTCACGTTAAAGGGGATGCCGTAGTACCCGATTTCGGCAGCGACGAGGGCGCCCGCCGATTCGGCCGCCGCCAGCAATCGCAGACGTTCGGGATGCTTCGAGGAGCTGATGGCCCGCGCCTGGGCCAGCCATTCACCCATGAGGGCGCGCACGACGGGGTGTTCCGGCAAAAGACGGACGGGCCCGGCCGAAAGCTGTGCCTCGAAGGGTTCGTGAGGCGCCGGCTCAAGAAGATCGTGGGTCCCCGAGGCCTGCGCGGGATTCTTTGCGGAAGCACCGGCTGAACCGGCGTTCTTCTGAGCGGCACCGCTCAGGAAATCCGCGCCGAATAGTTCCTCCTGCCCCTGAATTTGGCGGGTCACCGGCAGGTATCCCTGGGGCTCTAGAGCCTCGGCGAGTTCCGAGAGGTCCAGCTCGGTTTCGTAGCTGACAAAGCGGCTGGGATGCGTGGCTGCGGTCCGCAGAATACGCTGCACGAGCCGCAGATCGTAGCACTGGTGCACGCGCACCCCGCGCCGCAATAGCAGGGGTGCGATGTGACGGGTATCGGCCCAGATCCAGCGCGGGAGTCGGCGGTCCGAGGACCGCTCGGCCCTCCGCTCAACCTCGCGCACATAGGCCGCCAGGTTCGCGGCGCTGACCCGGTCTGCGCGCAGAATCTGCGGAATGAAGGAAGGGTCGGCCAGCTGCTCGGCGGTGGGGTCTTCGTAGTGGAAAGCTCCCCAGGACGTCACCGGGTTCTCCGCCCGGCCGCGCGCGGGCACGCCCGCCGCAATGCGGGCGGTGACGGGCTGATTCGCGGTGCCGGTGCGGGCCGTGATGTCCGCACCGGTGGCGGGGCTGAGGAGGATGTACATAGTTCCATTATCGGTGACGACCGGGCACGGGCCGTGACAGGGCGTCGAGCCTGTGGATAGCTGGAGCGGCTGAGCAGCTGAAGGGGTCGCGCGGGTCTGGGGGGGCGCGCGAGACAGGGGTGCCGTGCGAAGCGGGGGGCGGGTCTTGAAACGGGTGAGTTTTGGAGTAAGCGAGTTTTTGGGGCGGACGACTCTGGGGCTGTTCGGTTTTCGCGTTTCGTCATAAAGCCGTCGGAACGGGGGCTGAGCGTCTGAGAAGAGGCAAAAATGCCCTGTGGATAACGGATTTTGCGGGGTTTAAGCCGGAATTATCCACAGAACGCTTGTTCTATATTTGGGGGGTTTTCCTCACGTGGTGTGATGAACCCATGAAGACCACCGATCAGCTACAGAACCCGCCGCGCACCCTACTCGCTGACTCGCCGCGCGTGAGGGCGCAGATTCCTCCGCGGGAGTCGGAACAGGGCCTTGCCCTCACACCGCCCGCTGTGGCGCCTCACGGGGTGCCTATGCCTAGCGGGGTGTCTGCCGGGGCGAGCGTTTCCGCGCTGATGGTGCCCGAAGACTACCGGGCCCGCGCCGTGGCCGTACAGGCGAGGGAGCGCATCCTGCGTTCCCCGGAATGGAGCTCCCTCGCGCTCGACGGAGCCGCGGCCTTTAATGGGCCCTCATCAGCACAGCCCTTCTTCGAGTCGCCGTTGCGTCCTCTCCTCGAGGAGGTCGTGGAGGAGGTTATCGTCGAGATAGACGGAGCCCCGCCGCCCGGTGCGCTCCCGGGGTCGCCCCGGGTAGCCCCGGGGCTCCTGTCTCGCTTTATGCCCAGGGCCCTCTCGGGTACCCTCTCCCTGCGGAGAAAGCCGGGGAAGCTGCCGGGCGTTTTTACTGCACATCCCGCAGGTCTGCGCGCTGCCGGACGGGGGACCGCCCCGTGGAGCTATCCCAGCGTCGAACACGTACCCGTCGACCGAGAACTGGCTCTGCGCTACCTGGGGTCTGAGCTCTACGGGTTTGGCGCGCTCGATTTGCTCCTTGAAGCGGGGGAAAAACTCGGCGCCGCCATCACCGATATCTACGTGAACTCACCCTGCGATATTTGGGCGGGCATCGGTGGTGAGGTTCGCCCCGTCGCCCTGAGCCTCGGCAACGAGCAGCGAGTGCGTGCCCTGGCCGAGCGCCTTATTCGCCGCCGCGGTGGGCAACTGGATACCGCGCACCCGGCTACCGACGTCAGCGATGAGGTGGGTCGACGCATCCACGCCATCATTCCGCCCCTGAGCGAGCGCACCCGCCTGTCCATCCGATTGCCGGCAAGGGAACGCCCTGGCCTAAACCGCCTCGTCAGCGCCGGATTGTGTGATGCCGCAACCGCCCATTACCTGCGTCGCATGGTGGCCGATCGCCGTGGATTCGTCATTAGCGGCGGTACGGGAACCGGTAAGACGACGCTCCTCAACGCCCTGCTGGGGCTGTGTGAACCGGCCGAGCGCATCGTCATTCTGGAGGACACTCCGGAGCTCGCCCCCGATCATGAGCAGGTTGTGGCCCTTAGAACCCGAGCCGCGAATTCAGAGGGGGCGGGCGCTATCGGCCTGGGCGAACTCATCGTGCAAGCCCTGCGCATGGGCCCGGACCGCCTGGTTGTGGGGGAGTGCCGCGGGGCGGAGGTGGTGCACCTGCTGACCGCCATGAACACCGGTCACCGCGGTGCCGGGACCACGCTGCACGCCAATAGCGCCGAGGCGGTGCCTCGCCGGCTGATTGCTCTGGGCGCGCTCGCGGGCCTGGATTATAGAACGGTTGCTCTGCATACGGTAACGGCTTTTGAGCGCATTATTCACCTCGAACAGCAGGACGGTTGCCGCCGCATTGAGGGCGTGTATAGCCTGCACGTTGAGGGGCCCGAAGAGCGGTTGCGGGTGCGGAGGATTCCCATTAATCCGGAGTCCGATCGAGGGGTAGCCCCGTCCGAGTCAGCCGGAGGCGCCCAGGAAAGGGGGAGAGCATGAGAGCCGCACGAACCGCATCGCTGAACCTGCGGGAGCGCTGGAAGAATCGCCGCCCCGGCGTAGCGGATGCCGACGAGATGCGCGTATGGCCGCTCGTGTTGCGTTCCCTGGCCCTCAACCTGCGGTCGGGGATGAGTCTGCACGAGGCGGTGCAATCCCTCTCGTACCCCGAAGAGCACCCACGGATTGGTGAAGATATTCGCCGGTTTATCCGGGCTCTGGAGACCACCTCGGCCTGGGGACTATCGCCGCATCTGGCCTGCGAACAGGTTCTTAGCGAGGGCGAACGCAGCCTGCGACCTCACAGCCGAGAACGCCTGCGCGACCTGTCCCTCAGCCTGCGCATGAGCGAAAACGCCGGAGCGCCCCTGGCTACCAGCCTGGAGCGGGCCGCCGAGCACGCCGAGGAACGTATCGACGCGCTCCTGGGACGGCAGAGCGCGCTGGCGGCACCTCGCGCTACCGGTCGAATCCTCTCGTGGCTACCTCTCATCGGGCTGGGACTGGGAATGTTGATGGGCAGCGACCCGCTGGGTGTGCTCACCGGATCGGTGGCCGGTGCCCTCGCTGGCTTGCTCGGATTCGTCCTGGCTTTTATCGGGCGAGGATGGACGGCCCGGTTGGTGCATCGGGCCGAGGAGGAGAGCGAGGGCAGGAGCTCCCCGGCCGCTCAGCCCGTCCGACTCGGTGGGCACCTCGCGAGGGAGCCGACCGGTCGTGAGGCTCGACGCTTCGGCTCTTTGGGGTACACGGAAGCCTGCGCTCCACCCGGAGTGGACACGGCTCTCATGTTGGAGTTGCTCGCCGCGCAGCTGAGGGCCGGGCTCTCGCCACTTTCGGCCCTGACGGCTCTCGCCGAGGCCCTGAACAGCGGGCAACTGCGAGCGATATGCCGCCGACTGCAGATGGGAGCCACCTGGGAGGCGGCCTGGGCCGGAACCGCCACGGGAAGCTGGGGTTCGCTGAGGGACGCACTCGCCCCGGCCTACACCGCCGGTAGCCCGAGCGCGCCCCTGCTCAGGGCCCTCGCCGACGCGCAACGCCTGAGTGAGCGTCGCGCCGCGGAGCGGGCCGCCGGAAAACTTTCGGTTGCCCTGGTCGTGCCCCTCGGACTCTGCTCCCTACCGGCATTCATCTGCCTGGGCATCGTGCCCATCCTCATTTCGCTCCTGCCGACCCTCACCGGGTAGGCCCCGCGGGAACGATCCCACATTCTCGCGCCGAGTTGAACGAACCGCTCGGTGCGCAATCCCAAATACCTTGAGAAAGGAAGACCAATGACGAACATTCTGACCCCTACCTACCCCGAACGACGTGGAGAGAACGAAGCCGACCGCTACGAGGCGGAGGCTGCCCAGACTATCCTCGGGCCCGTGCCGCTCTCGGTTGCTATCGCCACGACCCTCAAACAATTGCGCGAGGAATGTGCGGACCTCTTCGACGGGGATGAATTGCCCGATACGAAGGCCCCCAAGATTACCCTGCCCGGCGCCTCGAGCGAGGCCCCGATGGGGCTCCCGCAGGAGCTGGCTCGGCGCGAAGAACGCGTTCTGAATATTGCCCGTGCCCTGGCCGAGGGATGCACCCTAGACTCCTGTGGCCCCACCTGCTGCGCGCTGGGTTGCGCACTTGACGAAGGCGAAGAACGTAGCTCGCGCGCTGCGGGAGATGGGACTGAGCCCGCTGAACCGACCGGGTGTTACGGGACTTCATGCGGGGACGAACCGCTCGAGCTCTCCACCACTCTCAGCGCCGCGGAGCGTGAAACGCACGAAGCCGAACGTTACGCCCCCGCCGGTGACGTGGAGGAGGGCGCATCCACCGCGGAGTACGGAATCGTCATGCTTGCGGCGGTCGGTTTCGCGGGGCTGCTGGTGGTCATCCTCAAATCGGACGAGGTGCGTTCAATGCTCCTGGACATCGTGCGTAACGCCCTCTCGATTGCGGGAAACACGGGCCTGCTATAGGGCTATAAGATATTGGGCCAGGCCTAATTATGACCGGTAGAAACACCTGGAATATCAGCACAGGAAGGAGGAATAAAGAATGACCGTTCGTGTCATTTTAGGTCGTATTGTGGGTAGGTCTCGGAGGCGCAACCCTCGGCCCGAGGAACTGGGCGCCGTAACCGCCGAGTTCGCGGTGGCCCTGCCCGCCGTGACCGCGGTGCTCGCCCTCTGCCTGGGGGCAGCCTCCACCGGCGTGGCCCAGGTAAAGCTGGAAGAATCGGCCCGAGCGGCGGCCCGCGCCGCCGCCCGGGGCGACTCGGAAGCTGAGATTCGTGCGGTCGTCGAACGCATCGACCCGGCGCAGAGCGTGCAGGTGAGCACGGCGAACGGGGAGCCTGGTGAGGCCTCGCAGGTGCAGGTCGTGGTGACCCGCCCCGCTCCCGGCGTTATCGGCGCCACGACGGGATGGACCCTGCGAGCCGAGGCCCATGCCCGACAGGAAGGAGGTGTTGATGAATCGGAAGAACCGGGAGGGCACAGCGCCGACTCTGGTGAACCCGGCTAGGGCGGGCGACCCGGTATCCGCGAGGCTCGGAGAAGAAGGCAGTGGCACCGTTCTCGCGTTGGGCATTGTGGCCGTTCTGCTCATCATGACGGTGACGGTGGCCGGACTCATCGGGGTGGTTTCCGCCAACCGACGGGCCTCCTCCGCAGCCGATCTCAGCGCCCTGGCCGCGGCGGACGCCTACAGGGGTCTTGCCCCCGGAGACCCCTGCGAGGTGGCCAAGGAATGGGCCGTCAAGAACGGCGCCCGGCTGGAGGCGTGCATCTTCCCTGACCGACCCGAAACCGTGGAGGTGACGGTCGCAGCGCCGGTCAGTGGCCCGATGAGCGTGCTGGGCCCGGCGAGAGCGCGAGCCCGGGCGGGAGCCGCGCACCCGCTGGGAGAGCACGCCCCGGAAGTTCCCGAGGCTGATGACCCTCCCGAGGAGATGCCCGCGGAGGAAGCGTCTCTGACAGATTGAGCTTCGGGAGTCAGCCCTCGACGGCTTCTAGGCCTCGGCGGTTATTCCGAGCCCGCCCGCCTCACCCGTATCGGTGCTTCCGTCGATGCTCTTCAGCATGGCCCTCAGCAGGGCCATCGCGCCGGCCTTGCTGAGGGGCTCGTTGCGGTTACCGCACTTGGGCGAGTGTACGCAGGAGGGGCAGCCGTTTTCGCATCCGCAGCTTTCGATGGCCTCGAGGGTGGCGCTCAGCCACCGCCGAACCGCGTTGAAGCCGCGCTCGCTGATGCCCGCACCGCCCGGCGCGGCATCGTAAACGAAGATCGTGGGCTGGCCGGTATCGACGTGGTAGAGCGTGGAGAGCCCTCCCAGATCCCAGCGATCGCTGGTGGCGATGAGGGGCAGCAGGCCGATGGCGGCGTGCTCGGCGGCATGCAGGGTGCCCGGGCCGTCCTCTTCGGTCACTCCGGCCCCGAAGAGGTAGCTGGGCTCGAACGTGAACCAGACCGCCTCGGTGATGAGCACCTCCGGGGGCATGGGCATGGGCTCGTTACCCAGGTGCTCACCGCCGTAGACCGAGAAACGTTTGTAGCCGGTCACCTGGTTGGTGACCTGAACCTGGCCGCGGTGCATGGTGAGCGGAGAGGGGTGCTGTGCGTCGGTTTCGGGGGCCGGCTCGCCGGGAACCGCTCCTGTAACAGCGTTTTGCGCACCGTAGTTGACCCGCGCCCGCTCGGCGAGCACTCGCACCTCGGTGCTCTCAATGGCGCGCGTGTAGTAGTCCGGGTTGGCGCGGCTGAGCAGAATCACGCGCTCGTCCTCGCTGAGGGATTCGACCACGTAGAGAACGTTCTGGTGAATATATACCGCTCCGGGGTGCCCCTGACTCATGGCGTGTGCGGCGTCCATGGTGCCAACCAGGGTGCCGTCTTCGGCGTCGATGAGCTGATAGGGGCCACCACCGGTTCCGCGGATATCGACCAGGTCGGCGGCTGATTCGGAGTGGGTCCAGTACCAGCCGTCGGCGCGGCGGCGCAGGTACCCCTGCTGCACCAGGCGATCCAGCAGAGCGGCGGTATGCGGTCCGAAGAGGCTTAGCTCTTCGGCGCGGATGGGTGCCTCCTGCGCGGCGGCGCACAGCTGCGGGGAGAGCACGTAGGGGTTGGTTGGGTCGAAAACGGTGGCTTCAACGTCCTGCCCAAAAATTGCCTCCGGGTGGTGCACCAGGTAGGTGTCGAGCGGGTTGTCGTCGGCGATGAGCACGGCGAGCGCGTCCTGGCCGCCTCGTCCGGCTCTGCCGATGCGCTGGGTAAAGGAGGCGCGGGTACCTGGCCAGCCCGCCACGAGTACGGCGTCCAGGCCGGAGATGTCGATGCCCAGCTCCAGTGCGGATGTGCTCGCCAGACCGAGTAGTTCGCCGTTGCGGAGCTTACGTTCGAGTTCGCGGCGCTCTTCGGGGGTGTATCCTGCCCGGTACGCGGCGACGCGGTGGGCGAGGCCGGGCTCAACCTCGTCGAGGTAGCGTTGGGTCTTCTGCGAGAGGACCTCCACGCTGCGGCGCGAACCAGCGAAAACCAGCGAGCGGGTGCGGGAAAGCACCAGGTCGGTGAGCATTTGCGCGCCCTGCTCCACGGGGGAGACGCGGCGCGGCGCCTCCTGCTCAGCCTTCGACTGGGCTGCCTGCTGTTGGGTGCTGCGGGCACCGGCGGCCAAGCGGTCGGTCGCTGCGGGCGGGAGTAGCTCGGGTTCCCAGAGCACCACGGCGGTCTCGCCGCGGGCGGCCGTGGATTCGGTGATGGCGGTGACCGCCCGCTGCGGCACGCCAATGAGCTTGGCGAAGGACTCGACCGGGTTGGAGCTGGTGGCCGAGGCACCGTAGAACACGGGCACGCTGCGGTAAAGGGCGCAGACGCGCCGTAGACGGCGCATCAGATTGGCGATGTGTGCGCCGAAGACCCCTCGATAGCTGTGGGCCTCGTCGAGCACCACGTAGCGCAGCCCGCGCAGGAAGGAAGCCCACTGCCGGTGGTTGCTCAGAATCGAGTAGTTGAGCATGTCCGGGGTGGTGAGGATGAAGTTGGCGTGTTCGCGGATCCAGCGGCGTTCGCCGACGGGGGTGTCGCCGTCGTAGCTTGCCGCATGGAGTCCGGGTAGGTTGTAGGAGGTGAGGGCGGTGAGCTGGTCGGCGGAGAGCGCCTTCGCCGGAGAAATATAAAGAATATTCGCTCTATTATTGAGGTTCTCAGTCCCGGAATAAGCGGATGTAGAGCTCACCGGCTCGCCGCACGAAGCTCGGTAAACGGCGTCCAGCGTGGGCATCAGGTAGCTCAGGGTCTTGCCCGATGCCGTGCCCGTCGCCACAATCACGTGCCCGCCGGCACTCTTCGCACCTTCAGCGTGTGCAGGAGCCCCCGCCTCAACGCGCCCTGCCTGCCAGCCGTAGCGTGCCGCGCTCGCCTCCAGGGCGGCGTCAAGACCGGCGTGGGCCGCCTGCGCGGCGGCGACCTGGTGAGCGTATGGCTCCGAAATGCCGAGAGATTCGAAGGCCTCCACCACGCGCGGATGCATCCACTGCGGCCAGGGGGCGTGCTCCGCCTCGCGGGCCGGGATGGTGTGCACGTGGGTGATCTGCTCGGGCAGGGCGGAGGCGGGCGACAGTTCGGGGAGGAGGGCGCTCAGAGCCTGCTGAGTGGCGTCTGGAAGGTCGCCGAGGCGGCGGGGTGCGCCGGGTGCCGCCGGTGGGCCCGAACGGTCTACATTCGCGGCTTGGGGATCTGCGGGGTGATGAGCTGCGTGCTGGGGCATGGCTTCAATTGTAGGTCTCGGCTCGCGCGCGAACTCCCTCGTTCGTTACGGGCCCATCCGTCTTCGGTCGGGGGGGGGGCGTTCCGGGGTATCGGGCGTATTTTCGCGTCGAGGGCTCGCATGCATCAAGGATTCTGTATGTATTGGGGGTATCGCACGTTAAAATAGTTTCGTGGCTCAAAATAAGATTATTCTGTATTACCAGTTCGCCCCCATCGCCGACCCGCAGGCGGTCATGCTCTGGCAGCGTGCCCTCTGCGAGAAGCTCGGCCTGCGCGGGCGCATCCTCATTTCCAAGCACGGCATTAACGGCACCCTCGGCGGCGAAATCAACGCGGTCAAGGCGTACACCAAGGAAACCCGCAAGTACCCCGGCTTCAAGAACATGGAGTTCAAGTGGTCCGAGGGTGGCGCGGAGGACTTCCCCCGCCTGTCCGTGAAGGCACGCGACGAGATTGTGGCTTTCGGCGCTCCCGACGAGCTGCAGGTGGACGAGAACGGCGTCGTTGGCGGCGGCGTGCACCTGAAGCCTGAAGAGGTCAACAAGCTTGTTGAAGAGCGCGGCGACGAAGTGGTCTTCTTCGACGGCCGTAACGCGTTCGAAGCGAAGATCGGCAAGTTCAAGAACGCTATCGTTCCCGACGTGCGCACCACCCACGACTTCATCCGCGAGATTGAGTCCGGCAAGTACGACCACA
>ERZ772974.1941-NODE-1941-length-13057-cov-87.815490_pt1 | contig 13057 bp, 14 predicted proteins | sample MGYA00580671_ERZ772974 | MGnify/ENA primary metagenome ERZ772974 (study PRJEB29015, sample SAMEA2738065) | human oral metagenome | biome: human oral; feature: human-associated habitat; material: saliva | place: China | collected 2218 ... | reverse complement strand
TAGTATTCATATCAAGGGATTGGCCCACAAAGTTCGCTACCACTTCAGTAACGTACCGTTTTTGACCGTCCTGAGTCTCGTAAGAACGAGTTTGCAAACGACCTTCTACGAAGCAACGACTGCCTTTACGAAGATTGCCTGCAGCTTCACCAAGTTTACCCCAAGCAACGCAGTTGATGAAAGCAGTTTGTTCTTTCGTTTCATTTGTTGTGGAATCAATATAGGTGTTAGTTGCAGCTACTGTGAAAGTTGCTACAGCACGACCAGTTTTGGTATAGCGTACTTCAGGATCACGAGCTAAATTACCTAGAATTTGTACAGAGTTCATGTTTTCCTCCAGGCTTTAATTATGCTTCGTGTTTAACAATTAGATGTCTTAGGACTTCATCGTTGATTTTCAATACACGATCGATTTCTTTGATTTCAGCAGGTGCTGCTTCAAAGTTGATCAATACATAGAAACCGTCAGTGAATTTCTTCACAGCGTAAGCAAGACGACGCTTGCCCCAACGATCTACCTTTTCTACTGTGCCGCCTACACGAGCAATTAAAGCTTCTACTTTTTCAATAACAGCGTTAGTTGCTTCCTCTTCAGCTGGTTTCACAATAAACATGACTTCGTATTTGTTCATACAAAATCACCTCCTCTTTCGGACTAATGCCCCTATCGACACATAGGGGTAGGAAGTGCTTACCATCAATAAGCCTTACTATTATAACCTAAAAAAAGAATGAAAGCAAGGGCTCAAATTTAAGCCCTTGCTTTCACCAATATTATATACGATTATATTTTTCATCATCAGGAAAAGCTATAACGGCACAAATAATAACAAATAAAGCTATTACCCCCATCATAGGGTCTGCCGTATCATTTGGTAAGAAGGTAAGTATCAACGATGATACAATGCCACTACCATATTGCATGGCACCTAGTAGTGCCGCTCCAGAGCCAGCCATTCTGCCGGCTCTATCTAATGCTAAGGCATTTGTTACAGCCGCAATAATACCATTCATGGAGAAGAATAAAAAACAACCAATAACGATTAACCACAGGGAATGATAGCCTATGAGTATCAACCCCATTACAACAGATACACAAATAGCAGCAAATAATGTAGCATATCGCAATAATCTATCGAGGCGTATAGCACTTACAATACGACGATTAATAGCACTTAGTAACATTACACCAATAATATTGACAGAAAAGAGATAGCCAAAGTATTCCTTGGGAACTCCATAAACATCAATATATACATAAGGAGAACCCGTTAGGAACGCATAGATAGCAATATAAAAAGAGCTAACACATAGCGTATATTTCATAAAGCCTTTATTACGTAATAAAATCCAATAATTATTATAGGTATGACCTATCGACTTTTTACTACGTTTCTCTAACGGATGTGTTTCTGGAAGTACTAATACGGCAACGAGCATCAAAATGCCGATAGCAACTAATAACCAAAAGATTGAATGCCATGTATACCACACGAGTAAATGCCCTGCTAGCATCGGCCCTGCAATAGGCGCTATGGCCATAACAATAGCTAAGGTAGATAACATTTTAGCAGCTTCAGTTCGCCCATATAAGTCGCGAATCATAGCCCGTGATAACATAGGTCCTACGCAAGCACCAAAGGCTTGGAACACGCGCCAAGCTAGTAATTCTAGCATAGACGAACTTAAGGCACAGCCCACAGACCCTATAATAAATAAAACTATCCCCATAATCAAAGGCTTCTTACGACCAATTTTATCGCTAACAGCTCCCCAAAAAAGCTGAGCCAGCGCAAAACCTATTAAGAAACCAGTCAACGTTAATTCTGCATCACCATGGAGATCACGCCCCATCTCTGGCATGGCAGGCAAATAAATATCCGTCGACAACGATGTAAACGCCATCAAAGCACTTAATATAGAAGTAAAAAGCCATCCTTTATTGCTAATCGTCAGCATAAAGACACCACTTTCATGTAAAATCGCACTATAATATGTATTTATTTAGATTATATCAAAAACAAAGTTAATCCTATATAGTTTTGATATTTTTCAATAAAAAAGCGTAGTAAAATACTACGCAAAAATTGGCATATAACCAAATGTCAATTCTATTTTTCCTAAAATTACATTGATATACTAATCCTAAGAGTCATCACGTGAGTTAGGCCCATCACCGAAAGGTGGTGATACTATGAGCAAATTCGAAAAGTACTACTTAATTCTTTTTGTAATTTCCATAGCAATATCACTCTTTGCACTATTCAAATAGTATAAAGACAAAAGCCTAACGCAACAGAGTATTCAAAATACTCGCACGCTAGGCAATCATAAGAAAACATTTATAAGATGAGCCTAACGCAACCACACGTTGATGGCTCTCTTTTTATTTATTATACAACATAAATGGAATTTCTTAAAGGAATTATATGATAAATGGCTCTTTATCATTAACGACATAAATATTTCTATTAGGTAGTATTCTCCTTAGTTTTTCAGGGGTATCAGTATGAACCGGAATAACAATATCAGAATCAACCATTTCTATGAACTGAACTAAATCGTCCTTTGAGACATGACCACTGGCATGACATATATAAGATGGATATGTATCTAACAATTCTTTCAATGCTAAATTCTCCTCAATATATCCTGTCCACATAGAATATATAATACGTACATCATCTTTAGGGAACTCTTTAATTTTAGAAATAAAATTTTCTGTCCCTCTTACTAAAGATACAAATCCATGATCCATATAGTATTTAGGATATGTCCCTTTATCAATAACTAATGGGCTATCATGTCTACGATACAAAGAACTTTCATAATATACATTATTAATCACAGTATCTAATATTCTTTTCTGATAAGCATCACAAATGAGTACTTTATCAGTTGGCATATTCTGCCAAATCCCCATAATACGGTCAATATTCGTAGAGGAACTCATAATAAAAACATATTTCCCATCTTGGATATATGAAGAAATATCGTCTAACACTGTGGCTTCAGATATACAATCATCTGCGTCTCTAGACAATGAGGTGCCCTCTGTAATTAATACATCAACCTCACCTATATAGGTGTTAACTAATTTGTCTAATACGTGATGGCGCAACCCATGCATCCGGAAATCACCTGTATATAAGACACGTTTACCTTCTGCTTCAATGACAAACATATAACTATCCGCAGCACTATGGTCGATAACCAAAGGTCTGATACGTATGTCACCAATTGTAAAAGCCTCGCCTCCACGAAATGTGTTTGCACCTAATAATCTTAAGTATAAGTTTTTATCTTGATATTCAGCAGATATCATAGCCACTTCTTTACTTAACATTCCCATATATAATGGTATTTCTGGTAATGCAGCAGTCAGCTGTCCTAAATGATCCATATGATAATGAGAAATCACAATACCGTCACAATCCGGCATCCTTTTTGTAACGCCGTCTATATCTAAATTTATAGGTATGTACTTTTCATCTAAACTTAATTCATTACCAAAATCTAACATAATGTGAGTAGATGCTGTACTAATTTCTATGGCACTACCACCAATCTGATGTGTGCCACGATGAACAACAATATTCATATTCAACCTTTACTTAGAAATGGTAAGCAATGTTTCTGCTCGATATAAACGATCCAAATTTTCTGACCAATTATCTACTTTATTTTTATAAGGCGCTTTACATACTTTTTGAGCTTGTAATACAACAAATCGAATTTGTTTCAATTTAGACTCTTGTTTTAATATAGCCTCACATAAAGCTCGCAATTCTTTTCTTTTACTTGGATTAATTAATTCCTGGCACTCTTTATACTGTTGTGACACAACAGTTTTAGATGGATAGTTAGGTTCATTAGGTTTATTTGAAACGATACGAAGCATCAAATTTGTTTTATCCCCACCATCTTCTTTTATACAAGACTTTTCGTCAAACAAAACAACTAACTCGGCTTCATTTGTATGTTTATATTCAGATAATTTCTTTAAGTTATTTATACCCTCGTGAGCAACATCAACCTTAATCTGTTTTAAATCAAGCAACTTATAATATGTATAAGCTTCTAAAATACAGCGTAGTAAAGTTTCCTCACTGCCAGAAGGCCGATACTTTAATTCAATGACAGAATAACATTCGTCATCAGTGTTATAGCCTAATAAATCTATTTTTCCATAAGAATCATTTCGTGTTTCCTTTAATGGTGTTTGATAATCAAAAATATAGCCTAATCCATCAACCTTACGTTGATAAAACAACAATTTCGCTAAAATTTCCTCTTTACGATTTGTGTCTTGCAGCTTTTTCATATCTACGATTCCAGAAGGAGAATGATCTGTATCAAAATGATTCGTTCGTACTGGCTCTAATTCTTTCCACATCTTTAAAAGATTTTTTGATAAAAGAGTACTTGAAATAACTTCACTATAGTGATTCTTATCCGCTTGCCCCTTTCCCTTTACATAGCCTTTGTAATTTACAATAGGAGCCTTATAAAAGTTTGCTGCAAATCTTTTTATATCCCCATCGCTATCTTTTTGTTTTACTTTTTTTTATATTAACAGTATCCTCTGTTGTATCGCTCTTATGTTTCCCAAAAAAGGTTTCAAACTCATCAATTTTATATTTTCGATTAATACCTTTACAAATAAATTCATATACCTCTTCAGACTTTAACATTATAAACGCCTCCCTTAATAGCAATTTACCTCACTGCACATAACTACTAAAACTACCCCATATCATACACAATAGATCAATGTATTATTATAAATTCATTATATCAATCGTCTTTTTATGAGTAAATAATGAAAAATCAAATTCTATGCAGATACTATCTTCCTATATTTTTACTTTAATACAATCAACGAGTAATAAATTCCTCATATTATAGTCTTTTATATTAAAAATATTTACACTATTTAGATTAAGAAAAAATTCTATAGAAAATCCTTGCGTCATTATTCTATATAATTTACTATATATAGAGAAATCTGATTATAAAAAGGAGTCATCATGGCTAATATTAATGAAAACTATTTAAACCTACAAGGTTCTTATTTATTTGCGAATATCGCTAAAAAGGTTGCAGATTATCAAGCAGCTCATCCAGATGCAGATATCATTCGTCTTGGTATCGGCGATGTTACATTACCACTTGTTCCAGCAATTATCGATGCTATGAGCAAAGCAGTTCAAGAAATGGGTAAAGCTGAAACATTCCGCGGTTATGGCCCTGAACAAGGTTACGACTTCTTACGTCAAGCTATTGTTGATGGCGACTACAAACCATTAGGCGTAGACATTGCGATTGACGAAGTATTCGTTTCTGACGGTGCAAAATCTGATGTTGGTAATATCCAAGAGTTATTCAGCGAAGATAACATCATTGCTATCACCGACCCAGTGTACCCAGTATACTTAGACTCTAACGTAATGGGCGGTCGTACTGGTAAAGCAGTAGATGGTATTTTCCAAAAGGTTGTATACCTCCCTACTTACGCAGAAAACAACTTCTCTCCAGAATTCCCTTCTGAACGCGTAGATATCGTATATCTTTGCTCCCCTAACAATCCAACAGGTACTGTTTTGAGCCGTGCTCGTTTAGCAGAATGGATCAAATGGTGTAAAGATAATGATGCGATTTTGATGTTCGACTCTGCTTATGAAGCTTTCATCAGCACAGAAGACACTGTAAAATCCATCTACGAAATCGAAGGCGCTCGTGAAGTAGCTATCGAGTTCCGTTCCTTCTCCAAAACTGCAGGTTTCACTGGTACTCGTTGTGCTTACGCAGTTGTACCTAAAGAAGTGACTGGTAAAACTAAATCCGGCGAACGCCAAGCACTAAACCCTATGTGGAACCGTCGCCAATGCACTAAATTCAATGGTGTTCCTTACATCATCCAACGCGGTGCTGAAGCAGTATACACAAAAGAAGGCCGCGAACAAACTCGCGCTAACATTGCATACTACAAAGAAAACGCTCGTATTATCAAAGAAGGTCTTGAATCTATCGGCCTTACTGTATACGGCGGCGTTGACGCTCCATACATTTGGCTAAAAACTCCTGGTAATATGACTAGCTGGGAATTATTCGACATCTTGCTCGAACAAGTTCAAATCGTATCTACACCAGGCTCTGGCTTTGGTCCTCACGGCGAAGGCTACCTTCGTTTAACAGCTTTCGGTAGCCGTGAAAATACAATTCGCGCCGTTGAAAGAATTAAAACATTAAAATTCTAATAGGATAATTAGCATACAGCTTATCCCCTATAGAATCTAAAAAGACAACGAGACCGATTGTACACCTATATTAGGAGTATAATCGGTCCTTTTTATGTTAGTTAAACGTTATGATCTATCTCAGCATCAATATGATAGATAGTATTATATATTTAATTTTATTTGATTCTATAGAAAAATATTAATAACTATCATTTTATGCTATAATGATTATGTTAATTATTAAATTTCTCGATTTATATAGGAGGCTAATATGAGCAAAATTCGTATTGGTATCGTTGGCTACGGCAACTTAGGTCGTGGCGTTGAAGCATCCGTAAAATTACAACCTGATATGGAGCTTGTTGGTGTATTCTCTCGCCGTAAAGGTTTAGAAACAGTGTCTGGTGTTCCTACATATACTATGGAAGATCTACCAAACTTCAAAGGTAAAATCGATGTTATGGTTCTTTGCGGTGGTTCTGCAACAGACCTTATCGAACAAACTCCAATGGTAACAAAATACTTCAACTGTATCGATTCCTTCGATACACATGCACGTATCCCTGAGCATTTCGCAAACGTAGACAAAGTAGCTAAAGAAGCTAAAACTGCTACATTGATTTCTTGCGGTTGGGACCCAGGCATGTTCTCTTTACAACGTGTATATGCTGAAAGCATCTTGCCTCAAGGCAAATCTTACACATTCTGGGGCCGTGGTGTTTCCCAAGGTCACTCCGATGCTATCCGCCGTATCGATGGCGTTCTTGATGCTCGTCAATACACTGTTCCAAAAGAACAATACCTTGAAGCAATCCGTAATGGTGAAACTCCAGACGTTGATGGCTATAAAGGTCACCTTCGTGAGTGCTATGTAGTAGCTGCTCCTGATGCTGACAAAGCTAAAATTGAAAACGAAATCAAAACTATGGAAAACTACTTCGTAGGTTATGAAACTGTAGTAAACTTTATCTCTCAAGAAGAACTTGATCGCAACCACAAAGGTATTCCACATGGTGGCTTCGTTCTTCGCTCTGGTGAAAGCACAGATGGCACACGTCACGTTATCGAGTACTCCTTGAAACTTGACTCCAACCCTGAATTCACTGGCTCTGCACTTGTTGCTTACGCTCGTGGTATCTACCGCCTTGCTAAACATGGCGGCACAGGTTGCTACACTGTATTCGATATTCCACCAGCTTGGATCTCCACTCATTCCGCTGAAGAATTACGAGCGCACTCTCTATAAGACACAAAATAAAATCCCACACATCAGTGTGGGATTTTATCTACTTCTATGGTATACTACTTAGAAGAAGTGAGGCGTAGATGTTTTCCGGCGTCAGCTCTCACATCTCTTACTAGTTTGAAAATGTGGCCTGACGACAAAAGGGTCCTTTTCAAAGCCCTGCTACATAAAAGCTAACCTGAGTTAGAAGTCAATTATCTTGCTGCTATGATAATGGTAGCAACTAACATACCAAAAGCTATCATTAAAGATAAAACTTCGTAGGTCTTCATGCTATCACCGCCAATCCTCGAGAAATTGGCAAGACCTGACACATCTAGAGGCCTCGACATCAATATATAATTTGTCGATTTCTATGTAAAGGGATTTAGTGACACTACTAGTCACCAATGTGACTAATGGTGTCACTTTTTTAGTACAAATTTATAGCATCTATATGATATAATATTTATTTGATAGAGTTTCTACGGAAGCTTTCACAAAGAACGAAATCAATTAGTTAATAAAAGGTGGTACCATGAGCACAAATTTAGAAGTAGGCATCGTAGGCCTTCCAAATGTTGGTAAAAGTACATTATTCAACGCCATTACTAAAGCGGGCGCTGAAGCTGCCAACTATCCATTCTGTACAATTGAGCCAAACGTAGGTGTCGTTGATGTTCCAGATAATCGTTTAGCGGTATTGGCTGAAATGTTTGGTTCTAAACGCATCCTTCCTGCTGCTATGCGCTTCGTAGATATTGCAGGCCTTGTAGAAGGTGCGTCCAAAGGCGAAGGTTTAGGTAATAAATTCCTTAGCCACATCCGCCAAGTAGATGCGATTGCACAAGTTATCCGTTGTTTCGATGACCCTAACATCACTCACGTTTCTGGCTCTATCGATCCAATTCGTGATATTGAAATCATCAACACTGAGCTCTGCCTTGCAGACCTTGAATCCGTAGAAAAACGTAAACAACGTATTGAAAAAATCGCTAAATCTGGTGACAAAGATGCGCGTGCTGAGTTACCATTACTAGAACGCATCATCGAAGGTCTAGGTGAAGCAAAACCAGTTCGTGCACAAGGTCTCGAAGAAGAAGAATTAGAAATGATCAAAGAGTTGACATTGCTTACAGCAAAACCATCTCTTTATGTAGCTAACATTTCTGAAGATGAAGTATCTGATTACTCTTCCAACGAATATGTAAAACGTGTTGAGGAATATGCGAAAAACGAAGGCGCTGGCATCGTTGTTGTTTCTGCTCGCATCGAATCTGAAATTGCTGAATTATCTGAAGAAGAATCTGCTGCATTCCTTGAAGATCTTGGCCTTGAAGAATCTGGCTTAACTAAACTTATCAAAGCAAGTTATGCACTCTTAGGTCTTATCAACTATTTCACTGCTGGTGAAATGGAAGCTCGTGCATGGACAATTGTAAATGGTACAAAAGCGCCTCAAGCAGCTGGTAAAATTCACTCCGATATCGAAAAAGGCTTCATCCGTGCTGAAATCGTATCCTTCGATGACTTACAAGCTTGCGGCAGCCAAAATGCGGCTAAAGAAAAAGGCCTTGTACGCCTTGAAGGTAAAGACTACGTTATGAAAGACGGCGATGTAACACACTTCCGCTTCAACGTATAACACAAATTAATAACAAAAAACCAGTAAATCGATTGATTTACTGGTTTTTTTAATGCTACAAAATAGCTTTTATTTAATTTTATTTGTCATCATTGCCCAATGCATTTTTAAGGCCACTAATCGCACCTTCTACAGCATCTTTAGCATCATCTGCAGTTTTTTTAATATCATTAACAACACTATCAGCAGCATCTTTTACTTTTGCTACTGTATTTTCAACAGCACCTTCTGCTTGCATTTGTTTGTCATCAGTTAATTTACCTGCAGTTTCTTTTACTGCACCTTTAACTTGATCTAATTTATCTTCTAATGCCATAATTGTGACTCCTTCCTATTCAATCAAAATATTTATAAATCCTACCAAATAATACAGTATTTATAAATACTTTAGAATTGTTGTATATTTATAATATAGCATTCAATTCTAAAGGTTAAATGAAGAATTTCGATTTAGTTCTACATATATGATCTACTCAACTACTGTTACAATTTCATCCATTGTACGACGTGTTTTATTACGATGTGGTTCTTCGTCTCGGTAGCCAAAGGCAGCCATTACGGAAATGCCGAAATGTTTCGTATCGAAGAGGCCTAGCTCATCGCCTAATAGTGCAGTCATATCGTCTTGGTTAAAGCCTTCTAATGGACAAGAATCTAAACCTTCATAAGCAGCCATCGTCATCATATTTGCCATAACGATATACGCTTGTTTAGAAGCCCAGTCAAAGGCAGCGCGTTCAGATTCAAATGTTTTATAATCGCTTGTAGTGAATTGGGCATATTTTTCACGATATGCTGCATCAATTTCTGCAGGTAATTGTTTAACTTCCTCTTGAATATGACGAACATAAGGGGAATCAAATTCTAAGTCTACCTTTTTGCGTGTTAAGAACACTACAAAATGACTTGCTTCAAGACCTGCTTGAATGCCCCAACCATGAGCTTTCATTTTTTCACGAATTTCAGGATTTTGGATCACTAACAATTCATAAGGCTCGAAACCAAGGGATGTTGGAGCCAAGCGAGCTGCTGTTAAAATTGCATTCCAATCTTCATCAGAAATCTTTTTAGTGCTATCAAACTTCTTACATGCATAACGATAGGTCATAGCATATTCTAAATCTTTACGATCCAATGTAGGAGCCGTTAATTTTACATTTTCTATTTCATATTTGCTCATATATACCTCCATAAGTGATAAAAATATCATATGCTTATACTACCATAATATCCATACTAATCATATGAAATGCATCATAAAACACAAAAGACTAGACATAGTCTAGTCTTTATATGGTACAGCCAGCTCCCCTTTTTCATACCAAAAAAGTCCTGACGTACTAATCTTATGTTCTTTTAAAATAGTCTGAACCTGCTCAACAATACTCGGATCTATTTGCACCGATAAACCACACATATCATAAAGTTCTGGAGGTGTAGCCATCAATTGATGAGGCACCTCTAATTCTGTTAATATCTTGTCTGCTTTATCACCAAAATAATAAGATGTAAAAACCACAAGTAATTTTTTATTTTCCAATGCCTCACCTCCTACCACAATCGATACGATTAGATTTCTTTCACCTAAACTATTAATGCTCGAAATGAAAAATCTAATCTAAACCAATAGCTTAAAATCAATATATCAAAATAAGCTGCTAACATTATAGCTTAACAATATTATCGCTAAGGATAGCATCTGTAATAGCGTACATATTTGTAATGCTACCTACGCCAACATTTTCTTTTTCACCATAGAAATCTAGGCAAATGCCACAAGCAGCAATTTCAACACCTGCATCAGCTAACTTTTTAATATTTTCCAAATGAACAGAATCGTTAGTTACCATCTTAACACTGCTATTAATGAAATAAATCTTAGATGGTTTCACATCTGCTTCTACCATGCACACCCAGAAGGTTTTCATCAAATTTCTACCGAGCTCTTCGCTACCTTCACCAAGATAGTCCTTTGTCATCAAGATGACACGGTTACCATAGTTCATCGGTTCGCAACTCACTTCTGATACGGGATTCGCATTTGGCGTCATGGTGAGATAGAAATCCTTGCCATCTTGGCGAATAGCCACACCATAACCACGAGACTTACCAAATTTTTCTACATTATCACGACTAACCTCATTATCTACAATAGTAGTAATGACAGCGCTTGGATTCGCATCGCTTACCTTCTTAGTTTCAATAACAGGTTTTGGACACAAGCTACCGCGTACGTCTACAGTTAATTCATTTGTATTACTCATCATTCACCTCTATATTATATACATTATAAATCTTGTGAAAGTATCAGCTATCAGCTAATAGCTATTAGCTAATAATAGTTTAATTCTATATCTATGCCAATAGTAGCGAAATTATTATTTATGATTTTATTCTGTGACGCGTACAGCCAGGCCGCTGAAACTTTCAACAGCGCCAATAATAGCAGCACAGTCTATTCCAGCCGCATGTAAAGCCTCAACTAGTTGATCGCCTTCACTGGCAGGAACAGAGAATAGTAAACCGCCAGAGGTTTGTGGATCAAACAGAATATCTGTCCACACTGGATCCAAAGTTTCATCAACTTGTACATCGGTTATGGCCTTGCGGTTACCATACGATGCAGCAGGCACCAAGCCCATTTGAGCTGCTTCGATGACATCATCAAATAGCGGAATGTCGTAAGCTTTAATATGAATGGTCACATCGGAAGCACTAGCCATTTCTACGGAGTGCCCCATAAGACTAAAGCCAGTTACATCCGTACACGCATGAATGGTAAAGTTATGCGCTACCTCTGCTCCTACTCTGTTCAACGTACTCATACTAGTCACAGCTTGCTCGGTACCTACGGGGAACAAATCGCCTTTTAGAGCATTATTCATAATGCCTGTACCAATTCGCTTAGTTAATACCAGTACATCTCCTACTTGAGCGCCTTTATTTTTCCAAATTCGATCTGGATTCACTTGTCCTGTCACAGACATACCAAAGATAGGTTCTTTATTTTCAATGCTATGACCACCAACAATGGCAGCACCAGATTCAGCCACAATGGAGCCTGCCCCATTTAATACATCTGTTAATACACCTTGTTCAACAAGAGGCACCGGGAACCCCACAATGTTCATAGCCGTTAACGGTGTTCCGCCCATAGCATACACATCACTCAATGCATTAGCCGCTGCAATTTTACCAAATAAAACAGGATCATTAACCATAGGCGTAAAGAAATCTAAGGTTTGTACTAATGCTTGTGTATCTGAAAGTTTATATACGCCTGCGTCATCGGCACCTGTCATATCTGCTAGTACATGTTCATTAGTAACAGGCTTCACCGCTTTTAATACGCGATTTAATATATGAGGCCCTATCTTACATGCACAGCCCCCACTTGTTACGTAATCAGTGAGTCGTACCATACGTCCCCCTTATTCATTCTCTGGCAATCTAGATATAATTTTCTTAACTGCCTTTTCAAATTTTGGGCGCGGCATCAACAGTTGATGACCACAGCCATTACATACAATGAGGAAATCTGTGCCAATCCGTTTGACTTCCCATTCATCACTGCCGCAGGGATGTGACTTTTTCATCTTTACCACATCGCCTACGTAATATCTAACAAATGCCATAGCGCCTCCTTTTACAACGTTTAGTATTTATATACTTATTATACAAGAAATACAAAGTTCTATAAACATATCATAATTCTATAGTTATATAGTCATTTTATGGGTAGTTATTCGTACATTTAACGAAAAGGTTATCAATATCTAATCAATAATGATTTTTCATTTAGTTATCATTCTCAATATCAAAATCGGCTATTTTTATAAATCCTATACTATTCAGTCTTTAAGAAACCGCATTTTTACTACATTGATAATATTTATCATTTAGAAAATTTTCGAAATAAATTTTACAAAAACACTTGCATTTCTC
>ERZ772974.1938-NODE-1938-length-13080-cov-33.600384_pt1 | contig 13080 bp, 12 predicted proteins | sample MGYA00580671_ERZ772974 | MGnify/ENA primary metagenome ERZ772974 (study PRJEB29015, sample SAMEA2738065) | human oral metagenome | biome: human oral; feature: human-associated habitat; material: saliva | place: China | collected 2218 ... | reverse complement strand
GGGAGGGCAGCTCGTGGTTCGGGATCGGGTAGTAGACGCCCGAGCCGACGCCGTACTCCTCGCGCAGGGCGGCGGCGAACCCGTCGCGGTCCTCTTCCACGCGGATCGTGTACTGGTGGTAGACGTGCGTGGCACCGGGGGCGACGTGCGGGACGGTGACACCTCGCAGGTGGGCGTCCAGGAAGGCGGCGTTGTCCTGACGTTTGCGCGTCCACGCGCAGACCTTGGTGAGCTGCACCCGACCGATGGCCGCGTGGATGTCGGTCATGCGGTTGTTGAGGCCCACGATTTCGTTGGCGTAGCGCGTCTCCATGCCCTGGTTGCGTGCGAGGCGCACGCCTCGGATGATGCCGGGGTCGGCGGAGGTGACCATGCCGCCCTCGCCGCTGGTCATGTTCTTCGTCGGGTAGAAGGAGAAGGCCGCGAAGGTGCCGAAAGAGCCGACCGCGCGCCCGTGCAGGGTGGCACCGTGTGCCTGGGCGGCGTCTTCAAAGAGCATGAGTCCATGCGCGTCGGCAATCGCCTGGAGCGCCTCCATGGGCGCGGGGTGGCCGTAAAGGTGGACGGGCATGATGGCCCGCGTGCGAGGCGTGATTGCGGCTTCGACAGCGGCCGGTAACAGTGTGAACGTGAGCGGGTCAATGTCGGCGAAGACGGGGGTCGCGCCCGTGATGGCGACCGAGTTGGCGGTGGCAGCGAAGGTGAAGGAGGGGACGATGACCTCGTCGCCCGGACCGATCTCGGCGGCGAGCAGGCCCAAGTGCAGGGCTGAGGTTCCCGAGTTGACCGCGACGGCGTGGGTTCCGGGCACGAGGGTGGCGGCAAACTCCTCCTCGAAGGCGGCGACCTGCGGCCCCTGGGCGATCATGCCCGTACGCATGACGGCGGCGACCGCGTCGATTTCCTCCTCGCCGATGAGCGGGCGTGCGGGTGGAATGAATGGCTGCATCACTGGTGGTCCTCATGGGTCTGGGCCTGTGTGTCGGCGATGTTCGGGGACGAGGCCTGGGTTTCCTCCGGCGTCAGGGTGCCGTTTCGCTCGATGTAGCGGCGACCCGAGGCCGGACACACCCACGCGGCTGCCCCGACCTCGTACCCGGGTACAGCGTCGGGGTCGACGGCCACGAGGGGCACCCCGGCCTCGCCGACCCATCCGACGCGGCGCGCGGGCACGCCGACGACGAGTGCGTAGGGGACGACGTCGCGGGTGACGACAGCGCCTGCTCCGACGCTTGCCCACGCGCCGATGCGCACGGGGGCCACGCACACGGCGCGCGCGCCGATAGCGGCACCGTGCTCGACGGTGACGCCGACGCGGTCCCAATCCGACGCGCTCTTCAGGGTTCCGTCGGGGTTGATGGCGCGGGGGCAGTGGTCGTTCGTGAAGACGGCTGCGGGGCCGACGAAGACGCCATCGGCCAGGGAGGCGGGTTCGTAGACGAGGGCGTAGTTCTGGATCTTGCAGCGCGCACCTACCCGAACGCCTTCGCCAATGTAGGCCCCGCGTCCGATGATCGTTTCTTCGCCGATACGGGCGTTTTCGCGAACCTGGGCCAGGTGCCACACGCGGGCGCTGGGCGCGACCTGCGCACTGGATGCCACGTCGGCGCTGGGCTTGATCACGGTATCTCCCTTGTGTTGTCTCCTGTAGGCACGATCACGCACATCAGGTACGCCCCGTCAGATAGCAACACTATAGGCGCGTGGCCTGCCCTATGTGCGACACTGGAGAAATGCAGCAACGCTCCGACACGTGGGTCGTCATCCCCGCGTTTAATGAGGCGCCCGTCATCGGGGGCGTCATCGCGGGCGTGCGCGCTGTTTTTCCCCGAGTCCTCGTCGTGGACGATGCCTCCGGTGATGACACCGCTGCTCTCGCTCGCAGCGCCGGTGCCTACACGGCGGTCCACCCGCTAAACCTGGGGCAGGGCGCTGCCCTGCAAACCGGCTTCGATGCGGCCCTCGCCCGCGGGGCCCGCTACGTGGTGACTTTTGATGCCGATGGCCAGCACGATCCCGCCGACGCCGCGGCGATGGTTGATCGCGCGCGCAGGGAGGACCTTGCCTTCGTCCTCGGGTCCCGTTTCCTCGACGGTGGAGGCGCCCAAGTCGGCGCGCTCAAGCGCGCCCTGCTGTGCTTCGGTGCGATGGCCGCTCACGCCCGCACCGGCATGGCACTCACCGACACGCACAATGGCCTGCGCGTCATCCGTGCCGACGCCCTCGCCCACGTGCGCCTGACCCAGGGACGCATGGCCCACGCCTCGCAGATCGTCTCCCAGCTGGCTGGCTGCGGCCTGCTCGGTGCCGAACATCCCGTGACGATCTCCTACACGGACTATTCGCGCGCGAAGGGCCAGCCGCTACTGAATTCCGTCAACATCATCGTCGACCTTGTGTTGGGAGAACGATGAGCGCCTACCTGCTGATTCGTGTCCTTCTGCTGCTCGCACTCGCCGTCATCGCGTGGTGGCTCACGCGCCCGGTTTCCTCCGCGTCCTCCCTCGCGATGCGCCGCATCGGGATCGGCGCGCTCGTCGCTGCTGCGGTTGTCGCAATCCTCGTGCCGTCCCTGGCGAACAGGCTGGCGCACGTGATCGGCGTTGATCGCGGGGTGAACCTGATAGTCTACGGCCTTGTCGTCGCGTTGATCGCTCAGATGGTCACCGCCTACCGGCGCGAAGCGCGCATGGAGGCACGTGTGGCGGCGCTCGCGCGTGCGCTGGCGCTGGCGGGGGTGCGTCCTCCTGACGAGGCAGTGGTTTCCACCGGCGATCACTCCCCTGAGACGAGGGATCCTCAGCAAGTGGAACACGCCGCTTCCCCACCACATTCCCCGACAAACACGACCGATAACGATATGGTTACAAGTGATGAGTAACGTGAATCTGCGACCGATCCAGCACTCGGCTGTTAACTTTGGGCGCTTTGGCCTCCTGCGATATACGCTCGCCATCCTGATGGTCGGCGTTCTCTTCGCCACGTCGACGGCGTGCTTCCTCTACTCCAAAATCAGTGCCGATTTCGCCGACCGAGTCGTGGACATCGGCGACTATCAGATCGACGGGAACGCTCAGGCGACCCCGGATTCGTTTGACGGCCGCGCCCTCAACATTCTCGTCGTCGGCACGGACTCGCGTAACGGCGACAGCGGCGATGTCGGCGCAGGTGACGAGGAGGAGGTCCCCGGCCTTCGCAACGACTCGACGATGGTTATCCACGTCAGCGCCGACCGCTCTCGTGTTCAGGTCGTGTCGATTCCGCGCGACACGCTGGTCGATATCCCCGCGTGTAAGCACCGCGACGGATCGACCAGCGAACCCATCGAAGAAGAGATGTTCAACAACTCCATGTTCTACGGTGCCGACGGTGGTAACACCGACGCCGACATCGCGCCCGGTATTGCGTGCGTGAAGTCGACCGTCGAGAACATGTCAGGCATGACGATCGATTCCTTCATGGTCGTGAACTTCGCTGGCTTCATCAAAATGATTAACGCCTTGGGCGGTATCTGGTTCAACATTCCTGATCGCATCGAAGACGAATCCGCGCAGCTCTACATCGACGCGGGTTGCTGGAAGTTGGACGGTACTCAGTCACTGGCCTACATGCGCTCGCGTAAGGGCCAGGGCGACGGCTCCGACATCTCTCGTATCGGCCGCCAGCAGCAGCTCATCTCCGCGATGCTTCGCGAGCTTCAGGCCAAGGACTACGTCACCGACTCCGGCGCGCTCCTCACCTTCCTGCAGGCCGCGATCCAGGCTGTTAACGTTTCCTCTAACCTCGGTGACGCCAGCGCAGACACCAACTTGCTGCTCAAGGTCCTGTCGAAGACCGACCGCACGAGCATCCAGTTTGTGACGATGCCCGTCGAGGAACCCTACTGGGATCCGAACCGACGCATTGCTGCTGAACCGATGGCCCGCAACGTGTGGACCGCGCTCAAGCAAGACAAGGCGCTGCCCGTGGGCACGACCTACACGGATGGCAACGGCGCGCAGCTGGTGGTCCCCGATCCGAAGGCTGCACAGGCCACGCCCACGCCGACGCCTGCTGCGGTCGACACTCAGAACGCCGATCAGCCCCAGAGCACCACGGACAACACCGCGCAGTCGGCCTCCGTTGAGAACAACGCAGCCAACGAGGCTGCCGCCCAGAAGAACGCCGCGACCTGCCCGCCGAAGGACAAATGAGCACTCCTCCCTCGTTCACGCCCAACCCGAAACGACGCCGCCCCGACTTCGATGACGTGCACGTCATCGGCCAGGAAGCTCCCTCCGGCGCGCCCATTCCCCCACCTGAGGGGATCGCGCCGCAGATGTGGAGGATTTCCGAAGACGGTGCCGACTCCTCGCGCCCGCTGATGCCGCCGACCCTGGATCAGCCCCAGCGCGATCCGTCCTCGCTGTTTCCGAGACGTTCCGCTCCTACCCCGCCCCCGTCGTTCGCGCCGGGATCGGCCGCGCGCAAGTCGTTGCGCACGCGCCAGGCGGACTCGTCACAGATCCCGTCGTCCTCCCCCAAGGGGGCGTACCCTGTTCCGACACCTGCGTCCTCCGCCCGTCGGAGTGCGCCGATTCCGAATCCGCCTGCCACGCCCGACGAAACGACGGTTGCTCCGACCCCGCCGTCCTTCGCGCCCGGCTCTGGCGACGCTGCAACGACCCGCACCCCCGCTGCTCCCAGCTTCGCCCCCAACGAAACGACGGTTGCCCCGACCCTGCCGTCCTTCGCGCCCGACTCTGGCGACGCTGCAACGACCCGCACCCCCGCTGCTCCCAGCTTCGCGCCTGGCTCCAGCAACGCTCCAACGACCCGCACCCCAGCGGCTCCCAGCTTCGCGCCCTCGGGTAACGGGCCGCGCCAGGTGAGCACCACACGCTCCCAGGCAATCCCCGACCCGGTCCCCACACCCGGCGCTACGCCGTCGCGCACCGCTCCGGCGACGGCTCCGAGGCCTCGGCGCAAGCGCCGCCGACGCCTGGTCCTCAAGACGCTGTCTGTCCTCCTGGTCATTGTTCTCGCGTGGGGCGGATTCCTCGTGTGGGACGCGAACACGAACATCGGGCGCGTGAGCGCACTGTCGGGTGCCTCGGATACGGCCGGCACGACGTACCTCTTGGCCGGTTCGGACTCGCGTGCGGACGGCGCCGTGCAGGATGGCTTTGAGGGATCCGAGCGCGCTGACTCGATCATGCTGGTCAACATCGCGGCGAATGGCCAGGCTGTTGCGGTGTCGATTCCCCGCGATACCTACGCTGAGATTCCCGGCGTCGGCTGGGACAAGATCAACGCTTCCTACGCCTACGGCGGCCCCCAGCTCCTGGTCGAGACAGTCGAGAAGCTGACGGGTTTGACCGTCGATCACTTCGTGCAGATCGGCATGGGTGCGGTGCCCGACATGGTGGACGCGGTCGGCGGCGTGGAGCTGTGCTACGACCACGACTCGAACGACGAGTATTCGGGCCTGAACTGGACTGCCGGATGCCACACGGTGGATGGCCCCACCGCCCTGCAGTTCTCGCGTATGCGGTACCAGGATCCGGAGGGCGATATCGGCCGTACGAAGCGTCAGCGTCAGGTGATCTCCAAGGTCGTGTCCGAGGCCGCATCCCCCGCGACCCTCATCAACCCCGCACGGACCCTACGCGTGGAGCGCGCTGGTTCCAAGTCATTCACTGTCGATGAGGATTCCTCGATCATGACGGTTGCTTCCCTCGTGATGGCGCTGCGCAGCGCCTCGTCCGACGAGCTGATGGGTGTCCCGCCCATCGAGTCGCTGGACTATACGACCAGCGCGGGTGCCTCGGCGGTCCTGCTACGTGATGAGACGGCCCCTGACTTCTTCGCCAAGCTGCGCTCCGGCAAGCTCACGACCTCGGATCTCAACCAGATCGGCTGACATCCTCAGGTGCGCCCGAGCGCAGAACAAGCCGCGGCCTCGTTCCTTCATTCAAGGGACGAGGCCGCGGCCGTGTCAGGCGTTAAAGAGGCTCTCAGGCACCGGGTACCGTGATGGGTCGCGGACCTGCCTGCCAGCCTTCCCAGGCGGAGGTGAGGATCTCGTCGAGACCGTTGTTGGCCTTCCAGCCCAGGTCCACGCCGATGGACAGCGGGTCACCGATGAGCTTGGGCGGATCGCCGGCGCGGCGCTCGAGGACCTCGACGGGGAAGTCCCAGCCGATGACGCGGCGCAGGCCGTCGATGATCTCCTGGACGGAGGTGCCCAGGCCGGTACCGACGTTGTAGGTGTGGTGGTCGGGTTGGCGGCCTTCGGCGAGGACGTCAAGGGCGGCGATGTGGGCCTCGGCCAGGTCCATGACGTGGATGTAGTCGCGCACGCAGGTGCCGTCCGGGGTGTCGTAGTCGGCACCGAAGATCTTGGCGCTCTCCCCGCGCTCGAGGCGGTCGAGAACCATGGGGATGAGGTTCATGATGGCCGGGTCGGCCAGGTCGGGCCAGCCAGCACCGGCAACGTTGAAGTAGCGCAGGCCGATCCACTTCAGATCCCAGGCGCGCTCGCAGTCGGCCATCATCCATTCGCCGATCAGCTTGGTTTCGCCGTAGGGGTTGATGGGGTGGCCGGCCATGTCCTCGGTGACGACCTCGGCGGTGGGGATACCGTAGACGGCGGCCGAGGAGGAGAAGATCATCTGGTCGACGCCGGTGTCCTCCATGGCGGCCAGCACGTTGGCCATGCCGCCGATGTTCTGCTGGTAGTACCAGGTGGGGCGTGCGACGGATTCGCCGACCTGCTTGCGCGCGGAGAAGTGGATGACGGCGGTGACGTCTTCGTCCACCATGAGGTTGGACAGGACGGAGCGCGCTTCGTCCGTGGCGACGTCGAGGCGAACCAGGGGCGTGTCTCCGATTCGCGCGGCGTTCGAGGTGGACAGGTCGTCGACGACGACAACGCGGTCCCCTCGCTGGCGCAGGAGACGGACAACATGGGCGCCGATGTAGCCGGCGCCGCCACAAACGAGAATACTCATGCGTTCAGGATACGACGCGGCGAGCACCGGTGGCTACCCGCACGGGGCTTGTGTTGGGGCGCTCCGACGCGCTCAGGCGTGGCGCGAGACGTGGTCAGCCGTGGCGCGAGACGCGCTCGGCGAGCGCGGCGCCCTTGGCGGATGCCACGTCGCGCAGGTCCTTCTGGAAGTCGCGCATGGCGCCGCGCAGCGTCTCGGCGCGCTCGCCTTCGCCGGCGCCGAGGATTCGGGCGGCGAGCAGGCCGGCGTTGCGTGCACCCGCGATGGACACGGTCGCGACGGGCACGCCGGCGGGCATCTGGACGATGGAGTGCAGGGAGTCGACGCCGTCGAGGTGCTTGAGGGGGACGGGGACGCCGATGACGGGCAGTTCGGTGAGGGCGGCGAGCATGCCGGGCAGGTGGGCGGCGCCGCCCGCGCCGGCGATGATGACGCGCAGGCCCCGCGCGGAGGCGGATCGGCCGTAGGCGACCATGTCCTCGGGCATGCGGTGGGCGGAGACGACGCCGACTTCGCAGGCGATACCGAATTCGGCCAGGGCGGCGACGGCGGGTTCCATGGTGGGCCAGTCGGAGTCGGAGCCCATGACGACGCCGACGAGCGGGCTGTCGCCGGTGGCCGTGAGCTGGATGTCGAGGTCGGTGGTCATGGGCGGTCCTTTCGGGTGGGACGAGGCCGGGGCACGAGCGCTGATCGGCCCGGGGCGGGGGTGGGTTAGTTGGTGGCGTCGGTGCCCCGCAGGGCGGCGACGGCGGCGCGTGCGCGCGTCAAGGCCAGGTCTGGGTCCTTGTCGACGACTGTGACGTGTCCGAGCTTGCGGCCCGGGCGCACCTCCTTGCCGTAGAGGTGGACTTTCGCTGTCCCTCCCCCGGCGGCGAAGGCGGCGGCGAGGGCGCGCGCGGGCTGGTGGTGGGCGGAGCCGAGCAGGTTGACCATGACGACGTGCGTGCCCGGCGCCTTGAGGTCGGTCGAGCCGAGCGGCAGGTCGAGGACGGCTCGCAGGTGCTGTTCGAACTGGCTGGTGACTGCCCCGTCGATGGTCCAGTGGCCGGTGTTGTGGGGGCGCATGGCCAGCTCGTTGACGAGCACGCGCTCGTCCGCTCCCTCACCGACGACGAACATCTCGACGGCGAGGACGCCGGTGACGCCCAGTTCGGAGGCGATGCGTTCGCCGATGCGGCGGGCCTCGGCTGCGGTCTCGGGGCGGATGCCGACGGCGGGTGCGGTGACCTCGGCGCACACGCCGTCCACCTGCACGGTGGAGGCGACCGGCCAGGAGGCGACCTCGCCGGAGGGGCTGCGGGCTAGGAGGGCGGCGACCTCCCCGGTGAAGGGCACCAGGGCCTCGGCCAGGAGGGGGCCGTTCCCCCACCAGGAGGCCACGTCCTGCGGGCTGTGCGCGACGGTCACGCCGTGTCCGTCGTAGCCGCCTCGCGGGGTCTTGACGATGAGGGGCCAGCCGATGACCGCGCCGAAGCGTTCGAGCTCCTCGGCGCTGGAAACGCGCGCCCACGCCGGGCAGGGGATGCCCATCTCACTCAGGCGCGCGCGCATCTCGAGCTTGTCCTGGGCATACAGGAGGGCGCTGGCTGGGGGCTGGACGGATACGACGTGCGCCGCCTCGTCCATGGTGGCGGCGGGGATGTGCTCGTGTTCGAAAGTGAGGACGTCCGCGCCGTCGATGAGCGCACGGACGGCGTCCAGGTCGCAGGGAGCTCCGACGGCCTTGTCGACGGTGACCTGACCGGTTGACCCGTCGTCGGCCTCCACGAGGGCCCGGAGGTTGATGCCGAGCGCGATCGCGCTTTCCTGCATCATGCGTGCTAGCTGTCCGCCGCCGATGACGGCAACGGTCGGAGGAGTCAACATCTCGCGTTCCACGCCCCCAATCTACCGCTGTCCTAGAAGCGACGCGAGCGGCGTCCCATGGAGATGAGCGGCCCTTCGGGCATGACTCGGTCGGGGTCCAGCGAGGCGGGAATCGCGGCCACGGACACCGTGAAGATGGGGGGAATGTTGGATTTGAGTTCGAGGCGCCCGCCCATCGCCTGGGCGAGGTCGTGGGCCAGGGCCAGGCCAATACCCGTCGAACCGTGACCCGACACACCCTTTTCGAAGATGTCGGGCGCCAGGGCCTCGTCGATGCCGGGCCCCTCGTCGCTGACCTCGATGACGACGCCGCGCTTGGAGGAGCCGGCATGCGCCCACACGCGCGTCGTTCCGTCGCCGTAACGCAGGGAGTTTTCGATGAGGGTGGCCAGGACCTGCCCGAGTTTGCCGGCGTCGGCCAGGATCGGGCGCTCGGCCTCGTCGAGGAAGACGAGCGTGCGCCCGGCGAGGGCGAATTGGTCCTCCCATTCCTCGCGGGCGGTGTTGAAGACTTCGAGGATGTGGATCGCCTCGGTCCCTCCGCCGCTTTCGCGTTTGGAGACGTCCAGGAGTTCGGCGACGACGTTCGTCATGCGCTCGACCTGTTCGAGGCAGGTGCGGGCCTCGGCGCGCACCTCCTCTTCCGAGGAGATGTACTCGATCTCTTCGAGGCGCATCGACAGGGCCGTGAGCGGGGTCCGCAGCTGGTGGGAGGCGTCGGCGGCGGCCTGGCGCTCGGCGGCGAGGCGCCCGGCCATGCGCTCACCCGTGCGCGCGAGCTCCTCGGAGACCAGGTCGATCTCTTCGATGCCGGATTGCTCGACGCGGGCGCGCACGCCGCCGGATCCGATCTGCTCGGCCTGGGCGGCCAGGTAGATGAGGGGGGCGGACAGGGAGCGGGACAGCGATCGGGCCATGAGCCAGCCGATCAGCATGGATCCCGCCATCCCGGCGGCGAACATGCCGCATGTCCACGCGATGCGGGCGATGGCCGCTGACGCAGACGAGGTCAGCTGGACGCTGACGCCGCTCGGAGACTCGGCGAATGCGGAGAGCGTACTGCCGGGGATCTCGACTTCATGGGTCACGAGGTTTTCGCCGGGAATCAGGATCCGGTAGTTGAGTTCGGAGTCGCGACTGTCGGCCTGGTCGGCGACCAGGGAGGCCAGAGCCAGGGGGTCGGTGCTCTCCCCTGCGGTCCGGCGTCGCTCAATGCTCTGGACGATGCGCTGGGCGGAGACCTCAAGGCCGCGCTGCTCGGAGGCCCAGATGGAGGCCGACGCGAAGAACGCTCCAGGCAGCCCCATGAGCACGCACACGACGGCGACGACGGAGACAATCATCCTCACCGCGCGTGCGCGCATGGCGGCCCTCCTTTAGCGCCGGTTCAGCGCGCGTTCTCGAAGCGGAAGCCCATCCCGCGCACGGTCGTGATGTAGTGCGGGTCGGTCGCGTCGTCGCCGAGCTTGCGGCGCAGCCAGGACACGTGCATGTCGAGGGTCTTCGTGGAGCCAGTCGGATCGGAGCCCCACACCTCGCGCATGAGGGTGTCGCGCGCGACGACCGAGCCGGCCTCGCGCAGCAGGACGCGCAGCAGGTCGAATTCCTTGGCCGTCAGGCTCAGCTCGACGTCGCCGACGAAGGCGCGGTGGGCGGCGACGTCCATGCGGACGTCCTGGGCGCGCAGCTCGCCCTCGGCGGGCTCGGCGACCTGGCGGCGCAGGAGGGCGCGCACGCGGGCGAGGAGCTCGGCGAGGCGGAAGGGCTTGGTCACGTAGTCGTCGGCGCCCGCGTCCAGGCCAACGACCATGTCGACCTCGTCCGTGCGGGCAGTCAGGATCAGAATCGGCACGCGGTTGCCGGAGGCGCGGACCTCGCGGGCCACGTCCAGGCCGTCCATGTCGGGCAGGCCCAGGTCCAGAACAACCAGGTCGACGCCACGAATGTCAGCGAGGGCTTCGGCGCCCGTCGCGTGCGCGCGCACGTCGTATCCTTCCCTGCCCAGGGCGCGGGTCAGGGGCTCGGAGATGGCCGGATCGTCTTCAACGAGGAGAACTGTAGTCACGCGCTCATCTTAGCAATTCCGAACCAAAACTTTCACCTTTCTTGACCCATTCTGGTGGCCGTTCGGGCACCAGCGCGAAAGCCCCCTCCTGCCCGCGTCAGGCCACACGGGTCGCGAGCAGATACGGCGAAACTGGGCCAAATCCGCGCAAGTCCGCGGTGGGGAACTCCTCCAGGCTGTAGCCCTCCCCGCCCTTGCCCGCGGCGATGGCGGCGGCGGTAGCGGGGTCGGTCAGGATCTTGCCGACGGGCGCGATGTCCACGAGGCGAGACGCCAGATTGACGGTCGGCCCGAAGACGTCGCCCGAGCGAGAGAACACGTCTCCACGCACGAAGGACGCGCGCACGGGCAGCATCTCATCGTCGGCGTTCAGGCGTTCGATGAGCGTGGTTGCCACGCGCAGGCCAGTCGTCAGATCGTCCGCGATGTACAGGACCGCATCTCCGATCATCTTGACGACGCGCCCGCCCTCTTCGATGACGGCGGTACGGCTCTCCTCCTCGAAGCGCTCGATGAGCCCGACGAGGGCATCCCCGAGGATCGTCGAGGAGGACGTGTACGAGACCATGTCGACGAAACCGAGACAGCGGTTGAGCGGGAAGCGGTTGTGGCGCTCCTCGTGCCCGCGCTGGGACACTTCACGGTCGAAGCGCGACAGCGTGGCCTCGAGCTGGCGACGCCAGGAGTAGACGAACATTTCCTGGAAGACGTCAATGTACTCGCGCATGTGGTCCAGGACGTACATGCGGGCCGTCGTGTCGTCCAACATGAGGCGTCGCGAAGAATCCTCCACCAGGGCCTCGTACTGCCACAGGGCCAGGCGGTCCGCCAGGTGAGAGTTGGCGCGCAGGAGCGAGCGCGAGGTGGCCGTGTCAATGGCGCCGGATTCGACCAGGTCGTGCCACTTGCCAAACACGTCCAGGTCGCGCTGGGAGAACACCGGTTCGTCGGGATCGGGGGCCTGGAATCCCAGGGCGATCCAAAACTGCATGACGCGTTCGATCGGAGTGTCCGTGGCCTGCGAGAGGTCGCGGGCAGAATACGTGAGATGACCACCGAGCAGCCGAGGAACGTAGCTGGTTGCAGTGAGGTCATCGGGAGCGCCATGGGACGACGCCGCACGCTCATCCATCGCGAACCCCTCCTCGTGTCGGGCTGACTCAACACCACATCAGCGACTGATCGGTATACTAGATCACTTTTTAAGGTCACACCGAAATATGGCCTCGCACACTGACAATTGTAGTAGGCTGATTTGTTTTCCACCAGTGATTTGCACGTTTACCTGCGACAATCCGCTTTTTTGCACCATTTTTCAGCTTCGGCGCGCACCGAAGCGACAGTGGTCCACAATGGATGCATGCGCCTCGTCCTTGCTTCCGCTTCCCCCGCCCGCCGAGCCACGCTGAGAGCCGCCGGCATCACCCCAATCGTCCGCGTCTCCACCGTCGACGAGGACGCTCTCCTGGCCTCCCTGCCCGGCGGGCGCGCCCTCAGCGGGGGCTCGACGACTCCTGCGGACGAGGTCAGCGCCCTCGCCGCCGCCAAATGCACCAACGTCTGCGAGGCGCTCGCTCGCGGGGACGCCGAGCTTCCCGCCGGCGAGCCCGTCCTCGTCGTCGGCTGCGACTCGATGCTCGAGATCGGCGGCCAGATGCTCGGCAAGCCCCACACCCCCGAGGTGGCCCGCGAGCGCATCGCAGCCATGCGTCGCACGACCGCAACCCTGTGGACCGGCCATTCGGCGGCCATCCTGGCACCGCTGTCCTCGCAGGGGGCCGCGGCCTCCTCGCACGGGGAGGAACGGAGGGTCGAACGTCAGGTGACGCGCGCCGCCTCGACCCTCGTGCACTTCGGAGACATCTCGGATGCCGAGATCGAGGCCTACGTGGCGACGGGCGAGCCCCTGCACGTGGCGGGTTCCTTCACGGTGGACGGCCTGGGCGGCCCCTTCATCGAGGGGGTGACCGGCGACTATCACTCGGTCGTCGGCATCTCGTTGCCGCTGCTGCGCGCGATGGCTGGCGAGCTGGGCGTGTTCTGGCCGGACCTGTGGGATGTGCCGCGCCCCTGAGTTTCGGAGCCAATCACCCGACCGTCGCCCCGTACTGTAGGGGCATGGACAACAGCACTGCATGGGGCATCGGCCTCGCA
>ERZ772974.1937-NODE-1937-length-13082-cov-5.881784_pt1 | contig 13082 bp, 9 predicted proteins | sample MGYA00580671_ERZ772974 | MGnify/ENA primary metagenome ERZ772974 (study PRJEB29015, sample SAMEA2738065) | human oral metagenome | biome: human oral; feature: human-associated habitat; material: saliva | place: China | collected 2218 ... | reverse complement strand
CACAAGTGATAAACTTCTTTTCTTTAGCCATTTTGAAATTTATTAAATGAATATTATTATAATGTTTTTGATCTGATTTTCAACAGATTTCTTAATGTTTTTGATCTTATTCCTAGTAGAGGAATCCCATTAACCATAGCGGGATACAGTTTCCTTTACCCACTTCTGTGTTATATCTTACATAGGTTGTGTCTGAGCTGATGCGTATCTTGGCATTCTCTGCATCACAAACCTTGAATTTCTTGTTGTTATTTACGATGTAATTGCCATCCTTGTTACCCTGACTGACCTTGCAGTCTTCCCATAAAGCATTGACAAAGAATGTCTCCATCAACTGCTGTTGATTCAACTGAATGGGATAAATAGCATAAATCAGATTGGAGTTTTGCAGCATTACCTTAGCAGGTTTCTTCGGGTATTGCTGTCCAACAGGGTAGACTATGTTTATCAATCGGGCGTCGGCAAGGTTCTTTATGTAGTTCATTACCGTTGCACGACTTGTGTTTATGTCTTTTGCAAGATTACTGATGTTCGGAGCTTTGGGACCATCCAATGCAAGAAGATAGAAGAGTTTCTTGATCTTTGTGAGATATTTCAGTTCAATCTGCTTGATGAGTAGGATGTCCACCTCGGTCATCATGTTCATGGTCTTGAGCAGATTCTCCGAGAAATTACGATGTTCCAGGAAGAAAGGATAGAAGCCGTGGTGTATGTAATCCTTGAAAAACTTCATCGGACTGACCTGTGGTAGAATCTTCTTGATGATCTTCTCGTGGTTAAGCAGTATCTCATCCAGTGTGTAAGGTTCAAGATTCAGTCCTGCCTGGAGGTTCAAATATTCCCGAAAAGAGAAGCCACGGAGGTTATAACTCTTTACAATTCCATTCAATTCAGGGTTCTCTTCCTTCAATCTCATGACACTTGAACCCGTGAATACAATCTGTAACTTAGGGTAATAATCGTAACATCGACGGAGTTCCTTGCTCCATTCCGGCTGTTTGAAGACCTGATCAATCAACAGTACCTTACCCCCGTTACGATAAAACTCCCCTGCGAAGTCGGCAATACCTCTACCTTGAAAGTAGAAATTGTTCATATTCACATAGAGACACTGACGGTCTGTCGCTCCATATCGTTCCTTTGCATACTGCAGAAGGAAGGTAGTTTTGCCAACGCCTCTCGTCCCTTTGATACCAATCATCCTGTCGGTCCAGTCTATTTCATCCATGAGCCGACGGCGCACGGGAGCATATACATGCTCCACCAGATATGTATGAGTGCGAAAGAATGCGTCCATCTTGTTCTCGTTATGAATACTTAATCAGATGCAAAGTTACTACTTATTTATTTAATTTGCAAACTCTAGATGGCAAAAAATGATTTTTTTTGTTTTTATTTTGCGGTACATTTGCTTTAAAGTACCTTTGCATGGCAAACAAGTAGCTAATAAATGATTTTACATATATTCAATCCCGAGCACGATATTGCGTTATCCTATGATAATAAGTACTTTACACCGCCACACGCTGGTAGGCAGTTGCGCTATGATCTTGACTACTTACCAGCACTGTGGGCAAAGGATGGAGACTGTATTATGGTGGGGAATACTACCTCTGCAATGGTTCATGCGCGCCGATTCATGGCACATGTGCAGCGTGTAAGGTTCATAAGTCAGGATGAGGTTGCCAACGTGGCGGATGAAATAGAGTCTGTTTCGCCATGGGGATGGGACTCCGCTATAAAATTCCAGCTTATGAAACTGGGGATTCATGAAGATATTTTACCATCTGATGCGGAGCTTTCCGAGATAAGAACACTTAGCAACAGAAGGTTCTCTGCACATGTTCTTCAGCAGCTACAGCAGGACATGCAGCTTCCTTTCTTGTGTGGTGAGGCTTTCTATGTGGAGAGTATTCCAGCACTGAAGGATGTTATTCAGTCTTTGGGGAAGGCTATTATCAAAGCCCCTTGGAGCAGTAGTGGGCGTGGCGTAAGGTACATTGAACAGGCGATGGATGCAGCTATTACGAGCTGGGCAGCCAGAGTTATCTCTCAACAAGGGGGTATAATGGTTGAACCTTATTACAACAAAAAGAAAGATTTCGGGATGGAATTCTATGTTGATGCAGCCGGTGTACATTATGCAGGACTATCGGTTTTCCACACCATCAACGGGGCTTACGTTGGGAACAGTCTGTCTACGGAGGATGAAAAACGACAGATGCTTGCACCGTATGTTGACAATACGGTCTTAGACCGCCTTGCTGAACATCTTACACAGCTCTTGAATGATCATTTAAAAGGGAAATATCAGGGACCGTTAGGGGTTGATATGATGATCATTGCCAATCAGAACACTGCTGCAGACACCCCTTCGGGCTTCTTTGTTCATCCCGTTGTTGAGATAAATCTGCGCCGAACCATGGGACATGTGGCACTCTCTCTCTCAAAGGAAGAGCGGTTTCAGCAACGAATGATGCGGGTTGATTATGATGGTGCGCACTATCATTTGCACACAATACACAAGGAACAGCGGTTTTAAAAGCTTACTTTCAGACAGTCTTATACCATACCTTGATTGATAAACGATATTTTTTTATTTTGGTGCGGATGCTTAGCTCCATATGTGCTAAGCATTCGCACACGTTGTGCTAAGCGTCCGCACATGATGTGCTAAGCGTCCGCACAACAGAGAAAGAACAGTGTGCACACACCAATATGATACCTATGGAAAAGCAAGAGAGGGTGGTTTATAAAAGGATTCGCCTATAGCTAAAAAAAGAAAGCATATCTTTCAGGCGATAAAAGATAGCTTTTAAAGGAGCGAAAGGAGGTATACATTACATAAAAAAGCCCAAGACCTTTATGTAATTATCAAGATACTTGATTTCTTTGTTTATATGTTTTATCCTGGAATAGCGTATGAAACAGCAATTAATTCACAGATAAAAATAGTACAAAGAATGATAAGTGATGAGAGGGTTAATCAGTGACTGTAAACCCAATAAACTGCGAGGAGAACGCCAATAGCCACGATACTTCCCACGATTTGCAGAATTCTGTTCAGCTTCTTGCGCCGCTGTGCTGCTTGTGAGGTGGCATTGTTATGAAATCCTCTCCCATGATTAGTATAGTCGTATCGTTGTTTTGCCATCGTTACCGATTATGTTCTAAATACAAAGGAACCTAAGTGTAAAACTAAATTCCTTCTGGTTTCAAATCTTCGCGGTGGACAAAGATACGGAAATATACGGATATATCGTGTATATATCCGTATATTTTATGTTTTTTTAAAAGCGGAAACTCAACTCAACATCAATCATAGAGTAGTTTGGTTCGGCTAAACTACGATCGTGAACATAAGAGTAGAACCCACTTAATTGTAAGCTTTTGGTGAACTGATAGTCAAGTCCCATGTCATACTGTGTACGCTGTTTTGCAGCACCTTCCGATGGTTGGTACATGTCATAACGTGCTTTAGCATGCAGTTTCTCGCGAATGATTGGTGCAATAACAAGTGCATAAACACCTTGTGCCTTGTCTCCGTTGCTGCTTAAGCTACAGTCTTTGGCTGCAGCATCATCCGTATGAGAAAGACTTTTAGCAAAGGCGTAACCCGTAGAGTGCACATATTCTGAACGTAATGTCCAGTCATTGGCTTTGTATTCAGCGGAGAAAGCATAACGACGCTGCTGCAATTTGCGCACACCAGCCTGTGGATTGCCAGCATCATCAGTCCATGTACCCTTGCGAGCATAGGAACCTGTCCAGCCAAAGCAACCCAATCGGAGTCCTTCAACAGGCATAACCCATATACCACCGATGATATTCTTCTGCTGATCAACGTCTTTTACATTTATTCCTTGACCATCAAAGACGCCTACTTGATAGTGAAGTAGGTTTCTTCCGGCTGCATTTTTAATGATATCACCTTGTACCTGCAAACCAATGTCACGTCCATTGGAAGGGTGAGCACCTGCTCTGTCGGCGAAACCAGCCAACTTTGAGATGCTTTGTCCTACTCCCATGAAGCCTTGATCAATAGGGTGAATAGGGTTGTCGAAAGTAAATGGATTCTTGAACTGTCCTACTTTCACACGGAAGAAGTCATACTTCTGCCACTCAACGAAGAGGTCTACCAAGCGAGGAGAGGCTCCTAAGGTGGAAGTATTACCATTAAACTGCAGCTGTGCTTTCCAATACCAATCATCAAGGATGCGTCCATCAAGCGATACACGACCTAAACGAAGATTGAAAGTGTTAGACTTGTCTGCCTTCATTCCATTGTACTGGTATTGTACAATAGCAAATCCAGACAGCTTAACGTTGCTCACCCATTTGGGAGCTTGCGCATTGCCCACGATAGAACATAGCAATAGGGCTGCTGAAAGAACTGTTTTTTTCATAATTATATGAATGTTGATTTAGGATAATAATATCAGATTCATTCTCAAGTATCAATGTTGCAAAGATAATATTTTAGGGTATAAGTACAAAATAATATACTTATTTTATTGTTTTATGGCATTATTCTTTCTGAAGAAGATGAAAGGCTACTATATTAATAAGGTGTAAATTCACCGTTAAAGATAAAAACAAAAACTTCTCCTCATGATAATAATAGTTATTATCACAGGGAGAAGTCTATGTATCTTATCGCTTCTTCAGTAAGACAACGTTCTCTACATGCGGTGTATGAGGGAACATATCAACAGGTTGAACAGCAACTACTTTGTACTCACTATCCAACAAAGCCAGGTCGCGTGCTTGGGTAGATGGATTGCAACTGACGTATACAATACGCTCCGGATGTGCCCCAAGGATGACATTAACAACGTCAGGATGCATGCCGGCACGTGGTGGGTCAGTGATGATAACATCAGGACGACCATGCTGTTGGATGAAGCTTTCGGTCAGAATGTCCTTCATGTCACCTGCGTAAAAGAGTGTGTTACTGATCTTGTTTACCTCAGAATTAACCTTAGCATCCTCAATTGCTTCCGGTACATACTCTATACCAATGACCTTACGGGCATTTTTAGCAACGAAGTTGGCTATTGTTCCTGTACCAGTATATAAGTCATAGACAAGTTCATTGCCTGTAAGATCGGCAAATTCTCTTGCTACGGCGTATAGATGATACGCCTGTTCCGTGTTCGTTTGATAGAAACTCTTAGGTCCAACCTTGAACTTCAGGTCCTCCATAGTCTCATAGATATGATCCTTACCTTTGAAGACTGTGAGGTCAAGGTCGTTGAATGTGTCATTACCTTTCTGGTTATCTACGTAGAAAAGAGAGGTGATCTGAGGGAAACGGTCGGCAATGTGTTGCATCAAAGCCTTTGCTCGTTCATCGTCTCCATCCTCATCATAGTGGAATTGTACAAGCACCATCCATTCACCTGTATTGGAATTGCGCACCATAATATCACGTAACAACCCGTGTTGGGCACGGATATCATAGAAAGTCATCCCACTTTGCAATGCATAATCCCTGATATCGTTACGGATTTCGTTGCACAGATCATCCATCAACCAGCACTTCTCAATAGGGTAAATCTTATCAAAAGCCCCCGTAATATGGAACCCAATAGCACCTTCGGATAAGCCAACTCCCTCTGGTAAAGCCTGCAGTTCTTCTGCTGTATACCAACGTTTGTTGGCACATCCGAACTCCAGTTTGTTACGATATGCCTTCGTATGCACTGAACCCATGATGGGTTGGAACTCTGGAAGTTCCACTTTCCCAATCCTACTCAGCTGGTCATACACCTGCTGTTGCTTTGCTTTTAATTGCTCACTGTAGGGAAGATTCTGCCATTTGCAGCCACCGCAGATGCCAAAATGCTCACACATCGGTTCCACACGGATAGCACTCTTGCTGATAAAGCGTACGACAGTAGCCTCACAATAGCTCTTTTTCTTCTTCCGTATCTGCAGATCTACAACGTCGCCAGGTACAACAAAGGGGACAAACACCACTTTATCATCTACGTGTGTGATACATTTACCTTCGGCTGCCACAGCCTCTATCGTGACATTCTCAAGTATAGGGAATGGCTTTCTCTTTCTACTCATAATCTGTTTTGTATTTCATTGCAAAGTTAATGATTTTTTCCTGTTTGCCATATGCTATGCTTGTTTAATGCAATCTGTGCTCGCTAACAATGCAAAAATGTAAGGTGAAGTTTGCAATTTTACTTAAAAAGTTTGTTGAATTACCCTTTTATTGTTATATTTGCACTTAGGATATAATAACTAAAATACATTATCATTTATAACTATGAGCGAAAAAAGAGTTTATACCTTCGGTAATGGGAAGGCAGAAGGTAAGGCCGATATGAGAAATCTTCTTGGTGGTAAGGGCGCTAACCTAGCGGAGATGAACCTCATCGGAGTTCCTGTTCCTCCAGGTTTCACCATTACCACAGACGTTTGTAACGAGTATTTTGAGAAGGGTAAGAAGACTGTAATAGGTTTACTAAAGGCAGAAGTAGAGAACAGTGTCCATCATATAGAGACACTTATGAACTCAAAATTTGGTGATCCAACGAACCCTCTCCTTGTCAGTGTTCGTTCTGGAGCACGTGCATCAATGCCTGGTATGATGGATACCATTCTAAACCTCGGTCTTAATGACACCGTTGTAGTTGGTTTAGCACAGAAAACTGGTAACGAAAGATTTGCCTTTGACAGCTATCGTCGCTTCGTACAGATGTATGGAGACGTAGTGTTAGGCATGAAACCAGTCAATAAAGAAGATATTGATCCATTTGAGGCAATCATTCAGAAGGTAAAGGCTCAGCGTGGTATTAAGCTCGACAACGAAATGACTGTTGAGGAGTTGAAGCAGCTCGTTGTACTCTTCAAGCAAGCAATCAAGGACCAAACAGGTAAGGATTTCCCTAATGATCCAATGGAACAGCTATGGGGTGCCATCTGTGCAGTGTTTGATTCATGGATGAATGAGCGTGCTATTCTCTATCGTAAGATGGAAGGAATCCCACAAGAATGGGGTACAGCTGTAACCGTTCAGGCGATGGTCTTCGGTAATATGGGTGACACTTCAGCTACTGGTGTATGCTTCTCTCGTGATGCAGGTACTGGTGAGAACCTCTTCAATGGTGAGTATCTTATCAATGCACAGGGCGAGGATGTTGTAGCAGGAATCCGTACTCCACAGCAGATTACAAAGCAAGGTTCTCTGCAATGGGCTGAACAACAGAACATTGATGAGGAGACAAGACGGAACAAATATCCTTCTATGGAGGAAGCAATGCCTGACTTGTACAAGCAATTATATACTCTACAAGACAAGTTAGAGAAGCATTATCACGATATGCAGGACATGGAGTTCACCGTACAGGAGGGTAAACTCTGGTTCTTACAGACACGTAACGGTAAGCGTACAGGTACTGCTATGGTTAAGATTGCCATGGATCTGTTGCATGAAGGTGAGATTGATGAGAAGACAGCTCTTCTCCGTTGCGAACCAAATAAGCTCGATGAACTCCTTCACCCAGTCTTTGATAAGGAGGCTTTAGCGCAGGCACATGTGTTGACACGTGGTCTTCCTGCATCACCAGGAGCCGCTTGTGGTCAGGTAGTGTTCTTTGCTGAAGATGCTACAAAGTGGCATGAGGATGGTCATCAGGTCATCATGGTACGTATAGAAACCTCTCCTGAGGACCTCGCTGGTATGTCTGCTGCAGAAGGAATCCTTACTGCTCGCGGTGGTATGACATCTCATGCAGCTGTTGTTGCACGTGGTATGGGTAAGTGTTGTGTCAGTGGTGCTGGTGCTATTATGGTTGATTATAAGGCACGAACAGTAGAGATTGACGGAACAATCATCCGTGAAGGTGATTATATTTCATTGAATGGTTCAACAGGTGAAGTTTATGCTGGAGAAGTAAAGACACGCCCTGCAGAAGTGACAGGTGACTTTGCTGAGCTGATGGATCTCTGTAAGAAATACACTAAACTGGTTGTACGTACCAACGCAGATACACCTCATGACGCAGAAGTGGCAAGTAACTTCGGTGCCGTAGGTATTGGTCTTTGTCGTACAGAGCACATGTTCTTCGAGAATGAGAAGATCAAAGCGATGCGCGAGATGATTCTTGCTGATACCACAGAGGAGCGTGAGAAGGCTCTTGATAAGCTCCTTCCTTACCAGAAGCAGGACTTCTACGGTATTCTCAAGTGCATGGATGGCATGCCAGTAAACATCCGTTTGCTTGATCCACCATTGCATGAGTTCGTTCCACACGACCTGAAAGGTCAGGAGATCATGGCTCAAGAGATGGGTGTGAGCGTACAGTTCATTCAGAGTCGTGTGAATTCTCTCTCCGAGCACAACCCAATGTTGGGTCTTCGTGGTTGTCGTTTGGGCAACACATTCCCAGAGATTACAGCCATGCAGACCAAGGCTATCCTTGGTGCAGCTATCCAATTGAAGAGAGAAGGATATAACCCTAAGCCAGAGATTATGGTACCATTGGTTGGTATTGTCAATGAGCTTGATATCCAAGAGAGCATCATTCGTAAGGCAGCAACAAAGCTCTTCAAGAAGGAAGGTGTTGAAGTTCCATTCAAGGTTGGTACAATGATTGAGATTCCTCGTGCTGCTTTGACAGCTGATGTCATTGCAGAGAAGGCAGAATACTTCAGCTTTGGTACTAACGACCTTACCCAGATGACCTTCGGTTACAGCCGTGATGACATCGCAAGCTTCCTCCCAAGTTATCTTGAAAAGAAGATCTTGGATGTCGATCCATTCCAGGTTCTCGATCAGAAGGGTGTTGGTCAGCTCATCCAGATGGGTGTTGAGAAGGGTCGTAAGACACGTAAGAACCTCAAATGTGGTATCTGTGGCGAGCATGGTGGTGAGCCAAGTTCAGTTAAGTTCTGCCACAGAGTGGGCTTGAATTACGTCAGCTGCTCACCTTTCCGTGTACCAATCGCACGATTGGCAGCGGCACAGGCAGCAGTGGAAGAGATGTAAACCGACTCTATTCACATAGAGAATAGAATATAAAAAGAGGAGAAGTCGTTTGGCTTCTCCTCTTTTTTATATGTCTGAAGGCTACTGATCTTTTGTCTTCTTTCCTTCTTTCATGTGCTCAAAGATTACTGTCCCTTTGATTTCTCTTCCTTTTTTATATGTCTGAAGGCTACTGATCTTTTGTCTTCTTTCCTTCTTTTATATGCTCAAAGGTCACTGTCCCTTGTTCATTCATACGTTCTTCCATTTACCAACGGTTGTTTATTAGCTACTAAGAAACATCTTTACAATAATCTTAAGGCGTATGCTTGCAAATCCAACCGCTACGAAGAAAAAACGCCTTTGTATCCTTTTGTTTATCAATCAGTTACAGAACCCGTTCTAAAAGACGCCCTTTTGCATTGTAAAAGGGCGTCTTTTACACTTCAAAAGGGCATGTTTTGCAATGCAAAAGGGCATCTTTTACATGGCAAAAGGGCATCTATTACTTTTCAGTCATGAATCTTTCTTACAAAAGACAGATGCTAAGTGGCGTTCATTTCAATCCCACTTCTCATCCATCTTATAGTATTATGGTGTACAGAGCCTTGTTTGTTCACCTATGAACGACAAGAGAATGTGTTTTATTTATCCAATTCGTATGTCCCTTCCAACATTTGTGCGATGCGCTTTCCCTTTGCATCATCGAAGGACAGGAACGCCTCAACTGTCTTCTTTTCCACGTCGATTACCTGACTTACTGTGGTCCCGTCTTTCTCAATCCAGTTCACAAAAAACTTCGCCCCATCAATCTTTTTCATTACCATTCGGTTGGTTTCTTCTGTCACACTGTCCTTTTCATTGGTGGTTTTCCAATAGATTGTACTGTCATTCAGATACTTAACATTGGCTGTAAGACCAGGGTAGGAGAGCGTTGCCTTATGTCCTATAAGCGTGATATCATGGTCTTGTGTATTGCATTTGTCCTGTTTGCAGCAGCAAGCTGATGCCAAAAGAGCTAAAGAAGTCAATGTGATAATATTCTTTTTCATTTCATTTTAGTTTTAATATTATGTGTCTGAATTATTTAAATCTGTTATGTCTACAAAGTTAATATTTTCTTTTCTAAATTGGCAAATACCGTAAATAGAAAACCACGCTTATACCTTTTGTAACAACACTTATAAGCTAGTATCACAGCTTCCCTTCCCATTGGTCCCACCCGTTGCCATCAACCATCTTTTCATTGTTCGTTTCTTGAGTTGCATTTAGTGTGTTATTGTTTCATATTGTAATGTATTATGACATTCGTTTTAATATATATAACGCCCCCAAGAATGTATTTTTGAAGTAAAAACTCCTGAACGATTAAACATAAAAGATATTTATTTTATTTGCAAAATCAAAAAAAATATATACTTTTGCAAAATAGAATACAGAACAACCATATGGAAAAGGCGAACAATCTGCAAGGCTATTGCTGGTCCAATCCATGTGAGCGAGAACTAAGCGGACCTGAATCCCTTATGAAATGATTTCCTTTAGCTGCTTACAATGGTTTATAATTGAAAAAGAAAGACTATTCTTAGGAGGCGCGAGGAGAACCATTTTCAAGTCATAAGTTGTGTAAAATCTTTACCATTACCCATCGGTACTATTTCTATTTAAATGGAAGACAGTTATAATGAATACATCGAACAGTTGCAGAAAGGTTCTTATGAGGCTTTCTCAGAGTTGTATTCCCTTTATTCCAACAAGCTTTATAGTTTCGTATTAGCGCAGACAAAGAATAGTACGCTGTCGGAGGATATTGTTCAAGAGACGTTCTTAAAGCTCTGGAAGTCGCGCAAACAGCTTGATTGTTACGGTAATGTGCATGCTTTAATCTTTACTATTGCCAGGAATCTGATCATCGATGGTTTCAGAAAGCAGGTCTCAAAGATCAGTTTTGACGATTATCAGCAGGCGTGCAATAAGCTTTCTTCCTTCCCAACTCCCGATGAGCAGGTTGCTTACAATGAGTTTGTTGACCGTGTGCAGCAAACCAAGAAGCTGTTATCGAAGCGTGCTTGTCTTATTTATGAGATGAGTCGCGAGAAGAATATGCCTATAAACGAGATAGCAGAGTCCCTGAATTTATCTTCACAAACCGTGAAAAACTCCTTGACATCCACATTGAAATTATTCAAGAAGAATCTGTCAAGCATCGTAATCCTTTTACTTTATTATTTCTCTTAAGGTACGTCGTGCCCTTTTTCTTACGCCTGTCAGTGTTCTGAGGGGGGATAAATAGTATCCGAAAGTTAACAAATGTTATTTTCAAGTACCATTTTTATGCTTTCACGTATATGTTATTAGAAGTAAAATAATGCATGGAGAAACGAATAGAAGAATTATATCAGCGCTATCTGTCGGGAGAGTTAACCCCCTCAGAGTTAGAAGACTTAAAGCGTCAAGTTCCCTTTGTCTCAGATGAAGAGCTGTGGAACCTGATGTGTGAGGACTTCTCTTCTTCGTCAGAGTCGGCACGGATGACTTACGAATCGCAGCAAAAGGTATTACGGAACATCCATGAAGAGATACGAAAAGACAAGTGGCACTCACGTGCTCGCAGACTGTTGCGCATAGCATCCATGCTGATTCTGATTATTTCTTTAGCCGCCGGCAGTTACTTATGGTATGAATCTTTTACACCGACAGCCCCTGTTTACACTTACGTCAGTGTGAAAGCAGGAAATAAAAGTACAATAACTTTACCAGATGGAACACGTGTCAGCCTTAACGGTAACAGTCAGTTGCGTTACAACGTAGTGCCCAGCAAACACCGTGAGGTTGTTTTGATGAAAGGAGAAGCCTATTTCGACGTCACCAAAGACCCTTCCTGTCCGTTCCGTGTCAAGGTAAATGACATGCAGATAGAGGTGTTGGGCACACAGTTTAATGTCCGTTATCACAAAGGAGTCATTGAGACAGCCCTGTTCACGGGTGCTGTCCGCCTCTCTTCCAGTGCCTTTGCCAAAGACTATCGGCTCTATCCTGGTAAGAAATCCATTTACCAGCTGGCGTCACACCATGTCACTATCTGCGACAATGACGGGTCGACCGATGCCAGATGGAAGGACGGTTACCTTGCTTTCAACAGTCAACCGCTTGGCGAAGTGCTGAAAGAAGTAGAGAACTGGTACGGTGTCACCATCCAAATACGTAATCATCATCTACCTAAAGACAAGCTGACAGGAGCCTTTTACCATGAGACTTTAGAGAGTGTTCTTCACTCCTTGAGTATGCAATACGGCTTCAAATACCATATAAACCATGATCACGTTACCATAGAATAATAACAAAGAAGACTTAAAACCTAAATAAAATGACAAACAATTTAAACAGTAAGCGGTATCATTTCCTCCGCTTCGCAGTGTTTGTATGGCTACTTTTAGTCCCTGTAACACTGTGGGCGCAGCATGGGAATGTAAGCCTTAATCTTCAAAATGAAGAAGTTAGTCGATTTATTCGACAGGTTGAGAAGCAGACAAGTTACACTTTCGTGTATCGTAACACCGTTCTTAATCCCAAGACTCGGGTGTCAATCGTCTGTAAGAACTGGTCAGTTGAGAAAGCATTGTCCTATGTTTTCTCCCCTTTAGGCATCCAGTTCTCATTCAATAACAACACGATTGTTCTGAACCCAGCCCCCGCATCGAAGGAGAAAGCAGAGCCCTCAGTGACAAAGAAGGCTAAACCCTCAGGTGAGAAAGCCCAGACCACACCAGAGAAACATAAGGTTGTGGGGCTTGTTAAGGAGGCAAATGGTGAGCCCATCATCGGTGCAAGTGTCTTTGTAAAGGGTACAAAGATCGGTACAGTCACCAATACCGATGGTGAATTCTCCTTGGATGTTCCAGCCAATGGTACCCTCCTGGTCTCCTATATCGGCTTTACAACCCAAGAGATAGCACTGAAAGGCAGTGCAAACCTGAACATAGTCCTCAAAGAAGATGAGGCACAAGCACTCAATGAGGTCGTTGTTGTTGGTTATGGTACACAGAAGAAGGCAACCGTAACAGGTGCCATTGCATCCGTATCAACAAAAGACTTA
>ERZ772974.1931-NODE-1931-length-13100-cov-22.756995_pt1 | contig 13100 bp, 10 predicted proteins | sample MGYA00580671_ERZ772974 | MGnify/ENA primary metagenome ERZ772974 (study PRJEB29015, sample SAMEA2738065) | human oral metagenome | biome: human oral; feature: human-associated habitat; material: saliva | place: China | collected 2218 ... | reverse complement strand
ATGACGCACGCGAGGATATGGCTCAAGCAACGTTGGAATACATCCACGGTATGCCTGTTGTTAAGAGTTACCGGCAGGTAGATGCTGCTGTTTCAGCAGTACGATCCGCATACGCGCGTTCAAGAAATGTAAATCTCAAAACCGAGCTTGCATTCCAGCCCCTCAACGCCTTGCTTCTATTTGTGACACGCGGTGCTTCGGTTGGCGTCATTGTTATCGTATGTATCTCTTTCCTGAACGGAACGATATCTCTTCTTAACTTCTGCACGCTAGTAATGTTCTCCTTTATGCTGTTCCAATCAATTGAGGCTTGTGGCGATGCTGCCTACGTAATTGGACACATCGGAGAAGTTATCGACCGTCTTGACGCTATCGAATCCGCACCCGCGATCGATGACAATTGCAAAGCTGTGAAACTTGAGCATCACAACCTTGAGATGCATGACGTCTCATTTGCTTACGGAGATGGACCTCTTGTGCTCAACGGAATGTCTCTGACTATTCCCGAGGGAACAACTGCAGCTCTTGTTGGAGGAAGTGGTTCAGGTAAGACAACTGTTGCCAAGCTGTTTGCACGTTTCTATGATGCAACAGGCGGCTCCGTACGCATAGGAGGCCACGATGTACGCGAGCTTTCTTGCGACAGTATTCTTGAGGACTTCTCCATGGTTTTCCAAGACGTCTATCTTATGGATGACACGATTGAGCGTAATATTGCCTTAAGCAGGCCAGATGCACAGTTTGAAGAGATTGTAGAAGCAGCAAAGGCCGCACGCTGCGATGAGTTCATAAAAGCTCTGCCCGAGGGTTATAAGACAAAAGTTGGAGAAGGTGGAGCTCGACTATCTGGAGGCGAAAGACAACGTATCTCAATTGCTCGTGCAATTTTGAAAGATGCGCCTCTTGTTGTTCTCGATGAGGCAACGGCAAGTGTTGACCCAGAAAACGAAGCAGAAATTCAAGCAGCCCTTGCCCAACTCTGTAAGGGAAAAACGGTGCTTGAAATTGCGCATCGACTCTCAACAATTGAGGAAGCTGACCGGATTTTCTTCCTTAGAGATGGACGTGTTGCAGAACAGGGCACCCATGAGGACCTTATCTCGCACAGTGGCCCCTACCATGACTTTGTTGAAGCTCGCTCACGTATTGAAGGCTGGCAGATTTCTAAGTAATGGCGAGATATATGCAAAGCGAGAAAAGATCAGTTAAACCTACTTATCACCGTACGGAATTCGGAAGTAATCCAGTGTGACTTTGAATCTATCCTGAGCTGTAAGGCACGTATCAAGAAGATAGCCGTTCTCCTTATCCCACTTAGAGAGCCCTCGATAGTAGAAAGACTTCATGTCATCAGTGATAACAAATGGAACAACATCATGGGCGAGGCATTCTTTAAGCATAATCAACCTGCCAACACGCCCATTGCCGTCTTGGAATGGATGAATGCGCTCAAAGCGAACATGGTAATCAACAATGTCTTCAAAGGAATGGGAGCTGTTTGAGTTATAAGCCTTTAACAGCAATTTCATCTCTTGAGCAACATTTTCTGGAAGAGTGGTTTCTCGCCCACCGACCTCATTTGGAAAGCGTTTGTAATCTCCAACAGCAAACCAGTCCTGTACAGAATCTGTAGTTCCCGTTTTCAGAATACGGTGAAGTTCTTTGATAATGCCTTCTGTGAGGGTATCTTTTGCATGATCAATCACGTAATCGATAGCGCGGAAGTGATTCTGAGTTTCTACAATGTCATCAACGTGAACAGGGTTTCCATCAACGCCGATAGTCGCCGTTTCAAAAATCATGCGCGTCTGATCAAGGGAGAGCTTGCTCCCCTCAATATGATTAGAGTTGTAGGTCAGCTCAACCTGGAGCTTATGGTAAATGCCGCCCTTTATTTTTGAGGCCTTTTCTTCAATCAAGCGCAAAAGCAGCGGACTTGTTGACGATGTTTTGGCATTTTTTCGAGAAGGTTTTACTGCATCGGCTGGAATGTTCCAAGTTTTTCCCACGAGAAAAGCGCCTGGCACGCGGCCATTAGCGCAGTAATTGCGCACACTTCTCTCGGATATGCCCCAGAGCTCAGCAATCTCTGCCGCAGAAAGAAATCCCATTAAGCTTCACCTCCCTATCGGCAAAAACTGGTGAGATTATTATAGCAAAGGAGACTGTTTATTGCCGATATCGGCAAAATTCAAAATCACAGCTAGTTCCAATCATACTTGCAATCATTGCAATGAAACTTAGGGTCATCTACACATACAACGCAGCCTCCTAAAATGACACGACCTTCTTCAATATCACGCTCTAATTGATCGTCCAGCAGTCGTAAACCCCAAAGATATTTAGCAACATTTGTGCTGTTACATTTAGGACATACGGGGTTATCTGAACTCTGCTTTTCCATTGGTACTCCCATCTCACGATGCCTACTAAAAGACCACGCGTTTATAGAAATACCAGTCTACGTAAACATATAAAAAAATACTGTCCACTGAAATGGACAGTATTTGAGGTTGAATATTTATAGTCCCTAACACACGGGATTGCCATACTCGCGCAACATAGCATCACGGTTAATAATCCATTGCTTACCATACTTGCGAGCATCCACGCCTGGAACTATCTTGCCGTACGCAACAGCCTTACGCAGAGTGGACTCGCTTAAACCCCAAAGCTCGCTAGCATCTGAAAACGAAATGAGTCCATCAAAGGGCGTCACGACCTCGATTCCGTTCTCCCACAACTCGTCACAAGAGAGATCAAGATCATCGTTCCAGATAATACCGTAACCTCCCTGATCAACCCCTACGTCTCTGAACAGCGACTCGTCTTTCAGAAGCTTAAAAGCCGAAAAACGCCTCATGAGCGGAGCTACATCGTAGATTTTTGTGGTGCCGTTAGTAAACTGAATGCTCAACTTTAAGCCAGTCAAGGCAGAGACATCTTTTACCTGATGAAATTTCATAATCTACCTCCTTTAGACGAGCGGATTGATTTTCTTAAATTCTTATTCCTTCCCTATTTTCTCTCACGAAATATAAGATATCACGATATCGTGATATTCTCATAATTCATTATTAAAAAACTCCTCGCATCGTGAGCGAGGAGTTAATAAATAATTTGGCTGAATAATAAAGGTATGTTCTACCTGTCTCTATTCCCACTCTTTTACGTTCGTTTGCAGTTGTGCTATTCCAGTCAACTCCAATTGGCTCGTCGGCTTTATCTTTGACTGCCGGAACAGCTTTCGCTTGCAATCTACCAAGGGCACACCCTTGGTAGATTGTCTGCTTGCTATCAGTCCTATCACCGCCAAGGGACGCACGTTGAATCGATACAGCAGGCGCATAAAAGTAAATGAAGGCTAAAGCGTCCATTCAAAATTAGCCACATACAGGCGAGTATCGAAAGGAGGTATTGCTCTCCTAGAATGCCATTCCTTCCTGCATAAATTCAGGGATGTTGGCATGAATGATGCCGTTCCTTTGCTGAATGGGATCGCTTCGCGTCAACAGATACTTGGGGTAGTTGTCTTTAATCTGCTCGAACGGGCGGTATTCGCGCTCCTCGGTGGACCGGTCGGCCATGATGGTCATTGCGACCTGAACGTATGCATAGCCCATCTCTGGGTTCCTCAGGATGAAATCGCACTCCAGCTTTCCGATGCGTCCGACACTGACCTTGCAACCCTGCGCGAGAGCGTAGCAATAAACGATGTTCTCGAGGACGGGCCCGTAGTTGATGCGGTTGTCGGTATTGAGGGCAAAGTAGAAGCTCAAGTCCGCCAGGTAATACTTTTGCTCGCCCCGGAGCGATTTTCTCGACTTCAGGTCGAAGCGGACGCACTTGCTGATGACCTTCGCATCTTCAAGAATCTGGAGGTATCGCGCAAGCGTCTCGCGCTTGACCTTTACACCCTGCTTGCTCTCAAGGTCGGACTGGATGTTGCTAAGCGACGTGGTGGCACCGAAGTTGTTAATGACGTAATCGCGCACCTGGTTGAACACGGAGACATTCTTAATCTTCACCCGCCTACGGATGTCCTTTTCGAAGATCTCCTGGATTACCGCCGCGACGTAAGCGCGCTTGTCGGCTAGTCCGGGGTAATCCATTGCTTTCGGGAAGCCACCCTCGAGGATGTAGGTATCGAATTCCGAGACCGGGTTCGGGTTCACGGGCAGTCCCAAGAAGCGCTTCATCTGGCAATACTCGCCAAAGTCTAGCGTCTGCATCTCGAATTCGATGTAGCGGCCTGTTAGCTTCGTGGCCAGCTCTCCTGAAAGCAGATAGGAGTTCGACCCGGTGATGAAGATGGAGAAGCCACCCTCGGTACGAAACCCGTTGAGCACATCCTCGAAGCCCTCGACGTTTTGTACCTCGTCGATGAAAAGGTACTTCGTCCCCGAGATGGCGAGCAGGGGCTCGATAAGAGCCTCAAGCTGCTCTGGAGCCTTGACGGATCGGTTTCCGTATCGGTCTAGATCGAAAAAAACGATGTGCTCGTCATCAACACCTTCGGCCCTCAGCTCTTCGGCGATGCACTGCATGAGGCAGGACTTGCCGCAGCGGCGGACGCCGGTGATGACCTTGATCATCCCGGCGTCATGGTAGAAGCCGCGAATCTTCTTCAAATAGTTTTCACGAGGGAACAAACGCATACTGGCTCCAATCTTCATTGAAGCCAGTATATCAAATTACGGATTTATTGGGGTATTCTTTATCTCTAAAACGATTTATACCCCCATAACTAAGGAATTTTTTACTCCCACTCTTTCACGCTCGTTTGCCGTGGCGCCATTCCAGTCAACTCCACTTGGGTCGTCGGTTTTGGCCGTTTTGCCGCCGAATCCCGCAGAGTATCTTCGCGTGGGTGTTTGGGACAAATCCTGGAACAAATCCGCAAACTATTTTGAAACCGCGTTCCCGCAGTTTCATTTTTGTCCCGGGGACAAAAATGAAACTGCCTCCCATTTCTTATGTCCAAGAAATGGGAGGCAGTTCAATAGCGGTGGTTTTGTGTTTCGCGCGTTACTCGCGCTCAACAGACTAAAGCCTTGAATAAAGCAGGCGCCATTATGACGCCTGCTCAAAAGCACGAGAAATAGATACAAAAATGGCATAGTCAGGACATTCTCGTTGAAACAACCACCAACTACACAACCTTCTCAACTCTACGCAAAACCCATGAATGGTTTTGATGCTAAGGGAATATCGATTTTAAAGTCGCATCCACGCAGCTCCATAAGCTGCTTATCGTCAATAGTCTTCTTGGTAGAGTCAATTTTCTCTGCTGTCTCAGCAGCTTCTGCAGATCCGACGTCCTGAACGGCAGTCCCAGCTAAGACAGCATTTACACGTACAGCCTGTGCCACCATAGCGTCCTCAAGCATCGTACGAACTACACGAGCATTACCAAAGTTTGGCAACTGCGCCGCTGCGGCAATCTGTTTCTCAAAACGGGGCAATACATCATCCGCTAAAGTAAATCCAAGCTCACAAGCCATAAGGTTCAGAATTTGACCCAGCTCATCAATCGAATAGTCAGGAAACCGAATCTGTGTCTTTATTCGAGATGCGAGCCCTGGATTGCAGCTCATGAAATCAAGTATTTCTTGCTCATAACCAGCAAAAATTACCACCACATCATTGCGCATATTCTCCATACATTGAACGATAGTATTGATCGCCTCATCACCAAAACTATGCGACCTATCATCAATAAGCGAATAGGCTTCGTCGATAAAAATTACTGAGCCTCGAGCTTTCTCAAATAACGCCTGCACTTTAGGTGCCGTAGATCCCACAACCGTGCCCACCAAATCGGCACGACCGCACTCGTAGAAATCACCTACCGATAAGATGCCCTGATCCTTCAAGATCTTTCCTATCAGACGTGCTACCTCAGTTTTTCCAGTACCGGGATTGCCGAGAAATGCCATGTGCATCGGTAAATAATCAGACTCAAAGCCATTGTCGCGCCTATACTTTTGCACTTTCGCGTATGTAAGGCGTTCAAATATAACCTGCTTTACCTTATCTAATCCAATTAAATCCGCAAGCTGCTCTCGTGCAGACTGACTACGTGTATCACGCTTTGGTGTCTGTCCTGCAAAAGCTTCCCCAAACTGAGCAATGGCATCACTGTCTGCCAAAGACACAATATCGCACCCTTGTAACATCCCAAGCTCATGCTTAAGCTGCAGGGAATCGCTCGTATCTGCATATAAATGAGCCAATCTCAGCTGCTGGGCACCAAGCGAATCTTCAAACAGCTTGCGCACAAATCGTGCATTACCCTGATCTCCTCGGCGACCAGCACCAGAAAGCTTATCCCGTACACAAGTACGCGTCTCATCTGTCAAAGCTACCTGCACATGCTTTGCCATCAACTCAAAGATCTGTTCTAGTTCTTCCGTCGTATAGTCGTCAAACTTCATAGTGAAGCCAATACGCGACCTAAAACCGGGATTTGTATCTAACAGTTGTTCCATATGACGAGAATATCCAGCTAGAATAACTACCGTTTCCTCGCGGTTGTTTTCCATACCAGCTATCAACGCCGTCACTGTCTCAGGATAGCCAATTAACGTATAGGCTTCATCGACAAACAGCACCGAGCCACGTGCCGCCTCAAATATCTTAGGGACATTACCAGGGCTCAGCTCTGAACCAGAAATAACAACCAAACGGCCTTCTCGCAAAACACCTTCACGATGCAGGATTTCTCCATACAGTTTTGCTACCTCAGTTTTTCCAGTACCAGGGTTGCCGGAAAACACCATATGCATCGAGAAGTTTCTTGTGGGCTGTCCCAACCTTGCAAGCGTGCGATTCATTCTAATACGCAAAACAATATCTTGAATCAGCTGCTTTTGTGCTGATAAGCCAATCAGCTCCTGCAAACGCTGCATAGGATCTGCCTGTTTTATCGGAGACTTCAGGTACGTATGATACGCATCTCGATACAAGGGATAGACTTGTTGTGTCTGCGACAGTGTCTGCCAGTCATCAAATATTTGCGTTACCGTACGGTCGCTGCGGTTAAATTGATATTTTGCAAGTAATGACTCCATTGATGCAGACGGCTCTACCCCACGACGTTTTGCCACTTGTACAAGCTTGTCATATGCATCCGTCTGATTCCAAACAGCCAAACCTTTCTCATATTCTATAGTCACCACAGGAGCCTGTAGCTTATCCGCCAAGCGTTGCATATTTGCCTCATTACCTGCTGCAACCATGAGCACTACTTGCACACGATCGAGATGATTGTTAAGAAGCCCTATAAGCTTTGTAAGTGCTTGATACTTACGGAGGTCAAGGTCTCTATCATTTTGAGACTCGGAATATTGAATAAGTAACAAATTGTCTTCAAAGCAGCTTACGAGGTTATCGTTAAGACACTCTATAACCTCGCTCCTGTATGCGCTGTCCCATTGAGGGCAATCAAAATTAAGCTTGTACACGTGTGTTGAGGGAACACGACCGGCATCTTGCAGCGCACTGGCTAATACGTTAAAACCCTGCATACCAACAGGAGAACCTGCGCCTTCCAAAATATAATGCACGGGGAAATGATTGTACTTTTCACTATCTGCAGCCACTGCATCAGCACTCTCATAAATGCGTTGCACTTCTTTTGCGAGGTTCTTACCAAATTTTGATTGCAAGGCGTCCTTCAATAATGTGTCTTTGCCATGCACTGTATCAATAAATGATTCCGTAGCAAAATCATTAGACGATTTAAATACGTCATAGAACTCATTTGCACCCACAACGCTCAACATGGAGCGCAAGGAATTCAATCCCTGCGTGGTGGCCTCACCCAAAACTAGCATGGCATTGCTCTCTTTAACCGAAAGGTTTTTTCGCAAATCCTTATCGAAACCTAAATTCCAAATTTCGCATGCTCTTACAACCTGGTCCTTCACGAACTCTGTATTATCAACAAATGGCTTGCTGTATACGATGACGCAAAACGATAGTGGACTTCTAAAGCCAAAGTGTGATTCGTACACAGACACAAAACTTTCTTTATCCAGCTCGCTGTATAAAAATGAGACACTCTCTGCCGTAGGTCGTTTAAAATCCGAATCCATATAGTACTGGTGCGCTACTTCTGCAATGTACGTTCTCATACTCTCTCCTGCCTGCTCGCTCGCTATTCGCTGATAATTACCGTGCTCCATTCCAATACGCAGAGTTGAGCGTCAAATCTTACGTTTTCATATAGCCTCCTAAATTGAGCAGTGACCAGTGACGTGACGAGAAGCCCGTCCATCAAGACGCGTTAATGTCTCTCATTGCAAGACACAACGCATATATGTAGATATAAGTTGTAGGTATTAGTAATACTGTTAGTTAACTACGGTCAGGTTTTCATACATTAACAAGCCAAACAATCTGTTATTCCAACCTTGTTGTTTGCTTACTTTTACCTCACCGTTTACTGAAATTACTTCTCAAGAGGTACGGTAGCGAAAGTTCCTGTTGTATCTCTTTGCTCGAGCATAAGCTCATTCAAACTAGAACTGCAAAACTGCATCGGCAGATATAGGTACATCCGCCTCATTTCTGAACATTAAATACTCTGTATACGTTTGAGCCCAGACAACGCCATGCATACCCCTTTTCTCTTTGTATCCTTTGCGCCTTTACGTGAACAAGCGCTCGGGACACCTACTGTTTTGACAACAAATAGACAAAAGGTAACAAATAGTACTTTTAACTAAGGGACAACAACAAAACGAGGCCGATATATACGAACACAAAATCGCTTCCAATAACGGCGAGAGCGATTATACCCACTGTCTAAAGTATTATTCAGTTCTTTTCAAATATTTTTCTATCGTGAGATTCGTTATGCATTCGAGTATTCGGTCCTTGGCGAGAAAATCTGTCTTACCTTCAATTATATAGGTAGGGTTTTTTATTTATGCAGGTATATATGTCTGCTATTAAAACCTAAACTTTAGGGCCATACAAAATTTTTTGTTTATTAATTCTGTCAACTACATAGCAAACAACACTGTCTCCAGCTGTCTCACACCTCTCTTTTCCTAAGCAAAGAGCCTAGCAAAACAGGAATCAAGACTATGATATCTTCTATGCAAGACATTCACTGCAAGTAGGAAAGGAGATTGTATGCTACACGACGAAAATGAGCACTTGATGGAAGATGATCAACAAAACTCGTTTCTCTATTGGGGGCCACCCATCAGTCAAGAATGGAAATCATTAAATATTGATCAAAAGACGATGGGAATCTCCAATGTTCCATGCAAGCCATCGGGAATCGCAATCATTCTCAAAGAGCCGGGAAAGGCAGAAGGCGACGATGTGAGCGAGATGTTTCCAAAGAAGGGGGGCATCGGAAAAGCTGGATACAAAGCTCCTTACGACTCGCTTAATGTGGCTTACAACCACGAATGGTGGACTTGTCTTGGCGATGAAGAGAAGAAGAGTACCCACATAAACAATTGCTTTGAAAACGATAAGATCAGATCTTCTTATAAAGGAAGATGTACTCGGTACAGGAATTACTTCCGAAAACTATGTAGCCTGGTTTCTGATGTTGACGCTACTTCTAAAGACCTAACTTTCATTGCAGATGTCTATTTGGCTAACCTTCGTTACCCCCCAAAGCCCGGCACGGTGGGATTTACGAATGCATCCTCTTTCTATAGAAATATGGACGAAACGGAAAAAGTTGCTCGTTTCCTAAGCCTTATAGACTGGATGAAAAATAACTCGGTCGAGAAACATGAAGCTAACATTGGAGAAGAGCTGGAATATGTCTTCGTTCAAAAAGACCTATACGAATTACTTCAGAAACATTTTAATATACGAGAGAGTGCGAGTTACCCCTATATCTCCTATAGTGATGGAGATCAGTACGCTTTCTACTTTGAAAGACTTGGCATATGGATAATCAGTACATACCATCCGCTAGCAAGGCGTAAGCTCAGCTTAGAGACAAGTGAGCAAAACATCAAGAATACAAAATCTAAGAACTGATAGGAATACTCATATGGCTCATTAATCATAGCAAAGCTTAGATCTCAAAATCACAACCACCCGCTATTGAACTGCGTCCCAAAACTTGGACACAGTTCATCCCGTTACTGCTTTGTTCACCTAAAAACTGGAGAAAATAAAGACGTAAAAAGTTAGTAGCGAAGATTTTAAGTTGCAACTACTCCCACTCGATCATCGCGTAACCCGTTTTCATGTACTCAGCAGGGTAGATGAGCTGGGAAAATGATGCTTTCAGCTCATCGGGTGACTACATACCTATTGTTTATGATGAGACTTCGTCGTAGCGAGTAGATGAGTTCCAAATTCACATGCCTCGTCGCAACAAAACCTCACTAATTGCATGCGCTCCTCAGAGGTTGGCTCTTTCCCCGATTATGCGAACAGCGTCCATGGCATCCACCACTGAGATCGCGGAGGCATATGGATTCAGACGCGTATACGCACTCCATATGCGGGCAATTTCATCGGAGCCCTCAATCTCTCGACTAACAAGCTCATAGTCTTTCATAATGTCTGAAGAACCGCGATGCTCAGACGTCCGCTGTACAGCCTCCCGCAGCGTCTCCCAGTCAATCGTCTGTTCGTATAGTCTTACGAGCGTAGCGAGGTCGTACAGATCTCGGGCACGCGTGGTGGCGACACCACGCTTCACTACCGCCTCAAACTTCTCTGCGATACACGTCTCTAACGGATACGATATCAAATGAATCAATCCCTCCCCGAACAGGGTGGGGAACTTGTATTCAATCTCCCTCGGGATGATGACGTCACCTGTCGTGACATCAACCTTCAATGGCGTCCTCATACGCCCGAATGTCGCAGTCAGATGCGCACGCAATCCGCCGTAGTCGTCGTCCTTGCGGATGGGCTCTACTCGCTCGAACGCAAAGGTAATCCCATCTCCTAGATTGATGGAACAAATATCTCGCATGGCAGCCGCAACTGTCTCTTCGCTCACCGTCAGAGCTCTAATAGTCGCGTCTAAATCCATGGTGGTGCGCTGGGCCACACCCATCATCGAGGAAAGAAGCAGCCCTCCCTTGATGATGAAGTGTTCACGGTACTGCGTCCTCTCTAGTCTCATAAGAAAATGCTCGAAGAAATAGCGTTGCATGATCTCCTGGGCCGAAAGGCCGTACTCCCTTGCCAGAGTCTTCGCTTTACCTCTCAGGCTTGCATCGCTGAGGATTGTCATGACAGCACCTCCAAGTACATCTGAATCTCTGCGGTTGCGTTCATGACCTTTGCATAGCGCATCAGCTGGGGCAAGTCCTTCTCGGGAGAGTCAAAGTACGCGTTCATAGCCTGTCCGAAAAGTTGGGTGTCAGCCTCGCCGCGTCTGCGCGCCATCACGAGGTCACAGATGCTGCGTTCGCGGTCGTGAAGCAGCAGCGGTGTGCCCGCGGGAGACTCGCCTTGCACCACACCCAAACCATAGAGCCCCTTGCCCTCATGCGAAACAAGGCAGTTGGGAAACTCCCCTACTATGCCATCTTCCTTGTATCCCCGGGGGAGCGAGATCTCGTACACACCCGGCACGATATCAGTCATGCCGTGGAGGTAGAGCGAGCTACTGCAGCGAAAGACGACCTTCGGCCAGCGAAGCGAGATGACAGCGAAGTCATCTAGCGGTGTATCCGCGAGTGCAAAGACCCCACGGCTCTCCTTGACCGCTACGCCCTGGGAGACGAGCAGCTGCAACATGCTCGATGAAAAGCCCGCCTTACGTGCTTGTTTGGTGGTAATGCGACCGGTGCTTTCATGCATGAACTCTATGAGGTCGTCCTTCTTCGTTTTTTCCTCCAATGGTAAGATATACGACAATCATACTTATAATATAGTATATATTGCCATAGTCTTAGATATGATTAGATAATTTAAGGCTTGCATAGAAGGGTGCAGAAAACATTTCAGGCGTGTTGGTGTGGGCACGTATAGCTACACGAGAATTATTTGACATAAGCAAGCAGATGTTTTCTGCGCTCTTTTCACTGTGCTACCGAAGCATTATCCCTTACATGGGTTCTTGCTCATATAAAAGATTTTCTATGGTTGAACGAACTGCGGCTTGAACCGTTCTTCCGTTTGACTCAGTAAGAAGGATTTTTCTTGCCGCTAACTGTATCACCTGCTGGCGATTGATTTCTTCATGATTGACAATCTGTGACAACTGCTTATCTGCTTCTATTTCCAATATTTTCAATAAATTATTTGGAGAGAACTCTTCGAAGTAGATACTTTTATCAATTCGGAAATAAATTGGATCCCCAAGGTTTCTTCTTGTGGTCATATCCCGAAAAGTGGTGTAAGAGAAGCACTTCAGGTGTTTAAAAGAAGTGCGGTTATTTCCTAAAATATAGTCACCACAACCAAATCAGAAAGGAAATAGCCGCAATGCAAACTTTACACGAATCTGAGCTTTCATACACTCAAGATTACAAATTAGATCTCAATGGTATTGCACGAACTCTGCTTGAAGATGTGGTAAATACCGTAATGGTCAAGTAAATAGAAGAGCTGGGATGTGTCCGTAATGGATATCGCAAGCGAAAGCTTGTAACCAAGTGAAGCCCTCACACTTAAAGTACCTAAGCTTCGTTTGATAGCGAAAAAGCTCGTAGTTCATTCGCCGACCAGGTCCCGCACTCGCATGACATGGCGTTGCGGCTAACAATCCACTGCTCCATCTGCCACCATATGCGCAGCACGATATGGTTATGTAGATGGTCGGACACCTGACGACAACGACCAAAGCGAGGACAATCACTCCAAGTACCATGCTTACGAAGCTAGCTACCGCAATATTGTCGATGCAGCAGATAGCTCAGGGCTTCGCGCTCAGCGCCCGCAATTCGAAAGAATCATCCAGCCGGCCCCACGACATGCTGAAGTCATTCAGAGTTATTCATTTCCTCTGTCGAACTGGATGGCATCATCGTACATCATTCATACGAAGAGGATGTCGTCTATCATCCAACTATAAACGCTAACTTCTCGAGTTTTATTATTCTTGAAACATTCCTTGTAATTCAGCGGGTTGACTAACGATTGATCATTATTAG
>ERZ772974.1930-NODE-1930-length-13102-cov-4.401242_pt1 | contig 13102 bp, 14 predicted proteins | sample MGYA00580671_ERZ772974 | MGnify/ENA primary metagenome ERZ772974 (study PRJEB29015, sample SAMEA2738065) | human oral metagenome | biome: human oral; feature: human-associated habitat; material: saliva | place: China | collected 2218 ... | reverse complement strand
AGCAACTGACTCTTAATCAGTGGGTCTAGGGTTCGAGTCCCTAAGGGCGCACAAAAAGGATTCCTTTTACGGGGAATCCTTTTTTCATTCTTATACAAACCATAGTTATTTCATAGCAAACAAAAACATTATAGAAAGGAAATCAATTCATGTTAGCACCACAAATAGAATATTCAGAACGCGAGGAACGACTTGAATTTGTGCAGGAACGCTTTGTCTGTAAGTATCCGTCATGTGGCGGATGTGGCTCATGTAACCTGCCTGATGGCGTCCCCGCAGTGGAGTTTTTCGCTGATTACATTGACGGAAAAACAGAGTTTTCTACGCTTGCAGCGAAGATCTGGGAGAACAGATGATGCAAATAAAACATAATTCAACAGGCGAATGACACGAAAAACACCGAATTATTAGTATTTTTGCGCCACTAAATTGAAAACGAGAAATTAAGAACTAAGAATGAGAAAGATTGTTTTTGCCATTGCATGTCTTGCACTGACGGTGCTTGGCACGGGTAATGTTCAGGCGCAGGATTACATGGATGAGGCTCCGAATACGTATCGTCCGCTGCTTCAGAAGTTAGGAAAAAAACTGATGAAAGGCAAGCAGGGGAGCATCGTTGCAGTTGATCCTGCAACGGGTGAGGTGCTTTGTCTGGTGACAAACTCACCTGACGGGAGCAACGATGCACTTGCCATCGGTACGGCTTATCCACCGGGTTCAACCATCAAACCAGCCCAGGCACTGACGTTTCTGTCGGAAGGTATCGTCACACCAGCCACAAAAGTGGTTTGTAAAGGTAGTTACAGAGATGGTAATATCAAGGTGGGATGTCATAAACATTACTCTCCTGAACCATTGGAAGGGGCTTTGGCAGTGTCATGTAACACGTGGTTTCTGAAGTCATACCTCTCCATGTTGGGCAATACTCGTAAATATGGAACGAAGGAAAAGGCTGTGAATGTATGGCATGATTACCTCACAAGCATGGGATTAGGTGGTCCTGTGGGTATTGATATGCCCGATGAGAAAGGCGGATTGGTTGCCAATGTCAACTATCTCTCACGTCGTTACAAGGACGGATGGATACCATCTACCATCATGTGGAACGGTATTGGACAGGGAGATATCACTGTTACGCCGCTTCAACTGTGCAATCTCGCTGCCACAATAGCAAATCGTGGATTCTATTATATCCCTCATGTACATAAGAACAGTAAGTCAACGCCACTTCCTGAACGCTATCTGACACCTCGTAGGACGAAGGTTGCCGCTTCAGCCTATGGCCCTGTGATAGCTGGTATGCGCATGGCGGTGACAAAAGGTACGGCAACTGTCGTAAATAACCCTGATTATCCGGTGTGTGGAAAGACGGGTACGGCAGAGAATCCGGGCAAGGATCATTCGGCATTCATTGGTTTTGCACCTATGGATAGACCGAAGATTGCCATTGCAGTGTACATAGAACACGGTGGTTTCGGTGCTGATATGGCTGCGCCAATAGGGGGGTTAATCATGGAAGAGTATCTCAAAGGAAAACTCTCTAAGCCTTCATCGGAGCTTGCAAAGCGCATCGAAAAGACCAAAACGATTGAAGAATAATTTCTGAAATACGCAATATCAACTTCCCAACGGCTTGATATTAGCTTTGAAACAATGCAAGGTATTTTCTGGACAGCTGCATATCAGCTTCAGAAATGCCTTGCGTTTTCTTTCTAAAATACCTTCTTTTGATTTTAAAAACACTTCCGTTTGATTTCTGGATAATAACATATCACCTTTATAAATATCATGCTATTGGTTCCTAAAACACTTCCTTTTGATTTCATAAACACTTCCGTTTGATTTCTGGATAACTGTATATCACCTTTATAAATGCCATGCTCTTAGTTCCTAAAATATTTCCTTTTGATTTTAGAAACACCCTCGTTTATTCCCTGAACCACTTGAGATTATTCTCAGAATTACTTTCTATTGATTTAAGAAATACCATGGTTTAAATTGTAAAACTACTGTTATTTATTTCTGAACCACCACAAATTTATTTTGGAACCACTGCAAATTTATTTTAGAAATACTGCAAATTAATTTTGGAAATACCGCAAATTAATTTTAGAAACACCGCGAATTCATTTTAGAAATACCGCAAATTAATTTTAGAAACACCGCGAATTCATTTTAGAAATACGTAGGAATGGTTTCAGAACGACTGATAACAGCCTCCCGAACGATTGCTTTTTATTTATCATAAATCCCTTATTTGCATACCCAAAAAGCACCTATCGACTTGCAATACATCAATGTTTTATAATAGGAAGTATGATAAGCCAATATTTAACATATATTTAACACCTTGACAACAAAACTATATTTGATTAAATAGTTTCTGTCAGTTTTTGTGATATTGGTATATTGGTCAAGAGGATGCAATCACGGCGGAATGGTTAAAGCCGTGACACTTCGTGAAACTGATAGAATTTACATTTATTAACAGAACGGCAGCACATTACATAGAAAGAAGTATTTACGGGGTCGTCGGCATGCTCCTCCGCGCCTAACGGAGTGCGGTTAGGATACGGGGGCTACGCTGTCAAGGCTTATTGCATAACCTTGACGGATTAGCGGATTACCGATATACAACAAAAAAGCCACTCCGAAGAGTGACTAATTAATTAAAGAGAATCATTAACAAGCAATACAAAGCTGCTAACACACGAACTAAAAAGAGCAATGAAATAGCAGACAATAACACGATTAATAATTTGCGAATCATCTAAAACCAATTTTAGAACCAACTTTAGTAACTTTCTTCAAAAAACCACCTGATTTAGGTTTAACCTTAAATCCAACGGGACGTGGAGAACCTGAATTTTTAATAGCATTATAAGTAATGACACCACCAACGGCACCATCAGTAGCCATGCCAAGACGTCTAAACCATTTATCAGTTGAATAGTCTCCGATCTGATTAGACAACATAACATTTTGACCTGCTTTATTAATATTATCCAAATTCAAACCACGTAAAGTAACATTAAATAATTTATTCTTATTTGAATTATCAATTTTAACACCAACAGTCTCAGCAGCAGTTTTAAACGCACCATTCATAAGATTAAATACCTGAGCATTACCAACAAAACGATTAGTATTAGCGTTCATACGGTTAGTATCAGCATTCATACGGTTAGTATAAGCGTTCATACGATTAGTATTAGCGTCCATACGATTAGTATTAGCATTCATACGATTAGTATTAGCATTTTGTTGATCAATACCAATATGCATCCACTCGCTTAATGAATGAATTATAATAGAATTAAACTGAGCCTTAAACATCTGTTCAGCATACTTATCTTGTATACCAAGATTAATTTGAGAAAGCTCATTTTCAAGATCCTGATGAACGTTCTGAAGAATAAGACTTTTATTCGTTTCCTGAGCGTTCGCAACAGACAGATCAGACAATTTAATATAATTACCTAATGTATCACGTTTTATTTTAGTATCAAGATCTAATAAACCAGTTTGAGAGTTTAAAACACCCGTATGAGCGTTCATATTACCAACATAAGCAGTATTAACACGATCTATCCAATTAGCCTCTGCATTCGTCTTTCGAGCCTGAGCAATTGCAAGCTCATTTTGTGCATACTGACTGATGATAGTTCCTGCGGACATCATACCGTTAGCCATGTTAACATCAGGCTGCATTTGTGCAGCATGCATTTGAGGAGCAGGAGCACTTTGCAAAGCTGAAGTAGTATTACCTGTCTGAACATTACCTGCTGCAATATAAGGGTTAATACCTGCTTCTGCATAACGTTGCATCTGAGCTGAAGGAGTATTATAAGCATTAGCTTCATGATACATCTTTTCGTTAAATGCATTAGATTCCTGAAAAAGTTGATAATTCATCTGATTAGTCTCACGGGCAATCTGCAGATTAGTTTGGTTAGTCTTGCGATTACTAGCACTGCCCATGGCACCTCCGGCGATAGCTGAACCGGCAGCTATAAGAGCGGGAATTATAGGAAATGGCATAACATTACTATTTTAATTAAAATTACCCCCTACAAGAGTAGGGGGCGGATTCACACAGTATCAAATAATATCACTCAGGAGAACCAGGAACGTTAGTCGTTGGCTCAGGCTCATTAGTAACATTATTCGAAGTGTCTAACGTAGTACTATCATCAATATTGCGTAGATCATCAACAAAATCACGATAGCGGTCAAGTTCTACAGGATCCGACAAATAACGAGATGGTATAATAGATAATATATCATCATCCGTTAAGTCCTTAGGAGAAGAAACTCCTTTGATCTGAACTAACTGTGATACTATCAACTGTTTTTCAGTATCTGATACCTGACCAGAGAACAAACGTGACAACATATCGTCACGATGACCCGTTAACGGGTTAATAGGACAAAGCGTATTATACAATGTATCATCAATAGGAGAGATACCATTATTTAAGCCGTTAACCTCTAATGGAGGAATAGGAATTGTATAACAATCCTTTGGCATTCTATCTAAATGATTCATAAAACAAGAAATTAAAGTGAAGACAAACCTGTAACACTCATAGGACGTACTGCCTTAACGTCTAAGAATGAATTAACAATAAAGTGATCAGCTTGTACGGCAGACGTAAGGAAGATCGGGTTAACCAAATTAGGGTTAATATAGAAGTTCCTAGAAGACCAATGAGAACGATTACCTTTTTTACGATAGTCAGCACCTCCTTTATTTTCTGGAGCAATCTTTTTTTCTGTATCACCGTAGCCAAAATCAAAACGAGGTGTACACCAATAAGAGAGTGATTTACCTGACTCGAAGTCACCAAATACAAGATCACGAGCGGTCTTATACTCATTGTAGCGAACCTGATAACCTAATAAGTTATTATTAAGTTCAATGTCCGAGAAGCCTGCTTGCTTTTCATTCATGCCAAGCGTAGAGCAAATAAGATCAGAACCAATCAGAGCCTGATAACCAAGATCAGCAAATTCAGGTTGATAGAACTGTTCACGGGTCAACTTCCTATTGAAAGGATCAAGATAAGAAGCATTATATTCACTCTGTGGAGCGACCGAGTAAATACACATGATAATACCGTGTTCGGTGGAATCGAATTCAATAGTACCACTGCTCATGGATCCTATACCTTTACCACCAAGATCACCAATAGAAGCATGAGAACCATCAGAAGCAGCATTACCATTAGTAGAAACAACTTCACTTACTACAATGGAGTTATCGAAGCCACCAAGGAAGCGAGCATCATTAGCACGAGATTCAGGTACTTTGAAACCGAAATGCGCCTCTATCTGTGAAGCGTAATCCAATCCATTAGCACGGCGTGTAGCTTCCAACATCTTATCAAGAGCAAACGCAGCACGAAGATCATTAACACTGAATGAAGAAGAAGAAACAGTACCACTATCCAATGATACTGAACCACTCTTATTATTAGTAAGAATGACATTACCATTACCACGTACATACTCAGGGAGGTTAAAAATACCATCTGAATAGTTAGGAGTAGGCTTCATGGACGTTAACCAATCCTTTGCATAAGGACGGTAACGCATTTGGCAGAATTTAAGAGCAACATCAGGTTCAATGGTCAAGTTGGAATCATCTGCATAATCATCCACATTGAACGAGCGAACATCGGAAGGTGTCCAATCCTGATTACGGTAAAAATCGTTAAATATCTTCTGATAAGCAAGCAAGCGGAAAGGAGATACCTTACATGCAAAAATAGAAGAAGGCTCTTTATCGTCCTTAGATGGAAGATAAGCAGTAGAAGTAATCAGGTTTTCAAGATTCATGAACTTACCTTTGTTGGTAACTCCATAGTTCAACATGTTAAGCAGCTTAGCAGCACCTTCAGAATAATTGAAACCTTGTGAATCCATATCAGACGTTTTAAGACGTGTGATCAACTTACCAAGATCAAACGTAGGTACAGATGAACAGATCTGATTGTAATTCGTAGTACCATTCTTCTTGACACCATTAAGCGCAGAATGTGGGTTGTTAGTGCCAACAATGAACTGGTCAAACCATTGCCACAGAGAACGATAAGACACAAAGAAGAAATGATAATACTCTTTCATACGAGCATAAGAAGCAGTATTAAGAGTAGTTGTACGTACTAAGTCCTGAACAGAGAATTTAAAGTGTTCAGAAGGGTTAACTTCCCAACATCCAATTGGCAATAACTGACCTGCTTTAGCAGAGAATATTCTGCGTGAACTCAGATCAAAACCATTGCGAGCAAGACGAGGTTTAGGAGCAGGCATTTTAAATAGACCCATAATAATAAATTTTAAAATTAAACAAACATATATTTATTAAGTATCTCATTAAGTTTCTTATTCTTAAGAGAATCATTATGTATTTTTTGATAACGGGCAACATTCTCAGAGTAGAAATGAGAACCATATTGACGGACATGGTAAAATAACCAACCGTTCAAATTACCATCAGCGTCATACAATACAGAAGAATCAAGACCATAAGTAGACATTATGGAACGCCAAGGAGAACAAAAGAAAACTTCACGCCTACGTGGGAGTTTTCTCATTAAGTCAAGATCAAAGTCTACAAGGTGACATACAGGGTTACCACTATCTACATAGGAAACTTGATACTCATATTGAGTTTTCAATAAGTACATATCTTTACGATAATAATAATCTTCCAATGCACATACAAACATTTCAGGAGTCCAATTATAGCGCTTACAGAAATCCAAGCACATAAGGGAAGCATGTATATCAACATGAGGGTAAGCAGCGTAATCAAACTCAAAAGGTAACAAAGACTTATAATCTAAGCCTTTTTGATCATAGTCATACGCAAGCGCATATATTCGTACTCTTTCAGAATGAGATATACGGCGGTATCCTTTACACTTTGGCAAGATCCTATTTTCAAGACTACGGGGAGGGCAGACAAATTCAAACTCATTTGTGGACTTATTAAGGCAATTTCTTCCATAAGTTCCGTTAATGACATTTTCATACAACGCTTCTTCATCATCCTTACCATACCCGATACAAGGATGTTTACTTGCCAAATGGAATGTAGAGGTAAATTCAGTGCGTAAAAACGACGGTAAATCGCAATCGCCGTTAACATATTTCGCAACGTATTGACTTGCACTACTGTTGACGAGTGAGAAGTCCGTATTACCGTTCTTCCAAGTTTCACGTATAAGGACGTTAAGTTCGTTGTGGAGTATTTCGCTATCGTACCACAAAATGGCATGATAATGCGGACGAAATGTGTTAGGTCCATACTCGGAACAAATGAAGTATCTGATTCTGTATTCATTTCCACGGGGTTTAAGTTTATAATCTATCTTACTGCGTAGACGCTTGAAAAAGTCCTGAACATCTTTTTTACATGGATAAGCAAAGCAAACAGTATCTTCCATACCTACGGGAGGAATTGGACGTGCAATTTCAGAAGAAACAAATTTACCATTATCACAACCACGGTTACTACACCATACATCAGTACGAGAACCATCTAAATTAAACAATGGTGCAAAATAGGGTAAATGATCATTATCATAAGTAAGCGTAAGAAATAAGGAATAACGATGAAAAGAGCACTCAGAATCAATCCTATTTGCCCAAGACGAAGCATAAGAACTACGACAACGAACACATTTACGACAATTAGTATACAAGAATTCACCAATATAACGATTGTAAATGCGGTGAGGGCGTAAACAAGGGTTGATATTTCCGAGTGCTCGAGAGAACATAACAACTAAAAACTAACAAATAATTAACGAACTGAATCAGGATGTACTATAACATTAGTAACATGCTGAGATTTTCCTACGGATCCATGATAATGGAACTTATCTGCATCCATAGAAGAATAACAAGAGGTTAAGTACAAGGCGATTGATACGGCAATAAAACCACCGATAGTAAACTCAAAAAGGGCACGGCCGTTCTTGTCGAGAGAAAAGCGTACGTTCTTCACGAAGTCTTTGACGTTCAGTTTCATTTTTACAAGATTTTAAAGATTCATAAAAGTTATAGATTTCTAGCGTTTCATGTGGATCAGGACAATCAAGACACATGAAGTCTATACATCCAATAGTATCACGAAAAGGACAATTTACATAACGAAGTTGAGCAAGTTTATATCTATCCATTAAAATTAGTACAGATAAAATCAATGCAAGATGCAAAGGAACGAAATGCAAGATAATTATCCGATACATGATCAGGAAGATTATCATCACGCCAACGTACAACATAAGTATGAACACCGTTACGGGGATCAACGTAATGCTGAATTGTTACTGACATCATTAAAGTATGTCTAGTAGTACGCCATAGCATCGGTACTCTGTCATTTACCATAAGAAAAGAATTAATTAAATAATGTTACTAGCGCAAAAATAAATAAAATAATATAATAGGAATTATGATAAATAAGAATCTTAAAGAGGGTGTTTTGAGGTTGAAACGGATGTGAGTTGAATTATATAAGTATGTCTTCAGAAATAGAAAAGGATGTCTTCAGAAATAGAAAAGGATTCTGCTTAAACTGGATAAGGATGTTTTTTGAAGTATATAAGATTGTGGTTTGAAATAAAAATGGATATGGTTTGAAATAAAAATGGATATGGTTTGAAATAAAAAAAGATATGGTCTGAAATGAAAAAGGACGTGAATTGAGATGGAAAAGAATTCTGTTTAAAATGGAAAAGTAAGTTTTTTGAAGTATATAAGATTTTAGTTTGAAAAGGAAATGGATATGGTTTGAAATAAAAATGGACGTGAATTGAGGTGGAAAAGAATTCTGTTTAAGATGGATAAGGAGATGTTTTGAAGCGTATAAGAGCAATGAAAAAGAAAAAGGTGGAGCTTAAAGCTTCACCTTTTTCTTCTTTCCTGTACTCTCATTGCTCATTCTGTCTAATGCAGTAACAACAAAAACGTACTTTGTTTCACCGTCTTTGTAATCGAGTTTCAGTCTGTTGTCATACGGAATACCAATGATTTTGGCTGGATTATCCGTATCTATATCTTCACCTTTTTCGAACTTATAGACTACATAACGGTGTGCTTCGTCATCCCAATGTTTTGCTTTTTGGGCTTTCCATGTGAGATAATACCCATCAGGTTCCCACTTTGCTTTCACCTTTTTAGGCTTTGATGGTGCCTTATCATCAATGAATGGCATCAAAGGTTGCAGTGCTGGATAACGCCAATAGTCTGTTCTGAGTAGCGTTCCATAGTTTCCTGGATTGTCAACTACAGCCTTTGCGTACCAAAGAACAGTGCCACTGATGTTCGGAGACTGCTGATGTAGTTTGCGTTTGGCAGGAAGTTGATGTGAATTAGGGTTCTGTGGATCAGCGTATTTCACTGTTCTCAACACGTCTTCTCCTATGTAAAGCGGTCTGTTTGATGCACTTTTGTTCCACCAACCAATAAGTTCTTTATAGTCAGCTGCCCTGTTTCCAATCTCCCAATATAGCTGGGGTACACAGTAATCTACCCATCCGTTGTTCACCCACTTCAGTACATCAGCATAGAGATCATCGTAGTTCTGCAAGCCATTAGTCCTACTTCCGTTTCTTGGGTCACTCTTTTGGTTGCGATAAATGCCGAAAGGTGAAACGCCAAACTTCACCCATGGCTTCACTTTATGTATGGATTCGCCCAGCTGTTTGATGAAAACATCAACGTTATCACGGCGCCAGTCTCTTATATTTGTGAACCCTCTGCCATACTGTTGGAACTCTTTTTGATCGGGAATAGCAAGTCCTGCGACGGGATAAGGATAGAAATAATCGTCTATATGTAGCCCATCTATGTCGTAACGGCTCACAATATCACTCACAACCTGGCAGATATAATCACGATTTTCGGGCAAACCGGGATTTAATATGTACTGTCCGTCATAAGAAAAGACACGCTCTGGATGTGTAACAGCAATATGATTAGATGCTAACTGAGTGGTATTCTTCGTCTTAGCACGGTACGGATTGATCCATGCATGCAGCTCCATTCCACGTTTATGGCACTCATCTACCATCCATTGCAGTGGGTCCCAATAAGGTGAAGGGGCTACTCCTTGCCTACCAGTAAGGAACTTACTCCATGGTTCCAGCTTACTTTGATAGAGTGCATCACACTCTGGTCGCACCTGAAAGATGATGGCATTGACCCCATCTTTCTGTAGTTCATCCAGCTGATAAGCCAGTGTACGTTGCATTTCACGTGTTCCCATCCCTTGGAACTGTCCGTTTACGCACTGAATCCACGCTCCTCTGAACTCACGTTTCCTTGGTTTGCTTTTGCCATTTGCCACATTGCTGACTCCTGTAAATAGTAATGTTACAAGCAAAAGTCTCAAGATGAAATGATAATGTCTCATGTACTTGGTCTGTATAACTTATTATTTTTTCTCGTAATAATGTTCTTTTATTGGTCTTTTCCTGCCATTCGGCGGAACGTAAGACGATGAAAACGGCGTTCAGCCTTCAATACTTGGCTCAGTTTGATGGCTGATATGACGCGAAGCATGCGTGCATGATAAGCCTTTTCGGTCTCTTTCAGTTGTATTTCTAATTGGTCTGCCTTTGTAATCAGCCCACGTGCCTGTGCTTCATTCGTTGGTTTCGTGTGATGAATAGCGCGCAACTGGTCAAAGCTTGTGCGTTGTTTCTCAAGCATTTCATCATAAATAGGGAACAGACGGGCTGCTTCCTGTGTGGAAAGTCCGGCTTCTCTCATGACGTATTGATGCAGTTCGGTTATAAATCTCTTTGGGTCGAACTTCCCTTGTGCCATTGCTGCTGTTGTGCAAAGCACTGCTATCAGCATCAAGATGATCTTTTTATATTTCATATCTTTGGTAATCAAGTGTTCTGAAGGGTGTTATTGGTCGGCAACATAGGCATACATATCGTCTTCATCCATCATCATGTAATCTGCAGCTTCATCGAAACTGTCGGATGATGTGGCTTTACTGAGCGACTCCCCTACTCCTTTTTGCGATGCGTCAGCTGCACTTTTCTGATTCGATGTATAATCAGCAAACGACCAGAAAGCAATCATGACAATACCGATCATGGCTGCTGCGATTGCCAACGGACGCACCCGACGAATGAGAACAAAGTGCGATTTCTTTGTTTTTACCGTATTATCTGAAGTCTTGACAGGCTCTTCCACAGGGATATTAGCCATGATCTGCGATGACAAATCAGAGAAATAATGATCTGGAACAGTGAAAGGTCGCTTGTTTCCGTAGGTTGAATGTAAATGATGTTCTACTTCCATAAGAGCTATTCTTTGATATCTATTAGACCGAAAAGGTGCTTAAAGGTTTAAACAAGACGAAGGATTTTATTACTCATGTTGCTTAACATAGTCGGTAATCTTCTGTACTGCAATGTGATAAGAGGCTTTCAGTGCTCCTTCACTTGTTCCTAACACCTCACTCATCTCGGAATATTTCATCTCATCATAGTACCGAAGCGTGAATACTGTACGCTGAACTTCGGGCAGAGTGGCTATCGCTTCCTGCAGAATAGCCTGACTTCTGTCGCCGTCAAAGTACTCATCTGCAAGCAAACGATTGGCAACAGACAAGTCGGCATCAGCACTTGCGAGTGCCAATGTCTTCTTATGACGGAGGAAATCAAGTGCTTCGTTGATGGCAATACGGTAAAGCCACGTGGAGAATTTCGACTTTCCTTGGAAGGAATCCAAGCTTTTCCAAGCCTTGAGGAATGTGTTTTGCAAGACATCATCACTGTCATCATGTGACAGAACGATACTACGAATCTTCCAATACAGCGCTTTACTGTATTGGTCAACAATCATTGGAAATATCTTTTGTCGTCCTTCAGGACTCGCTGACAAGCGAATCACTTCCGACTCATCGAAGTGAGGCACGATAATGGATAACTGTTTTTAGTGGTCAAGAGGCTGTACTCCTAACAAATAGAAATCTTACGAACAAGCTTGCCCACCTTAATAATATAGCATCCTCGTGGCATGCTGAGTGTGTAACGTTTGTCACTGCCATCCACTTTGACTGCCAATACGCGGACACCAGTCACGTTATAGACGAATAACATTTCGTTCTCTGCACCTGTAACATGCAGCACATTGCCCGTAACGGAGATGTTTATCGACTGGAAATCCTGGTCGATTAAGTCGACAGATGTGCTCGCCTGGATAGTAGTTGCACTGCCCAGCAGGAGGATTAACGTAAAAATAATATGCGTGAGTATCTTTTTCATCATAGACAATACTTTTAGATTGTTGCTACAAAGATAGTAATTTTTGGAGTACCTATGGTTGATATGATACCTTTCCCTGCCCTATTTTAGCATTAATTAACCCGTTTCGTACAATTTAAAATAGTTTTTTCAAATAAAGGAATACATTATTATAATGTGTATACAAAAACATTTAGGAACGAAGACAGTACATGGGAGTGCAAGATAAGTGCACATTGGGGATATGAAAGGGCGTCACCGGCATACTATACTATGGAACGATTACGATTGAAAGGAAGATGGGTTGGAGGATATTAGTCGACTACTCTATTACCGACAGGAAAGCATCTTCTGTAAAGTTTATTCACTATTACAAAACAAAACATGCCCTTTTGCATTGTAAAAGGGCATGTTTTGCACTTCAAAAGGGCATCTTTTACAATGCAAAAGGGCGTCTTTTACAACGCAAAAGGGCACCTTTCACAACGTGTTTTGTAATCATCAGATACTCTGTTAGTTACAAATCCACTAACAGGACGTTTCCATTCAAAAAACAAAAGAATAGAGAAAGAAATATGTAAGACTATTTCATATATAGTAATAGCCCCTACTTGGAACGCTAATAAAAAACATCATACACTGCAATGGTTTCTACTTGTGGTTCTAATAGATTACACTGTTCGTTGCAATAGTCTGTATTGGGGATTCTAATAAAGTACAGAAAACAAAAAAGACCTTAGCACTTTGCTAAGGTCTTCTGCGGTGTGTACGAGACTCGAACTCGTGACCTCCTGCGTGACAGGCAGGCATTCTAACCAACT
>ERZ772974.1926-NODE-1926-length-13119-cov-12.383344_pt1 | contig 13119 bp, 11 predicted proteins | sample MGYA00580671_ERZ772974 | MGnify/ENA primary metagenome ERZ772974 (study PRJEB29015, sample SAMEA2738065) | human oral metagenome | biome: human oral; feature: human-associated habitat; material: saliva | place: China | collected 2218 ... | reverse complement strand
TTTGAGTCTGGCGCGTCTACCAATTCCGCCATTCGCCCTCTGTCTTATTTTACCACAAAACCCCACTTTCTTTATAATAGTTTTTCCTAGACATAGCTATTCAATGTTATAATTAATATATGAATCCAAAAGATGGTGGGCTATCTTCTAGCGATCGACAACGACAGACCGTTACTGAACTCGCTCGCAATAAAGTTCTGGCTGCTTATTCCAATAACAGCCCTGTTTCTGCTTCTCAAAATTCTCCAGCCCAAAGTTCACCCCTAAATAAATTACAACAAACCAGTCGTTCTTTTGCCGCCCTCTCATTTCTTCATAATAACCAACACAAAGTAGAGCATCGCATTCTTGGCGAGCAAACTCTTCGCAGTAATCTAATTCAAAAATACAATACCGAAAATCGCAGCTCACTCAAACAGACTCCTATTAACCTCAATAACCAGACCAATAACTGGCAGAAATATCATTCTGATTGGCAAAATTATTATCAAAAATACTACAGCGAATATTATGCCAAGGCTGCTCAAAAATATATCGAAACCGAAAAGAATAAATTCTCTAGCGCAGCAGCTGCCGAGCAAAATCAACTTTCTCAAGACAATATCACTGGAGATAACTTAGAGTCCAAACAAGTTGAGACCAGTTTGCGCGAAAAAATTCGTCAAAAGGCCAACTCCAGCTTTAAGCTGACAAAACGACATAAGCAACTCGTCCCACTTTTTGCCGGGATCTTTTCCGTCCTCTTCATCTTATTCTTGCAATATAACCGTTTAATCTTTGCACCAATCATGGCCTATATTGCACCAGGGAACACTAAAGATACTGGCATTACCGCCATCGATCCTACCGTTTCCGAAGCCCCAACTGCCGACCCTCGTCTGCTTATTCCAAAACTCAATGTCGACGTTCCGGTTCTTTACAATCTTGCCACCGACACAGCCACTATTAACGACGCAATGAATCGTGGTGTTGCTCAGTTCAAAATCCCCGGCGCCGATGCTATGCCAGGACAAATCGGTAACCTCGTTATTTCAGGCCACTCTGCAGGTGATATTTATAGTAATAATCAATATAAGTTCATCTTTTCTGGCCTTGAACGACTTGTTGATGGCGATCTAATCTACATCAACTACAACTCAGTTCGCTATACCTATAAGGTTTTTAAGCGCGAAACCGTTGAGCCAACTAATGTTGCTGCACTTATTTATCCGACAGATAAGCCATTGCTCACCCTTATTACCTGTACTCCGCTCGGCACCGATCGCTATCGTCTACTAGTTACTGCTGAGCAGATCAATCCAACCTACGATAAAACCCAAGCTCCAGCTGTTGCTGAAACTAAACCTGAGACCACAGAAAACACTAACTCCGTTCTACCCGCCAACGAGCGCTCTTTCTTCGATCGAGTCTGGCGCTGGTTAACCGGACAATCAAATTAAATAAAATAGTACTTTCTAGTTATAAAAATAGTCCCCTCGAGGACTATTTTTATATTTAATTCTAAATTAGTTTATCTCGCTTTAAACTATATCCATCAACCGTTTTTGTCACATAATACATGTAACGATTATTTGAGTTAATCACCGCATCAAACCCAGCGACAACGTCTTGGTTCAAAATAGTGCGACGGTTAGCTCCGTCAAAATCAAAGACCTCCATCTTACCATCCACCACATCAAACATCAGATAATAATCTAACCATGCGATATTACTATTTTGATGCTCTACATAACTCAACTCTTCTAGGTCGAGATTATAGATCATAAATTTTTTATCACTTTTTGCAATAAAGAATTCACCATTGCCAGATTTTATCAATTCGCTTGGCACAAATCCCAGCTTCTCTTCACTAATCTTTTCAAAGCTATTGTCATTATTTCCATAAGTCGGATATTCGTTTGCTCTATAAACCGCCAATCGATCATCCACAGTAATACAGAGATATTTTTTACTGTCAAATTCAGAAATCGCTAAACCAATCGACGCATCTTTCTTTGATCGTACAATCACCTCAATATCAATACCACCCTTATCGCCTAAACGATAAATCCCGACCTGACGTTTATCTTTCTCCGCATTAGTTAAATAAATTAGCTGTGAGCCAGAAGCTCTAAATTTAGCAATATTCTTCAAATAACTCTCCGATAATGTCTTCATTGAGGTGTCAATCTCTCTCAAATTACCATCAATTAATGCAATAAACCTACTAGCCGTCGCATCACTAATTACCGCCTGCGTTAAGATTCGCTTACCCTCCAACGCTCGAGTCTCAGTCGTCGTCTCAGGCTTCTTATCAGCTCCTTTTTCAGTGTATTTTAGAATTGCCTGAGAAAGATTCACGCTTTCGCTAACCTTCTTTAAGCTAAGCACACCCCATTCAATCGTTTCGCCATTTTTAACCTGCATCAGGACCTTTTCACCAGTATCATTCCATGTTACCTGTAAAATTTCACCAGGGAACTTACCGTCGCTTGTACCGACGAAAATCCCTTTTACATCAATCTCCTCTGTTGTAACTTTATCCGCACCTAGCGCTGTAATGTACTGCCATTTTGTTGTATTATTCTTCGCCACTAATAAGCTTCGATGGTCTGGTGCCGCATAAACAAAACGTAAATCTTGATAACTGGCCACTTCTTCCGTGGTGCGTTCCTTCTTAAATAGACGTGGGTGCTTCAAACGTGTTAAAAGTCCTGACGTAATACTAATCTTCTTAGTCCAAGAATCAAAACCTTCCTTCCATAGTGTGATTTCATGCTCACCAGCCGAAAGCAACTTCGAAATATTTGTCTCATTAAAATCCTGCTTTCCGTCAATTACCACTTTTGCTCCAGTTGGTAACGACTCAATCTGCGCCATGCCATTCTGCTCTAATTTAAGATTAGCCCCCAATCTCCATCCTTCAACTACAGCCACCAATACAAAGACTAACCCCACCACAGCCAGTGACATAATAATATCTACAAAAATGACTCTAATTAGCTTATTACGTTTACGTTTTTCAATATCCATATTGGGTTTATTATAGCATGATAGCAATTAGTATTGATTTTCCAAACCGGTATAGTTTATAATAAAGACAAGCGTAATAAAAGAGTGAGGAAGACAAGACAAACATGCAAAGACAGTTATATACCCAAGACATTTCAAGCAGGCAAACTCACCATAATCTTCAAGCATCTGCCACTTTGAATCGTCGCTATGTTCGCCGTCCAGCCTCTTACTTAACTACTCCTCAGGGTCAACTAAAAAACAACGCTCCGCGCGTTAGCTCTCTTTCTCAATTCGCCACCAATCATTCTCAATCCACCTCCAACCAACCTCAACCTATCGCTGAGCAAAGAATGGCCCAGAAAGCTACAGATAATAATTCTGTTAATATTACATTCAAGCACAAAATTACTAAAGAAGCTCCAGTTAAAAAGCCTGTTTCAATCTCCGTTTCTCAACCATCAATGTCTCGCTCTATTAATACTCCACAACCAAAGAAAATTATGGTTCTCGACAATGTTCCTACAGTAGAGAAAAATGCCCGACAAGTCAAACTGGAAGAAAAAGACTCCACCCCTATTTTTGATCACCAGGCCAGGATGGACCGCGCTTTTTCTCTTGTTTCCGAACAAGAACAATCTATTCTCAATCAAACTACTCAACCAACCCCAATTTTTACTGATTCTTTCAAGAGACGCCAACTCCTTAATGCACGCGCCAAGGCGCTTGCTAAACACGAAAAGGCTACTATCAAATCGACTAAAAAAGCTAGTTCTTTTGCTCGCCCTGCCGTCGCCCCAATTAGTATTCCTGCCACTAATATGACTGCCACCTCAGTAGAATCCGCCTTCAGTCGCATGCAAAGGCTAGATCATCTAGAAAAACAAGCTACAAAAACCACACACGCCGCCGTCAAACCAGTCGCCTCCATTAAGACAAAAACTGCTTCTTCCTCTAAAACCTTAGCTAAGCACAACAAAGGCGCTCGCGTATTCTTCGCCTTCCTCTGTTCCTCAGCCGTCGTTGCCGCACTCTTCTTTGTTGTACAGTCTAATATGCCAGATATTTCAATCAAAGTTGCCGCCATGCAAACTGGTATCCAAGCTACCTATCCTAGCTATGTTCCTCGCGACTACCGTCTCTCTGGTGTCTACACTGCGCAAGACAATAGCGTCGCTATGGATTTTCTAGGCCCTAATCAAGCCAAATTCACTCTTACTGAAGAAAAACTTCCTTGGGATAGCACCGCTCTATTAAATCGTTTTGTCAAACCAAAATGGGGTGAAGACTTTACTACTATCAAGGAGCAGGGAATCACAATCTATGTCAGTGGCTCCAATGCTGCCTGGGTCAACGCTGGCATCGTTTACAAAATCACCAATTTACATGGTGAACTTACTAAAAAACAGATCAAAAACATCGTTACCTCTCTTTAGTAACTTCTCTCTAGTAGCTAAAAGTGCTATACTAGAATTATTATGAAAAAAATTCGCACCCGTTTTGCTCCGAGCCCTACTGGCTACATCCATATCGGCAATATTAGGAGCGCCATTTATCCATTTCTAATCGCTAAACAAGCTGGTGGACAGTTTATTCTTCGTATTGAAGACACTGATCAGGCTCGTTTTGTCGAGGGTGCCACTGAATTAATTCTTGATACATTGCGTTGGCTCCACCTAGAGTGGGATGAAGGACCCATCAAAAATGGTCCCTTTGCCCCCTATACACAATCTGCTAGAAAGGATATTTATCTTAAATGGGCCAAACAACTCATCGCTGATGGTCGAGCCTATGCCGATGATACCACAAGCGAGCAGATCGATGTCTATCGTAAGGAAGACGAGGCAAAAAAGGTTCCATACCTCTATCGTAACCACCGTCCAGTAAATCCCCCCGAATGGAAAGAGGGTCTGCCTATTCGCTTTAAAACTATTCCCAAAGAATATAGCTGGCATGACGAAGTTATGGGCGATATCCATACTGGACCAGAAGTCTGCGACGACATCATTTTAATTAAAAAAGATGGCTTGCCAACTTACAACTTTGCTCATATTATTGATGACACTCTCATGGAATGCAGCCATATCACTCGTGGCGTTGAATACCTATCCAGCACCCCAAACTATCTCGCACTCTATGATGCGCTTGATTTTCCAAGACACCTCTTTGTCTCTCTACCACATATTCTTGCTCCAACTGGCAACAAAAAACTTGGTAAACGCGATGGGGCTAAGTCCGTTACCGAATATCGCGACGACGGTATTTTACCAGAAGCTATATTAAATTACCTTGCTTGCCTCGGTTGGAATGATGGCACTGAACAAGAAATTTACTCACTAGAAGAGCTTATTGAAAAATTCTCAGTTGATCGCATTCAGAACTCGGGCGCCCGTTTTGACGAAGTAAAGATTCTCTGGATGAACGGTCAGTGGATTCGTAAAATTGCCACCGAACAGGGAATCGACGAACTCTTTGCTCGCACCTGTGAAACCACAGGCTCGGAAGATTTCTCCCGCTATGATCTATTCCAGCCAATTGACTTCTGGCCAGCTTCCGCCAAACAAGAAACTATTGAATATAAGAAGTCGGTTCTTGCTATTATTTATGACCGCTTAAAAACTCTTTCCGATCTTCGCACGATGACAACTTATTTCTTTGAAGATCCAGCCATTGATCTCTCCATGATCACTAGCAGCAAATTCCTCAAAAAGTACTCTGAGCAGGAGTTAGTTGGCTTACTAACCGAGACTATCGAAGCTTTAAACGACGTCGATGAAGCCGACTGGACAGAGGATAATCTTCAAAACCTCCTCAATGACCTACTTGTAAAAACTGAGAAAAAACCTGCTGAATTCTTCAGCCTTATCCGTATCGCAGTTAGCTTTGCAGCCTTTAGCCCTGCCCTTCACCTCACCCTTCATGTCTTAGGCAAAAACCGCACACTCGCAAGACTAAATAAGGTCCGCACCGCTCTTTCAAATAACTAAAGGAGCCCTAAGTGGGAACATTACATCATTCTCCCCAACAAAATAATTCAAAAAAACATCAGGTTTCAAATCCTGAGCCCGAAGAAACTGAAGAAATAGAGTCCAGCAATGTCACGAAAAAGCCTCTGCCATTAAAGTTTATTTTAGGACTCATTACTATCTTTATCCTAAGTTCGATTATTATCGGCACCATCTTTCTTCTTTCTAAAAAATCAACCGCCTCCATTAGTTCCGTAGAGCATCAGCTAACCGAAGTCGAAGGTACACCCACCTGGTTTTACGACAATCTCACTGGACAGCCCATTTCCCATTCAGGCACTCAGTATGATACTACCGGTAATCCAATTTTAGGTCATGACGGTCAGCCTCAGAAATTCAGCATCAAACAGGCTGAACAGACAGCAAACGAAATTAACTCTCAGCCCACTTTCTGCATTCAGATCCCTAATGGAATGGACGGAGCCAGGCCACAAACGGGCTTAAACCAGGCCAGTATCGTTTTTGAAGCTATTGCCGAAGCTGGCATCACTCGTTTTGCAGCCATTTTTAAAAATCCAATTAATCAGACCGCCATCGGCCCCATTCGTTCGCTTCGGGTTTATCATCTTGATTGGGTTTCGCCCTTCGACTGTACTATTATTCATGCCGGTGGCGCTGACGACGCATTATCGGCCGTTAGTACTGGATACAAACACCTCAGCGAATCATACATCTATATGTGGCGCAGCACTGGCATTTGGACAAGGTCAGGTTTTACCGGCTACTATGCCCCCAATAATCTCTTGACTTCCGGCCCCTTACTCGCCGATTTTCATCGCCAAAAAGAAAACGATCAACGCTCTTACCCCAAATCTTTTTCAAGACTCACCCCTGAGGAATCTCTTACTCAAAAACAACTTGTAGAAAAGTCAACCGAACAAACCAAACAGGCTAAATCGACTAATCCCGCTTATAAAAAAATCTCCAATATCCATATTCGTTTTAATTGGCAAACTAGTTTTAATGTTGACTATCTTTACAACTCAAATACCAACACCTATGCACGTAGCTTCCAAAATGGTGAAAAACACCTTTCCTATACCTGCGAAAATACTAAGAACAAACCAACCCCCGCTCTTGATTGTGGAACACCCACTCAAATAAACCCTGACATTGTAATTGTCATGCGGGTTAAGCAGCACACCAGCCCCCTCGACCACTACCATGAAGACATTGCCACTATTGGCTCTGGATCAGCCTATATTTTTCAAAATGGCACCGTTCTTGAAGGCACTTGGCATAAATTAAATCGAGAATCCCAGATTGTTTTCAAAAACCAACAGGGTGAAGAAATTAAACTTAAACCTGGTCGCATTTGGCTTTCTGCTATCCCTGAAAGCTATGGCAAGATTACTTACGATTAAATCCTAAATTTGTTATAATTAGGTCAACTTAAGCAGGAGTTTTGCATGACTGGTCAATATCATACTAATATTGGCGAACCAAATAGTAAAATGTCTGAGGTCCTTGAAGAGACCGTCGACACCGATGCAGACTCCTGGGACTCTGGCGCCAATCAACCCGACTATTTTGATCACACCGCCTATGATATTAACGATCCTACTGATGACGATAATCTCGAAGATGAAGGTGATGAGGATAATCTTGGTAATATGTCTGACGAAGATTTTCGTCGCCAGAATGATGGCCTTGATCTTGGCATGAGCGGCAAGCCACGCGCCTTCATTGAACTTGATGATCTAGATTATAAAGATCGCACCTTCGACTGCGACTAGTCCGTAAAGCCCCAATCTTGCAGACTCTGGCCTTTTTCTCTTGCCTTTTTATTCATAAAATGTTAACTTTAATGTACTGGTTCCGTCGTCTAGTGGTCTAGGACGTCTGGTTCTCATCCAGAAAATCGCGGGTTCGACTCCCGCCGGAATCACCAGTTTTAGGGCCATTCGGCTCATTTTTTGTTGTAAATAAAAGAGTTAGAGGACTCAAATCTTCCGTTCTATACTTTTCGTCTTGAGATCGAAGTGTAAAACATTCGAAAACAGGATTTCTTGGAATATACCTTTAATCTCTAAATCAACATCTTTCCACATTTTTGCAGACTGTGGGATAAAATTACAAACATATTCAATCATATTTTTGTTTAAGGGTTGCGATTCTTCTAATTTCTCTTCTTGCAACACCGTTTCGACCTTCTCTGATTCTATGATATTTATCAATTCGTCTTTTTCATCGTTGGTAATTTTGTCATCAACAAGCTTACGTAAGACTCTCGTTTTTTATCCGACAGCTCCTGTTTTCCTTTTGGTGAGTTTTTCAGTTCAGGGCGGACACTATTCAACTTCTCTAATACGGTGTGCTTCAGCATCTATTTGAATAGCTTGATTACTCCTTCTGTTTGGGTAATCGATTGAAGAGATTCATCAAAAGCTTCGTAAATCTCTAGTACATTCTTAGATGAATATCCGTGGCCTCTTTTTTACCCCACCTCTACAGTAATATGGTGGAGAATCTTTATCAGAGTCATTAACTAGTATATCGCCGTGCAGTAGTATACCACGGTATTGACATAGTAGAGTCTCGTCAAGTGTGAGTATATGGCTTTTGGTTCAACCTTACTCCCGTGCTTCTTGCCCCTGCTATTAACAATCATTTAATTTTTCTGATATTACGCCCAACTCTGATATTGACTGAAAATAAATAAATTGCCAAAATCGACTAACAATTCTACGAAAAATATGTACTTACAACAAAAGAGATTAAATTCATCAAAGATAAAGTAAAGGCGATGAGATGAAGTAGTAAGAAGGTACATAATTAAAGCTTAAGTAATACCTACCAACACTGCGGTCGTCAACTAGAAGACAGAGAATTCCAATCCGCCAATGCCTGTCAGCATTGTGCTAGTCGCAATAAAGAAAAACCGAGGGTGGTGACTCAGCAGTTCTTGGTTTGCTCGTTCTTTACTGGGATTATCTTACTGATAATTAAACTAATTTTTGACTAATAGACTTCCATTAGCCATTCGTCGCCATACAGACTTGGTGAATATTTTACCGACCATAGGTCAGACGGGTAGAAAAAACGAATTCCATGTCGGTCAATAAACTGCACCGTATCATCAGGAGCATAATAGCATGGACCAGTTGGGTTGTTAGTTTCTGGTAATTCAGAAAGTCCGCAAAACATTGTAGTGTCTTACTCCGCAAAACTACTTTTATTACTAAAATCCTACTCTCCGACATTAGCATGCCAGCGATAGTCAGACATAGCCATGTAACTTTTTTAAAACTGATAAAAACAGATGTAAAATAGAGATATGATTACAACTCTGAATGATAAAACTAAATCAGCCCACCATACTGTTCCTAAAATGTATCTAAAAGGGTTCCTGGACGATAATGGACATATTACACTATGGGAGAGAACGACGGGAATCCTTAAAAGAAAGGCAGTAAAATATGCTTCTACCACCAAAGGCTATTACACTATACTTGACGAAAATGGCGATGAAACTGATGCCGTTGAAAACCTCTATATGAAAGTAGAAAATGATGCAAAGCCGATTCTTGAGAAAATGACGTGTATTTGTCCTCAAATCCCTAGTTTTTGTAGCTACGAGAGGATGATTTTTGCCCAATATCTCGCCATGCAATTTGCTAGAACAAAATCCTCGCGTCGAAAAAATCAGTTAATCTACGACCATCACTTCAAAATGATGACCATGCTAGATTTAATATATAAAAAGACACCTTTGACAGAAGAGCAGGCGAAATTTCTTGAAAATCCACATCAGTTTGGTGAATTCTGTCAGTCGCAAGATTTACTTAGTATTCAAGAGCTCGAATCCGCCAATAAATTTGAACCATTTTTCCGTTTACGCCCGTGGGTAGTCATGGTTTTTAATGAGCCATGTCTCATTACCAGTGATACGCCAATTTTTCTCGTCTCAAATAAGGAGTTAGAGGGCATCCCCGGCAATGGTTTAGCGACTGCGGCAGAGTTTTGGTTTCCACTAGATAATAGTCACCTTTTGATTATGGGTGGACCAATCTGCTCATATCCACTCCGGCAAGATAGGATAATTTACCCTAATAAATCACCTCTATTAAAGCAGATTATGAAACACTGTGCTCGGTCATCAAATGATGCACAAATAACAAACTGCCGCATGGAAGCATATGGTCAAAAGGGGTTACTCAAGAAATACGAAGGTAAGCCTTTGCCGAAGAGAGCTCCGTTTGCGACTGAAGAAAAAACCATCCTAGATTCTTACTATAACGAAGCAAAGATGGATTTAGAGCCAATTATGGGTCACGGCAAATCAGCTAGTGAAATCTTTTCAAAACACAAGCGGAACTAGTGGCTGTTTTCTAGAAGTTTCGGCAAGTCTGGGCTTATGATAGATAGCGCCTTGAGTTAACTCATAACCATTTCACGAAGAAATTGCAACTTATCACTCTGATTTTTACATTGCAAAATCAAGATGACATTTGCAATTCTCAAGATATTAGAAGATGATACATAACTAGAATAGTCTTTGGCATTACCTTTCTTACCATTATTCTCGTCTTGCCATTGTTTTTACCGTTTTGCCAAATAAAGCCACATTCAAAAGGTCGGCTTCACTTACATAAGAGTGCAGACAAATCTACTCTTTGCTAAGTTCAGGCGGAATCAAATTCTCCTTAATTACATCAGTATGGATTCGACAGTTCAGTTTGACTATAGTACAGTTTAAGTTCCAGTTCAATGAAAAGCGCAAGTTTTCGTCTTCCTTCAAAATACGGTAGTCTTTCATCAGGTAGAGCTGGAACTCTGGTGAAATCCAAATTGCAAAGGATATTGCGATGTCTCTATGGGCAAATATACTACCCTCCCTATCGTCCCATTTTAGTGACGATACCTTTTGTATTGATTTTCTCAATCCACTTTTGTAGGAATCATCACAAAGCGGTTGGAGCCAGATTCATTTTTAATCGCCTCGAATTACACACGGTTAAAATCTGGATTGTGGAGAGTTTCCCAAGCACCAAGGAATCCAACTGTACTCCGATTCCTCATCCAGTTTTGAATGATGAATTTTGGGTCGTCTTCGTTTCGGTATTTAGCGATGTCCGTCAAGGAAATGAACTCATTCTCAAATTCTGTAGTGTAAATTCCGATTTCAAGCCCATTGACATAAATTTTTTCGTTTGTTGGTTTTGTCATCATAAGTTTTACCTCCGCCCAAGTTGGTATTATAATGGTTATACTATCTACTTATTTACAGAATATAGCTAGTTAGAGTAGAGAACGGTAGTAATCCGCTTTATGTGTGGGACATATCTGTCACGTGTGCGTTCCACACCGAATCGTTTATGGCCACCAGTTTAGTTTTATAAAGAGCCTGTTCTGGCTCTTTTTTTATTCCACATACAGCTTGGCGTTAGCTACACCATATTTTTCATATTTTACAAGTTTATACTCCTATGTTAAAATATAGTTATGAAGAAGCTTCCTATTGTTGCATTAATTGGCCAAACTAACGCTGGTAAATCCAGCTTATTAAATCGTCTGGCTCATAAAAATATCGCCATTGTTGCCCGTGAAGCTGGCACCACTCGCGATAATGTTATTGCAACAATCGACAATGCTTTCACCCTTATTGACACCGCTGGCCTTAAAAACCCAGAAGATGACTTCGAAGCCTCCATCCAAGACCAGATCGAAGACGCCATTGAGGTCGCTGATCTCATTCTTGTTACCGTCGACTCCACGAAATACCCTGATTTTCGTGATCTTGAAATCTCTCGTTCTGCACTAAAGTCTAAAAAGCCAGTTTTTCTTATTCTTAATAAATCAGACCTCAAAGAGTCTCTCGAACCTTTTGAATATCTTAAATTTGGCATTAAGGAGACTGAGATCTTTAAGACCTCCGCCACCACCGGTTTTGGTATCTCCGCCCTTAAATATCATATCTTTGAAGAACTCAAAATCACGTCTAGGGCTGAAGCTGCCGAAGAATCCAAAATCAATCTCGATGAAAATGGCAATCCCTTAATCAAATTAGCCCTCATTGGCCGTCCAAATGTTGGAAAATCCAGCCTCTTTAACCGCCTTGGTCAAAAACAACAAGCCATCGTAAGCTCCAAACAGGGAACCACTCGTGATATTAATCGCATCCGCATTAAATTCAAAGGTCAAACTATTGAAATTCTTGACACCGCTGGACTTAGGAAGCCTGGCAAACGAGAAGTCGGTATCGAAAAATTCTCTGCCATTCGCACTCTCGCTGCTATCGAAGAGGCCGACATCTGTGCCCTACTGATCGATGCAAAAGAGCCACATTCTAAACTCGATCAATCTCTTGCTGGACAAATTATTGAAGCTGGCAAGGGAATTATTATGGTCTTAACTAAGGCCGATCTTCTCGATAATTCCACCCCTGTCACCTCCAATTTTGAAGATAAAACAAGAACTGTCGAATATACTGAGATTGATCATATCCTAAATCAGCTCGAACGCGATTATAATTTCTTATCCTTTGCCCCTGTTCTTATTACCAGCTCTGAGACCGGCAAAAATGTCACCAAATTATTTGAGCTAGTTACCGAAATCGACATCGCAAGACACACCGAAGTGAAAACCTCTGATCTTAATAAAATTCTGCGTGAAGCTACCGCTTCTCATCCCCCAGCTGGTCTTAAAAATACTCATCCAAAGCTCAAATATATCACTCAGACCGACACCTGCCCTCCATGGTTTGTTATTCATGGACGTGAAATGGAGCTTTTGCATTGGTCTTATAAGCGCTATTTGGAGCGTAAAATCCGTGAGGTCTATCCTTTCATTGGCACCCCAATTATTTTCTCCTTCCATAATGATCGTGCCAGCGGCCCACGCAAATCCTATCGCAATCAAAAACAAGACTAATTTTCACCCATCTATCTCTTAAAAGACGTTTTCTTATTTTTAATGCATTTTTCTCCGTTCCTCTAATGCTTGCATTCATTGATTCTTATGCAATAATATCTCCAAGTAGGTATTGTACCTATTTTTAGTAATCGGTAATTTTCCGCTGTTTGATACACCAAATACCGAAAGTTGCCAAGTTAAGTTCTTTTACAAAAAAGGAGGGATCCCATGAAAAAGATGGAGACCA
>ERZ772974.1911-NODE-1911-length-13178-cov-12.987427_pt1 | contig 13178 bp, 22 predicted proteins | sample MGYA00580671_ERZ772974 | MGnify/ENA primary metagenome ERZ772974 (study PRJEB29015, sample SAMEA2738065) | human oral metagenome | biome: human oral; feature: human-associated habitat; material: saliva | place: China | collected 2218 ... | reverse complement strand
AAATATTTTCTCTTAAACATCTGTACAACTTTGGTCGGGAGTAGCAGATGTTTTTTCTTTTTTATAACTTATTCCATTTAGAAAATTTAACCAGTGAGCCTTTATAATTAAGTAAGCTCCTCTCTCATTTTCTTCATTTTTCTTTTTGTAAATACAGCCAGGAACCTCATTAGCACGAATTAGAGAATAGACATCATCTTTGTTTAACTCTCCATCAGATAAGGCTACTGCTTCATCTACTGTTATCTTATAATTTGCCATGTTATACCTCCTTCTAATTATTAAGTTTTATTAATTGATCTATTATGTTCAAGCATTCGTTTTCTACGAATGTTAAGTTATTTGCTGGTTCACTATCGAAATGGTTTGTATCAAACCCAATGTAGTAAGCATTATCTTTATAATCTTTGAATCTATACCCGCTATAAGTTAACCCACCATGACAATCTATATCATTAATATCATCATAATGTTGCTCAAAGTAAATATGATTTTTTGGTACTTCTACATACCCACAGTACCAATGGTATAGGCCATCATCTGTGTGAGTTATTACATAACTAGACCCTTTAAAAATTCCAACTTTCATAACTTCAAAATTCATTTTTTGCCTCCCTTTTAAAACAAATCTCCAAAATCATATAACTCTACATATTTGTTATAAAACTTCCATATAGTGTTGATTAACCATTTCACTTTATATTTAATTACATCTTTTGCTGATGCTTTCATGTACTCAATCATTTGATCCCTCCCATATCTCTAAAAGCTCTATTATTTTTAGAGCTCTTTTAAAATTCAATCCTTTAAGTTCTTCTCTATCCCAGTATTTTTTTAGAATCGTGCAGTGTAACATAATAGCCTCCTATTTTTTTATAATTACTTTCCCATTCGCTAATTTTATGTTTTTTAAAGGTATCCCTTTTACGTTAACACTATTTATCTTTGTTATTTTCATATTTATCCCAAACCTCCCATTCCAAAACTTTTATACAGTCTTTGATACCATCTGCTTTTCCTATTAGAAAACTAGGGTATCTACCTTGTTTTTTTTCATCTTCTATTGTTTCTTGAGTGATTTCTAATTTTCTTTTAAATATTTCTAATAATTCATTTTTATCTATCATTTCTAGCCTCCATTTCTATGTACTTTTGGATAACTTCAACAGCATCTATTAACTTTATATCTTCAGGAAAAACTATTACATTTACCCATTTTTGAAATACTTTACAGTGCATTTTTTCCTCCTTTCTTTATCTCAAAAATTTATTAATAAAATATACTTGTCCTTTACCAGTAACCTTTGGAGTTTTATTTATTGAAATATGTCCATCAGAATGAGTTACTGCTGTTTCCTTTATCTCAAACAATTCAAGCTCCATTGATTTTTGTGTTGGCATATTATAATCAGATCCTTGTCTTTTTATTAAATATGCATTTTCTCTCATCCATTCAAATAATCTCTTTTGTCCTATATCAATTCCGTTTTGTTTTATTATTTTTGCTAAATCTCCAACTAATATTGAAGTTTTAGAAGTTGCAACCGACTCGGCAAACAGTACTTTTGGCTTATCTTCGTTTACTTTATTTTCAAGTAATTCAATCTTTTTTGTATAATCTTCTATCATATGTGATTGAATTTGATTAGCCCTTGCTAATATCATCTCTGGACTATTCCAAGCTTCCTCACACTTAATAAAATATATTCTTGCTTGTTTTCCTTTTTTAGTATTAGTTACCATTGAAATTTCTTTTGCTACTGATAGTATAAATAAAATGTCTACTTTTTCTTGCTCTCCTCCAGGGGTATTACATTTTTGATATACCCTTATAAAGTCTTTATTTTCAATGAAATTATACTTATCAATAATTCTTGAACTCCATATTTTAAATTCTGTGCCAATTTCTAAAAACTCATGCAATTCTCTTCCGCTTACCAATTGTTGATTATTTTTTACTTCTATTTTTATTAATTCACCCATTCAATCACTCCTTTATTTTTGTTGATTTTCCTTTAATAAAAAGATATAATTTTATAAAATATTTTTAGAAAGGAAAACTATCATGAAATTAGAACTAATATTGAGTATTGTTGGTGTTATAACAGGTTCATTAGCTTTAGCTATTGATTTCTTTAATTACAAATTTTATTTGCCAAAATTAATTATTAAGCCATTAAGAAATTCTTATACAATAAATTCTAAAGATATTCCAAATCTTGCATTTAATACTACTAAAATAGCGGTTATCTCAGTTAAAATCAGTAATTCTTCTGCTCATCCCATAACTATCGATGAAGTTTATGTAGATAGTTCACCCAAAAATAAGCATTACAATGATTTAAAATTTAAAGTTCCTCAAATAATGATTAGTGAAGAAGAAAATTCTAAAACCTTTACCTCTCTATCTCCTGAAAATATTGCTACTATTCCATTAAGAATTGAACCTTTTGATTCTCAATATGTTAGTTTTCGTCTTCCTTTTTTTAATAATACTAATCCTTCTTTTAAACTTGTTTTAGTAACTCCAAGAAAGAATTATTCTGTGAAGGTAAAGTTATTAGAATACCATGAACTAATTCTGTCTTCTCGTCATAAACATCAAGAAGAATAGTTATTTTTTTGATGTTTTGCTTCTCAGTTATAAATTTTTTATTGATAATTTCTATTATTTCTTCCATATTCCTCCTTTCTTTTTCACTTTAAGTGAAATTTTTGTTTAAAAAAATATTTCATCTACTGTTTTTTTATAATAGTCAGCTATTTTTTTCTTTGTTTCATCGTTTGGAATTCTATAATCATTCTCATAGTTAGAGTAAGCTGAAGGTAAAATTCCTAGTTCTTTCGCTATTTCTATTTGTCTTTTATTACCTCTAAGTTTTTTTAATTTCTCACCTATAGTCATAAAATCACCTCCTTTTTTATTTCACTTTTTGTGAACAAATTAATGTTATCATATCTCAAAATTTTTGTCAACACTTTTTGTGAAAAAATTTTCTTGATTTTTTCCACGAATGGTGTATAATTGTTTTAAGAGGTGATATTAATGGCTGAAATTAAAGATAGAATTTTAGATCTTAGAATAGAAAATTCTTTAACACAAAGTCAAATGGCTAAAATTTTTGATGTTGGAATAAGTACTATTAGTATGTGGGAACAAGGTCAAAGAATTCCTAGACCAAATACTTTACAAGAAATATGTGATTATTTTAATGTCGATATGGACTACTTAATGGGAAGAAGTGATATTAAAAATAGATACCAAGCTGGTTTAAAATATGATTGGGAAGATAAATCACAAGAAAAAGAAAATAATATCTTTTCACAATTAACAAATGAAGAATTAGCAAAGTTAGAAAAATTCAAAAATATGTCTACTGTTATGTTTATGAATGAAGGGAACGATATTTCTGATGAAGATAAAGAAACTTTAGCAACAGCTTATGCAGAAGTATTAATTTCACAAAGGAAGAAGTGATGTGTAATGACTACAAAGTCTATAATAAATACTGCTCTAAAACTTCGTAAAGAATATGATAATATATATAATTTAATAAAAGATAAAGGAATTATATTAAAGTATGTAGATTTAGATAGTAGTATTAGGGGTTTATCAGTTGATAATGTTATTTTTATTAATTCAAGTATTTCAAATTTTGAAAAAGACTTCGTTATAGCTCATGAGATAGGGCATTATATATTTCATGATGATTCTATAAGACAATTTAGTAAGATTGAAGCATTTAAAGGCTCAAGAGAAGAAACACAAGCAAATTTATTTGCTACTATATTTTTACAGGCAAAATATAAAGATTGTGATAATAATGATGAGATTCAGAAGATTATAAATTATGTTTGGTGCAATTACTTAAATTTTAAATAACAAAAAAAAATACCCCTCTTGAGTTCGTAACTCTAAAGGGGTTAAAAAGAGTGTGTCCTCTTTTTTGTTTGCCTATACAAATTATAACACACTCTTGCTTTTTATGCAATTTGAAAGGAGTGTGATTTTGCATGGCGGGCAGAAAAGCCAATGGAGAAGGTACTATCTCTACAGTTATAAGAAATGGCAAAACTTATTATAAGGCTAATATTACTGTTGGTTGGGATAGTAATGGTAAACAGATTAGAAAAAGTTTTGGTAGTTATAAAAAGTCAGTAGTATTGGATAAAATGAATACTGCTAAATACCAGGCTAAAACTAACAGTCTATCCAATTCTGACATAAAGTTTGGAAAATTATTTGAACACTGGATCAACAATTTCAAAAAAATAGAAGTATCTTCTAACACATTTACAGTTTATGAAACTACATATAATTTAAGATTAAAAGATTATTCTATTGCTAATAAGAGGGCTAATCAAATTACATTAAAGGACTTACAACAATATTTCAATGAGCTGCAAGAAAAGTTCTCCCCTACTACTATAAGAAGAACTTATGTACATATCCACTCATGCATAAAATTTGCAATTATTGAAGGGATAATGATGAAAGATTACTGCCTAGCTGTAACATTACAAAAAATTGAAAAAAGAAAAAAGATTAATGTTTTTTCTAAAGAAGAACAAGATTTAATTTTAAAAACTTTAGATAAAAGAAATATGGTAGACTGCATTATATATTTTACATTTTTTACGGGTTTGAGACTTGGAGAAGTATTAGGTCTACAATGGAATGATATTAATGAGAATATGTTGACAGTTAAAAGACAGTATAAAAGAGTTCCAAATGATGATAAAGATAGTGGAATAAAATTAAAATATATTTTCAAAGATTTAAAAACTAAAAATAGCGAAAGAGAAATTCCACTACCAGATAAAGTTTTAAAAATGTTAAAGGATCTACCTCGTCATAATGATTTAATATTTTCTGATGATGGAAAACCTATAGAAATAAAAAGACCACAAAGACGAATCACTTATCTTTGTAAAAAATTAAATATTCCCCATAGAAGTTTCCACAGCATTAGACACAGTTATGCAACTAGACTATTTGAGCTAGATGTTCCTATTAAAACTGTTCAAGTATTAATGGGACACGGAGATATATCTACTACAATGGATATTTACACTCATGTCATGAAAGAAAAGAAGTTAGAAGTTCTAGATAAACTAAATAATTTATAACAACAGACAAACAACAGAAATTATATTTATATTTAAGGTATAATCTATAGTTGATAGTGTATATTATATTCTCCTGTTGAGTGCACCATATATAAAAATAAATAAAAAGAGGCTGTTGCAAAATTAAAAGTTCAATCTTAAAGTAAAAAAATAAGTGAGTTACGAATGGAAATTTTAGATAAAAAATCAAATAGAATGAGCCGAGCAAATGCAGGAGTGTTTGAGTGCAACGAGTTTCCTGATTTGCAGCGAATTCTTGATTTTTTATCGTTAAGAAATTTACTCAGTAACGAACTATTTTTTACTTTTTATTAATTTACAACAACCTCTTATTATTTTATAAAAATTTAACTAATTCTTCATTACTTCTACGAATAGTATGTAGTTTAGATGGTCTATCATCTTCTCTATGATATCCTAAGCTAAGAACTGCAACAACTTTCACATTTTCAGGAATATCTAAATTCTTTTTTACAAGTTCAGGTGTTATACGTCCTATCCAACAAGCACCTAAACCAAGTTCTTCTGCCATTAACATCATATGTGTCATAACAATTGAAACATCTATATCTCCACTTTCTCTATCTCCATCTAAATCATTTCTCCATACTTCATCTACATTATAACCACAAACTAAATAGCAAGGAGCTTTATAATTATATGCAAAATCTTTCATTAATTTTTCTTTTGCTTCTTCACTTTTTACAACATAAATTCTTTGTGGTTGGTTATTATGAGAAGTTGGAGCAACTCTTCCAGCCTCTAAAATTTTATTTAAATCTTCCTCTTTAACATCTTTTTCTGAATATCTTCTACAAGTGTATCTATCACTCATAAGTTTTAATAATTCCATAATTTTCCTCCTAACTATTTTAAAATTTGATATGTTTATACATTATATTATATTTTTCAAATTTATTCTATAGCTTCTTTTATTTCTTTAACAGATTCAAAAACAAAATCAGGTACGAAAATTGTTTCTTCTAACATTTTTTTATCTGTTTCACCGCTCATAACTAAGATAGAAGTCAATCCATTATCTATTCCTGTCCTAATATCTGTATATAATCTATCTCCAACCATTGCAAGTTCAGATTTCTTTAAATCATATTTTTCTATAATTGCATCTATTATATGTCTATTAGGTTTTCCTATAACTGTTGGTTCTTTTCCAGTTGATGCCTTTATAAATGCCATCATTGCTCCAGCATCAGGCATAAATTTCCCATTTTCTAAAGGACAATTGAAATCAGGGTGAGTTGCTATATATTCAACACCATTTGCTATGTATTCACAAGCTATCCATAATTTTTCATAAGTTAGAGTAGTATCAAAACCTAAAACAACAAAGTCTATATCTTTATTTCTTTCTCTTACTAATTCAAAACCAGCCTTTTCAAACTCATCTTCTAAATCTTTAGTTCCCAATAGAAATACTTTTGCTCCTTTTTTCTTTTTAGATAAATATATTGTAGTTGCTTCACCTGAACTAAAAACATCTTCTCTATGAGCTTCTATTCCTAATTTATTTAATTTTTCAACATACTTATCTTTATTTTTTGATGAATTATTTGTTAAAAATATATATCTTATATTTTTTTCTTTTAATTTTTCTAAAAATTCTTTTGCTCCATCTATTAATTCATTTCCTAAATAGATAGTTCCATCCATATCTAGCAAATAACATTTTATATCTTTTAAATCTTTCATATATCCTCCAATAATATAAAGAGACTAACGCAAACTTTTAAGTTAAAAAGTAAAAATAAGTGAGTTACGAATGTAGATTTTAGACGAAAAATCAAATAGAATGAGCCGAGTAAATCTCGACATGTTTGAAGCTGACTTGTCAGCAAGTTAGTCGAATTTACAGCGAATTCTTGATTTTTCGTCGTTAAGAAATCTACTCAGTAATGAACTATTTTTACCTTTTATTAATTGCAGTAGTCTCTTCTTATAATAAATATTTTTTATTTTAAAAATAGATTTGGTATAAATAATGCTATAGATTCTGAGTATGTTACTACAAATAGAACAACTAAAAGTGCAACTATAAATGGCCATACTTCTTTTATAAATCCCTCTAGCCGTACTCCTACAATAGAACATACAGTAAACATCATAGAACCAAATGGTGGAGTTAATCCTCCTATCATTATGTTAACTATAAATATTACTCCAAAGTGTAATGGATTTACACCTAAAGCTTTAACTGCAGGAACTAAAAGTGGAGCAAGTATAACTAGTGCAGCTCCTCCTTCTATAAACATTCCAACAAATAGAAGAAGTAAGTTTATTACCATTAATAACACAAATTTATTATCAGTAAAGTCCATTAAAGAATTTGTTATAAATTGTGGAATTCTTTCTAAAGTCATATAGTATCCAAAAACTTTAGCAGAGGCAATTATTATCATAACTGCTCCTGTACTTTTTACTGTTTCCATAAGAATTACAGGAATATGATGAAGTTTTAATTTCTTATATACAAAGAAACCAACTAAGAAACAGAAAAATACTGCAACTCCTCCAGCTTCTGTTGGAGTGAAGATACCTATTCTCATTCCCATAATAATCCCGAAAGGTATAGCCAAAGCCCAAATTGATTTTATAGCTTGTCTTAAAATTTCACTAGGTCTTGCCATTCTTTCTCTTGATGGATTATATCCTCTTTTTTTAGAGATTATATACACTGTTATCATCATAGATAGAGTCATTAAGATTCCTGGAGTATATCCTGCTAAGAACATGTCACCTACAGGAACATTGGCAATTAACGCATAAAGAATTAAGTTAGTTCCTGGTGGAATAACAGGGCTAACAGCAGATGAAGCTGCTGTAACAGCTGCTGAGAATTCTTTTGAGAAACCTTTTTTAATCATTTCAGGAACTAGAATTTTTGATTCCATAGCAGCATCTGCATTGGCAGAACCAGAAATTCCTCCCATCATAGCACTTAATAGACAGTTTACTTGAGCAAGTCCACCTTTCATATGTCCAGCTAGAACTTCAGCCATGTTCATAAGTTCTTCACTTATACCTGAATAGTTCATAACAGATCCAACCATTATGAAGAATGGTACTGCCAAATATGGAAATGATTCAACAGATGTAACAAATTGTTGTATAACCATGTCCATAGACATAGTTGTGTTTAAGAATATAAAATAAAATAATGCCGATCCCATCAGAGCAAAAGCTATTGGGATATTCAAAAAGAATAATACGAATAATACAATAACTGGATATAAAGCTTCCATTTTTTCCTCCCTTACTAGTTACCTTTACTTAAAAATGCTTTTTTAAAACTTTCTATTGTAAAAATTATTGAATATAAAGTCATCAATGCGAAACTTATTACAATAGAAATATTAATATAACCATAAGAAAGTTCTAAAGCTGCAGTTATTTTTGATGAAGACATTACGTAAGTTAAACTAAATAAACACATAAGTCCACTTAAAACAGTAAGTAAAATATAAGTTAAAAATTCTACAACATTTCTAATTTTTTCAGGTAAAAGAACAACAATAGCTTCAACTCCTATTAGTCCTTTTTCTCTATATGCAGCAGCAGTTCCTAAAAATATAGTCCAAACAAAGCAACCAACTGCAATTTCTTCTGTCCAGAAGTAAGTAAACTTTAAAAAGTATCTAGTGAAAACGTTCATGATAACAACAACAGTTGTTATAGAAATGAATACACTTCCTACATATAATTCAAATTTTTTTAAAAAATCTTTCATTCTAAGCCTCTCTTTTAGGTGTAAAACAGGCTGTTGCAAAATTAAATGCAGCAGCCTCTATTACATTCCTATAAATAAAAATTTAATAAATAACTATTTTCCATTCTTAATGTCTTCTCTGATTTGAGTAAGATTTTCCATAATCTTATTGTAAATTCCAGGAGTCCATTTAGGGAATTTTTCATAAACTGGTGCAACAGCTTTATTGAATGCTTCAGCATCAACTTCATGGAAAGTAACTCCATTATCTTTTAATGCTTGAGCTTGTTCATCTTCTAATCTTTGAGTTTCAGCTAGGTTATCTTGAGCACCTTTATCAAATTCTTCTTGGATTATAGTTCTTTCTTCATCAGTTAAACTATCCCAACATTTCTTTGAAATACATACTGCAGATACTCCTAATAAGTGACGAGTTAAAGAGTATTCTTTAACGTTTTCATATTGTTTTGTTCCATAGTAACTTAAGATAGATCCTTCAAGTCCATCTATAACTCCTTGTTGTAAAGCAGCATAAGTATCTGGATAAGGCATTGCTACTGGGTTTCCTCCCATAGCTTCTATAGTATAAGTATATAATTGGCTAGTAGGAACTCTTAATTTTAATCCCTTCATATCTTCTGGAGTTTTTATAGGTTTTTTAGCTTCGATATTTCTGAATCCAAATACCCAATCCAATGATAAAACTTTAATTCCTTTTTCAAGTGCTTGAGCATTTAAGTCTTGAACTAATGGAGTTCTTACCATTCTTAAATATTCATCAAAACTTTGATATAACATAGGACCAGTTACAGCATTATAATCTGGAATATAGTCTCCTAAGAAGTTAACACCATCAACTAATATCCAATCTGAACCATTTGCAACTTGTTCCATACCATCTTTACCTATAGGTAAAGTTCCACTTGTGAATAATTGTAATTCTAAGCTTCCATTACTTCTTGCATTGATAGCTTCAACAACTTTAACTAATGATTTAGCAGTTTGTTCATCATCAACAAATTTTGTAGTAACTTTAATGACTCTTGCTTCTTTTTTAGCTTCTCCTCCTTCTTTAGTAGCTTCTTCTTTTTTTCCACCACAAGCAACTAAAAGTAAAGTGAAAAGTGATAAAAAAATTAAAGATAAGATCTTTTTCATGACTTCCTCCTGTTTTCCTCTAATATCTAGTTTTTATTTTCTGAAATCAATTATTAAAAACATTTGATTCCTACATACCAACTCATATTAACACATGCTTATATATATGTCAACAAATTTATGAAAATTTTATAATTTTTTAATTTTATTTGTTTTAAAAAAGAACAATTTTACATTTATAATTCAAAAATAAAAAATTATAATGTCTTTTTTACTTTCACTTCTAAAAATGATATAATAAAAACAAATCATAAATTAATATTCTATATAAATGGGTGATAATATGACTAGAGATGAAAAATTAAAAAAATTAATTGAAGATATAAAAAACGATGAGGAAAATAAAAAATATACTGAACAAGGTATCGATCCTCTTTTTTCAGCTCCTAAGGAAGCAAGGATAGTAATTGTAGGACAAGCTCCTGGCTTAAAAGCTCAAGAAAATAAAATGTATTGGAAAGATAAAAGTGGAGATAAATTAAGACTTTGGACTGGCATAGATGAAAAAACTTTCTATAATTCTGATTTACTTGCTATTATTCCTATGGATTTTTACTATCCAGGTAAAGGAAAGAGTGGAGATCTTCCACCAAGAAAAGATTTTGCAGAAAAGTGGCATAATAAAATTTTAGAATTGCTTCCCAATGTTGAATTATTTATATTGATTGGAAAATATGCCCAAGAGTTTTATTTAAAAGGGCGAACTAAAGAAAATTTAACAGAGACTGTACATTCTTATAAAGAATATCTCCCTAAATTTTTTCCTATAGTTCACCCTTCACCTTTAAATATCAGATGGTTGAAGAAAAATCCTTGGTTTGAAACAGAGGTTGTACCTGTATTAAAAGAAATGGTAACAAAAATTATGAAAAAATAGTTACATCTCTAATGTAATCTTTGTTCCCTTTCCAAGTTCACTTTCAATTTGAATATCAATATCTAATAAAGAAAGTATTTCTTTTACAATAGAAAGTCCTAAACCATAACTTTTGATTTCTCTATTCCTTGCTTCATCTTCTCTGTAGAATCTTTCAAAAATATGTGGTAGGGCTTCTTTTGATATTCCTAGCCCAAAATCTTCTATTATAACTTTAATTTTTCTTCCTTTTTCTAATATAACATTCACTGGATTATTATTTCCATATTTTATTGCATTTTCAATTAAATTTTTAAATAAGAGTCTTAAAAGAGCCTCATCTGACTCTATAAAAATTTCAGAAGAACTGTAATTTATAAGCTGATCAGGATATGCAAAATTTAAATTATCTATCGTTTCTTTTAGAATAGTATCTAAATTTACAGATTTTTTTTCTACAACTAAATTTTTACTTTTAGCTAAGAATAAAAGTTTTTCAGTTAAGTCCTGCATATTTTGTATTTCTTTTTTTAAAACAATCAAACTTTCATCAAGAACTTCCTTATCATTTTTTCCCCAGTCATTAAGCATATCCACATAACCTTTTAAAACAAAGATTGGAGTTTTCAATTCATGAGAAGCATTATTCACAAAATTACTTTGTGATTGAGATTGTTCTTCAAGTCTTGATAACATATTCTTAAAAGATTTTTGTAAAATACTAAATTCAATAAAATTTTCTTCATTATGAATTTTAATTTTAGAATTAAAATCATAGTCTTGAGTAAAAATTTTTAAATTGTCTATTGAATTTTTAAATTTATCAAAAAATTTCTTTTGAATTTTAATAATTATGAATAGACAGAAAAGTAAAAAGAATGCAAAACTAGCAAATGCATTTATAATAAGTTTTCTATCTCTAACATTTCTTCTTGTTATATTAACTTTCACTTCATTAAAATTATCAGGTTGATAAATTTTTGTGACCGAATAATAATCTAAAAAGTTATGTCTCCTATCTGGTAAGTATGGTGCTTTAGCATATTTTTTATCATTATAGAATATTTCTAAGTACACATCCCGAAGTTTAGGGGCTTCTTCCACTATTTCCATCAAAATTTCTTCTTTTGACTTAGAAGATATATCTGTTCTTTCATCTAAAGCAGTCATTTCATACTCTATATATTCTTCTACAAGTTTTATATCATTTTCATTTTCTTTCCAAAGATAAATCGAAAAGTTTATTATGATAAAAACAGAGAATACCGCAAACAAAAATATAACCCAATAGTATGTTTTTAATAATTCCTTAGATATCTTTTTCATTTTTAATCCTCTTTATATTGAAATATATAACCAAAACCACGAATAGTATGTATGTATTTATTTTCTGTATCCATCTTTTTTCTAAGTGAATTAATATATACATCTACTATTTTTTCTTCACCATCAAAATCATAGCCCCAAACTCCAGTTAGAATTTTCTCTCTTGAACAAGAGATTGCTCTATTTTTCATAAAATATTCTAAAATTAAAAATTCAGTTTTTGTAAGACTTATTTCTTTTTGATTGATAAATACTTTTTTAGTTGTTAAATCTAATTTTATTTCATTTTCAAAATATATTTGTTTATCACTAGAATTTTCTCTATTTCTTGTTACAACCCTTATTCTAGCCAACAATTCTTCTATAGCAAAAGGTTTACAGATATAATCATTAGCACCTAAATCTAAAAGTTCAACCTTATCTAAAACATTGTCTTTAGCTGTTGTAATTATAATAGGAGTATCTGTTAATTTTCTAAATTCTTGACAAAGTTCTTTTCCAGATTTTTTAGGTAACATTAAATCTAATAAAACAACATCATAAGAATTCTTTTTAAATAATTCTAGTCCTTCTTCTCCATCATAAGCTGAACTTACCATATAGCCCTTGTGTTTTAATTCTAATGATAATAATCTTTGTATATTTTTATCATCTTCAATTATTAAAATTTTATTCATCTCCATCACCCAAAAAAATAATATCATAAATATTAATTTTTTACTAGATTTTAACCAATTTTTAATAAATCTATGTTATAATAGAAATGAAAAATAAATTAGAAACAGAATTATTCTTGATTAAAATCACAGTTATATACTCATGAAGTATAGTAACTATGTAATACATTAATAATAGATTTTGACAATATAGTAAGCGTTTTAATATAAGGAGATTTTGAAATGTTTTCAACAAGAAGAAAAGATGTATTTGTCTTAGTAGTTCTTTCACTTTTTGCTTATTTATCAATTATTGCAATAAGAGAAA
>ERZ772974.1905-NODE-1905-length-13198-cov-4.173781_pt1 | contig 13198 bp, 6 predicted proteins | sample MGYA00580671_ERZ772974 | MGnify/ENA primary metagenome ERZ772974 (study PRJEB29015, sample SAMEA2738065) | human oral metagenome | biome: human oral; feature: human-associated habitat; material: saliva | place: China | collected 2218 ... | reverse complement strand
GATCATAGGGAGCGTCGTTTTGAAGTATATACACAACATACGATTTGGGAGTAGGACTGTATCATGGAGGAAAATATGCGTGACGGTGGAAAAGGATAGTAAGGGTGATAACTCATAGGGATGATTTTTATTAGTGTATTTTATTGGCTGTATTTACTATATGGATAAAGTCATGTCTGCTGTAGGATAGAGTTCAGTAATAGTAGGGGTAGAATATACTGTGTTTTAAGCGTTTTCGGATAGTGGGGTGGGAGACGATGAAACTATTTGATAACTTTGAAGCTATTAAATTTCCTGAAGAGAATTCAATTTTCATCACGAAGGGAGGATACCTTTACTATATTTATGATTCTGAACATGATTATTGGAAAAAATATAAAAACGCCGGCTGGGACCAATTAACAGTAGGAAATTACCCGGATATTACGAAAGAAGAATTGGTAAAAGCCTTTGGTGGCGAATTTCCTCAATCGGAAACAGATATTCGAAAACATTGTTCCCCGGAAGAATGGCAGGTCATCGATATGCAACTTTTATTGGAACATGATTATGCCGAGTATATGGGAGACAGAAAAATTTATCGGGCTGCGTCGGAATTATTATTTCAATCGGATCTTACATATAAGGCGTACGAGAAGCTGGGTACTCTTTTTGAGGAAGCACGGAAAAATAAAAAAGATGCAGAACAGGTATTGGATGAAATAAAGGAGTTGTACTTTTTTATAACGGGCGGCGAAATTTTTAAAAGAGAAATTGGAATTGTAGACGGATATACGGGGGGATCTTATTTTGATATTATGCCCGTACGAGTTATCGATTACAGTGATACTGATAGCTTAGATAATGTAGCGACCATGGAGGACGCCGCTATTTGTGTGGAGGAAGATGATGTCAACTCTTATCTTACACCGTTTCTCTACAAGTATTTCGATGACAATCTGGAAGTTAATAAAAAAAGATTGGACTATTGCTGGGAAGATGAAGAGGGTCGCAAACAGTATGAATACACGAAGGGATTTGAATGGTATTTAACATATAATTATTATACGTTTGAAGCTATAGAAAATATACTAGTCGATATAAGGGATACAGTAGATGCTTTGTTAACAGGACGGAAAAATGAGTATACGGAAGATCTAAAAATAAAGACCGTGCACAATCAGTCATATACAGAATATTTTAACGCTGAACGAGATATGTATACCGTTGAAGAATGGAAGACCTATGAAAAGGAGCTCCAAGAAACCATTGATGAGCATAGTAAGGGATATCTTGAAGAGCTGAATCTAATTATTGATTTTTATGAACGCTTTGTTTATAGAATGGAATATATGATACGGATCGGTAAAGAGAAGGGGTATTCCTTTATTTCTTTTTCAGGACCGTAAGAAAGTTTAAAAGCAGTACACTTTTTGAAATTTTCGGGATATAAAGAATACGCAAGTGATAGCATGAATTGTTATGAGTAGCAAAACGAAGAAGTTCATTTTTATACGCTGAGCGGCGAATTGGTCATACGAAGAAACAGCGATTTATACGAAATGGATTTCCCAGCTGCTCACCTCGATGGCACCTTGTATTGCCGTGTACAGGGCGATCGAATTACCTTGGTTGGAAAGGCTTGCCTGTATTCGGAAGGGGATATACGCGTTTAATAATTGAATAAATTACGCAGTGGACGTGTGATAAATAACGATAACCCGTAGGAAGGATACCTACGGGCTATCGTATTGAACAAAATCGGGAAAATCATGGCAGTTGTGTGTAATAAATGTTTCTGTTTATATATGACTGTGGATTAATTAAAGTAGTTGATGAAAGAGTGTTTTGTAGTGGTTTTGGCGGTTATATTAACAGAAGTTTTCTAAGGAGGTATATGTATGGAACAGGAAAAGAAGGGGGAGCAGGAGTTGCAGGAAGAACAAAAGCCGATTTTGTTGAATGATTTGTTAGGCTTTTCTGAGGAAGAGATGAGTCGAACGAGAGTGAAGTTTAATACATATAACGGGGAAACAGATCCTCTTACACTTTTTATGGAAGGAGATAAGGCGTTAAAAAAAAGGTTACACAAAAATTGGCTGTATCATGTAGGCGAACGGGATAATTTAAAAAATGCCGATATTGCTATTTGTCTAGTGAAAATCAGAGGGAATCATTGGCTTCTTACAACAGTTGATGATTTTAAGAAGGATGAAAACGGTGAATATACAGGAATTCCTAAGGAGAAGTATGAACAATATTTCGGCAGAACTATTATAGAATATACACTGACCGGACGAACGATTGTAAGACACTTTGATCGGTATGCCGCCGAACTTAAAGTACGACAGATCTTGCCGGGAAAATATGATAATGACGACTTTCCCGGTTATGATAACGTGAAACTTTCATATTCAGATCTAAAGCGTGTCATCGCAAGGAAAGATTGGATTGCCGCTCTCGGGAATCAAAAAGCCGTATATCTCATAACGGATAAAAAGACCGGTAAGTTATATGTAGGGTCGGCTACGGGTGAAGAAATGTTATTGCAAAGATGGAGTCAGTATGCTGCCGACGGTCACGGCGGCAATAAAAAATTAGAAGAATTGGTTAAAGATGAAGGCATTGGTTACGTAGAAAATAACTTTCAGTATTCTATTTTAGAGAACTATAACGGGAGAGTTGATGATGATATTGTTCGGAAACGAGAAAGATGGTGGAAGGAAGTCTTGCAAAGCCGTGATTATGGATATAACGCCAATTAAACTTTATCCCCCCTACTTTTTGTAAATATAGCTGATGTCATGGGCGGTTCTTATAAATTAATAGGGTACGGGAATTAGGTCTTCATATCATAATTTTTGTATTTTTTAGCTTGCGGATAAGATAAAAGAAGTAGTAGGCGAATTTCCCGGGATTGATGTTGCGACGGGAATGTTGACTTACGGATATATTGATCGAGATTGCGGGCTTACACTTGAGGTTTTATGCCTTGTGAAGATAACTGATGAGCAATATGGATTTTTTTCAGGGAACGAGAATATCAGAGCTACTATACGAATAGGTGCTGTAGAGGATGAAGAGTTTGAATTTCTGGGCTATGGTAATGATGAAATTAGTAAAAATTATACGAATAAATTAGACATGTTAAAAGCATATGATGCTGATGAAAGTATTGAGGAATCGCGTTCTATTGTCGCTTTGGATGCTTTTAGGCATGAATACTATGTCGATGATGTTCTTGTAGTTATGTTGAAGGAGAACTTGGATATGGAAGGCTGTTGGGTTCATATAGTCGGACTTGAAGACGGATTCATAACAGGTATTCTTTTGAATGAACCTAATCAAGATTTCGGTTGTCATGAAGGCGATAAAATTGCCTTCGGATTATATGAAAGGTCTGACGGAACGCAGTACCTCGGTGCGGATTTGGATGAAGTGTGAGTGTAAGACGTGTTGTATATCTGAGTTAGTGAAAAATACCGGTTAGCAGAATCTGACCCTATTCGGCGGCGATGGGCGAAAGTGGGCGAGTATATTTGTTAAGACACAGTCGTAAAGGAGCAATATTTTGTAGATGAAGATATTTATGAGACAATAAATTTAGTAAATACGAAAACTTTATATAGGATTATATAAGAGGGAACGCATATCTATATATTTTGCTGTCACATAGAAAATAACGAATGGTATAATATGTAATATATGTTTATTATTGCCGGTTTTGGTGAAACAAGAAGAGATACGTGTATCCATATGAGGCGGTGCAAAAGTGGAATCCAAGGTATTTAATAATGTTACGGATATAGTTCGAGATGATCTGAGACAAACGATTACAAAAGGAAGTAAGATATCTATTGCGGCAGCTTGTTTTTCTATGTATGCCTATAAAGAGTTAAAGAAACAGCTGGAAACGGTGGATGAATTTCGATTTATTTTTACAGAGCCGACGTTTACGACAGAGAAGGCCGATAGACAGAAGCGCGAGTTCTATATTCCTCGAATGAACAGGGAAAATAGTCTGTACGGTACTGAATTCGAACTGAAACTTCGTAATGAATTGACTCAGAAGTCTATAGCTAAAGAATGTGTGGAGTGGATTCGCCGAAAGGCTACGTTTAAATCAAATATAACAGGAAATAATATGGACCCGTTTCTTTCGATTGCCGATAAGGAGAATAAGCTGTCTTATGCGCCTATGAAAGGATTTACTACTGTAGATATAGGTTGTGAAAAAGGGAATAATCTTTATAATATAGTAACTCGTTTATCTGCGCCTGAGTCTGAGCCTGAGCCTTATCTGGATACATTTGAAGAGCTGTGGCGCAATAAGACAGAATTGCAGACCGTTACGGATACGGTAATCGAAACCATTGCTAATGCGTATAATGAAAACTCTCCGGAGCTGATTTATTTCATGGCCCTTTATCATATATTTAATGAGTTCTTAGATGATATTTCAGAAGATGAATTACCGAATGAAGCAACGGGATTTAAGGAAAGTCGCATTTGGAGTATGTTGTATGATTTCCAAAAAGATGCCGTATTGGCGATTATTAATAAGTTAGAAAGGTATAACGGTTGTATTCTTGCCGACAGTGTAGGCCTAGGTAAGACTTTTACGGCCTTGGCTGTCGTAAAATATTATGAAAACAGGAACAAGAGTGTTTTAGTGCTTTGTCCCAAAAAGCTGGCAGATAACTGGAATACATATAAGGATAACTATGTTAACAACCCGATTGCATCCGATCGTTTGAACTATGACGTTTTATTTCATACAGACTTATCCAGAAGCCACGGTTTTTCAAACGGACTTGATCTGAACAGACTGAATTGGGGCAATTATGATCTTGTCGTTATTGATGAATCACATAACTTCCGCAATGGAGCTGCTTTTCAAGAGGCTGAGAATCGTTATGAAACATTGATGAGGAAAATTATTAAGGCCGGTGTTAAGACAAAGGTCTTAATGTTATCAGCTACGCCTGTAAATAATAATTTTACGGATTTAAAGAACCAATTGGCCCTTGCTTATGAAGGGGACACGTCGTTAATCAATGAAAAGTTAGGGACTAAGCGGGATATAGATGAAATATTCCGATCGGCTCAGAAAAATTTTAATATATGGAGTAAGCTGGAGCCTGAAGAAAGAACGACGAACAAATTATTATCTATGCTGAACTTTGATTTTTTTGAGTTACTTGACAGTGTGACTATTGCTCGGTCTCGGAAGCATATTGAAAAATATTATGATACGGCTAAAATCGGCAAGTTTCCTGAACGGAAAAAGCCCATATCCGTTCGTACGGAGCTGACTGACGGATCTGTTGACATTAATTATAATAAAATATATTCACAACTGAGCTCATTGAATTTAAGCATCTATACACCGACCAACTACATCTTTGAAAGTAAGAGGGACAAGTATGCGGAATTGATAGCTGATAAGGGTGGGAATTTGACGCAACGCGGTCGTGAAGAAGGCATTCGCCAGTTAATGGCTATCAATTTATTAAAAAGATTGGAAAGCTCCGTGAACTCGTTCAGACTTACATTACTAAGAATGGAAGAATTGATTGATAGTACCATCAATACGATAAATCGGTTTGAGCGTGACGGATATTCGGAATTGTCTGTAGACGATGCTGCCGAAGATTGGGATATAGAAGATGCCAATACAGATAATTTAACAATCGGCACAAAGGTAAAAATCAGCCTGGCTGACATGGATTATAAGAGTTGGCGAGGAGAGCTGAAAGCTGACGCACAAATACTGAAAGAGATGATACAAAAGCTTGAGAAAATCACGCCTGAATATGACAGTAAGCTGCAAAAACTGTTACAACTCATTGGTAACAAGATAGAAAATCCTATTAACGGGACAAACAAAAAAGTTATTGTCTTTTCAGCCTTTGCCGATACGGCAGAATATTTATATGAGCATGTAAGCTCATTTATGAAGGATAAATACGGAATTGATACAGCCGTTATTACAGGTACCATTGACGGTAAAACTACAATCAAAGGCCTTAAAGGCACATTAAATAATATACTTACGTGTTTTTCCCCCGTTTCTAAAGATAGAGAATTACTGATGCCCGATAGTAAGAGTGATATTGATGTTCTCATTGCTACGGATTGTATTTCCGAAGGTCAAAACTTGCAGGACTGTGATTATCTCATAAATTATGATATTCATTGGAATCCGGTACGTATTATTCAGCGGTTTGGTCGAATCGACCGTATCGGCAGTAGAAATAAGTATATTCAGTTAGTGAATTTTTGGCCTGATTTAAGCTTGGATGAGTATATTAATTTAAAAAGTCGTGTAGAGGCACGTATGAAAGCTTCCATTATGGCCTCAACGGGTGATGATAATCTTATCAGTCCTGAAGAAAAAGGGGATCTTGAATATCGGAAGCAGCAGTTAAAGCGGTTACAAGAAGAAGCTGTAGATATAGAGGATATGTCTACGGGCGTGTCCATTATGGATTTAGGACTTAATGAATTTAGGCTGGATTTATTAGAGTATGTTAAAGAACATGGCGATATAGGGAAGAACCCTAAAGGTATGCATGCCGTTGTACCGTCAACGGATGAATTACCGCAGGGTATTATTTTCGTGCTTAGAAACGTGAATAGCAGTGTAAATATAGACAATCAAAATCGTATTCATCCTTTTTATATGGTGTATATTGATATGGATGGAGAGATTATTTGCAACTATTTGGCACCCAAGAAATTATTGGATACGGTCAGAAATTTATGCAGAGGAAAAGATAAACCTATACGTGAATTGTATCAGCCTTTTAATGAAGAAACGGATGACGGTAAAAATATGAGTGCCGTGTCGGCACTCCTCAGTGAGGCTATAAAATCGATTGTATCTGATAAAGATGAAAGCGAGGTTAACAGTTTGTTTGCTGAAGGCGGTACGACAGCACTTAGATCCCCGGTAAAAGGATTGAATGATTTTGAACTCATTTGTTTTCTGGTTGTGAAAGACCGGTAGGAGAGATACGATGCTGGGACTACCTAAGACAACAGAAGTGAATAAGCGAATTCCTAAACAAACCTTGCATAACAATATGCGGCTAACACCGGTGCTAAAGCGTGTATTGACCGAGCAGGTTGACAGTATATATTGGCGAAATAAAATAGCAGATGATACGATGAATTTAGGTAAAGGCAATGCCGTTACGGAACTACAAATATTTGAGATTCGGTTAAACTCGTCAAACCTGAATACCGAGTTGCTTCGACAGATAGATAAACAAGTATACTATCATGTTCTTTTTCTATTAAAATATAAGGATGAATATCAAGCTTGGATTGCTCACAAAGAAAAAGCCCAAACGGGGGATAATGCTTTTAACGTCTATGATTATTATCATACGGACCGGTTCCCTGAAGAGCAATTGCGCCTTAAGCTTGAAGGGATGAACCTCGACACGGTTTATGAGAATTATGTACGACAGATCGGCGGTAAAGCATTGGAAGCGCAGACGTCAGGTGAATCGTTGGAACATTCTATAGAACGGGATAAAAAAAGACAAAAGCTACAACGAGAGATAGCCGTTCTCGAAGGAAAGGTACGTCGGGAGAAACAGTTTAACAAGCAAGTAGAGCTGAATAGTGAGTTGAGAAAGTTGAAGAAATTACTTGAGGATCTTTAAGAGAATCGGAGGATAGGCAATATGGCTGATTCAGAATATACAACTTCAGCATCGTACGACGAAAAAGGTGAAAGTAATGTTAATGATGCGTTTGATTTTGAGTATATAGACTTAACTCCGACAGATAAGGCCGAGGGGTGTGAAACCTATATTGAGGCGTTGGAATGGGCCTTGCACAATCCTAAAATAAAGAATATCGCTTTGGCGGGGCCGTATGGATCGGGAAAGAGCAGTATAATTGAAACTTTTATTAAATATAGAAAAGATCAAGAGAAAACAAAATCTTTTTGGAAAAGCCCTTTGGCATGGATAAGCTGTAAATGTTCGAATAAAAAGAATGATTTTATGCTTAAACTTTCCATGGCTACTTTTTTGAGTGGAATAACATTAGAGCATGCACAAGAAAATAAGGGGGATGATATATCTGAAGATAAGACCAGTACGAGTATCGGCGGGGAAAAAATCAGGATTCCTATTGATGAAGTTGAAAGAGGGATTTTAAAGCAACTATTTTATAAAGTACATCCTCGTAAATTACCGCAAAGTCGATATAGAAGGCTTTTTAAGATGAATTTTTGGTGCAGTGTCGCAAAAACTTGGGGCGGACTTTTGTTTCTATGGATGATTATTTCTGTATTCAATCCCTTAATCGGTACATACATTGTGGAAGACATAGACCTTGTATGGCAGTATATATATCGATCCATTGGTATAGATTGGGGATATTCAGAATTAGTGGACACTGTTTGCGGTGTAGTTTTATTATTAGCGGTGTCGGTAATTGCCGTATATATATATCGTAAATTTCTTTCTAGAGTTTCTATAAAAGAAATTAAATTGTTATCAGATGTGGCCGCCAGTTGTGATAATGAAAATCTGGATTCTATCTTTAATAAGAATCTGGATGAAATTATTTACTTTTTTGAAGAGACTCGTTATAGATGCGTGATTTTTGAAGATCTGGATCGATTTGATGACCCCAAAGTTTTTATTCATTTGCGTGAACTGAATAATCTTTTGAATGCATCTTATATTATTAAAGATGGACCTATCGTTTTTATATATGCAGTTAGAGACGATATTTTTGAAGCTGTCGATCGAACGAAATTTTTTGACTTTGTAATCCCTGTTGTTCCGGTAATAACAGCGACAAATTCAGGTGAAATATTAAATAAAATTCTCAAGGAAATAAAAAATAGTGAAGTGGAAAGCGATATTTCAGAAGAGTTTCTTTTAGATATATCCCCTTATATTTCAGATATGAGAATGCTTCAAAATATTTGTAACGAATTTGCCATGTATAAGAAGACATTGAAGGCACTAACTTTATCAGATAAAAAGATGTTGGCAATAATAGTATTTAAGAATCTTTGCCCGAGGGAATTTTCGGAGGTCCAAAATGAAGGGGGATTAATAAAAGCCGCAGTTAATTGTAAAGATGAATTTATTAATGTCGAGAAAAAACGAATCCAAAATGAAATAGATAAACACTCAGAATATATAAAACTAGTTGAAGATAATGCCATAGAACCTATGAAGTGCTTTAAATATGAGATGTTAGGGACTCTTATGAATGGAATGTATTATTTTAAAGAGTTTAGGCATGCATGGAATGCCTTTCCACCTATTCCGGCAGAAGAGTTTATGAAACCTGAGTGCAATCTGATGCAACTCGCTACCAATGAAAGTATTGTAATTGTATATCATGACGAATGTAATAGAAGTGAATCCAGTATAGTAGATCCTAAAATATTGCATAAGTTTATCGAACGGTGGAGCCTTCTGAAGGAGTGTGAAAAGAATGGAATAAAAAAAGTAAAAGATCGGCATATAGAACTGCAGTCTAAAAAAGATAACTTGCCAGGATTGTCTTTATCCAGGATTATTGAGGCCTATTCTGAAAAAAGTATATTTGATGGGGCGATATTAAGAAATAAGGCTCTTATATTTTTCTTGCGTAGAGGCTACATAGATGAAACGTATAAAAATTATATCAATTATTTTAAAGAGGGAAGTATTACAGCCGACGATATGAATTTTGTTCTTGCTGTAAAGGATCGGAGTCCACAGAGCTTTACTTATCATTTAGAAAAGATGGAACAAATTGTTAAACGTTTGCTAACATATGATTTTAAAGAGAGAGCTATTTATAATTTTGATTTATTGGAGTATTTATTAGGTCAAGACGATACCGATGGAAAGCTTAGCGAATTTGTTAGGAAGTTATCAGACGAGGAGACTGATAGTTGGGAATTTATCAATGAATTTGTAGATAAGACTGCATATAAAGATAAGTTCATAGGTTTATTAACACAATCTTGGAAAGGAATGTGGTCGTACATTTCGCGGAAACCTCTTACATATGATCGACAAATATTATATTTAAAGGCTATGTTAAATGGGGCTAACCGATATTTTATAGAAGAGCAAAATATTGATGGATGTTTAGTCAATTATTTTGTACAGAATAAGGATATCCTCAGTAAATTGGCCGATGCTGATGAGCTCAATATAAAAGTTGTTATTGTAAATTTAAGGGTTAAATTCACGAGTCTTGAAATTGAGGGAGTTTCACCACGTGTTTTAGATACCGTTTTTGATGAAAATTGCTATGCTATTAATGACGAAATGTGTAGGACTATAGTTGAGTGGAGAGATAGTGAATTAGTTGAACAATTTGATAGAAAGCCGTATACAACTCTTCGGGAATTGGACTATAATCGGATGATTGAGTATATTCAAGACAATTTATCAACTTTTGTTCAAGAAATCATTTTAAAACACGATGCAGTTTGCGATTTGCCACCTGATGTGGTGGACATGATAGAACGATTAGTTGATAATAAAGAGCTTCAGCATCAAGTATTATGTAAGGAGGAATTCCGATTAACTGATATTGAAGATTGTGTAGGAGATAAGATTCGGGACGAAAGTGAGAAATGGGAGTCCATATGGAAGGCTCTGCTAAATAATAATAAAGTAGCAGTTACTTGGAAGAATATTGTCACTTATTGGGAAGTATATGGGTTAAATGAAGTGTTACAACAATATATTTCAGACCATGCTCAAACGCTGTCTGCCCATGCTCAAACGTTGTCTGCCGAAAATGTATTATCAGTGCCGGATGACTTTATAAAAACATTTATCGTGCAAGATTTCGAAATAGAAGTTAAAAAACGGCTTCTTCCTGTATTACCTATGAAAGAGTTTAATATTGATATTCAGGACGTTAACGAAGAAACATTGATGCTCTTAATAGATATCCATTATTTTAAATTTGATGTTGAAATGTACGGGCAGGTTTATTCCGTGTCAGAGAATTTAGCCATAGAGTTCGTCTTAAAAAATGAGTCTGACTATATGAATGTAGAATCTGACATAACTATGACTGGGGCTCTTTTTGAAAAGATAATGGCAAGTGATTTCGGAAGTGAGAATAAAAAACGTTTATTTTCAAAGTATGCAGTGGAGAATATGACTGAGACTATCGCGTTGAGCATGGCGGATCTTGTCTTGCCTGTAACAGAAGAGATATTTTCTGTAGCTTGGCAGCGTGTCAATAGCTCGAAAAGAGACGAACTATTACTAGATAATTGTAAGGTGTTAAATGAAACGGACTTTGAAAAATATTTTAATGAGATGAGGGATCCGTATCAGAGTTTATCCGATAGAACACGTCCGCATGTTGTTAAGATAAAAAGAACCGCTAAAAATGAAAGTTTGGCTAAACGATTGGAAGAAATCGGATATATTACGAGTTATAAACATAGTGAGAAAGAAACATTAGATCTTCGAGTAAAGAAAGTAAAGTAGGAGAAATGACATGGATAAGATGAAGATGGAGTCCATTGATATGACTCAAAAGAACGTTGAAAAGATCGGAGCCTTGTTTCCTAATTGTATTACTGAAACCAGGAATGAAAACGGTGAGCTGAAAAAAGCGGTTAATTTTGAAATGTTAAAACAAATGCTTTCACCTGAAATTCTTGCGGGAGATGAGGCTTATGAGTTTACATGGGTAGGTAAGAAGGCATCTATCGTAGAAGCCAATAAGCCTATTCGTAAAACGCTACGACCTTGCCCGGAAGAGAGTGTGAATTGGGACTCGACGGAGAATCTCTATATTGAGGGAGATAATTTGGAGGTCTTAAAACTTTTACAAGAAAGTTATCTCGGCAAGGTTAAAATGATATATATTGATCCGCCGTACAACACAGGACATGACTTCATATATAATGATGATTTTGCGATGACTAGCGAAGAGTATGCATCAGAAGGTGGCGGAATAGATCAAGCCGGTAATAGGATGATTAAAAATACCGATACTAATGGAAGATTCCATTCTGACTGGTGTAGCATGATGTATTCAAGACTACTGTTAGCTAGAAAAGTTTTATCCGTAGATGGAGTCATTTTTATTTCTATAGACGATTGTGAACAAAAAAATCTAAGGAACATATGTGATGAAATTTTTGGAGAGGATAATTTTGTTGCTCAATTGGTTTGGGAGAGGGCTTTTGCACCTAAAAATGATGCTAAGTATATATCGAATAGTCATGATTATGTTCTCATGTATGCACGAAATATTGATGAATTTACGGTTGGGAGATTGCCGAGAACATCAGAAGCTAATGCTAGATATTCGAACCCCGATAATGATCCGAGGGGAGTATGGCAATCAGATAATTTGACTGTTAAGACGTATTCTCCATCAGGAGATTATCCCATTACTACGCCGTCAGGCCGAGTAGTAGAGCCTCCAGCAGGTCGCTGCTGGAGTCTCTCCAAAAATAGTTTTTTGGAGAGACTCCAGGACAATAGGATATGGTTTGGGGCGGATGGGAAGGGTGTTCCTAGAATAAAACGATTTTTATCAGAGCTGAAATATGATGGAATGGCACCTACATCATTACTCTTCTATAAGGATGTAGGGCATAGTCAAGAAGGTTCTAAAGAGTTGATAAAAGTCATGGAAGGAGGAGTCTTTGATGGGCCTAAGCCCATACGCCTGCTTTTAAGATTATTGACTCTTGCTAATTTGGAAGATGATTCGATTGTATTAGATTTTTTTTCGGGCTCTGCCACGACTGCGCATGCATTGATAAAAAATAATGAAGATAAGAGGCAGCATTGCAAGTTTATAATGGTACAGCTGGCTGAAATGGTTGATAAAAAACGAAAGATGGGTTATGAAAATATTTGTGAAATCGGCAAGGAGCGTATTCGTCGGGCCGGGAAGAAGATTGTTGAAGAACATCCTGAAGTTGCGGATAGTCTTGACATTGGGTTTCGAGTTCTCAAGTTGGATGAGAGCAATATGAATGATGTGTATTATAATCCTTCTGAATATTCACAAGATTTGTTGTCACGGATGGAATCCAATGTAAAGGAAGATCGCACGGATTTAGACCTTCTTTTCGGGTGTTTACTTGAATGGGGCCTGCCTTTATCTTTGCCGTATAGTTCGAAAAAAATAGAGGAATGTACGGTTCATAATTATAATGACGGTGACTTGATTGCTTGTTTTGATGAGGAAGTGCCTG